>ERZ1370068.10936-contig-9591_pt1 | contig 26194 bp, 34 predicted proteins | sample MGYA00561227_ERZ1370068 | MGnify/ENA primary metagenome ERZ1370068 (study PRJEB38410, sample SAMEA6850437) | metagenome | study: Metagenomic assessment of the ecological functions of the soil: analysis of the soil microbiota associated with the...
AGCGGACGGCTTCCACATGCAGCAGCTCGGCTAGTCCCCTCGGGGCCGCCTCGGCGAGGGCAGCCCACTCTCCGGCGCTCAGCGAGTTCGCAGCGGCAGGTGGTAGTAGACGTTCTGCAGGTTCCGACTCGTGGGCGGCGAATCGGCGCGCGAGGTTTTCCGTGAATCCCAGGACGTCTCCCATCGGCGCGCGGTCGTTGATCTGCGAGAGCAGGGTACCGCGTCAGCTCGCAGCTGCACCCACTCGAGGCGCAGCTCCCGCTGCGGATCGCGGCCGGGAATCGCCCGTTCGCAGGATCGCCGGGAGAGGGCTCTCCTCCTGCGCCTCGGTCCAGCGCCGGAGACAATCGTGGAAGTCCGTCAAGCTGAGCCGGTAGGCCTCTTCGTCGCGCCGATCGAGCGCCCGCCGGAAGTCATCGAAGCGGGCGCGCAGCGCGGATTGCGCGGAGAGGAGGGTTTCTAGTGTCGTGGCGATTGTTTTCCCTCACCCATCCCTCTCCCGGGGAGAGGGGGTGGGGTCAAATGCCCGCCAGGCCTGGCTCGATGCGGGTGAAGCCCCTGCTCGACCGCCCAGAGGTCCATCGCGATCGAGGCGAGGTCGTCCACTTCCGGGAATCGGGCGGGCATCCAGAGACAGTCGATCGACTTGACGTAGCGGTGGCACGTCTCGCACGCCTCGATGCGCAGGGTGGGATTGCTGTCGTTCTGGAAGGAGGGGAGCTTGTGAGGGATCTTCCTCGTGGCAACAGGCGGCAGAGGATCCGGCCGAAGAGCCACTCTCCGCCGCAGAGCGCGCAGCCGAGCATTCGCCGCGCTCCTTCCATCTGGGAGCCCTCGCTGCGCGCGGAGATCCAGGCCGCCTCCCGCAGAAGGGACACTGGCCCCGCCGGTGGACCCGGTCGGGAGCGAACGCTGACGGAGCGCAGGAGCTCGACGTAGGGGCGAAGAATGGCCCGGGAGAGGTAGTCCTCCGACGAGGGCCGGTCTCCCGCCCAGTAGACGAGCAACCGGGTCCGTAGCGGTCGAAGGCAGGTCCTTCTGCCGCGCCCGTGCGTCTCGGAAAGGGCCTGCGGCCCGCTTTCCGCCGCGTAACGGAGGAGCGATGGAGTCTGGTCGGCGAGCCGTCCGGCGTCCTCGTCGAGATGTCCGGTCAGCGGGTCTTCCCGTGCGCCGGCTTCGAGGCAGCCGGCCATCCGTTCCTGGACCCGGTAGAGGCCGGCGAACCGCGAGCGGCTCCTCGCAGCGGGGACTCCCGCGCAAGGATCTCCGCGCCGCGCCGCGCGGCGCCCGAATTCCGAAACGACCGAACGGGCTAGCGATGATTGGGCCGGGGCTCTTCGCCGGTGACTTCGCGGTACCAGCGCGGGTGATGGAGGCGCGCCCACGCCCGGGTCACCGTGCCGCGCGTCATGGAGCCGAAGGTGCCGGGCTCGGCGACGGTCCCGAGTATACGTGGATGATGATCAACATGACGAAGAGGATGAACGTGACGTCGTGAATGAGATAGGCGAACTGCATGAGGACCGCCGGGAAGGAGCCCGGGAACCACATCATCAGCCCCGAGAGGAGCAGGCCCAGCGCAGCCAGACACGACAGCCAGAATTGCAGCTTCTGTCCGCCGTTGTACTTCCCGACGTTCGAGTCGTCGGTCTCCCAGCGCATGTACTGCATGGCCCGGCCGCCGCTGATCCACTCCTTGCGCTCGGACTTCTTCAGGCGCATGTCGGAGGCCCACGTCGAAGAACATGACGATCGTCGAGAGCATGAAGGCCACTCCGGCCCACGGATGGATGACCCGGCAGACCGACAGCCCGCCGAAGAGGGCCGCCATCCAGCCGAAGATCGGCGTCCAGATCGGCATCCCGGTGAAGACGCAGATGAAGAACGTGAGCGCCACGGCCCAGTGGATCAACCGCGAAGCCGCGGTCGTGGCGGACGATCTCGTTGCCGACGACGACGTCTTCCCGCTTCTGACGCCGCGATGACGGCGGGATCGGCGTGGCGGCGGTGAGCGGCTGCGCGCGTCATGTGTCCCCCTTCTCTGTATCCGGCCGGGAGGTTCGTGTCTGGCGTCGGCCCCCGCGACCTGCTTGCGCCCGTATTTGGTGTAGTGGCGCGAAGGCGCCGAGCACGGCGCCGAAGATGGCGACGACGCCGAGCGGCCGCAGCACCGACTTCCAGAACTTGACGAGCAGCGGAACGCGCGGATCGGCCGGCAGGTCGTACCACTCCGGGTGGTCGCCGTGGGCGAGGACCGTGACGACGCCCGTCCCGCCGACCCCTGTCGGGTCGTACGAGCGCTGCGTCGGCGAAGCCGTTGGCCTTCAACTGATCGACGCGCAGCTTGTCCCAGCGCGAGCATGTCGTCCTTGGTGCCGAACTGGAGGCATCCGGTCGGGCACGCCTTGATGCAAGCCGGCTCCAGGCCCACTGCACGTCCGGTCCACGCAGAGCGTGCACTTGGCCATCTTGCCGGTCGTCTGCGTGAAACCGCGGAACGTCGAACGGGCAGCCGGTCTCGCAGTACCCGCAGCCGATGCACTGGTCGGGGTTGACGTCCACGATGCCGTTGGCGTACTGGACGATCGCGCCGGGCGCCGGGCACGCCGCGAGGCAGCCAGGCTCCTCGCAGTGCATGCACTGGTCCTTGCGCATCAGCCAGGCGATGCCGCCGTCGAAGTCGCTGCTCGTTGAAGCGGATCAGGTTCCAGTACTCGGCGTGGAGGGTCGGAAGCGTCTGGTAGGTGCCGGTCTGCTCGGGTCGCGACCGTGCCCAGGTCGTTCCACTCCTGGCAGGCGGCCTCGCAGGCCTTGCAGCCGATGCAGGTCGTCGTGTCGATGTACTTGGAGACCGTCGGGATGGATGGCGCATGCCCGTCTTAGCCTCCCCAGACCGAAGCGGAAGAGCGGCGGATCTCGAGGTTCTGCATGCTCATGTCCGCCTCCTCAAGCCTTGTCCAGTTTCGACGAGGAACGCCTTGTACTCCGGCGTCCACGTGTTCGCGTCCATTGCCGACGGGGTGAGGGTGTTCGCGAGCGGCCCGGTGTGGCTGGCAGCGCCGGCGAACCCCCAGTGGATCGGGAACCCGATCTGCCAGGCGGGCTTGCCGTCGATCTTCAGCTCCGGCATTCGCTTGGTGACCATCGCGACGCCCTGGATCGCTCCGCGCGCGGAGAGGACCTTCACTTGAGAGCCGTTGGCGATCCCCTTCTCCTTCGCGAGCCCCTCGGGGATCTCGACGAAGAAGCCCGGCTGCATCTCGTTCAACCTTCCGTTGTGCTGGTGCTGCGTCCAGTAGTGGAAGTGCTCGGTCAGGCGATACGTCGTGCAGACGATCGGGAAATCCTCCTTCTTGCCGTAGACGTCCTTGTCCGAGGAGAACTTCTTCGACGCCGGGTTCGACGTGACCTTGGGGTGGAGCGGGTTGTCGATCGGCGCCTCGATCGGCTTCGTAGTGCTCCGGGAACGGGCCCGTCGTTCAGGGCGCGGCGATAGAGCCGGCCGACCCCTCCGGGCAGCATGATGAAGGCGCCGAACTCGCCCGGCTTCGAGTCGGGCTTGATGTCGGGGACGTCGCCCACCCACTTCTCGCCGTTCCAGACGATTCCCGGACGCTTCGGGATCCCAGGCCTTTCCGTCGCGCGTCCGCGGAGGCGCGGTTGTACATGATGCGCCGGTTCGCCGGCCAGGAGAAGCCCCAGTTGTGGAACATGCCGAGGCCCGTCGGGTCGGCCGTCGAGCGCCGCTGCGCGTTGTTGCCCGCCTCGGTGTAGACGCCCGAGTGGAGCCAGTTGCCGCACATCGTCGAGCCGTCGTCCTGGAGCTGGCCGAACCCGTCGACCTGCTGGCCGGCGGTCTTCAAGACCTTCGTCTTGTCCTTGGGGTCCGGGATGTCGGCCAGCGCCTTGCCGCTGATCTCCTTGAGCACTTCCGAGAGGTCGGGGTTGACCGGGTTCGTGTAGCCCAGGAGACGTTCGCGATCGCTTCGGGCAGCGCGCCCCCTCCTTCTTGTAGAGGTCGCGCACGGCGAGCAGGATGCGCGCGAGGATCTCCTGGTCGGCCTTCGGCCTGGCCCGGCGGATCGAGCGCCTTCCACTTCCATTGCAACCAGCGCGCGGAGTTGGTGAACGTGCCGTCCTTCTCGGCGAAGTTCGCGGCCGGGAGCAGGAAGACCTCCGTCTGGATCTTCGACGGCATCGGGCCCGCCGTATTCCTTGGGCGCCTTCCAGAACGCGGCGGTCTCGGTCTCGTACGTTCTCGACCATGACCAGCCACTTGAGCTTCGCGAGCGCCGCGACCATCTTCTTGGAGTTCGGCCCCAGGCCGACCGGGTTCATGCCGAAGGAAATGAAGCCCTCCGGCCCCGGCTCCTTGCCGCCGACGCGCGTCGAGGTGCCGCGGTACATGTCGTCGAAGATGTACATCCAGGAGTAGTTGCCGTCCGACCTTGGGGAGCCAGTCGTAGCCGAAGTCGTTCTCCTTGGTGGCGGCCTTTGCCCCAGACCGACTTCGAGCAGCGAAACCATGAACTTCGGATAGTTCGCCCAGTAGTTCATGCTGGGCCACGCCTGCTTGTTCAGGGTCGTGGGTGTGGCGCGCCTCGAGGTACTCCTTCAGGTTGGTCCGGGCCCGGCCGGACGTCTTCAGGTAGCCCGGCAGGATCTCGGTGTTGCCGGCGGTGTCGGTCGCGCCCTGGATGTTCGAGTGGCCGCGGAACGCGTTGACGCCGCCGCCGGGCCGTCCCGACGTTGCCGAGCAGGAGCTGGAGCATCGCCGCCGCGCGGATCATCTGGACGCCCGTCGAGTGCTGCGTCCAGCCGAGCGCGTATGTGATCGTGCCGACGCGTTCCGGCGTTTCCGGTCGAGGTCACGATCTCGCAGACCTTGAGGAACTTCTCCTTCGGCGTCCCGCAGATGCGCTCGACCATCTCCGGCGTGTAGCGGTCCACGTGCTCCTTCAGGAGCTGGAAGACGCAGCGCGGGTTCTGCAGCGTCGGATCGACGCCGTAGGCCTTCGTCTTGGCGTCCGGTTGGTAGCCCCAGTTCGTCTTGTCGTAGTCCCCCTTGCCTCGTCGAAACCGGAGAAGAGCCCGTCGTCGAAGCGCGTACTTCTCGCCGACGATGTACGGCGCGTTGGTGTGGAAGCTTGACGTAGTCCTCGTGGTAGCGCTTCTTCTCGATCGCGTAGCGGATGATGCCCGAGCAGGAACGCGATGTCGGTCCCCGGCCGGATCGGCGCGTAGACGTCCGCCACCGCCGCCGTGCGCGTGAAGCGCGGGTCGACCGCGACGAGCTTCGCGCCGCGGGTCTTCTTCGCCTCGAGGAACCACTTGAAGCCGACGGGGTGGTTCTCGGCCGGATTGCCGCCCATCGCCAGGATGACGTCGGTGTTCTTGATGTCGACCCATCCATTGGTCATCGCCCCCGTCCGAACGTGGCGGCCAAACTGGCCACCGTGGGGCCGTGTCAAACCCGGGCCTGGGTGTCCCGGTACGGCACCCCCAGGGCCGAGATGACCTTCCACTGGAGGAAGTTGAACTCGTTGGTGTCGGTGCAGCCGCCGATCATCGCCATGCCGGGGTTGCGATTGACGCACCTGGCCCTTCGGCGTTCTTGGCGACGAAGCAGCTTGTCGCGCGGTCGTCTTGATGTTGCGGGCGATCTTTGCGATCGCGTCGTCCCAGGAGATGTCCTCCCACTTGTCCGAGCCGGGCTTGCGCACCTTCGGCTTCGTCAGCCGGTTGGCGTTGTGCGTGATGTCGTCCTTGAGCGTGATCCCCTTGGGGCAGAGCGTCCCGCGGCTGATCGGATGGTCCGGATCGCCTCTCGACGTGGACGACGGACGCCGTCGACGTTCTTCGCCTTGTCCCCGAGGGTGTGGATGATGACGCCGCAGGAGACCGCGCAGTAGGGGCAGATGCTGCGCGTCTCCGTCGTGCGCGAGATCTTGAACTCGCGCATCTCGGCTTCGCGCCCGCGACACGTCGAAGCCCAGGGCGATGGTGCCGCCGACCGTGGTGGCTTTCAAGAAACCGCGACGCGTGAGTTCCATGCGGTCCTCCTTCGCGGGCGCCTTGACTGGTCTCGGGGTATTTCAGAACTTCATCTCTGCGCTTGTCAAGCGAGTTCATCGCGCCTTGAGGAACGCTCCGGGTTGTCCGAAGTTTGATCAGGTCCCCGGGGCGATGGAGCTCAGCGACGCGCCGGGGGTTCGCGTACAGGTTGAATCGGCGGTCGCGGAGGAAGCCGACGAGCGTCACGCCGCCCGTTTCGGCCAGCGCGACGGCGAGGCTCGAGGGCGCCGAGACCGAGGCCACGATCGGGATGCCCGCCGCGAAGGCCTTCTGCACGATCTCGAACCCGGTCCGGCCGGACACCACGAGAAGGATCCGGTTGGACAGGGGGAGCTCGTCCCGCATCAGGAACGTCCCCGACGAGCTTGTCGGTCGCGTTGTGGCGGCCGATGTCCTCGCGGACCTCCAGGAGCTCGCCCGTCGGCGGAAAACAGGCCGGCCGCGTGAAGCCCGCCCGTCCGCGCGAAGAGCGACTGGCGCTCGCGGAGGCGCTCCGGCAGACGGAAGAGGACTCCGGCGAGACCGTCGCGGAGGAGGATCAGGGGCGGCCGGTCGGACGGGATCACATTCTCGATAGACGTCTTGCCGCAGACCCCGCAGGCCGAGCCCATCACGGTCCCGCGCTGCAGCTTGCCGGCCCGCGGCGAAAGCCTCGGGAGCGAGAGTGGCGATCAGGACATTGGCCTTCAGCTCCGCATCGATTCGGGGATCCGTCGGCCGGTCGAGGGCACCGAGGTCCTCGGCTTGGTCGAGCACCCTTCGGCAAAGAGAAGCCCGGCTACGAGCTCCTCGTCGTTTCCGGGCGTGCGCATCGTCGTGACGAAGGAGATCGCGGGACCGCCGCCTCCGTCGGATCCGGATCTCCAGCGGCTCTTCGACGGCGAGGACATCCTCACGCTCGACGTCCGCGTCGCCCTCGCGGGCTCGAACCCGGACGCGGTCAACGGAGTCCACGGGGTCATCCTACCTGTCGGCTGGAGTAGGCGCGCGTCGCGCGGGAGCGTCAGGTCGCCAGCGCGCCGGCGACCGGCACGGCCACGAGCGTCGAGAGGCGCGGCCTGGACGCCATGCAGGTCCGCGATCCGGCCGAGCAGCGGCGCGGCGAGGCCGCCGAGCGTCACGGCCAGGCCGATCGTCAATCCCGAGGCCGTGCCGACGCGTCCCGGCAGGTACTCCTGCCCCATGACGGTCATGACGGAGAAGGGCGCGTAGAGGGCGAGGCCGATCGGGACGAGGAGCGACGAGCGCCAGCGTCCGGCTCGGGGTCGCGACGAACTCCCAGAGCAGCGGGACGAGAGCCGAGCATCGACACGAGGACGACGATCCGCCGTCCGAAGCGGTCGGCCAGCCACCCGCCGAGCAGCGTTCCGACGACCCCCGCCGACAGCATGAGCGTCAGCGCGGTCGCGCCGGCGGCCTTCGAAGCCCCGTAGCTCTGGATCCAGTAGAGAGGAATGAACGTGTTGAGTCCGTAGAAGACGATCGCGCGGCAGATGACGGGCGCCGACAGGCGAAGGAAGGGCCACCATCGGTCTGTTCGCCCCGGAGGCGTCTTCCGAGGAATCGCGTGGGAGGTCGACGCGCGCGGCGCTTCCGGTCCGAGAAGAACCAGAGCCATCGCCAGGGCGGGGAGGACCAGGAAGACCGTTCCGCGCAGCCCAAACCGGAGCTGCAGAGGGTGTCGCGAGCGCGGGCCCGATCGCGAAGCCCGAGGTTGCCGCCGACGGCGAAGAAGCTCATCGCCGTGGCGCGGCGCGCGCCTGAGGACGAGATAGACCTGCCGGGCCGCCTCGGGATGGAAGGCGGCAACTCCGATGCCGGTCACGGCGGCGGCGGCGAGCACCAGCGCATAGGTCGGCGCGAGGCCCGCGAGCGCGACCCCCAAGCCTGGCCAGCAACGAGGCCGCACGGGACGAGCCACGGGAGGCTGCGCCGGTCCGCGAGGAGGCCGAAGAGCGGTTGGAGGACCGAAGAGGCGACGTTCGGAGGCGAAGACGAGGCCGGCGGCCGCCGCGATCGTGAATCCGCGCTCGGCGATGAAGAACGGGAGAAGCGCCGGGATGACGCCCTGGTTGACGTCGTCGAAGAGGTGCGCCGCCGCCAGCAGCCCGATCGCCGCGCCGCTTCATGGGAACGATCCTAGCGCGAATGATCAGGGCCTCTTCCAGGCCCTGGTTGACTCTCTCGGCCTCGTCAGCGAAGACAGGGGGCCTGTCGCTGTAGAGTCTTGCGAAAGCCATCCGAGGAGGCGCTCATGGACGTCATCAACCCGATCGTTCGCCGGTGGATCGACGACGCCGCGGAGGATCCGGAAGCGTTCTGGGCGCGCGCCGCGGAGAAGCTCCCCTGGTTCCGCCACTGGGACCGGACGCTCTTCCTGGGATTTCCCGAACTTCCGATGGTTCGAGGGGGCCATGACCAACCTCGCGTACAACTGCCTCGACCATCACGTCCGGCGCGGCCGCGGCGGCCAGACGGCCCTCGCGTACGTCAACGAGCGCGGCGAGCGGCGCGTCTTCACCTACGCGCAGCTTCGCCACGAGGTCGAGCGGACCGCCGCCGCGCTGCGCGGCATGGGGATCGGAAAGGGCGACCGCATCACGGTCTACATGCCGACCTCGCCCGAAGCGATCGATGCTGATGCTCGCCGCCGTGCGGATCGGCGCGATCCATGTCGTCGTCTTCGCCGGGTTTCGGAGGCGCAGGCGCTCTGGGATCGCATCCGCGCGCAGCGGATCGCGCCTCGTCTTCACGACCGACATCACGTTCCGCAAGGGGAAGGACGGCCGCTGAAGGGGATCGTCGACGGCGCGCTCTGGAGGGCGAGCCGCACGCCGTCGAGCGTCGTGGTCTGTGCGTCTGGACCGGACGCCGCAGGGCGGGCGCCGACCTGCGCGAGACGTCTCCTGGGACGACTTCCTCGCGCGCGGCGCGGGCAGAGCGGCGCGCACGTCGCGATGGAGTCCAACGAGCCGGCTTTCATCCTCGCGACCTCGGGCACGACGGCCAAGCCGAAGCTCGCCGTCCACACGCACGGCGGCTACCAGGTCCACATCGCCAGCATGGGGCGCTGGGTGCTTCGGCCTGCAGGCCGAGCGACGTCTGGTGGTCCACGTCCGACATCGGCTGGATCGTCGGGCACAGCTACATCGTGTACGCGCCGCTGCTCGGCGGGCTGCACGACGCTCGCGTACGAAGGCGCGATCGATCATCCGCGCCCGACACGCTCTGGAAGATCGTCGAGGAGTTCGGCGTGACCGGGATCTTCACGTCGCCGACGGCCGTGCGCCTCCTGATGCGCTACGGCGAGGCGCAGCGCTGCCAAGCACGACCTCTCGTCGCTGGAGCGCGTCTTCTGCGCCGGCGAGGTGCTGAACGCGCCGGCCTGGGACTGGCTGCAGAACCGGGTGCTCAAGGGCCGCGTCCCGGTCATCGACCACATGTGGCAGACGGAGACCGCCGGCCCGGTGTTCGGCAACCCGTACGGCATCGCGCATGCTGCCGATCAAGCCTGGCTCCGCCGGCGATCCCGCTGCCCGGCATCGACGTGCGCGGTCGTGGCGACCGGACGGCGCGCCGTGCGCCGCGGCGAGAAGGGGATCATGGTGATCCGGCGTCCGTTCCCGGACTGACGCCGACGCTCTGGGGCGAGCCGGAGCGCTACGGCGCGGACTACTGGGAGCAGATCCACGGCGTCTACTACACGGGCGACTCGGCGCACGTCGACGAGGACGGCTACGTCTGGTTCGCCGGCCGCGCCGACGAGATCATCAAGATCGCCGGGCACCGGCATCGGCACGATCGAGGTCGAGACGGCGTGCCTGCAGCATCCCGCGGTCGCCGAGGCGGGCGTGCACGGGCCGCCCGACGAGCTGCGCGGCGAGGTCATCTCGGCGTTCGTGGTCCTGAAGCAGGGGCACGACGCGCGTCGGACGGCCTGCGCAAGGAGCTGCTCGACACGGTCCGCGCAGCGAGCTCGGCCCGGTCGCGGTCATCGGCGAGCTGAACTTCGTCGGACATGCTGCCGAAGACGCGCAGCGGCAAGATCATGCGGCGCGTGCTGAAGGCCGTCGACGCTCGGCCAGCGAGCCCGGCGACATCACGACGATCGAGGACGAGGGCTCCGTGGACGAGGCGCGGCACGGCCTGGAGCCAGATGACCGCGCGACATCGCGGGCAGAATCGCGCGATGAAGGCGGTCCGCGTCCACGCAGCCCGGCGGCGCCGACGCGCTCCGGTACGAGGACGTGCCGCGGCCGGAGCCGAAGGCGAGGCGAGGCGCTCGTCAAGGTCGCGGCGGCCGGCGTTGAACTACATCGACGTCTATCACCGCACCGGCGCCTACAAGGGCGCCTTTCCGTCCACGCTCGGAGTCGAAGGCGCGGGCACGGTCGCGGCGCTCGGCGCGCGGGACGCCACGGAGCTGCGCGTCGGGGACCGCGTCGCTTCGGTGTCGGGATGGCCGGCTCGTACGCCGAATACGCGACGTCGCCCGCGGAGAAGCTCGTGACCGCTGCCCGGACGGCATCAGCTTCACGCAGGCCGCCGCGGCGATGCTCCAGGGGATGACGGCGCAATACCTGGCTTGCACGACGTATCCGCTGAAGCGCGGGCGACACGTGTCTCGTGACGCGGCTGCGGGCGGAGTGGGCCAGCTTCTCTGCCAGGTCGCGAAGATCTGCGCGGCGCGATCGTGATCGGGACGGCCGGCAGGCCGGAGAAGACCGGGATCGCGCGCGCAGGCCGGGGCGGACGAGGTCGATGGATTACAAGTCGCAGGACTTCGAGACCGAGGTCAAGCGGTTGACCGGAGGCAAGGGCGTGCAGGTCGTCTACGACTCGGTCGGAAAGACGACGTTCGAGAAGAGGCTGAACTGCCTCGCGCGGCGCGGCATGATGGTCCTCTTTCGGCCAGTCGAGCGGACCGGTCGCCCGGTCGATCCGCAGGTCCTGAATCAGAAGGGCTCGATTCTACCTGACGCGGCCGACCATCTTCCACCACGTCGCGGAACGGGCGGACCTGCCTCGCCCGCTCCGCGGATGTCTTCGAGCTGGATCCGCGACGGAAAGCTGAAGCTCACGATCTTTCGCGAGATGCCCCTGTCGGAAGCGGCCGAGGCGCACCGCATCGCTCGAGGCGCGCCGGACCGCCGGCAAAGGTCCTGCTAGTGCCGTAGCGTCGCCACGTCAATCGACGGCGCCGCCAGAATCAGGCGCCCGCTCGATGTCCATGCCATCGCCGGCGAGGATCCGACGTGCCGGCAGAAGCGTGAGGCGGGCGTCAGCCTTCCAGCGAGAAGGAACCGTGTCAGAGTCGCTCCCACGCGGTTGGGAATCAGAGCCGTCGCCGCGTGATGGCGGGACGACGCCGGCCGCCTCGTCCACCTCGTAGCGCGCCCGCGTAAGCGCCGTATCCCCGCGCGGCTTCGGCGCGTTCGGCGTCCGTCGGGTCGTCCTCCACTCGCCACGCCGATACGGCCGCGCCGCATGAGCTGGACCGAGACATGTCCCGAGTCCGTGTAGACGAGCAGGCCGTCCGGTCCCGGGCCGAAGTCGGGATGATCGCACGCGCCCTGTCCGGAAGGCGGTCGCGGATCGCCTCCAGGCGCAGACACCCGACAAAGCGCCGAGCCGCCGTGCTACCTTGACATTGCTCGCCCCCGTCCTCCGGATTCTCTGGATTTTGCCTTCGACGGGAAATGTAGTTTCCGGCCTAACGACAGTTCGCGGAAAGGAGGCTTCTTCTATGCGGAGAACAGCTGTTTTCGGCGCTTGCGTTGGCTCTCCTGCTCGTCGTCGATGACCGCGCTGGCGGCCGACACGATCGTGTTCGGCGCCGCGATCTCGATCACCGGGCAAGACGGCCAAGGAGGGGACTATACACCGGGACGGTTACCAGATCGCGATCGACAAGATCAACGAGATGGGCGGGATCAAGGTCGGCGGCAAGACCTACAAGGTCGAGCTCAAGTACTACGACGACGAAGACGAAGCCGGAGCGCACGGCGCAGCTGATCGAGAAGCTCATCAACGAGGACAAGGTCAACCTGATCCTCGGGCCGTACGGCTCTTCGCCGACCGGGACGGCCGCCCCGCTCGCCGAGAAATACAAGATCCCGATGGTCGAGGCGAACGGCTCGGCCGAAGCCATCTTCTCGAAGGGCTACAAGTACACGCTTCATGATCCTCTCTCCCGGCCAAGCTCTACCTGCGCGGCATCATCGATGCCGTTCAGCGCCAGGACCCCTCGGCCAAGACCGTCGCGATCCTCGGAGAGAACGAGGCGCGTTCTCCAAGGAAGTGGCCGGCGGCGCGGTGCGGAATACGCCAAAGAAGAAGGGCATGACGGTCGTCTACGACGAGCTCTACCCGACCAGCGCGCAGGACGTCAGCGCCCTGCTCACGAGCGATCAAGGGGAAGAACCCGGACATCATCCTGGGCTCCGGGCACCTCAGGACTCAGCTGCTCATCGTCAAACAGTCAAGGACCTCGGAGTCTCGCCCGAAGGCGATGGGAGTTCTCCGTCGGCCCTCGTCCCCGAGAGTTTCGCAGCGAACCTCGGCAAGAGCGCGGACTACATCTTCGGCGCCACGCAGTGGACCGAGGCGCTTGAAGTACAACGGCGACGACCCGTGGAAGACGCCGAAGGCCTTCGGCGACGCGTTCCGGGCGAAGCACGCCGGACTAGCAAGGTCATTCCATACCAGGTCGCCGAGTCGGCCGTGGCCGTCATCGCCTACCAGAAGGCGATCGAAGGCGAGGCACGATCGAGCCGACGAAGGTGCGCGACGCGCTAGCCGCGATCGACATGATGACGTTCTACGGCAAGATCAAGTTCGACGCCCGCGGCGTGAACATCTACAAGCCGATGGCCGCCGAGCAGTTACCAGCCGGACGGCAACAAAGTACACGGTCTGGCCGCAGGATCGTCGCCGAGAAGGCGATCGCTGTACCCCATGCCGGCGTGGGACAAAGGTAGATAGAGTTCGTCAGTCGGCAGTCGGTCAGCAGGTGAGAGCGGCTGGATCCAGGACTGTCAACCGTCGACTGACAACCGTCGCACGACTCTCGCCGATGAGCGGCGCTGAGTTCGGCCAGATCGCGGTCAACGCGCTGATGCTCTCGGGCATCCTGGCGCTCGTGGCGCTGGGCTTCTCTCCGGTCTGGGGCATCATGAACATCGTCAACCTGTCTCACGGCGCCTTCATCGTGATCGGGCGCCTACCTGACGTTCTGGATGCACCAGTTCTGGCACGTGGATCCGTTCCTCTCGATCCCCGTTTCGATGATCGTGCTTTTCTGCCTCGGGTTCGTCGATCCAGCGGTGCTCATCAACCAGGTGATTCGCGCGCCGCTCCTCGCGACGTTCCTCCTGACGTTCGGCCTGGAGATCCTGATCGTCAACCTGCTCAACTACTTCTTCAAGGCGGACACGCGATCGGTCCAGACGCCTTACAGCGGGACCGGGTTCACCCTCGGTCCGGTCCGCGTTCCCTACATCCGGCTGGGGGCCCTCGGGGTCTCGATCGTCCTCGTCCTCCTCCTCGCGCGCGTTCCTGACGCGCAGCCGGCTCGGGACGCGCGATCCGCGGGACGGGGATGGACATCGACGCCGGCGCGGTTGACGGGCGTCAAGGTGACGACGATCTACGCCTTGACCTTCGGGATCGGCGCGGCGCTCGCCGGGCGCCGCGGGATCGCTCCTTTCGATGGCCGTGCCGTTCGATCCCAATCTCGGCGGCGGCTACACAGAGCGGGCCTTCATCATCTGCGTGCTCGGCGGCCTCGGCAACGTCGCCAACGTGCTCATCGGGGCGGCCGGTCTACTCGGTCATCGAGGTCTTCGTCGGCTCGCGGCTGCCGGCGCTCTCCCAGGCGGTCACGTTCGGGATCCTGGTCCTCCTGCTGATCGTCCGGCCGCAGGGCATCGCCGGCAAGTCCTTCTCAGCTGACTGCGCAGCATGAAGGTCATCCGGCTGATCCTCTTCGCGGTCGCGCTGGCCGGGCTTCTCCTTCTCCCTCGCTTCGTGTCCTCGCTACAAGCTGCTGACCGTACACGAACGTCCTGTGCCTGGCGCTGATGGCTCAGGGTTGGAACTTCATCGGCGGTTACACGGGCTACGCGGCGTTCGGCAACGTCGCCTTCTTCGGGATCGGCGCCTACACGACCGGCCTGCTGATGCTCTCGAAGTGGCACCTGTCCTTCTTCCCGGCGCTCGCCGCCGGGGCGCTCTCTCGGCGATCGTGGCGACGCTCGTGGGGATCCCGGTGCTGCGCCTGAAGGGGCACTACTTCGCGATCGCGACGCTCGGCGTGGCCGAGTCCTTCCGGGAGATCGCCGGCGCCTGGGACAAGGTCACCGAGGGCGCCACCGGAATCGACCTGCCCGTCCGCAGCGACAGCTCCTTCTTCTACTACACGGCCCTCGGGCTTCGTCGTCGCGGACGTCGTCGTGACGGCCCGCCTCGCGCGCTCGAAGCTCGGCTACGGCTGGGTCGCGATCCGCGAAGACCAGGACGCCGCGCAGGATGCTCGGCATCAACACGACGATGTTCAAGGTGGCGGCGTACGCCCTCTCGGCGGTCTTCGCCTCGCTGCGCCGGCGGCATCATCGCCTACCAGAACATCCACGTCGCTCCGAACGACTTCTTCAAGATCGAGTACACGCTCCAGATGATCATCGCCTGCATCATCGGCGGCACCGGGACGGTCTGGGGGCCGCTGATCGGCGCGGCCGTCTACCAGCTCCTCTCGACGTATCTCTGGAGCCACTTCCTGAGCTTCACCCGACGATGCTCGGCCTGATCATCATCTTCTTCATCGTCTTCCTGCCGCGCGGCCTGATGGAGCTTTTCCGCAGGCTTCGCCGCCGTGGCCCGCGGCGGACGCTTCGGCTCCGACGTCCTGCTCCGGCCAACGTGCCGGCGCGAGCCGAGCTGGACATGAGCTCGCGGAGCCGTGAGCCGTCAGCCGTCAGCCGATGCCGGCTGAGGCCCGGCGCCGCTCCTGGAGGTCCGCCAGCATCACGAAGCGGTTCGGCGGCCTCGCCGCGGTCGCCGGTGTCGACCTGACGATCCGCAAGGGAGAGATCCTCGGAGTCATCGGGCCCAACGGCGCCGGGCAAGACGACCTTCGTCAACTGCATCACGGGGCTCGACAAGCCGACGTCCGGGACGATTCTCTTCCGGGGACAGGACATCACGAAGACGCCGAGCTACGCCATCGGCCGGCTCGGGCATCGCCCGCACGTTCCAGGTCGTCAAGCCCTTGAAACAGCTCTCCGTCCGGGACAACGTCGCGATCGGCGCGATGTTCGGCGCGCGCGGAAAGGAGCGCACGGCGGCAGGAGGCGCGCGAGCGCGCCGAGCGAGGTCCTGACGCAGGTCGGGCTCGGGCACCGCATCGCCCACACGGCGGCGGACTTGACGATCCCGGACTTGAAGCGGCTGGAGCTCGCCAAGGCGCTGGCGATGGATCCCGAGCTGCTCCTGCTCGACGAAGTCATGGCGGGCCTGAACCCGACGGAGATCGAGAGCGCGATGGAGCTGCTCCGGCAGATCAACGCGCGACGGCGTCACGCTCTTCGTCATCGAGCACGTGATGAAGGCGATCATGGGCATCTCCGACCGCCTGCGTCGTGCTCCACTACGGAAAGAAGATCGCGGAAGGCAAGCCTGCAGGAGATCGTCGAGAGCCCGGAAGTCATCGAGGCGTACCTCGGCGAGACGGTTCGCGCAGGCGCGCGAAGCCGGCGGACAGCCGGAACGGTTGACCGATGAGGCGGCGAGTTCCTGACGGCCCCGGGCCTGCCGGAGGTCGACGCCTCTGAAGCCGGACCTCCCGCCCCCGGCGAAACGCTTCTCGAGATCAGGGACTTGTCCTCGGGCTACGGACAGGTCCAGATCCTCTGGGACGTCTCGCTCGAGGTGAAGCACGGAGAGATCGTCGCCCTGATCGGCGCCAACGGCGCGGGCAAGACGACGCTCCTGCTCACGCTCTCGCAGCTCATCAAGCCGCGCTCGGGCTCCGTCCGGTTCGCCGGTCGGGACCTGACGCGCGCGCGTCCGGAGGACGTCGTCGGCGCGGGCATCGTCCAGCGTGCCGCAGGGCCGGCGTCTCTTCGCGGGGCTGACGGTCCAGGAGAACCTGCTTCAGGGGACGTACCTGCGGCGGGACCGGGCTGAGATCGAAGAAGACCTGGAATGGGTCTACAGCCTGCTGCCGCGCCTGAAGGAGACGGGCGAGCCAGCTGGCCGGCCGCCTCTCGGGCGGCGAGCAGCAGATGTGCGCCGATCGGCCGCGGCCTGATGAGCCGGCCAAGCCCTGCTCCTGATCGACGAGCTGTCGCTCGGCCTCGCGCCCGCTCGTCGTGGACAACCTGCTCGACGCTGATCGCCGAGATCAACCGGAAGGGCACGACCGTGCTCCTCGTCGAGCAGGACGTGCAGGTCGCGCTCGAGCACGCGCACCGCGGCTACGTGCTCGAGACCGGACGGATCGTGCAGTCGAACACCGCGCCGCGGCTCCTCGAGGACCCGCGGATCCGCCAGGCGTACCTGGGGCTGCTAGGCTCATTTCCCTCTCCCCGAGGGGAGAGGGGCAGGGTGAGGGTTCGGAACTGACAGGCTGAAAACCGATTGCTTGGACGGATGAGAAGAGCAAGGACGCCCCTCACCCCGATCCCTCTCCCGCCGGGAGAGGGAGGCAGCCTCGGAACGATCAAGGCGCTGAACTTCGCGACCGTCGCCGTCTACGCCGATCTCTACATCACGCAGCCGATCCTGCCGCTCCTGTCGAGGGAATTCGGTGTCGCTCCGGCAACCGCGGGTCTGACGATTTCGATCGTCGTCCTCATGATCGCGCTCGTATCCAGCACCTACGGCTCCCTGTCGGACGCCGGTGGGGCGCAAGCCCGTCATGGTGGCGAGCTGCCTGCTCCTCGCCATCCCGACGCTCCTCTGCGCGGTCGCGTCCTCGTTTCACATGCTCCTGTTGTTTCGCGCGCTCCAGGGGCTCCTCATGCCGGGAGTGACCGCGGTCGCGGTCGCCTTCATCGGGGACTATTTCAGCGAGGCGGACCTCGGCCCGAAGGTGGGCGGCTGGATCGCCGCCTCGGTCGCGGGCGGGCTGACGGGACGCGTCCTCTCCGGGCTCATGGCCGCCGGGAACGAACTGGCGCGTTCCGTTCGTCTTCTTCGGCCTCTTCACGCTCGATCGGGCGCCGCGGCGCTCGCGCGGTGGCTCCCCGCGGCCAGGGCCTTCCCGGGATCCGGCTCGGCAGCGCCTACCGCGGCATGCTCGTCCACTTCCGCAACCGCCGGCTGATCGGCGCCTTCGTCATCGGGGCGGGAGTCTTCTTCTCCTTCATCGGCGTCTTCACCTATCTGCCTTACTACCTGACGGCCCCGCCGTTCCATCTCTCGACCGCGCTCGTCTCCTCGGTCTACCTCGTCTACATCGCCGGGGTCTTCACCTCGCTCGTCTCGGGGCGCCTGTCGCGGCGCGTCGGGCCGGCGGACCGGTCATGGCCGCCGGCCTCGCGATCGCCGCCGCCGGGATCCTGGGGACGCTCGTGCACTCGCTGCCGCGCGATCGTCGCTCTCGCTCGTCGTCCTCTGCGTCGGGATGTTCACCGTGCAATCGACCGCGCCCGCCTTCGTCGAACGCCGAACGCCCTCGGAGTCGAAGGGGGCGGCCGGCGCTCTCTACGTGACCTTCTACTACGTCGGGCGCGAGCCTCGGCTCGGTCGCTGCCGGGCTACGCCTGGCAGGCGTGGGGCTGGCCGGGCGTCGCGGGGTCGTGCGTCGACGGCGCTGGCCGTCGGCCTCGTCGCGGATGGCGTCCTGTGCGGGTGAGGAGCAGGCGATCCTCCGCGCGAGAGCAGCGGTAAATCTTCGCGGTCGCGTCGCCGTTCGGAGGGAAGCGCCATAATTTGGGAGGAGAAGCCATGATCGGAACGGAACCTTCAGGGCATCGCGATTCCTGCTCGCCGACTTCTCGCGCTGGCCGTCGCACGCTCTCCGGCGCGCGGTCGCGCGACGGACGACGATCAAGATCGGCGCCGTCCTGCCGGTCACGGGCAAGGAGTCGAAGATCGGCGGCGCCTACAAGCAGGCGACCGGAGCTCGCCGTCAAGGAGATCAACGACGCCGGCGGCGTCAAGGTCGGCGGCAAGCCGATGAAGATCGAGCTGACGCTCCTGGACGACACGTCCGACGCCGCCAAGAGCGCGCAGCTCGTCGAGCAGCTCATCACCCAGCAGAAGGTGCGATGTCGATCGTCGGCGGTTACGGCTCGCACCTCGTCCAGGCGCAGAGTGTCGTGCCCGAGCGCTACGGCGTGCCGTACATCTCCGGCGGCGCGGGCGCGCGCGGCATCTACGGGCGCAGCAAGTGGGTCTTCGGGACGCTCTCCCCGGTGGACGTCCTGTCGGCGACGCGAGATGGATTTCTTGAGCGCGCTCGTCGCCGCCGGGAAGCTGAAGAAGCCGCTCGAAGATCGCGCTCGTGCTGGAGAACACCGAGCACGGCAAGGACTACGCCCAGGGAGTCCACGACTTCCTGAAGGCGCATCCGGGCGATTTCTCGATCGCGGTCGACGAGAGCTTCGAGCTCGAATACCCCGGACTTCAAGCCTCTGCTGACCCGCGTCGCGGCGGCGAAGGCCGGACCTCTTCATGGCCGACGCGCACCTCGAGGACTACATCTCGATGCACCGGCACGTACACGCAGATGGGCCTCTACCACCAGATGGTCACCTACGGCGCGCGCGGCGCGGACGCGCGCGAGCCGCAAGGCGCTCGGCGCGGCGACCGACTACATCTTCGCGAGCGGCTGGTGGTCGGACCTGCTTCCGTATCCCGCAGGTCAAGGCGTTCAACGCGCGAGTGGAAGGCCGCGACCGGGAGCGATCCCGCAGTGGTACCACGCGGTGCGCCTACGAGACGGTGCGGGTGCTCGTGACCGCGCTCGGGAAGGCGAGCTCGCTCGAAGCCCGGACGCGATCCGCAGCGCGCTCGCCGTCGGTGGACCTGACGGACTCGATCCTGCCGGGCGGCGGACTGAAGTTCAGCCGCGTCGGGCCAGGCGATCCTCCCGTTCGTCGTCACGCAGAACAAGCCCGGCGACAAGGTGGACATCGTCTGGCCGGCCACGTCGAAGACCGGCGATCCGGTCGCGCCAGTGCCGAAGAGCTGAGGACCTGGATCGGCGCAGATTCTAGACTGGGGTCTAGGGACTGGAAGATGCATTGAGGCCTTCCCCGTCCCCAGTCTCACGTCCCGTCACTCTCGGACGCCGATGAACGCTGTGAACGATCGCTCGGCCGTCCTGGTCAACTCGCTGCTGGCGGCGGGGCTGTACGCGACGATGTCGTACGGCCTCGCGGTGATCTACGGGGTCATGCGGATCATCAACCTGGCGCACGCGGGCATCCTGATGCTCGGGGCCTACGCGACCTTCACGCTGCATTCCCGCTTCGGCCTCGACCCGTTTCTTTCGCTCGCTCGTCGTCGTCCCGGTCTTCTTCGGCTTCGGCGTCCTGCTCTACCGGACGATGGTGCGGCGGCTCCCGCGGTCGCCGGCCGGGCCCTCGATCGAGTCGCTCCTGCTCCTCTTCGGCCTCTGGCTCGTTCTGCAGAACCTCGCCTATGCGGTCTGGGGCGGCGACACGCAGTCGATCCTGACCGGCTACACGATGAAGTCCGGTCGTCGCTCTTCGGCGTGCGCGTCGGCGTGCCCGTCCGTCGCCGTCTTCGCCGTCAGCGTCGCTCTCGCTCCTCGCGCTGCAGGTCGCTCCTGCGCCGGACGTATCTCGGCCAGAGCCATCCGCGCGGTCACGCAGAACCGCGACGCGCGCGCTGATCGCCGGCGTCAACGCGGACCGGATCTCCGCCGTGGCCTTCGGCCTCGGGACGGCGTTTGCCGGCGCCGCGGGGACCCTGCTCTGCGACGATGTACGCGTTCACGCCGGATTTCGGGCGGAGCTTCCTCCTGAAGTCCTTCTGCATCATCGTGCTCGCCGGGCATGGAGAGCGTCGCCGGGCGTCGCGCGCCGGGGCGTTCGTGCTGGCGCTTGCTCGAGAACGTCGTGCGGCGGCTACACGTCGCGTCCCGACGTCGTTCCAGGACGCCCTGAGCTTCACGCTCCTCGTCGTCGCGCTCGTGGCGTTCCCGCAGGGTCTGCCGGGCGCTCTTCGCAGCGCTCGGCGTCGCGGCTCCGGAGCCCGCATGAGCGCGCGCCGCGGAGTGGCCGCGCCTCCTCGGCGCTCGCCGCCGCGGCGCTCGTTCTCCTCCTCGCCGCGCCGCGCTCCTCGAGCGCGGCACGCTGAACGACATCTGGAACGTCGCGTTCGCCGTGATCCTCGCCTCCTGCTGGAACCTGCTCGGCGGTTTCGCCGGGCAGGTCTCCATCGGCTACTCCGCCTTCATCGGCATCGGCGCCTACACGACCGCGCTCCTCGCGCTGGACGGCGTGACATCCCTACGCGACGCTGCCGGTCGCGGCGCCTCTCGCGGCGGCTGTTCTCCGTCGTCGTGGGGCTGCCCGACGTTCCGCCTCCGGGGCCCGTACTTCACGATCGCCACGATCGGCGTCTCGGAGGCGGTGCGCGTCGATCGCCTCCGGCGTCTCGTTCACCGGCGGCTCGTCGGGCCTGCGGATGCCCGCCGGCTCGTTCGACTTCACGACGCAACTACGCCGCGATGGTGACCCTGGCGGTCGCCGTCGTCGCGCTCGCCGCGTGGATCCGGCAGAGCGCCCTTCGGGCACGGCGCTCGCGGCGATCCGCCAGGACATCGACGCCGCCGAGGCGCTCGGCGTCGAACTCGACGAAGTACAAGCTCCTCGTCCACGCCCTCTCGGCGGCGCTCGTCGCCGTGGCCGGGGGCCTCTTCGCGATCAACTTCCAGTACATCTCGCCCGGCTCGGTCTTCGACTTCCGGCTGTCGCTGTCGATCGTCCTGATGCCGATCGTCGGGGGCATCAGGCACGGTCGCGGGCCCGGTCCTCGGGGCGCTCCTCTTCGGGTACCTGCAGATCAAGCTGCTCTCGAGCTCCGGGCTGCGGGACTCGTACCTCTTCATCTACGGCGGGCCATGCTCATCCGCGGTCATGCTCTTCGAGCCGAAGGGCCTGCTCGGCCTCTCCAGCGGCCTGCGGCGGCTGCCTGCCGCGCTCCGTTCGAAGCGGTTGCCCGATGCCGGCTGAAGCGGTCCTGCAGGTCCGAGGGGCTGACGAAGCGCTACGAGGGCTCCTCGCGCTCGGCGGCGTCGATTTCGACGTCGCCCGCGGGGAGATCTTCGGCGTCATCGGGCCCAACGGCGCCGGAAGACGACGCTCTTCTCGTGCCTGGTGGGCGCGGTCCGCCCGACCTCCGGCGACGATCCGCTTCCGCGGAGATCGGATCGACCGCGCTTCCCAATCTACCGCGGTCGTCGCGCGCGGGCTCGTGCGGACGCACCAGATCGTCCGCCCGTTCCGCGACGATGACCGTCGCGCGAGAACGTCTCAGATCGGCGCCCACTTCGGCTCCGGCCGCCGCCGCGGCGAAGACGCCGGCCGGCGGATCGCGACGCGATCCTCGAACGGACACGGCTCTCCCGCAGTGCCGGACGCGCTCGCGCGGGACGCTGACGATCGGCGAGCTGAAGCGTCTGGAGATCGCGCGGGCGCTCGCGACCGAGCCGGAGGTCCTCTGCCTCGACGAGGTCATGGGCGGTTGAACCCGTCGGAGATCGTCGGAGGCGATGAAGCTCATCCGCTCGATCCGCGACTCCGGCGTGACGGTCCTCATGATCGAGCACCACGTCCACGCCGTCGTCGGGCGTCTCCGACCGGATCCTGGTCCTGAACTTCGGCCGCAAGATCGCGGAAGGAAGCCCGGCGGACGTCGTCGCAGGATCCCGGCGGTCATCTCCGCGTACCTCGGGGACGAGGCGCAGCTCGTGCTCTCCGTCCGGCAACATCGACGTCTTCTACGGCGACGTCCAGGCCGTCTGGGACGTCTCCTTCGAGCGTCGGAGGCGGCGAGGTCGTCGACGCTGATCGGCGCGAACGGCGCCGGGAAGACGACGATCCTGAAGACGCTCTGCGGCCTGCTGCGCCCCGCGGCGGGGCAGGTCCTCTTCGAGCGGCGAGGACGTCGCGCGGCCGCGCCTCCGCACGAGCTCGTCGCCCGCGGCCTCGTGCTGATCCCGGAGGCGCGGCAGCTCTGGCCGGGGATGACGGTGCGCGAGAACCTCGAGATGGGCGCCTACGCCGCTCGGCCCGCGCGGAGCCAGCCGCGCGGATCGCTCGAGGCGGTCTACGCGATGTTCCCGCAGCTCGCAGAAGCGAGCTCGCGCAGAAGGCGGGGACGCTGTCGGGCGGCGAGCAGCAGATGTGCGCGATCGGCCGCGGCCTGATGGCGAAGCCCCGCCTCCTGCTCCTGGACGAGCCCGCGCTCGGGCCTCGCGCCGCTTCTCGTGCAGGGAGGTCTTCGCGGCGTTGAAGCGGATCCGCGAGCAGGGCGTGACGGTCCTCCTCGTCGAGCAGAACGTCCACGCACGCGCTCGCGCTTGCCGACCGCGCGTACGTCCTGGAGACCGGGCGCGTCACGCTCGCCGGGACCGTCGGCGGAGCTCGCCCGCGGATCCGCGCGTGCAGCAGCAGTTCCTCGGCGCCGGCGTCGGTATGAGCGCGCGTCAGCGCGTCGAGCGGCTCTTCGCCGCTCTGGAGGCCGAGCCCGACAAGCCGGCGATCGCTCTTCGAGGGACCGGTCGCTGGACGCTTCGCCGACGCTCGACCGTCTCTCCGCGGCGCTACGCGCGCGGCCTCGCGGCGCGGGCGATCGAGCCGCGGCGACCGCGTGGCCGTCCTCGCCGGAAACGTCGCCCGAGGTCGTCGTCGCGCTCCTCGGCCATTACCGGCTGGGCGCCGTCCACGTCCCGATCAACACGCGGTACCGCGGCGAGGAGGTCTCGCACATCCTCGACGGACTCGGGCGCGAAGGCGGTGCTCCTGCCGGGCGGAGTCTCCTGCGCCGAGTCGTCGCGGAGCTGCGCCGGCTCCGGGCGCGCCGCCTTCCGCGATCTGGTCGGCGCGGCGAAGCCTCGCGCGACCGGGAGACCTCGCCTTCGAGCGGCTCGATCGAGACAAGCCTGTCCGGCGCCGGAGCCGCGCCTCCGCCGCCGACGAGGACACGGCGATCCTCCTCTACACCTCGGGCACGACGGGCAAGAGCAAGGGCGTCGAGCTCTCCTTCCGCGCGGTCGTCGACGAACACCGAGTCGGTCGACGCGGCCTCTGGCGCTTTCTCGCCGGCGGACCGATGGCGCTCGCCCTTCCGCTCTTCCACGTCCACGGGCTCGGCCTCGGGGTCCACGGCGCGCCTCCTCCATCGGATGCCGACTCCATCTCTTCGAGCGCTTCGACGCGCGCGCGGATCGTGGAGGCCTTCGCAGCGGGGGGCGCGACGCTCTTCCAGGGCGTTCCGACGATGTACGTCAAGCTCGCTGGAGCTCGCTGGCGCGCGGTCCCCGAGGCCGCGCGGGCGCTGCGCGCGGGCCGCCTCTTCACCTCCGGCAGCGCCGCGCTCTGCGGCCGACGACTTTCGCGCGGTTCGAGGAGCTGACGGGCCACCGGATCCTCGAGCGCTACGGCATGAGCGAGACGCTCTTCACGCTGTCGAACCCGTACGAGGACCGCCGTCCCGGCACGGTCGGCCGCCTGGTGCCCGGCTGCGAGGTCCGGATCGTGGACGAGGCGGGCGGGACGCCGCCGCCGGCGAGCCCGGGAGATCCTCGTCAGGAGCAACGGCATGATGACCGGCTACTGGGGCGACGGCCGGAGGAGACCGCGGCCTCCTTCCGCGGACGGCTGGTTCGCGACCGGCGACATGGCGCAGCGCGACCGCGGCCGGTTACGTGCACGATCGCCGGCCGGAAGTCCGTCGACTTCATCAAGAGCGGCGGCTTCAAGATCTCCGCCCGCGAGATCGAGGACGTCCTCCGCGCCACCCCGCGATCAGAGACGTGGCCGTCGTCGGCGCGCCCGACCGGCGTCTGGGGCGAGCGCATCGTCGCCGCCGGTCGTGCTCCAGCCGAGGCCGGCCGCGCCGCCTTCATCGGAAGGCCCTCCTCGAGGAGCTCTCGCGCCTTCTGCGCGCGGTCGCTCGCCGACTACAAGCGCCCGCGCGGAGTCCGGTCCTCGACGACCTCCCCGAAACGCCCTCGGCAAGATCCAGAAACACCGGATCCTGGAAGAGCTGGAGCTCAGCGCCTTCGCGTGAGAGCGCTTCGCCCTTGCCGAAGGACCAGTTCTCCTTGGCGACCTCGACGAGGCTGACGAGCACGTCCTCGCGGCGGAGCCGGGGCTTTCGCGAGAGCTTCTCGGCGATGCGCGCGGTAGAGCGCCCGCTTTCTGGTCGAGCGTGCGGCCCGCGTTCAGCGTGATCGATGGATGATGACGATGTCGTCCGTGCGCGCGATGCCGAGATACCCGGAGTCGTACACGAGCCGCCTCGGCGCGTGCTCCGCTGAAGACTTGAAATCGGTCGTCGGCCGGCACGTTGATCGTCTCCGACCATCGCCGCGTGAACCGCCTCTCCGATGGCAGTCAAGTGTGACGGCGACTTCCCTCTGCGTACGCGAAACTCGTACGAGCGGCACGCCTTCCTCCTTCCGACCTTAGACCTTAGACCTTAGACCTTAGACTGTACTCTTCATTTCACGGCTCCCGTCGTCATCCCTGAGATGAAGTAGTCGAGCGACAGGCGCGTACACGATCACGACCGGGATCGAGCCGACGATCGGAGGAGGCCATCAGCGGCCCCCAGAAATAGACGTCGCCGCCGGACCATCTCGACGCTGATCCCGACCGGAATCGTGCGGTTGACCGTGGAGCTGATGAAAGTCAGGCCGTAGATGTACTCCCTGGAACGAGAGCGTGAACGCGAAGATCGCGGCCGTCAGGATTCCCGGCAGGACGACCGGGATGACGACCTGCCGCAGCATCTGGAGCCGCGTGGCGCCGTCCAGCAGCGCGCGCTCCTCGATCTCCTTCGGGACGCTGCGGAAGAAGCCCATCGAGCAGCCACGTGCAGAAGGGGACCGTGAAGGTCGGGGTAGGACAGGATGAGCGACCAGATCGTGTTGTCGATGTGGAGCGCCCCGACGAACTGGGAGAAGGGGATGAACAGGATCGTCGGCGGGATCAGGTACGTCAGGAAGATCGCGATGCCGATCGAGCGGTTGCCGGGGAAGCGCAGGCGCGCGAGGCCGTAGGCCGCGGGCACGGCGAGGAGCAGCGTGATGGCGACGACGGCCAGCGCCCGTCAGCGAGGCTCACTTTCAGCCAGCGATAGAAGGGCGTGCTCTTCAGGTACCGGTAGTGCGTGAGCGTCGGGCTCGCCACCCGGATGACGCCGATGACCTCGTTGGGATGCGCGACCCGGCCTTCGGCCACGGTCGCCTCCGAGAGCGTCCCGTCCACGGGGAGACGATCGGCTGCTCGCCGATGAAGGCGATCGGTTTCGGGTCCTGCTCGCTGTCGCTGCGCGCCGTGTGGGCGCCCGGCGCGATGCGCCAGTGGAGCGACCCCTTCGTTCAGCGAAGCCGGGATGATGATGTCCTTGTGGTACGGCTTCCCGGTCGTGCGGTCGGTGGACGCGAACCAGAAGGGGTTCGCCTTCAGGTCGTAGAGGTTGGCGTCCGCCTTGAGCGACGTGATGAGCGCCCAGTAGAACGGGAAGAGCGCGAACGCGAGGAACGGCGCGAGCCCCGCGTAGGACGCCGAGCAGGCGGCTTCCACCGCCGCCAGAGCCGGATCCGGAAGCCACGGTCAGATCAGGCCTCCCGCCGCAGGAACTGGAGCATGAAGAAGACCATCGTCGCCATGATCGGGAACATGAAGAGCGAGATCGAGGCGCCCTTGCCGAGGTAGCCGGCGTTGACGCCGAGCTGGTAGGCGTAGGTCGAGAGGACCTGCGTCTGGTCGTACGGCCCGCCCTTGGTGATGATCCAGATCGTGTTGAAGTCGGTGAAGGAGAAGATCACCGAGAAGAGGAGCGAGACCATCAGGATCGGCCGCACCATCGGCGAGATGATGTGGACGAAGCGCTGGAAGCCGTTGGCGCCTTC
>ERZ1370068.266-contig-1024_pt1 | contig 26193 bp, 37 predicted proteins | sample MGYA00561227_ERZ1370068 | MGnify/ENA primary metagenome ERZ1370068 (study PRJEB38410, sample SAMEA6850437) | metagenome | study: Metagenomic assessment of the ecological functions of the soil: analysis of the soil microbiota associated with the...
AGCCTTTGCCGAGATCCGCTCGACCTGGCCAGGGTGGCGGTCGGCAGAGTTTGATGAGTCGGGCTGCCCCCGGCTTCGAAGGTCACAATCCAACGCTTCGACTCGTGAAGCGGCTGGTAATGACATGAAATTCAGGATCAGGTATCCTCAAGATCGCTTCACCGCCGCAGCCGTGCCGTAAAGCACCACAGCCCGTACTGAACATTGGTTGATCAGTAATACCCTTGCGAAATCAGGATTGCCTTTTTGTTTACGAACTCGTACGACGCTCCCAGTTCGACCATCGTCTCCGGATCGATCTTCTTCGCCGTACCAGTCCTGGTTGTCCGTTCTTGCGGATCGAGAGGCGTGCCCCTGGATTCGGCGACAAATGCCAGCGGAGTCTGGGCTGTCACATAAAAAGCGGCATCAGCATGACCCACGCATAGAAGGATTCGACGGAAGATCCTCCATCTGAGTTCACGATGACTTCGTCACGCGACGAATGCGAGCATCAACTCGCGGGCCGGAACGGTTTAGAATGTAATCGTTAGCCATCGTCCAACGCGCGCACAATGTTTTGCTCCTGTGATTTGGCAGTCAGCATTATGATCGGCACTCACCCCAGGTAGAGTGCGCTCGAATCTTCTAATTAATTCGAAGCCATCAAAATAGGCAGCATCATCAGCAGCACGAGGTCGGGCGGGGCTGGCAAAGTCTTCATGAAATCGGTCGCTTGCCTGCCGTCAGCGCAACTCGCACGCAAAGCCGCGCCGCGGGGCGCATGTGTTCGACAGCGTAACCACGATCTGGTCGTCTTCAACGACAACCACCGTGTACTGTCTCTGTACCGAAGCCTCGCTTTTAATCGCTCGCGACCTCTATCTAAGTTTCCAGCATGTTTGTAGGGTTTACCCTTGCTTACACTGAGGCAGGTCTGGGATCGATGGGTACTGTCAAAAAATGTAACAGGTATTGATTAGCGGCAGGATCGCTGTAATGCCTAACTTAGTTACGAGAGTCTGGAAGGGCAACAACGGTGGGCATCCGGGCGTGAGAAATACATCAATGGAGAAGGATTGTTCACTCGCGTTGAGATCCAGCCCTGGAACGAAGGGTTAAGGCTCCGACGCGCTGTTTATCGAAGAAGAGTATTTTTGAGGTTTGTACCAGCGTCATTCCACAGGCCGTTCGGCGCAGCCAGCCGGCAGTTAACATCCTGACGTTGACCAAGCTCCCAATGGCTTAATCACTCACTTCGCCCAACCTACACTCGGTCACTTACGTGTAGAATCGCGAAAGTCTGGGCGGCAACGCTTGGCTGGGAGCCTGTTGAGAAGTGTGCGACCCCTGCGGTGGGCGGTGGCAACTTTCGTCGCTATCAGCTTTCACTCACGGCGCTGCTTGCGCGCGTCACCCTGAAATCGGGCGGCAGGAGAAGCCATGTCGGGCATCAGTTCGTCCTGGTCACAATCTAAAGATTGTCTACTAAACAAATCGGAAGTGGGCTACTGCGAGTTGCGTTCCCCTCGCTTCGAAAGTTCTACTACCAGGCGTGAAGTTAATGCCCGTTTATCGTTCCACCATTGCCGTCGCCGCTGAACGCCTCGTTTCAGGTGGCTGGGCGTCGACTCGGTTCGCCAGGGCGCGAGGTGGTTTGGATCAAACGCCTCGAGTCTGGTAAAGACCTGTACGCATGACAGAAAACTCAGCTCACGAATTCGGGAGCAAGGACTCCAGTTATCCCATGCGGCAACGCTGTGGGTGCATTGGCGCTTATCTGGGGAATCTGGACCCTCATCGGCATCGTTTTCACCTTTCCAGGGTTACTTCTTTCTTCTCGCTCGGAACGTCCCATGCCGCCTCACGGAGTCGGCCTACATGCAGATGACCTGGGCGTATCTCTTTGCCTTCGCCACGCCTCTGGTGCTCTATGGGCCGCCGCGCTGCCTATCGAAAGAGGTAACTGGGTTCGAGGTTCCCTGCTGCATCTTCCCGATCAGCATCGTTCTGAGCGTAGCCCTGACGGCGTTGGGACGAGTGCTGATCTGGCTCAGGTTCGGCTACCCGATGGGCAGGGCGCTGACGCTGGGAAAGCGTGACCAGATTTGTCATTGGCGCAATTTCAGCGAGGCGATAGGCATTTACACTGCTGATCGCGCTGACGAGTTATGCCTTCGGCTACTACCGCCGCTATCGCGAAGGTCAGTTAAGGACTCTGCAGCTCGAAGCTCAGCTCTCACAGGCTCAACTGCAAGCGCTGAAAATGCAGCTTCATCCTCATTTCCTCTTCAACACCCTCCATTCAATCTCAGCGTTACTGAACAAAAGACGTCGAGTCGCTGCTCGCAAGATGATCACGCGCCTGGGAGATTTTCTGCGTCTCACCCTGGAAAACTCCGGCTCACAGGAGGTAACCCTGCAACAGGAGATGGAATTTCTCAGCTTGTTATCTCGAGATCGAGCGCATCCGTTTCCAAAATCGCCTGGTCACCCGCATGGATCTGGGCGAACAAACCCTCGACGCCAAAGTCCCGAACCTCATTCTGCAACCAATCGTTGAGAATGCCATTCGCCACGGAATTGCCCCGCGTTCCACGCCGGGTTTGATCGAAATCGAAGCGAAACAACTCAATGGCACGCTTCGTATTCAAGTTCGAGACAACGGCCCGGGCCTTTCTGAACATCGGACATCCGAGAATCTGTTTAAGAAGGGTCTGGGGCTGGCCAATACCGAGACTCGGCTGAAACGATTATATGGAGCGGCTCATCTCTTCGACTTGAGCAACAATCCGGACGGCGGGTTGATAGTGACTCTGGAAATACCCTTTCATAAAGACGGCGCCGCTCCCAGCCAATCGGAAATCGACTGACTCGCAGACAGTCTGGTCTCGTATTTCCGGCCCTTCGGCGCGACCGCAAACCAGCAAGCGACAACCAAGAAGCCTTTGCCAATTACACGTCCGCTGTGTAAGTTGTGTATCCTAGCAACCCAGATTTCCGCGAGTCTCTTGAATCTCGGATCGTCGTCCGAGACGAAATACGAGACGATGACTGACTCTCCTCTGATCCGCGTGCTCCTGGTCGACGACGAACCGCTCGCCCGTGAGATGCTGCGCGAAATGCTGCAGGGCGATCCGCAGGTCGAGATCGTTGGCGAATCCTGCAACGGCCGCGAAGCACTGGAAGCGATTCGCACCCACTCACCCGATCTGATCTTTCCTTGACGTGCAAATGCCCGAGGTTGGCGGCTTCGAGGTGCTGGCCTCTCTGGACAAAGAAGAAATCCCTCACGTCATCTTTGTCACCGCTTACGATCAGTATGCCGTTCGCGCGTTTGAAGTGCAGGCGCTTGACTACTTACTGAAGCCATTCGATCAGGAACGCTTCGATGTCTCATGGCAACGCGCCAAGACGCAAATCCTGCGCGACCGAAACGGCGCCGGTCACATGGATCAGCGCATCCTGGCTCTGCTGGAAGAGATGAAGGCCGGCAAGAGCTATCTCGAACGCCTCGTGATCAAAGCGGCCGGGCGCATTTATTTCCTCGAAACGGGCGAGATCGACTGGATCGAAGCCGAGGGCAACTACGTCTCCGTCCACAGCGCGAAGAAGTCCCACTTGCTGCGCGAAACGATCAGCAGTCTTGAATCGCAACTCGATCCCGAAGAAGTTTGTGCGCATCCATCGCTCTTCGATAGTTCGCCTGGATTTCATTCAGGAGCTGCAGCCATGGTTTCACGGCGAATATCGCGTCGATCCTCCAGGACGGCACTCAACTCACCCTCTCGCGCAACCACCGCGATAAGCTGCAGGAAGCCCTGGGCAAACTTCCGTAGAATTGTGTCGATACGTGTCGCGGACGCGGCTGTCCCCGCCTCAAGCCCACTAGTCACAGGCGACTGCCCTTCCGTCACAAAAGCTACTCGCCACGCAAAATTCACGGGTATAACTGGCCCCTGTTAAGTTCGGGGTAATTGCCAGTTCCACTTGCAGTTTTCGCGCGTTCCCGAGTTCCGGTTTCAAGTTGCCAACAAACTCCTGAGACTTCGCTAGGAGGTGCTCCCATGAGGCTGCGCGAGTGTTTGACTATGGCCGCATTGCTTACAGATCACGATCGTTTCAGTGAAAGGCGCGCAGCCGGATCCACCTGTCGACGGTTCCGGGATTGGCCACGGCAGAAACTCTGAACCGGTAAGTTCAGAAGTTGCAGCGGCCGGCAACAGCAGTCGTGAGAACGCAGCCGAGGTTAGCTTGAATGAAGCGGTATCCGCCGGCGCCGTCGCCGCTCGTACTCAAAGACAAGGTGCTCGGCTCGGCTTACTCAAACACGTTGAGGATTCTCAGCACGCCCAACGCCTGTAGTGATTTTTTCCAGGGACCGGCACGCCGCGGTCGACGTCTTCAAGGAGCTCATTGGCAGGGTGCGCAAGGAATATCTGACCAACGCGTGCTGGGGATGACCATGTCTGGCGAAGTAGTCAACATCCACAACTCTCGCACGCGGAAAGACTACCGAGTGTTCTCGAGAGTTTCGGTGAACCTCAATGGACCGTTCTACCGCAAACGCGTTTCGCCGACGGAACCTCCGCTGCCGCGCCTGGGAACGTTCGAGGCAAACAGTAACGGGGTTCGCGTGTTGATGTTCCTGCATGAGTTGGGCCACCTGATGAAGGGCGATGACGGAAACTGGCTCTTGCCCAACGACGGCAAGAACGACGCACTCAGCCATCAGAACACGCAAAAGATTGAAGATGTTTGTGGCAGTCAAATCAGAAACCTGGACCACGAGGGCAAGAGTGAGGCACAGCCCGAAGCGGCCCGCGCAAGCAAAGAGCATCGCTGAAGAATAGTGAATGAGGAGGAGCGTATGAATTCAACCGCAATTTGGGAAACTCAAGAACCGGAGACGGCCGCGCAGCCGAACGAAAACGGCGCGCAGCCGGACGAAAACGGCGAGTCGGCAGCGACTCGGAACAACCTCACCACGTTGAAGGAGCTCGTTCTCCGGCTGCTCACTGAGGTGCAGTGCATTGACGCGGTAAACGCGTTAACGCTTGACGGCGGTGTGGACTTTTACGATGAGGTGAGTCGCTTTGAAATTGATCTGATCAGGCGGGCGCTGCTGCAAACCGGTGGTCATCAGGTGCAAGCCGCGAAACTCCTGAACCTGAAGGTGACTACGCTCAATTCCAAGATCAAACATTACAACATCAGCCCGACCGGCTTCGCCAACGTCTATCCGTTGGTGGAGGCAAGCGCCATCGAAGAGCGACAGACGGCCTAAAAAGCGAGTCATAAGTCGTAAGTCATGAGTCGTGAGTCAGAAATCGACAGAAGGGCAATATGCTCTCATGCTGTTTACTTTTTGAGATCTGAGATCTTAATCTCAATTCACCCAGCTTCTCCACGGCTGGGTGATTTTAGAGTGAAAGGTGAAGAGTGAAAAGTGAAAGGTAAGAAACAAGAGTGACTGCTAGAGATCTCTCATTACCAATCACTCACTCTTCACTCTCTCACTCTTCACCTTTCACCTTTCACTCTTCACTCACTCTTTTCACTTCCAGTTGTCTGACATCCTGCTAGGAAAAAATGCATCGTGGCGCGATCGCAAACGCATTTCACCGCACGCCAAATCCAATAACTGCAAGCCGAAGCTGCTCGAGTATCCAAATTCCACAATTTGATTTTCGTCGCGTTGCTGTGAGCTGGCCGAGCGACGTGACGAGTTGGCCTGTCGCGTCGATGGCCCAAGAGGCACGAACGTTGCACCTCTTAGGCAGCGTAACTCCACGCCGGCTTCCGAGTTTTCGGAGGATGTGGACCACCAGGAGATTCAGCGTTCAACAGCCCGGCCTGGAGCTATAGAGGAGAGGCTCCCCTTGACAAGGCGTTTCAGTCAGCACCTCCGCGCGTCAGCGAGTGGGTCCGCATTTGAAACCCGCACACTACCGGGCAGGCAGGACTGACGAAGATTAAGAAAGGAACAGATTATGAGGAAGACCAGATTAAGACAATCGGCCGCGACTGGTGCACTCGCATTTCTGTCAGTCGTGTTTGCTATTGCCATGATGGCCGGCGCTGCTTTTGCCCAGAGCGAGACCGGACAGATCACAGGCAAGGTTACTGACACGAACGGAGCGGTTGTGGCCGGAGCGACCATCACTCTCCACTCCGCGGAGACTGGCGCTCAGCGGACCGCGACCACGAATGACGACGGCGTCTACGCAATCACCAACTTGCAGCCAGGCGTTTATCAAATAACGGTGGAAGCTGCAAACTTCGCAAAGTCGACGCAGCGCCTGCAGATAACGGTCGGCGCCAAAGCGTCGCTCGATACTACGCTCTCAGTTTCCACGCTCAGTACCGAAACAGTTAACGTAGTCGATACCGCCGGCGTTGAGGTCAACACGCAAACGCACGAGCTGTCGAACGTAGTGAGCGGAACCCAGATTCGCGAGTTGCCGACAGTCACGCGCAACCCCTACAACCTGGTTCAGTTATCCGGCAATGCCACCACTGACGATCCGAGCACGTCGCAAAACGGCACCGCCGGAACTTCCACTTTCCGAGGTGCCGGCGCCTCGCTTAACGGACAGCGCGCGGCCAGCACCAACGTGCTGCTCGATGGCGCCGACAACAACGATTCTTACATCGCGGCTGTCGGCCAGACCATCCCGCTCGACTCTGTCCAGGAGTTCCGGGTTGTCACCAGCAACTTCTCGTCAGAGTACGGCCGCGCTTCCGGCGGCATCGTCAACGTGGCGACGCGCTCGGGCGGCAATGATTTCCACGGAACGGCCTACGCCTTCAACCGGATCTCAAGGCTGGCGTCGAACGGCTTCGCCAATAACGCGACTGACGTTCCGCGTGGCGTCTTCACGCGCAACCAGTTTGGCTACTCTCTGGGTGGTCGCATCATCAAGGACAAACTGTTTTTCTTTAACAGCACCGAGTGGACCAGAGTTCGCAGCCAGGGAGAACTGTTGGCCTTCGTGCCGACGCCGCAGTTGATCAATCTCTCGGCTCCGGCAACGCGAGACTTCTTCAGCGCTTACCAGCTCGCGGCCCGCGCCACCGGCAGGGTACGCACCGCAGGCGACCTCGGCATTACCGGTGTTCCGGCCGGCACGCCGGCATTTCAGGAAGTGGCGTACTCAGTGCCGACCGACCTGGGTGGCGGCTTCCCGCAGAACGATGCGTCGACCGTCACGCGGGTCGACTGGAACCTGAGCGACAAAACGCAAATCTATGGTCGCTATGCGTTGCAAGACAACATTACGCTTCCGGGCACCGGCGCCAACAGTCCTTACGAGGGCTTCAACACCGGCACGACCGCCTACAATCAAAACTTCCTGGTTTCGTTGACCCACACCTTTTCTCCCTATCTGGTGTCGGCGTCGAAGCTGGCTTTCAACCGCGTCAACACCGGCAATCCGCTCGGGGATCAACCGCCCGGCCCGACGCTGTATATGAATGAAACCATCGCCGTGAATGTCGATCAGAACACTCCGGTAAACGTCGCGTTTCCGGGCTACCTGCCTTTCGGCCCCGGTCAGGCGATCCCGGCCAACGGTCCGAGCAACCAGTTCCAGTTGTATCAGGACATGAACTACATCAAGGGCAATCACCAGTTCAGGTTCGGTGGTCAGTTCTTCAACATTCAGCAGAACCGCACGTTCGGCGCCTTCCTAAATTCGGTGCAGACACTTGGCGTCAACAACGTGCAGGCCTACAACAATCTGGTGGCCGGGCAACTCGTAAAGTTTCAGGGCGCAGTCGATCCGCAAGGCGGCTTCCCGGAGACTTCGTCACGACCCCGCTCGGTCCGCCATCGTTCAGCCGCAGCAACGTCTACAACGAATGGGCCATGTATGTGAACGACTCGTGGCGCATTCGTCCGACGCTGATGCTCGAACCTCGGCCTGCGTTACGAGTACTACGGCGTCCAGCACAACAAGAACCCGGAGCTGGATTCCAATTTCTACTTCGGTCCCGGCAACACGCTGCAGGAACGAATCCGCACCGGCAGTGTCCAGATTGCGCAGGACAGCGCGGTCGGCGGGCTGTGGCAGAAAGACTGGAACAACTTCGCACCGCGGGTGGGTTTCGCCTGGGACGTCTTCGGTGATGGCCGCACGTCTCTGCGTGGCGGTTATGGCCTCGCTTACGAACGAAACTTTGGGAACGTTACGTTCAATGTGATCCAAAACCCACCGGCCCAGACTGTGGTCGCGCTTACGGCCGGAGTCGACGTGCCTACGCTCTCTATCTCGCGTGATAACTCCGGGCCGCTGGCCGGCAGCGGCACCACGGTTCGCCTGCCGGGATCGAGTCTGCGTCACGTCCGCGAGGATATCGTCAACGCGTACGCTCATTTCTGGAGCGCATCGTTTGAGCACGAAGTGAGCCAGGGTACCGTCGCCTCAATTGAGTATTCGGGTTCGGCGGGGCGCGCGCTTTACTCGTTGGAGAACATCAACCGCAGCGGCGCGGGACTGGTCTATCTCGGTAGCCCGGCCACGACGCCGAGCGGCGGCACTTCATCACGGCTCAACGGCCAGTACACCAACATCAACTCGCGCGAAAACCTCGGCTACTCAAACTACAACGCCCTGATCTTCGGAATTGCCAGCAACAACTTCCGGAACAAGGGTCTGCAGTTTACCGCGCGTTACACGTGGTCGGCGGCGAAGGACAATCTGAGCTCGACATTTAGCGACTCGAATGCAAATACCAGTTTGGGTTTGCTCGATCCGTTTGATCCGAGCTTTGACTATGGCTACGCGGATTTCGACGCGCGGCATCGCTTTGTGAGTAGTTTCAACTGGGAAATGCCGTTCTTTAAGACCGCGGACAACAGCGTGGTCAGAAATGTGCTCGGCGGTTTCCAGCTGACGGGCATCTTTAGCGCACGCACCGGCAATCCCTTCACCGTTTTCGACTGCACCACGGCCAGCAGCGGGGCCTGCCCGCGCTACGTGCCGACCGGTGCGATTAACAGCTCGGGCTCCGGTAATTCAGTCGGCGCTAATTCGTTCAACTACATCAACCTGCCGGCGGCGAATCCGTTCATTAATCCGATCGCGGGCAACGGCGTAGTTGGACCTTTCCCGGCCGACATGTCGAAACGCAATTCGTTCCGTGGCCCCGGCTACTGGAATATGGATCTTGGTCTGTACAAACAGATCAGGCTTGACCGAACGATACAGCGTGCAGCTTCGCATGGAAGTCTTTGACGTTTTCAACCATTCGAATCTGTTCATCGTTCCGGGCTCGCTCGACATCAGCGGTTTTACTGATGCCGCCGGCAACCCGGTACCGGGCTTCATTCCAGCGAACAAAGGCGTCTTCACGAGCGGCAATCTCGAGAGACGCAACGTGCAACTGGCTGCGAAGTTCATCTTCTAATCCCGGGTGACCGGAATTAGTTGGGCCGCGGATTACGCGGACGCACGCGGAGCAGGATCTATCCCGTTTCCATTCCGCGAGTATCCGCGCTAGTCCGCGGCCTCAATGTTTCTAGTCGCGCTGGCCGGGTTTCTGATGTGGCTAACCACATAGGACGACGTGGCCGAGTGTCTTACGCTCTTCGCGCTGCGCAGCTCAAGGTTGCCGAGTTGGCAGGTTGCTGCGTATGCGAATTCCCATCGACCAAAGAAAGCCCGCTCCCGGAATCCGCGCGACACTGCTCTTTCGCGGCAAGGTATTGGTTCTGCAAGCGAGACGAGCGGCGCGAGAGAGCAAGAGATCAGGCGTTAAGCGTCACGACACCGGCAGCACCCTGATCGATAAGCCAGTCATTGCACAATCACGGACTCCGGTTTGGACTCCGCACGAAGCAGCCGAAAACGCCCTGGTTGCCGGAAGATTCAGAATCTTCGTCTGGCCATTCGCCGGCTCAACGGAGTCGAGGTGCCCGCGCATGCTGTGTTCAGCTTTTGGAAACAGGTCGGACGGACCAACCGGCTGAAGGGCTATGTCGCTGGACGCGAACTGCGCGAGGGCTGTCTGATCCCAAGCATCGGCGGCGGTCTCTGTCAGCTTTCGAACGCGCTTTATGACGCTGCTTTGCAAGCCGGATTTGAGATCGTCGAGCGACACGCCCACTCCCAGGTGATTCCCGGATCACTGGCGGAAGCGGGCGCGAACGCGACGGTCTTCTGGAACTACGTCGATCTGCGCTTCCGGTCTCATCACGCTTTCGCATCGAAGCCGACGAGTTGACGGTTGACAAGCTTGTCGTGCGCTTCAGAGGCGAACCGGCTTGGCAAACGCAACTCTGTGCCGGCGCTGCCTCCTCAGCGACTCGCTAGCGAACCAGCAACGAAATTAGAGGACTGTTTCGACTTGCGACCAGCCGAACTGTTTCCGGCAAGCAAAGTCACGCGCGAGCGACTCGCGAGTTTGGACGCGCGGCTTATCTGGTTGATGAATACTGGCCAGAGTTTGATCGCTACCTTCGGCATCACCAGGCGCCGGGCGGACCTGCTCTGTATTCCATTCGACGGCAAGCGATTTCGAAACCCAACTATGACTGGACTACCGCAGGTTTCGGTGAAGTCAAACCAGCCCGCTGCTGACACTGTCGCGGCGCGCGAATCGCGCAAAGCTAGCCTCGCAGGGCGCCAACAGACAGAGGGCTCTGCTTGCGGCTCACGAGCAATTGGCTAAACGCTATTCCGCGCTGCTGCCTTATGACGTCGCTCACGTAGCTTGACGCAAAGCCTGCTGCCGTTCTTTTGGCGCCGAGGCGATCTCGGCGGCAGGACCTTCGACGTACTGATGACCGGATTGCCGCTTGCGATCCTGCACGATCGACTGGACGCAGCTTTCAGATTGCATCCGGAGAGTCGAACGCTGGCAGACTTTCGCGCCGATGCCTCGCTGGTTGCAGCTGAGAGTGAAGCCCTGCGACATGCGCACAAGATCGTCACGCCGCGCACCGAGATCGCCGCGCTCTATCCGGAGAAGTCCGTATTAGTTGATTGGGCCATCCCCAGCCAGGGCCCGAATCAATAACACCGGACCGGCGGGCGTTAGACTTGTTTTTCCGGCAACCACGGTGGGCAGAAAAGGTGTCTACGAATTACGTGACGCGATCTGCGGGCTGAATGTTCAACTGGTGATCCTTGGGCCCGTCCTCGAGGCTCCGGACTTTTGGGATGGCTTGCGGGTCACTCGCCTGACGGCAGGTGAAGACTGGCTTTGCCGGCGCTACGGCCGTGGTGCTTCCGGCCTTCGTCGAGCACAAACCGCGCCGCCTGCTCGAGGCCGCGGCAAACGGAGTTCCCGTGATCGCTTCTACCGCCTGTGGCTTGGGAGGTGTTAGTGGCGTGACCACGGTGCGCGCCGGCGACGTCGACTCGCTGCGTTCAGCGATTGAGAGCGTTATGGATCAGGCTAATCCTTGCCGGCCAGACTCTTCTTCAGGATCGCAACCAGGTCGATCACTTTTCCGGGCTCGCGTTCTTCCGTCTCGACCTTGACGACGTTCGCGCGTTTCGCGCTCTTCTTCTTAACCAGTTTCAGCAGGCGCTCTGTTTGCTCGTCCTTCAACCGCGTCGGCGACAACTTCGACTTCGACTTGCCGCTGATCAGTTTCTCAAACTTGCGCACCGCTGCCGCGGGCACCTTCGGCTTCTTCGGCAGGCCAACGTCCGCGGGCGAGCGCAACTCATCTGCGAAGCGCATCGTTTCTGCGCGCAGGATGCCGTGGTCGGCGAATATCGCGACCAGGTATTCCCTTGCCGCGCATTACAAACGTCGCCAGGCCCGCCTTGCCGCTTTTCTCCATTGTCTCGGCCAGGAGTTTGTAAGCCTTTCGGACGCGGAAGCGGGCGTCAGAAAATAGCCGCGCTCAAAATGGACCGGCGGAATCGAATCCTCCGGAACAAACGTTTTCAGATCGATGTCTCGAGATTTCTCCGGCGCCAGCCGTTCCAGTTCTTCGTCGGTTACGACCACATACTTGCCCTTCGCGATTTCATATCCCCGCACCATTTCATCAGCATCGAGGTCGCGCTCAGTTTTCTCGTCGTAGTACTTGCGCGACAACGGTTCGCCCTCGGACTCGGCATTCTCAGCGGCGCGACTGCTGCGATTGGCCGGAAACAGATTGACGGGCACACTGACGAGTCCGAACGTAAGCGTGCCTGACCAGAACGGGCGCAGTCCGCCATCGCCGTTAGCCTCGTCGACTTCTGCGGTTCTCTTTGTGGTTCGTTTAGGCAGCGCGTTTCTCCTTTTTCAATGACTGCAGGCTCTTCGCGAGCACCGCGTCCAGCGATGCGGCCTTTCGCTTCGGTTTTCACCGTCTGCAGTCTCGGCTTCTTGCCTTTCGCCTTACGCTCAATGAACTGCATTACCCGCTCGCGATACTCATCCTTGTAGTCCGCAGCGTTGAACTCGCCTTCAAGCAGCCCGACGAGTTGTTTGGCCATTGCGATTTCCTTCTGCGTCGGTGCGCGTCCGGCAGGTTGTGGCAAATCCCGAGCGGAAATCACTTCCTCAGCATTGCGGAGCGTGACCAGTAACAGGTAATCGCCCTCGCCACGCAGCGCGCCAACGTAAGCTTTGTTTCGCATCACCCAATGTGCGATACCTTCCCGCTTGCGGTTTCAGAGCGTCAGCGAGCGCGAAGTATCCTCTTCACATCGCCATCGGGTGCGAGGTAGTAAGGCCGTTCGTACCACTGCTGACTGATTGCTTCCGGCGGGTACAAACTCCGCGATTTCGATTTCGCGGGACGGCTTGGGCTCGATTCGCTTCCAGGTCTTCGTCGGTCACGAATCACAAACTTGCCCGGCTCGATCTCGTAACCTCTTTGAATTTCCTCATTCGCAACTTCGTCGCCCGAATCGGGGCTCACCATGTGCTGCTTCACGCGCATCAGGTGTTTGTCATCGAGAATGTGAAAATGCACTGTGCGGTCAACTACGCCCGAATACAGTTTGACCGGGATTTGGCTGGAACCGATTTTCAGCTCACCTTTCCAGATCGCGCGTGCAGTCATTTATCTCGCCACCTCGCTCTCTCCTCCGCCGCAAGCAACGCAATCCGGACAGGAAAGCTCCAGTGCGCCGTTACCTGAACACAGATCGGACAAAGTGGACCGTCGCAGTCGAGGCAACGAATTTCCGTGTGATATGCGTACGCCTGACTGCATGCAGGACACGTCTCGGTCGCGTCGGTAAGCCACCAGGGCTGAATTCCTGAGCGTTTTCCGCGGCTTGGACATCTTCGGATCATCAAAGCAGTTTCAGTTCCACAAGCGAGAACTGGCTCTAAGCTTTCGTGTTGACCAGAACGTTGATCTGCTATCATCTCTCGCATAAATAAGGTTTCGCTTTTTCCAAACCAGTTGCTTTCTCACCGTAGTCCGACAAGCCACCCGGAGTTGCACCTGTATGTAAAACGCGAATAGTCCTTTCAGCCATGAAGAATTACCCGCGATTTTTCCTCGCCGCCCTTAGCCGCCAGCTCGCGCGCAGCGTATTTTTGCGATATCAGGAATCCTACTTTTGCTGGCAATCCCGTCCGGCAGTTCTTCGCAAACGCAGTCGCTGGTTATCGCCGCTGAGGACGACGCGGCGCCCTGGTCGCAACCGGACGGCTCTGGCTATGCCAACGATGTCGTGATCGCTGCCTTCAAAGCTGCCGGCGTCGTCGGTCGAAATTCGCGTGATGCCTTACGCCCGCTGCAAACGAATGGCAGTCAACGGCGAGGTGGCTGCCTGTCTCAGCATGTCTCCCTCGCCGGAGTTTGCGGGCCTGGTCGAACTCTCAAGCAAACCGCTTTTCACCTGTCGCGCCGGCTATTTTTACAGCGTTAACAAACCTCCGCGCGTCAACCGTCAGGAAGACCTGCCCCGGAACACTGTCGTCGGTACAGTGATTGGATACGAGTACCCAGACGAGTTTGAAAGACTCAGCCGGTTGGGCGTGGTCGTTCGGGAAGAGTCGCCATCGGAAGACATCAATCTGAGGAAGCTCGCGCTGGGGCGAATTGATCTGGCGCTGCTAACTTACAATCAAATGAAATCACCAGAGTGGTTGATCAACAGGGCCGGCGTTGACGGCAAGGTAAAACAACTTTCCGGGGAGGCACTCTGAAGAGCTATATCGGATTTAGCAAGAAGCACCAGCAGGGAATGTGGGCGCTGGGGCAGTTCAATGCGGGCTATCGTGTGATCAGTGCCAACGGCACGCTGCAACGCCTGAAGACGAAGTGGTCAAAAGAATTGCGACCGAAAGCCACGAGTTAACGTGTCAACGCCCTTCGGCAAGAAATTCCATGAAAGCGTTTCCATCCATCTCGATCCAGATTCTGATCGCAGTCTTGATCACGATTGTCCCCGTGCTCGGCGTTTCCAGCATCATCGAGCTTAACGTCCTGAAAGATCGCGAGGCGCAGATGCTTCACGACCGGGGCGAATTGACTGCCGATCGGCTTGCCAACAATATCGCTTATCCGCTCTGGAACCTTGGCCGGGAACAGACCGAACGGGTGGTGCTTGATGAAATTAGCTCGCCTGATGTGGTCAGTATTCGGGTGTTGGACGAAAATGGCGATCTCTACGTCGGGAAGACGCGCGGCGCGAGACGGAGTGGTCAGAAACATCGAGGCGCCAGCCGCCGTCGGAACTGGCGCGGCTACAGCACCGAGCGTTGCGACCTACTCCTATTCAAGGCCGATCAACTTCAAGGGCCGAGCCATCGGACGAATGGTCCTGGAGCTTACCGACGCCTCGCTTCAGTCGGAACTCGCAAAGCTGCGTTGGGGTATTGCGAGCAAGCTGCTGGTGCTGGCTGTTCTCTTGTCAGTCGTTTTGTACCTCATGCTGCGCGTTCTGGTCATTCGCCCGCTTTCCACTCTCAAGTCGTGGGTTGATGACATTCCCGCGGGCCAACCTTCAGTGCCGCCCAGTTTCAAACGCTCCGGGGAAATCAGTGCGCTTGCAGGAGCCTTCGGTAGCATGTCCGTTAAACTCAGGAGAAAGAACGAGGAGTTTGAAAATGAGCACGCGCACCTGCGAGAACTCAACCGGCAGATGCAACTTGAAATAGAAGAACGGACCCGCACCGAAGAAGCCTTGCGCGCTTCGGAAGAGCGGTTTGTCAAAATCTTCAATCTCAGTCCCAACCGAATGGGAATCATTCGAGCGAGAGACGGAGTGATCCTGCATGTAAACGACTCGTGGGTCAGAGAAACCGGTTTCACTCGCGAAGAAGCCGTCAACCGTTCTTTCTTCGAGCTGAACTCCTCGTGGACTGAGGAAACGCTGAACCAGGTGCGACAAGTTCTGAACTCCAGCCAGGCTACTCACACGCTGGAGGCTCGGATGCGCGCGCGAACCGGTGAAGAACGCGTGCTGCTCGCTTCAACTGAGGAAATAGAGCTTGATGGGGAACGCTGTGTTCTCTGGGCCACCCACGACATCACCGAGCGCAAGCTGACCGAAGAGGCGCTGCAAGCTTCTGAAAAGAGATTTTCAGTCGCCTTCAACTCCAGCCCGGTCATGGCAACGATTTCCATGTTTGAAGGCGGCCGCTTTCTCGCCGTCAACGACCGCTTCATCACGCTCAGCGGGTACTCACGCGAAGAAGCCGTCGGACATACCGCCATGGAGCTCGGGCTATGGCCCGACCCGGCCGATCGCGAAAAGATCATGGAGATACTGAAACGGGACGGCCGAGTTCGCTCGGTGGAAGCGGGCCTGCGTATGAAGGACGGGAATTACCGGACTATACTCCTTTCAATCGAGGCAATTGAGCTTGACGGGCAGCGCTGCCTGCTTCACGCCGGCAACGACATCACCGCGCGCAAACAGGCGGAGACGCTGCTCCGGACTTCCGAAGAACGCCTGCGCGCGCTTTCGGCAAGGGTCCAGTCGGCACGCGAAGAGGAGGGTACGCGCATCGCTCGTGAGATTCACGACGAACTCGGCAGCGCCCTTACCGGACTAAAGTGGGACCTCGAAAAGGTGGATAAGACGCTCGCCAAATCCGGTAACGGCTCAGGGATCACCGCGGTTCGCGGACGCATCGGCACGATGACCGGACTGATCGAATCAACAATCGACACGGTCCGGCGCATCTCCTCAGAGCTGCGTCCGGGAATCCTCGACGATCTCGGTCTGGTGGCCGCACTGCAATCGCAGGCTCACGAGTTTCAAGCGCGGACCGGGATTGCTTGTCACTGGAATTCGACGCTGGAGCAGGTCGAGTTGAATCGGGAAAAGTGCTACCACGGTCTTTCGTATCTTTCAGGAGATTCTCACGAACGTGCTCCGGCATTCGCAGGCTGCCAACGTTTACATTGAGTTGCGCAGCGCTCGGGGAAACTGGAATTGGTGGTTAAGGACGACGGCCGCGGAATCACCGAGTCTGAAACAGCCAACACGCGCTCGCTTGGTCTGTTGGGCATGAAGGAACGGGCGCTGCTGGTGGAGGGTGAAGTCAGCATCCTCGGCGAGACGGGAAAAGGCACCACGGTGGTAGTGCGGGTGCCGACGGAGGGTGAAGGGGAATCGCATGCTTAGGATTCTTACAATCGACGATCACGCTATCGTTCGCGACGGCGTCAAGGGACTCTTCAGCGCGTCTACCGCACGGTTTGGCGAGGCTCGCAGCGGCGCGGAAGCCCTGACCCTGGTTCAGGAAAATGAGTGGGACATTGCGGTTCTCGATATTTCACTGGGTGCTCGCAGCGGTCTGGAAGTCTTAAAGGAGATCAAGCGCCTACGCCCAAAATTGCCGGTCCTAATCCTCAGCATGCACGCAGACGAGCAGTATGCAATTCGCGCTTTCAAATCCGGCGCTTCCGGTTACGTAAACAAGGCGACTTCGGGAGATGAGCTGCGCAAGGCAATTCTTAAGGTAGCGAAAGGCGGCCGATATGTCAGTCCTTCTTTGGCCGAAACAATAGTTTTCGATCTAACCGCCGGCGATAAACCGCTGCACGAATACCTCTCGAATCGCGAACTCGAAGTTATGTGTTTGATCAGCTCGGGAAAGACTGTCGGCGAGATCGCAAACCTGCTCGCTTTGAGCGATAAGACCATCAGCACCTACCGCCGGCGCATCCTCGACAAGATGCGCATGCGCACTAACGCAGAACTCACCCACTATGCGTTTCAGAATCGACTGGTCGAGTGACCGGCAAGAAAGCAGACAGTAGACAGCCGAACGCCGTAGCTGCAGTTTCTGGTTCGCTGTTTACTGTCTACTGTTTACTGTCTACTCTTTGTAAGGCAAATACTGACAAATCGAGTCGACAATTTCCTACAAAATTTTCCCTGTTGGCCTGATTTTTTCGCCGAGCATCACGCTGTATCTTACCAACCTATCGGCGGGGCCTGCCTGGCGCTGTGTTAAAAAGGCCCACGGTCAGCAATGGCCTGCCGTGTGGGAGCGGCAGCACGGCGCCGGCGGTTCCGCTGGAAAGCTGACGGCTCGTTTGGGTACGAACGGGCATGTCGGTATAGCGGGCGCGTGGACACTGGGCTCACGCGCTCGCTTTCATCTAATACCCAAACGGCGCGGCGCCACACGGGTAGAGGGAAGCCCCGATTCCCTCTACCCGGAAACGAGTGACCCGCATCTATGAATCCCCGACGAAACAAAGCGAAGCCTCCGCCTTCCACCACTCTTTCGTTCAAGCCTGCTGAAGCTCTTTTCGCAAAAAGTCACCAGCGATCAATTAAGCACTGCACCAGCGCGTCGCCATCCCGTCGAAGCAGAACTGCTAGCCCAGGCCAAAACGCAATCGGCCCTGGGAGAAAGTGGACTGCGCTATCGCGAATTCTTCGAAAACGCGAAGGACGCGATCTACATTCACGATCTCAGCGGCCGCTATATGCTGGTCAACCGGGCGGGCGAGCAACTCATCGGCTACAGCAAAGAAGAAATACTTCGCTTGAGCGTCTTCGATGTGATCCGCCATCAGGACCTCAACCAGATCCGCGGCAAGCTGAACCAGAAGCTGGCCGATCATGCGGCTACGGTCTACGAAGTTGAAATCGTCACCAAAGACGGCCGCCTGGTACCGGTTGAAGTCAGCAGTCGCTTGATTTATGAAAACGGCGTCCCGATCGGCGTGCAAGGCACGGCGCGTGAAATTACGGAACGGCGGGAGAGACAGAAAGCACTCAAGGCGAGCGAAGAGTGCTTGCGCGAGCTGATTGAGAACGCCAACGACACTATTTTCACCTGCGACCTGGAGGGAAACATTACGTCCCTCAACCGGGCCGGGCAAAAGCTGATCGGATACCTGGCCAGGGAAGCGGTGGGAATGAACTTCGCAGATTTCGTGGCTCCGGAGTTTCTCGAAACCGCGGCGGAGATGCTGGCGCGCAAAGCAGCTAATGACGTTTCCACCGTCTATGAATTGGAAATCATCACCCGGGGTGGCTGAGCGCGCGGCGCTGGAGGTCAGCTCCCGAACTATTTTCAACGACGGAAAGCCGGTTGGCGTACAGGGCGTGGCCCGCGACATTACCGAGCGCAAGCGCATCCGGAGCAGCGCTGCGCGCCAGTCAACTTCAGCTGCAGCAGTCGCAGAAGCCGAGGCGGTGGGCCAACTCGCCGGCGGCGTGGCCCACGATTTCAATAATCTGCTGACCGCAATCATCGGCTACAGCCAGCTTTCGCTGCGCCGGCTTGAGCCGGAAGATCCGGTGGCGCGCAACATCAACGAGATCATGAAAGCCGCCGGTCGCGCCGCGTCGCTCACGCGCCAGCTATTGGCTTTCAGTCGCAAGCAAATTCTCGAACCGAAGTTGTTGGATCTCAACCTCGTGGTCAACGACATGTCGCAAATGCTGCGGCGGTTGATTGGCGAGGACGTTGAGCTGTCAACCAGCGCGGCCACCGACCTTGACAAGGTGAAAGCCGACTGCGGCCAAATCGAACAAATCATCATGAACCTCGCGGTCAACGCGCGCGATGCGATGCCCGCTGGCGGGAAGTTGACGATCGAAACAGCGAACATTTTCCTCGACCATGAGTACGCTCAGCAAACCTGCCGACCGAGCCGGGCGCGTACGTGATGCTTTCCGTAAGCGACACCGGCGTCGGCATGGACCAGCAAACGCTTTCGCGCATCTTCGAGCCATTCTTTACGACCAAGGCGCTCGGCAAAGGAACTGGCCTGGGGCTCTCAACCGTGTATGGAATCGTCAAGCAGAGCGGCGGTTACATCTGGGCCAGCAGCGAGCTTGGGCGAGGAACGACCTTCAGGGTCTATCTGCCGCGAGTTGACGAAACACCGGTGAAAGACAAGCTGCGCCTGGTGTCGCCACCAGCGCCGCGCGGCAACGAAACAATCCTGCTGGTCGAAGACGACGAGCAGGTGCGCGAGATTGCCCGGCAGATTCTGGAACGGCAGGGTTACCTGACGCTGACCGCCGCGAACGGCGAGCAGGCTCTGGAAGTGGCGTTGCGGCACGATCGGATCCATTTGACGGTCACTGACGTCGTCATGCCGCAGATGAGTGGGCAAGAATTGGCCGAGCGCCTGGCGCAGGTACGTCCGGAGATGAAAATTCTCTACATGTCCGGCTACACGGACGACGCCACCGTGCGACGCGGTTTGCTGGACAAGCAATTTGCGTTTATTCAGAAGCCGTTTGCCGCTGACGCGCTGGCGCGCAAGGTAAGAGACACGCTCGATGCGCTGGCCTGAGTGCTAAGTGGCTAGTCCTTCTTCTCCGGCGGGATTGGATTAGTCAGATCGAATAGGACCTTCCAGTCGCCGCCTTCCTTTTTCCAAATCCGAAAATAGTTTCCGGCCTCGATAGTCTTCCGCGGTTGGCCCGCCCGCTTCGATCTTGTAAGTGCCATACGTGTAGCCGAGATCGTTTGAGACGTGATACGCTGGCAAAGGCCGGTTCCCAGGTCCAGACGTTTGCACCTGAGGGCAGCACCGCCGGCGCCAGCTCCGGTCCCAGCAAGGGAAACTTGCCGTCGCGGTAAAGACGCACCTCCGGAGCTGCATACGAAACGAAAGCAGCATGCGCCCCAAGCTTCGCCGCGGCTTTGGCAAACTCACGATCGCGCGCGAGCAGGGCATCGTCGCTGAAACTCCAGATGCCCTTCATGCGACCTGGCGTTTTGTAATTCTTGCGGCAGTTTCCACGGCGCCGCGGCCAGGGCCGGCTGGGGATTGGAGATCCCGAGGTCGATCGCAAACCGCCACGAGCCGTCCGCTTGTTTCTTCCAAATGGTGAGGAAGTGTCCCCACGCGACGGGCCTGGCATCGTGAATGTCGTTCCTGAACTCCCACGGCCCGGTCGTGTATCCGAGGTCGCCCGCGCGCGCCATGCCCGCGACCGCCGGATACCAACTCAGCAACGGACGTTTGTCGGACGACGGCACGGGATGGTCCTTCATCCACTGCTTCCCCTTCACGGCTGTCGGTCGAAACAAGATGCCATCGTCCGCGATGAAAGCCATGAACGCCTCGCGGGTTCCCTGTTCTTCCGAACAGTTTGGCGAAGGCGCGTTCGGTCGCCACCATCTTCTCGAGTGCCGATGGCTCGCGGGGCTTTCTGAGAAAACGCGGCCGCCGAAAATGCTACGACCAGCGTCAGGCAGACTAACGTTTTCATTTCAGGTGTCCCATCGCGATCAATAGTTCGGCATTGAGAATTGCAGCGCCCGCCGCGCCACGGATCGTGTTATGACTCAGCGCCATAAAACGATAATCGAGCACGTTGTCCGGCTGTAGCCGACCCACTGTGACGCTCATGCCGTTTCCCCGCGTCGCGATCCAAACGTGGCTGCGGACGATCCGCTTCTTCACGCACGATGATTGGATGTTCCGGCGCTGAGTGGAGGCCAAGTGCCTGCGGCAGCGCAGTGAACGAAGCCAGCGCTTCCTTCAATTCCTCCAGCCCCGCTGCGCGCGCGAGCTTCACGCGCACGGCCGCGAGGTGGCCGTCAGAAACGTTTACGCGATTGCATTGCGCGCTTACCGCCATCGGTGCTGCTTCGATTGCAGAGCCTTTGAGTCTGCCGAGAATCTTTAGAGTCTCCTGCTCGATCTTTTCTTCTTCGCTTTCGATGAAGGGCAGCACGTTGTCGCTGATCGCCAGCGAAGCGACGCCGGGATAGCCCGCGCCGGAAAGTGCCTGCATGGTTGTCGCAACCACACTCGCAACGCCAAATTTTTCATGAAGCGGAGCCAGCGCGAGCGCCAGCATGATCGTCGAGCAGTTTGGATTCGTGACGATGTATCCCTGTTGCCCGTCGCGAATGTTGCCGGCGCTTCGTTGTCGATCAATTAAGGCAAGGTGATCGTGATTCACTTCCGGAATCAACAGCGGCACATCCGGGTCCATCCGAAAAGCTGAAGAATTACTAATTACTGGAAAACCCGCGCGGGCAAACGCGCCTTCGCTGGCCCGCGCGATGTCACCAGGTAAACTCGAAAAGATCAGTTGGCAATCCAGCGGCGGCTCGGGCGCCTGCGACCATCATCTCTCTCACGAATGCCGGCATCTCGCCCGCCAGCCGCCAGGTGCAGGCTTCCTGAAACGACTTGCCCTGCGAGCGATCTGAGGCCGCCAGCGCCGTGATCTCAAACTGTGGATGGTGCTCGAGCAACTGAATGAAGCGCTGCCCGACCATGCCGGTGGCGCCAAGTATGCCCACACGAAATTTCTTAGTCATTGATTCTGGAACCGCCTCAGGTTCTGAACGCACCCAGCGCCGCGCTCAGTCGTTCCACCCCTGCCGTGAGCACCGGCAAGTCGGCGCAAAATGAAACGCGCAGAAATCCCTCGCTCTCGCTGCCAAACGCCCCGCCGGGAACGGTCACCACTCCGGCGTCCAAAATCGCTTCCGCAACTTCCAACGACGAACCATAGCCGCGTACGTCCAGCATCGTATAAAAAGCGCCGTCGGGCGTGACGCAACGCAGTCCTCGCGTCGCGCAGCAATGCAGACAGATGATCGCGTCGCTGGTGAAAGGTGTCGCGAATCTGCTTGCGCGCTGCAACGGCTTCGTCACTCCAAGCGGCCAGCGCGGCCTTCTGCGAAATTGTTGACGCGCAAGTCGTCACGTAGCCATGCAGCAAATGCGCGGCGCGAATTACGGTCTCGTCGCCGAGAATCCACCCCAGGCGCCAGCCGGTCATGCACAGTCGATTTCGAAAGCCCGCTGATCACGACCGTGCGGGGATAGAACTCCGAGATGGAACCGGGGCGTTCGCCGGTGTAGTAAAGGTCGCGATAGATTTCGTCGCTGATGATGAAGGCGTCCGTGCCACTTTCCTCGACCGCTCGGGCCATGCTGCGCAACTCTTCATTCGTTAACGTGCGACCAGTTGGGTTCGACGGACTCGTGCAAACTACGACTTTCGTTTTCGAGCTGAGCTGTCGTTTGAAGTCGTCCAGATCAAAACTGAACTCGCTCGCGGCCGGCAGTCGATAGAACGTTGACTGTCCGCCTGCCATGCGCGTGATCGTCGGATACGCGACGAAGCCAGGATTTGGAATCAACACTTCGTCGCCTGCCTGGACCAGCGTCAGCAGGGCCAGATACATCGCTTCCTGCGAACCGGCCGTGATGATTACCTGTTCGGTTGAGAGCTCAGGTGCGGATAGTCGCTCGCGACGCGTTCACGCAACGCCGGCAGTCCGGCTTGCAGCGTGTAACCGTTCCGCTCTTCCTCAATGACGCGCACCGCTTCCCGGCGAATCACTTCGGGCGTTGGCAGATCAGGCTCGCCCAGACCGAAGCTGATGTCTCCCGGCTTCGCGCGATCCGTGATTGAACGAATCGGACTCCGTTCGATGCCGCGCAGGAATGCTGGTGGTTGAAATTCGTCTCAATGAAATCATTCCTTCACAGGTTGATCTCCGGTGTCCCGCGGGCAGCGTGCCAGAAACGGATTACCTCTATCGAATGGTTCGTATGGTCGAGGCGATACACCACCCGATACGACCGCACGATGATCTCGCGAATAAACTCATCTTCAAACTCAGGCACTATCCTGCCAAGCTCTGGCGCTCCCGCGAGAAACCGGGTTCGAGAAATCAGAAACCGGCCGAATTCAAGCGCGCGGTCAGGTGCATCGAAGGAAATGTACCGGACTATGGCATGCAGGTCAGCGCAGAGCGAGAAGGCGAAAGCGACTACTTGATAATCCATGACCGGAAGTTCGCTGCTCGACTTCCTCGATGGGAATTCGTTCGCCACGATCAAGCTCTTCCAATCCTTGTCGCACCGCGGCGATAAATTCGATCTCCTGGGCGATGTCATGTAGCGAAGCACCGTCGGGAATACGCTGTAGCAAGTCCGCAACGATTTGTTTGTTGCTCATGCGGGAGTGTGCACTTTGAAGTCAGTTTTTCAAGCGTTGCTTGCGCGGTGAAATGATGCCAAGTCACCGCAAATAGTCTTCCAGTTGCACCGCGCGTTCGGTCTTCTCGTCGCGGTATTTCACGATGACTGGAGCGTAAAGCGATAGTCCCCAGGCTTGCCCGCATTCACCACGAACGCTGCGCGAACCGGGAACGACGACGGCGCCGGCCGGAATCTCGAGCGGTTGCTCCGGCGTGCGTTGATAAATCTTTTCGCGCGCCAGATCGTAGACGGGAGTCGATCCCGTCAGGATTGTGCCCGCAGCCAGAACGGCACGCTCACGCACAATCGTTCCTTCGTAAACTCCGCAGCCGCCGCCCACCAGAACATCATCCTCGATAACCACCGGCACCGCGCCGACCGGTTCAAGTACTCCGCCAATTTGCGCTGCGGCCGATAGGTGCACGCGCTTGCCGATCTGCGCGCACGAGCCGACCAGCGCGTGGCTGTCAATCATCGTCCCTTCGTCAACGTAGGCGCCCGCGTTCACAAACATTGGCGGCATGCAAACCACGCCAGGGCGCAATGTAGGCGCCGTCGCGTATGCTCGAGCCGCCGGGCACGATGCGTACGTTGTCTGCGATCGTGGTGGGCCGCAGCGGGAAGGTGTCCTTGTCGAAGAATTGAAGCGGTGGCGACGACGACAGGTCAACCAGCTTTCCCATGCGAAAACCCAACAGGATTCCCTGCTTCACCCAGATGTTGACGCTCCAGGTTCCGTCGGACCGGCGTTCCGCCGCGCGAATCTCACCGCGGTTCAGCGCCGCTTTGAACTCATCAAACAGCGTGCGATCTGACGACGTGAAATCACTTTCGGCGTCACGTCGCGCGCGGGCCGCAAGCGCTTCGATCGCTTCACGAAGTGGCATGCGATGCTTCCTTAAGCAGCCCGAGTTCAATCAGGACTGCGCGTAACGCGGCGCGGCTTTTTCCGTCGATCGGCACCAATGGCAAGCGATAGTTCTCCCCAATCAAGTTCATCATCGCGAGACCGGCTTTGACTGGCCCGGGACTTGACTCGATAAAGTTCACTTCCATCAGCGGCAACAGGCGGTAGTGCAACTCGCGAGCTTCGTCCCACTGGCCCGCGAGCGCCAGTTCAACCATGCGAGCCATCAACTCCGGTGCTTCGTTTGACGCGACGGAAATCAGCCCGTCACCGCCAAGCGCGATCATTGCCAACGTCAAGGCATCGTCACCCGAAAGGACACGGAAGTCTTCCGGCCGCTGGCGCAGAATTTCCATGATTTGCGACAGATTGCCCGAAGCTTCTTTCACCGCCGCGATGTTCGCGCAATCTCGTGCCAGCCGCAGCGTGGTTTCGGCGGCGATGTTGCACGACGTGCGGCCGGGGACGTTGTAAATCACGATCGGGAGATCGACAGCCTCCGCGATCGCGCGGAAGTGTGCATACAGACCAGCCTGCGTCGGCTTGTTGTAAAACGGAGCGACTACGAGCACGCGCGTCGGCACCGAGATCTTTCGCGATCCGGGAATTTTCGATCGCTGCCGGCGGTCGAGTTGCTGCCGGTTCCCGCGATTACGCGGGCGCGACCGCAGCGCCAGTTCGATTGTCTGTTTGATGACCTGCTGATCTTCGGCTTCGGTCATCGTGGCACTTTCGCCGGTTGTGCCACACGGCACCAGCAGTTTCACGCCGCCCGCCAACTGGTATTCAATCAGACGCGTCAATGCTGCGTCTCATCGATTGCGCCGGCACCTCGTGAACGGCGTCACCAGTGCGGTTGCACAGCCGCGCAGCCAGTCAAGGTTCGTTGTCATTCGACTCACCTCCACGAAAGCAAAAGCGGAAAGAATTGTGTCACTTCTCATTTCTCATTTCTCATTTTCCATTGACGCGGACGGTCCTCAGGTTCCTTCTAGTCGCTGCAATGGCAATGAAAATGATGAATGACAAATGGAAAATCGATCCTTCAGTGCGCCAGTATTTCATCAATAACGTCACTAAATTCGTAAACGCCTTTGCGGCCCACGATCCAGCGCGCCGCCAGCAACGCTCCCGCAGCGAACCCTTCGCGCGAACGCGCCGCTGTGCGTCAGCAGGATCTGATCCGCCGCCGAGTCGAAGCCGACGCGATGGGTGCCAGGAATGTGCCCGGCCCGCGTCGAGGCAATGGGGATCTCGCGCTTGATGCTGCGGGCCATCCGCTCTCTCAACTTCAAGCGCCGTGCCTGAAGGCGCGTCGCGTTTTCGCGAGTGATGCTCCTCCTGGATAAACGCCTCGTATTGGTCCAAACGGGCCATCAGCGTAGCCGCGTGGATCCACCATCCGGTAAAAGACGCTAACGCCGATGGAAAAGTTAGCGCCAAATACCAGCGCGCCATCATGTGCTTTCGACCAATCGCCGCGCTTCAGCTTCCTTGTCTTGCCAGCCCGTGGCCCTCAACCAGCGGCACGCCGGCGCGCGGGCGCACGCCTCAACGTTTCTCAGTACCGCCGGTCCAACTGAAAAATCTATAGCCACGTCGTGACCACTCGAGCGCGGTCGCCAGTTGCGCCGCATCTTTCTCTGCGTCCGGGGACGTAATCACCAGCCCAGTCTCCCAGTCGCCGTCGGCGCGTGCCAGCTCCGCGACCAGTTTGCCCATCGCGCCAAAACCCTATCAAGGCTAACTTCACGTCGCTGCTCCTTCCACCGCCTCGCTGCGCTCAGGCGCTCGGCGGAGCAGCTCGCGCACCAGCCGCGCGTAAAGATCGACCGCCGCCGCAAGTTCCTGCTTGGCAACAAACTCACGCTCGGTGTGCGCGACCAAAATTGATCCGGGCCCGATTAACAGCGGTGCGCCCCAGTTTGAGCAATACGGGCTGAACGAAGTACAA
>ERZ1370068.433-contig-10391_pt1 | contig 26190 bp, 39 predicted proteins | sample MGYA00561227_ERZ1370068 | MGnify/ENA primary metagenome ERZ1370068 (study PRJEB38410, sample SAMEA6850437) | metagenome | study: Metagenomic assessment of the ecological functions of the soil: analysis of the soil microbiota associated with the...
GATGTACTTCGTTCCAGTTACGTATTGCTCAGGGCGCCGCTCGCATGCACGCGCGACGCCTTCACGCCCGAGTTGATGATCGCGCCCGACGCGCCGTCCGAGACCATCCCGAGCAGTGGGTTGGTATCGTCCGTCACCTGAACACCGTTGGCGAGCCACTGGGGCGCGCCCCGCGACGGCATTTACGCGCTGCGCGTAGACGCCGGCAGGAACGCGGGAGTCCTTCCACGCGACCACCGCGCCCCGGCACCGTCCGAGACGATTTCGGGAGTGTCCTGTGGGTTCGTGTCCGTGCACAGCCCACACCATTCGCGAGCCACTGGACTACCCCTGCCGCATTCACCCGTTGTGCGTAAATATCAAGGTTCCCGACAGCGCGATTATCTCTCACGTGATGATCGCACCATTCCGCTCCATCAGGCGATCGCCGGCAGGCTCTGTTGGCTCGCCGCTGTGCAGATCGCCACGACCGGCCACTGGAGCGCACCGGACGCGTTCACCCGTTGCGCGAAGACAGCTCGGCTCGAGCCGGTCGGCCCCAATACCACCATCTCCCCACGTGATAATCGCGCCACCCGGAACCGTCCGAGACCATGTCGGGAGCCCACTGATTGCCCGCGGCCGCGGAGATTGCCACGCCGTCGGTTGGGGGTCCACTGCGCCACCCCTGCTGCGTTGACTCGCTGAGCGTAGATGTCGTTCCCTGGGCCGAGAGTCGACCCAGGTGACGATCGCACCGCCCGCGCCGTCCGAGACGACTCTCGGTACAGACTGATTACCCGCCGCGGTGCAAATCGGTACACCGTTCCCGGGGTCCACAGAGGCGTACCGGTGAAGCTGACCCGGCTGGACGTAGATGTCGGTCGCCCTTGTTGGGTGCGTCGCTCCAGGCGACGATCGCGCCGCCCGCGCCATCCGTAACGATCGCGGGCGGCTGATCTGATCTCCCGGCGCGGTGCACAACGGCACGTTCTGGAGCGGACTCGACGGCTCGAGGCCGGCATGAGCGGGGGTGTTACGGAGGAAACTTGCCAACAGCAGCAACGCGGCGATGCTGAGTCGAAAATGGAGGCATGATGACCTCTCCCATCCGTGAGTTAGGGAACGGCACGTGGTGGACTACGGTGAGCCGCTCTTCCAGCCAGGCCCTCCGCGCACCAACGAGGGGCCTTTCTGTCCAGAAAGCGGTCGAAACCGGGTTCCCGAAACGGGCGAACTCGGTCCGAGAGCGCGGAGAAACGTTGGGAGAGATTGCGGCCGACAGCGGCGCGGTACGGTAGGAACCGCGCGGGAGAGGCAAATCGGCAAGGAGGAGCCGGTCCGGGCAACTACCGGGCGTTTCTCCTCTCCGGGGGTCGAGCAAGCTGGACGATACGCACCTGGTCTGCCGAGCGGGTCCAGGGTGGGATCGCGCCCGCCCGCGAGAACTCGAGACCCTCTTCGATACGCCTCGAGGTGCGGCCTCGTCGAGAGCTCGCCTCACTGCATCCGGATCAGCTTCCTCGTCTGCCGCACTCCCCGGCCGTGACCGCGTAGGGCAGGACTCCACTCGGGCGCTGCGTGCCGGTCGTCCCGCCCGTCCCAGCGGATTTCGCTGAGCCCCGCCGGGAGGCTTCTGGTCAGAGCGTGCGGATCAAACGCCCACCGGCATCGAAGATCCGAGTGCTCCACGTCCCTTCCTTCGGGTTCGCGATCCGGGGCACGCCGGTCGTCGTCCGAAAGGGATTCGGCGCGTTCTGGAAAACGCGCAGCGCCGTGGGAGCGCGAGGGATCCGAGACGGCGGTCGTGTTGTGGTAGAGGACGAGTCGGGCTCTGCGCGTCACTCGGGCACGAACAATCCACGCATTCCGAACGGGTAGTTGACCGCCTGTGCCGCGTACGAGTTCGGCGGCCCGGGCCAGCCCGGCAGATCGGTCGAGGCCCGGAAGATCACCGTGCCGGTCAGGTCGCGCACCCGGATGTCCGTGTCGTCATTCTCCAGGAACTCGAACTGGGAGGCGCTGCGGAGCTGAACCGGGCCCCACTGCCCCGTGGGCTGCGTGTGCAGTAGAGCACCGCGTAGGTCGAGCCGTTCCAATGGTAGGCCGTGAACAACGGCGGCTCGCCCGGGTTGCGGCTGAAGAACAGCTCGGGGAGACCGTCGGCATCGATGTCCAGTAACAGCGCTCCGGGCGAATGGTCGCGCGTGTAGGGCGTGAACTCCTGCTGCTTCGCACCGGTCGAGCCGTCGAAGATCGCGAACCGGCCGTCCCCGCCCCCGCTCATCATGAACTCGGACTGTGGGTCGGCATCCGTGTTTCCCAGGTTGGACACGTATTGCCAGCCGTTCGCGACCCACGCCTGCGCGAACGATCCGCCAGTGGACGTCCCGCACGTGCGTGTCGTCGTACCGGGATCAAGTCGGGGTTCCCGACGTGACGCGGATCCTGGATGTCGAACCGCAGAGTGTGAGGAGTCACCGACCAGCCCGGGATGTTGGTCGAGGCCCGGAACAGCTGCGCGCCCGTGAGGTCACGCAGCACCATACGTACGGGCTCAGATCGAGATTTCGGACTGGGTACCGCTCCGAGCTGCACGAGCGACAAGCTCGATTGCGGGTCGTGGCCCGCCACCGTGACGAGCGGCACCAGGCTCGTGCCGTTCCAGTTGTAGATCGTGATCAGCGGCGCCTGCCCCGGCGAGTACCTTCGGAGGACCAACTCCAGACGGCCGTCACCGTCGATGTCCTGGCTGGACCAGTCCGCACAGGCGAACGGGAACACCGGCAACTCTTGCTGGATCGCACCCGTCAGTTGGTCGACGATCGCGTAGTGGCCGTCGGCGTTGTTCGTCACCAGAACTCGGACTGGGCGTCCGCATCGACGTTGCCCAGGTCGGCCGAGACCGACCAACCCGCCAGCGTCAGGCCACCGTGAAGCTGCCGATGTACTGTGGTTGTACTTGCGGATCGTGGTCTGGTCTTCGAGCACCATCTCGCTGATCCCGTCGTGATTGAGATCGACCCGTGACCTGGCGGAACGGACCCGACCAGCCGAGGACGTTCGTCGAGGCCCGGAAGAGAACGTTGCCGGCGAGATCGCGGAGCCGAAGATCGCAGGACACGGTATTCGCAACGTCGGAGAGTCTCCCAGATCCTCAGGCACACCGGCCGTGCCGGAACGGCTCCACGTTGAAGGACGAGACGGAATCCGAGTGCGAGATGAGCGGGACATAGTCGGAACCGTTCCAGTGGTAGGCCCTGAAGAACCGCGGAACGACGTCCAGATGGGACCAGACGACGAGGTCGGCGCGCCGTCGCGGTCGATGTCCCCGCCGTGAACGTCGAGTTCGACGTGGTGTGGAAGGCCGAGGGCAACTCCTTCTCGAGCGCGCCCGTGACTTCGTCGAAGATCGCGTAGTGCCCCGTCCAGCTTGTTCACGAACAGGATCTCGGGCGGGACATCGGCGTCGGAGTTGCCGATCTCACTCGCCCACTGCCAGCCGGTCACGGCCCAGGATTGAGCGAAGCCGGCGGTGAGTGCCGGGCCTGGAGCGAGTGGAGCCGACGCGAGGGCGAGGGAGCAAAGCGCCAGGAATACGCGAGTGCGCGGCAAGGTGGACCTCCTCTTAAGAGGGTGTGCGGCGAAGAGGGGTCATCTCCCGCGGAGCGGGGATCCTACGCTGGGTGTGAGCGCGGGTCCATTGGGTGCATGGTCACGACGCCAGGGCGCGCCGATAACCCCGTCAGCCCCAGTGAGCCTCTTCCTTTTTCATCTTCAGCCTTCAATCGTCCACCGATGTCGATCATCGTCCGGAGCAGGGAGATCGTGAAGCATTGGGCCGCACCTGTAGATCGCGACGCGACGCTGCTGCCACAGCCCGGCATCACCAAGGACCGCAGCTAGCTTTGCCCACGGGGCCGATCCCCTTGCCACCGCCTGAAAACGCGGTAGCTACCCTGGGCAACATCCCCACGACCGATCGCCTGAGACTGATGCGGTCCCGGAAACCTGCGACCAGTGAACCCGCCCGTGTGACCATTTCGTCCATGACAGATCGATGATCTTCAGATCGCATCTCGAGACGCTCATGCGTTGATGAATACTTGCGAAAGAGATCGCTCTCTACGACTTCCCGCAAGACACTCGCCGTCTCCCTGACACATTACCGACGGGAACGGGAAGCGATGCTTCCTCCCACGTAATGCTTGAGACAACGTTGTTCACTGGTTGGCGTAGTTCCAGTGGAAGCTGGCTGGTCTTGAATTCGGTAGGTTCGGAGCAACATCGCAACCCCGACCCTGCGCCGCAAGGCAAAGATCAGATCCGTCAAGAAGGTAGAGGCCGCCCAAGCGTATTCCGTAGTCGGCCGAGTGTAGCCACTCTGGCGGAAGGTGCTCTGAGAACAAGCTCTCAACCAGTGACCTTGCTTGCTCATAGTCAGTTGCGCTGATGGCCGTCATGCGGGTCATTCATGAAGGACGATCTTCCAAAGCGCGGGCTCGCCCGGACCCATCTCGAAGTGTTCCGCGCCAGACTGGAGCAAAGCCCCGAACAGGACTCGGTCAGCGCAGAATCCTCGGAGTGTCTGGGAAAGTCGTGCTCAGGAGATCGAAGACCATTCCTAGGGCTGAGAGTCCACCCATCTGGAACCCACTAAACACGACTCTCCTCGCCACATTCAACTCCTGCGGTCAGGCGCGTCTGCAAGAAGTCACGCCATCGGAAGCGGATGAAGCAATCCCCGTCAATCAATTGCCGAAAGTGACTCGACACGCTCGCGGCGAGGGCACGGTCCCGAACGACCAAGCCGATCTCGATGTTTCGATCGAAAGCAGCCTCGGTGAGGTTGGCCGAGGTCACAAAGACCGCTCTCGTCGTCAGTCACGAGGCCTTCGCGTGCAAGACGCCGGCCGGTCCCTCCATCTCGAGCGCGCGAGGTTCGTAAAACACCCTTGGCCGAGACGTCCCTGGCCAGTCCGTTGACCAGAACCGATCCGCGAACTTCCGCACGAGCTGTCCTGCGTTCGTGGTGTCGCCTCTCTTCCGTTGAATGTTCAGCAACAGCGTCACGTTGAGTTCGGCCCTCGCATCCATCCGACGCGCCAGGGTCTCGAACGCCTTGGGGCCCGTCGAAAAGGCATAGGTGCTCGCCCAAACCGACCGCTCCGCAGAGCCAAGCAGCTCCTCGTAGACGCGTCGCGTGTCGCGCGCGTGCAGGCCCGGCACCTCGGGCCCCGACCACACGAGGTCCGGTCTTGGCGCTCGAGGAAGTGGCCTCGTCGACGGTTCGGATCCATGCGGCGGCAGCTGGGCCCGGAAACCCCTAGCCTGTTCCAATTCGATGCAGCGCACCTGCGACCTCGTCGCCTCCTTCCTCGATTGCCCATCACCGACCTCAACGAGGTGGCAGAGTAGGGCGCTGCCGAGCAATCCCCGACGCCGAGGCACCGGCGAGCCGCTTACGGAGATGCGCCGGCAGATCGAGTAGTGCCTCGATCATGCGGATTGCTCCGGAAGAAGGCGGCGTCTCGGGACGCCGAGCACCGGCACGACGAGGGCGCGATCGAGGTAGTCGTTGCGCATCTCGCACGAGGTCTCGGCGACCAGCGCGCAACCATGGCAAGCCGCCCCGTGGAGCCAACGCTTCTCCATGCTCGTGCCTGGCGCGTGCTGGGCGCAGATCGGATCGTTGGAGCACAGCGCTCCCATCCGCAAGTGCCAGAGAGAGATGATCTTCGATGTGCCGCGCTTCCTGCACCAGTCCGCCGAGAGTCCCTTCCGCGTCCGGGCTCCCCGTGTAGAGAAGGATGCCGAAGCGCTCGGCCTGCGTGTCCGCGTAGATTCGTTCGCGGATGGAGCTGGCCGGATAGCCGCAGCGCATGGCGAGCGACTGGATCAGCAGGTGCGAGAGCGTGTGCAGCAGCACATAGGGTCCGCCCGGGAACGGACGCTTGGCCTTGCGATCCTCCATCCAGAGCTTGTGCCCCGTCGCGAGGCCCTCGAGTCGCTGCACGACCGCAGGCCGGCTCGAGCCACTTCTTCACCGCGTCGGCGCGAATCTGCAGGAAGACGCCCTTCACCACGGTTCTCGACCGCCGGAAACCACTGGGGCTCAAGCGCAATCTGCGCGCGCTCCACGTCGGTCTCGTACTCGCCGTTGATGTCCGGCGTGACGGCCTCGAAGCGCGTGAACCCGACGAGCGCGAGAATCTCCCGCAGCCGGTGAAGCTGGATGACCGCTTCGATGCCGACGCACGCGCTCGGAATGGCGCCAGGCTCGATCCGGCAGACGGCGTGCGTGGAAGTTCTGATCCACCGGCACGTCGTCCCCGAAGCCCTCGGGCGCGGCGAGGAGCGCCTCGAGCTCGACCTGCTTCACAGGTCGCTCGCCTTCCCGACCGCCTTTGATCTGGTGAATAGCCTCGAGGATGTCGTCGTCCGCAAAGGCCGCGAGCTTCGCGGTGACGTGCGGAAGCCGCTTGAATACGGAAAGCGAGGCGATGGAGTCCACAGCCTGTAGTAGGTCCCAGAGCTCGCGCACGGCTGTCTCCGATCGCGTTCCCACGGTCCGGGAGCGACAGCACGCTCACCACCTGGGGGAAGTAGGCGTTGGACGCCGTCCGGATGAGCAGGCGGCTCGGCAGATTGCAGTCCTCGTTCGAGTTCTCTGCCGAGCCACGGCCGGGCGCCGCGGCAGGTGTCGAGCGGGTTCAACCTCGATGACGGAGGCTTCGTAGAGACCGCGCCGATTTGCCGCACTCGCAGCGCACAGACGAGGTCGGCAAGGTCACCGCTCGTGCCGAGTTCGTCGAGCCAGAGCTGCCGTCGGCAGTTGTCCTCAGAGCCGTGTGCGAAGCGGTACCAGTTGATGTCATCAACGTGTCCCTTCGGGCAAGCCCGCACGAAGCGCGTTGCCACGACCTGGCCGGCCGTCGAACCGTCCCTTGTCGTCGAGCTCCTTGCGATGGACCAGCCGGCGGGAGCGCTCGCGCTCCTCGCTGCCGCCTGCCTCCTGCACGACGAACCACTCCGGAAAGCGCCACGCGCCGATGCCTATTGCGGTCTCGCGCGGATCGTTCGAATCGGGAGGCGGCGCGAACAACTTGGGCGCCGCGACGCCCGTCATGATCTGGAGCTTGCGCGCGAGCCGGGGCTCGACGATCTCCTCGAGGTCGCTCGTCTTCGGCCAGGTGTCGAGGCCGCCGACGATTGCCGAGTGCCTGGGCAAGTCGATCAGCGCCCCTGGCCCATAGGTGGTGATGACCTGGCCGCGGCGGATCTGACCATGCGCCTTGCGACTCACGGTGCGGTCCTCCACCTGCATGCCGCTCAGGTCCTTCAAGAACAGATTCACCTCGGGTTCCACGTCGCGGAGCGAGCGGTTGGCGCGGAACTTCCGGTGATGCTCGGACTCGAAGTCCTTGTCGAGCATCTCGCGAAGTAGCGGCTTGGGCTGCTTCAGCTCGTACTTCTGGTACTGCATGTGCGACCCCGGCAGCCCGGTAGTCCTCGAAGATCTTGCGCCACGAGTCGAGCAGGTCCACCACCCGGTTCTGAACGCTGCGCAGGCGTTCCTCGCGCTCCGCTTCATCCGCGAACGGCTGCTGCCGGACGCGCTCGAGGAAGGCGTCGAGGAGTCGCTGCTCCAGCGTCTGTCCGTACGTCTGCGATCCGCTCGACTCCCTCCGGCGGAGTCAGCCGAGGTCTCCGCGTGACGTGCCAGGCTCACGAGCGCTCCGGCGAAGCCTACGGTCGAGCGCGCGCGCCGAGAATGGCGTGACGCTTCGCCACCTCGACGGAGCGGTAGAAAGTCTCGTGGTAGTGCCGGAAGCGCTCGTAGTGTGAGCGGTCGCGCGGCTTGTGGATGTTGAGGAGCGGTCACGACGAGCCCGGGCCGATCATCCGTTCGTCCGACGCGGCTCGTGGCCTGGATGTACTCGGCGTGCGTCTTCGGCTGGCCTAGGACGACCATCAGGCCGAGCCTCGGGATGTCGAGGCCCACCGAGATCATGTTCGTCGCGATGGCGCAGTCCACACGCTGCTTGATGTCGTGGAAGCCAACCCCCAGGCGTCGGCGTGCGCTCGGCCACCTTGTCCGTGGACACTCGCGAGGTAAGTTCCACGACCTCCGAGAAGTTCTTGCGGTCCTGGAAGAGCCCGCGTTCTTCGCCAACGCGCTTGCGGATGCCATAGGACTTGATGGTGTTCTGAACCTCTTCCTCGAGGATCCGGCGCGCCCCACCCAGCTCGCGCAGGCTGTTGAAGTAGCCGAGCACCGTCATGTAGGGGTCGGCGGGGTTCTCGAGGTTGCCGTGCCCGCCCGCGTCGCGGTAGCAGCGCTCGGCGGCGCCCATGAGCGCAAGCCACGCCTTCCGCATCATGACCTTGGGATTCCGCCCCTGGGACGCGATCCCGAGGTAGAGCCGCGCGGGGACCTCCGAGGCCGGCATCGTCTGGGCGAAGAAGGAGTCCCGGCGGTCAGGGCCTGGTGGCGGAAAGACCTGCGTGAGCGGCCGCGCGAAGAGCGCCTGGATCTGGTCCTGAGCCCGGCGCACGGTGGCGAGTCGAGGCGACGATCTTGGGCCGCACCTGCGCGGCCGTCGATCTCGCGCGACGCAGAGCGCCTCGATCGCCGCCTCGTAGAGCCCAGCCATCGTGCCTAGGTGGCCCCGAGATCAGGTGCAGCTCGTCCTGGATCACAAGGTCGGGAGGGCGAGCGGCGCCGCGAGGCGCGTGCCCTTGCCCGGCTCCGCAGCCCCGTAGAAACCCTGCGCATCGGCCCTGTCCGCACCACCGAGCAGCAGCCCCGCCTGCCCGACCCACGGCAGCGAGGCGAACTTGTCCACCGTCGCGATCAAGAACGCAGGGAGCCGCCGGTAGAGCGGCTCGTCCACCGCGACGATCGGGAGCCCGCGATCGCGCGTGAAGTCGCACTCGAAGTTTGTACATACGATGCGAAGCTCGCTGGGCTGATCGTCATTGGGCGAGGAGCGCGAAGGAGTCCGGCCCGAAGCGCGTCCCGCACCAGGGGCAGCTCCTCGAGCGGAATCGGCGAGGGCTTGCTCTTCGGGTCGGCCTTGAACTGCCGGACCTTGGCACGCGCCGAATCCGAGCGCCCGTCGCCCTTCTTCCCGAGGATGTTGGGCGTTGCCGCTTTCCCCACCCACAGACCGATCTCGAAGGGCCACTCGCCGTAGCGCGCGACGGCCCTCTCCCGCTCGAGCTCGAGGGCGCACACTAGCCCGGCGGCGCGCGCGAGCTGATCGAGGGTGAGAAGGCGCGAGTGTGTAGCGCATGATCACGCTCACCCCGGCGCCCTGCGAGCCCCTTCTCACTCGGGTGGCGCAGCCTCCGCAGCACCATCGCGAACGCCGCGAGGCCGAGGTACGCCTCGGTCTTGCCGCCGCCCGTCGGGAAGAAGAGCAGGTCCACCGTCTCGCGATTGGGATCGCGCGGAGTCGGCGAGGCCGGGAAGATTCGAGCAGGATGAAGGCGAGCTGGAAGGCGCGCCAGCTCGGCGTCTCGATGGCGAGCCGTTTGCGGAGCGCCCGTGCGACGGCTCGGTTCGCCACCCGGAAGGCATCGAGCGCGTCGGCGTCCGTGGGCGAGCACACCGATGCCGTGCTCGATGCCGGTCGGCAGCGACGCTCGCCAGAGCGCAGCAGCTCTGTCGCCGTCTCGCGTCGCGCTCCCTGAAGAGTCGCGATTCCCGCTCGCCGCGCCTCGATCCAGCTGCGGTACTGGGCCACGAGCGGCCGCAGCGCAGCCTCGGCCGCGGCGCCATCATCGAGCGCCCCGAGCGCCGTCCATCGTTAGTTCGACACCCGGACACGTTCACGGTCGCCGTCTTCTCCACCTCGGCGGTTGGGATCCACGCCGTGCGGAGCAGATGACAGCGCGCCGTCCACGAATCTCCCATTCGGCCGAGATGCCATGGCCGGTCGCATACTCGGGCGCGTCGGCGTAGTGGAGATCCGCGACTTGCTCGTCCCACTCCGCGGCCCGCGCCCCGCGCAGGTCCGGCCGCGGCACGAAGGGGCGGTCGCTTCGCACCTGGAGTTCGGGTTGGAAGACGTAGGCGAGGATCGGGTTCCCCCTGTCTCCGGCGCGATCGGAGTGCGGCGGTTCACTAGGAAGACCGAGACCGAGCGCGTCCCTTGCGGAGGTGCCCTCGAGGTCCTGCGCGGAGATCGATCCGCTCGACGACATGGAGTTGGAGGCCGCCGGAATCTGCAACGTCGTGAACCACCGGATCGGTCGCCCCAGTGAGCGATCGCAGATACCGCCGCTTCGCGCGGATGCCGCTGCCAGACGGAGAGAGGCTTGCCGTCCGGGACCTCGATCTCAATCTGCTCGTAATCGCCCCAGCGCACGGTCACGGTGAGGCGCGCGCGTCTCCTTCGGCACGAGAAAGCTCAAGCCCATCGAGGAAGGGAAGAAGCCCTTCTTCGCGGCCTTGCGCTCATCGTTAGACTCCTCGGCGAAGCCCGCTGACTCCGGAATCTCGCCGCCCATGTCGTCGTCCTCGTCTGCGTCGGCGCTCTTTTCGGGGTCGTGCCCGACGGGATCAGGAAGCCGGTCAAATACCAGTTCGAGGGCGCACCCAGCCCTGCAGTCGCTCTTCCGCGAGTGCGTGGTCCGGCCCATGGGCCGACGAGGTCGAGCTTGAGGGCCTCAACCAGCCTAGCGCGCACCTCCGGGAGTCGGCAGGCGCCCTGTTCTCGGTTTGCGTCGTCAGCGAGAAGAGGTCCCCGTGCCAGACCCCTGGGCGTCCGCTTCGCGACTGTCTTGTTGCGTTGCTGCTTCGCTTTGGCAGTGCCGGAGCGGGCCTCTTCCTTTGCTCGCTCGGCGTTGAGCTCGAGCAGCCGCGCAAGCGTCTTGTCGCGGACTTCGTCGGGCCACCGGTAACGGTACGGCCTCTTCTTGACGCCCCACTCCTCCTCGTCGATCTCGTAGTCGAGGACGAACTCACAGTCGGTCGAGATGTCGCGCCAGCCGTAAGCGTCTAGGACGACCCGGTCCATAGCCGCATGCAACTCGCGGAGATTCACGATCTCCGAGTCGCGCTCTTCGGGATCGTGGAAGCGGTTATATGTCTTCGTCAGGCCCTCTTCATTCCGTGACCATGAGTGCCGCGCGGAACTCGCAGTACGCGCTGCCGGCGGCTTCGATCGCTGGATGAGCCCGCCAGTTCTCCGGCAACGGGAAAGTATCGAAGCAATCAGATGAGGTGTACCGCAAGTCATCCTTCATTGATGAACCCATGAATCGGGCCCACACTTCATGTGGACGAGACTGTAGGGTCGCAAACCGCGGACATCGAGCAGAGTGGAAACACGACCAATGAGTCGGCGAAGACGCCCGTCCTGTTCGGCTGAAAGACCAAGGCATGATTCGTGGAAACCCTCGACAGGACGAGGCATCGCGGCAGTCCACTTATGGAACGTTCCAGCGCAGCGGCATACGTGCCGAACTGCCACCAGTACTGCTTGCGCCGTTCGGCAACTGAATAGCCACCCATCTTGGCACGCTCAGGAAGCACCTTTTCTCGCAGTATTGGACAGTAGGTCAGGCCAATCGCTCGCCTGCTCCTCGCTCATCTCGGCGAAGTCGATCACGAAGCGATGTGGAGATTGGTCGGTAGTGGAGTTGACCTCAGAGCCACCGATGTATGGCCGAATCCGCTCAGCGTTCTTCGCGTTCTTGTCGACAACCGCACGCATTAGAGACAACGGTGATGCGCTCACGTCTGAACCAACATCGTCGAAGGTAAAGCCCATTCCCAAGACAACATGCCCCGACAGCTTTGACCGGCGTTGGCCGCCAGCGGCTTAGGTTCGATTTCGCCCTCACCCGCGAGCAGAAAGGAAGTGATCCCAGAAACTTGAGTGCCATCAAGTGTTGCAGATCGGGGCAGTGTTCCCTTTGCAATGTGAACAACGCTCACGATCACAGCTGCCGAGCCGGGCCAGCGGAGCCGCCTTGTTGCGCAATAGATGCTGCCGCCGCTGCGGCATATGTAGCTAAGTCCCGCTATTCGTGTATCGCCCTGGCAGATGGTGTTAGTCGCAAGCAGCCCAAGCGCGTCCCGTTCTGCCGCAATAGCGAGAACGACCGCCTGAAGAAATGCGCGACAAGGTCAACTGCTTTTCCTCCTGTTTGCTCGTGGACTGTCTGAAGAAGGTCCCGGCACGACGGTCCTAGGACTGCCCAGACGTTCCGGCTCGACATGAACGGTGGATTCCCGACGATCGCATCGAACCCTCGATTCTCACGGTCGAAGGCTTCTGGGAACTCAATCTCCCAGTGAAACGGCGCGAGTGGCTGCTCGGCGTACCGCAACTCTTCGAGTGAGCCACGGTGGCGGTCGACCTCGCCGCTCGAGACAGCGCTCGCGTAGTCGCTCCGCTTCCCCTCGCGTTCTTTCGGCTTGTCCCCCTCGAAGTACGCCGCGATCACGAGATCCCCGAATAGCCGCACCTTGCCGAGTTCGAACTGGGCCTCGTCCCACAGATCGCGCAGTTCCCAATCGGAGACGCTCTCGACTGCCGCGCGGATGCGCTGGCGAAGCTCGGCTACCTTCGCCACGTGCTCGTGCACCTGCATGGTCTCGAACCCCGCCTGGAAGCGCGGTGCGTGGGGGTCCCAGTGGAACGCCTCAATCTGCTTCCGCGCGAGCCCAACCAACGAGTCCCCATGCCGCAGCGCGTGGTCAACGAAGGTGAGGGCGTGATCCCTTGCCAGTGTTACGAGCCAGAGCGAGACCTTGGCGAGGTCTACCGCCACGGGGTTCTTGTCCACGCCGTAAAGGCAGCGCTGCGCGATGAGCCTACGTGCGAAGATCACTTCATCCTCGTCCGTCGGGATCATGGGCACCTCGTCGTGGGCGTGCCAGGCCTCGACCAACGCGTCGCCAAGCTGGCGGCAGGCCTCGACCAGGAACGCTCCCGAGCCCATCGCCGGGTCGCAGACCTTGAGGTCGAGGATCTGCGCGGGCCACGGTGGCCGGCCGCCAGCTCCGCGCAGGCGCGCAAGGATTGGCTCGAGCGTTGTACGCACGATTGGCTCGGTGAGCGCCCGCGGCGTGTAGTGCGAGCCCGAGCGGCGGCCGTTCCTCGCTCGGCTGGAGAACCATCGCGTCCTTGGGCACCAGGTCGGGCGTAGCGGCGGGGTCGATCACGGATAGGAGCGCTGCGTGCAGGTCCTCGAGGGTCACGGCCCCGGCCGCAGCCTTCTTGACCGCATCGGTGAGCTTCCGGTCGGCACGGTCCTGGAGCCACTTCTCGCGCTTGGTCGCAGGCTCGCGCAGCAGCGCCTCGAGGTCCACCGCCGTGGGCGCGCCCTGCTTCTTCTGGGCCTTGATCGCCACCGAGCGGCCGGTCGCGGTCTCGAGCCGGAAGCCCATCATCGTTTCGTAGACCGAGCCGATCTGCTCCACGTCGAGCGCACGGTAGGAGATGCGCTCGCCGTCGAGAACGAGGAGCTTCTCGAGCGCGCGGTAGATGGTGCCGTCGGGAACGAGCGGCGGCTCGATGCGCTCGTGGATTTGGCGCGAGCTACCGATTGGGCGGCCCTCGAGGAACTTGAAGCGGTCGGGGTCGAAGAGGACGCCGTGGCGTTTGGGCAGCCGCATGGCGCCCGAGTCGGCACCGTCGTGGATCATGCGGAAGAGAACGAGTAGCTGTGCCCAGGCGCCGAAGCGTTGATCCATCGTGTCCGGGAAGAGCGCGGCGTCCTCACGCAAGCGATCATAGAGGCCCGCGAGCGAGTAGTAGCGCAGGAAGGTCTCATCCTCCGGGCAGCATGTCCCGCTCTTCGGCGTAGAGCAGGAACACGAGCCGCAGGATGACCGTGAGGAGCGCGCGGTAGACGTCGTCGGGGTGATCGGCCACCTGCTGGCGCAGTAACTCGCCTTTCGAAGCGTCATGTGCCGCCTGAAAGCCGCGCAGTAACTCGTAGAGCGCGTGCAACACCTGCTGAGCCAGGCGCTCGCTGACCTCGTTCTGGAACCTGCGGCTGTCCTCGAGTAACGCGGCAAGGCGCTGGGTGCGCGGCAGGCTGAGGAGCCGCGGTTCTCCGAGGAGCAGTCGCAGCGCGCTGGAGATCGGCCGACCCGCAGTTTGCACCATGTCCACAACGCGGAAGTCGAGCCAGCCTGAGCTCTCGCCATGCGGAGCTGAGAGGAGGCGTATTGCGTTTCCGTTGAACAGGAGGCCCGCCGGCACGCCAGTCTGGCGCAGGATCCGCTCCATGCGGCCGTGTGCCGATGCTTCGAGGTGGCCATCTTCGCGAACCACGCGGTCGAGGTCCTGGCCCGGTTCGAGGATGCGCACGACGAGCTGCCATGCGGATGCGCCTTCCCTCGGCTCCAGTTCTCGCACGGCGATGTCAGGGCGCAGTGTCTCGCCGTAGTCGGGGAGCGGCACCTCGAGCTCCGGTGGGATGGGGCTTTCGGCGGTGCCGGCGTAGGCCTTGGGTGAGAAGCTCCAGCCGAGGACGGATTCCGCGAAGACGCGGAAGTCGGGCAGGCACGGCTCGGTCCTCAGGGTATCCGTGGTGTAGCTGGCCGCGGATTCGCGAACCCGATCCGCCTCCGGACCGACTCCATGGGCGAGACAGTCCGTCAGCAGCCGCTGCCCCTCGACATCTCGGCGGTCAAGGATCGCGCCCGCGCGTACCAGCGCCGGTGCCGAGACCACGAGCCCCGTCGGCCGCACGAATCCAAGCCACTCCAAGTGCGCCAAGATCTCGGGGTCAAGCTTGGCCATGACGATCAGTTCGACTCCGGCCAGAGGTAAACGAGCCCGACTGGTTCGACCCGCTGCGCACGCACCTCGTAGAAGCGCCGAATACGATCTGGTTCGACTTGGAGGTCACGGACGAACTGTTTGAGGAGGCGCTCCCAGTGGCGCATGTTGGATTCCAGTTGGTGCTTCTCCTCGTCATCGAAGCCAAGAGTCAGCTGTTCGAACTCACTCGATGCTTGGCGAGCTCCTCGACGACGCGCTCTCGCTGGCGCTCCAGCGCCTCGCGCAAGTCCTGCTCCTCGCGCTTTCCACGCTGGCTGAGCTTCTCGATCGCGAGCTTCGCCAGTTCTCCGGCGCGTGGCTCCAGCTGGGGGCGCAGTTCTTCGATGTCTCGGGCCGCCGCTTCGAGAAGTTTCCGCTGGATCGCTGCTCCAAGGGACGGGCGCCTTGGGTCAGTCAGGGAACGCTCGAGTAGGTCAAGCGTCTTGGCCTCGGCTTCACGCGCATACGCTTGCAGGCCCCCCGCGCTGGGATGGCTCGACCCAGCGCGCGGCGAGCGGCACGATCTCTTCGTGGAGTCGCTCAGCGCCGTGACCGTAGAGGGAAAGACGGCCGAAGCAGAATCACGCGCGGAATCGAGTCTGGAGGCTTGCGCGAGGCAGGCCCGGGAGAGGTCATGAAGGATGAAGCCCTGCGAACGGAAACGTGCGAGCAAGCGTTGAGCGACCCGCTGCTCGAGATGCAGATGGACTGTGTCCTCAGTAAGGACGCCCGCGTCTTCAAAGACTACCGGCCGGATCGGTGCCTCGCGGCGCCAATCAGCGAGCTTTTGGTTCTGCTTGCGGGGCGTTCGGAGCGTGTCTAACGTGGCCGCCCAACTCAGGTCGGTCCCCGCACGGCGGTCGAGCGTGGGGAACGTCCACACGCGGCGGCCATCCTCGTCAGTGGTTTCGGTGAGCGGCTCTGCGCCTAGCATCTCGAGCGAACAGGAAAGTGCGTCGCGGAACGGCGCCGCCTCGAAGGCAGTCCAGGCGCGTGAGTCCTCGAGAAGGTTCTGACAAGTCACGATCTGATTCTTCAGGTCCTCCTGGCGCTCTCGAGCGGCTTCGAGTTCCTCCGCGCTGATGCGCTTGCGCTCCGCGTCGAGGTCCGCCTGTTCGATCTCGCGCGCCAGGCGCTCGGCGTCGCGGTGCCGGATGCCCTGCCCGAGTCGGCGCTCGATATCGTCATCGATGACCTTCGATAGGCTGCCGAGCTCCTTCTTGATCGTCTCGGTCTTCTTGACGAGAACGTCGAGCACGCGGTCCTCGACGCGCTGAGGAAGAACGAAGTAGTGGCACCGCACCTCGGCGGCCGGCTGCAGCTTGCGATCGATGCGGCCGTTGCGCTGCTCGATACGGCCGGGGTTCCACGGCAGATCGAAATGGAAGAGGTCCGCGCAGTGCGCCTGGAAGTTTAGGCCCTCGCGCGCCGCGTCGGTGGCCAGGAGAAAGCGCAGGGGGTCCTTCGAGGGATCCGTGTTGAAGCGGCGCTGGATCTCCATGCGGTGGGCGCCGCTCGTGAGACCGTCTATCACCTCGATGCGCTCATCCGCGCGATCGGTCGCTTCGATGGCATGCTCGATGATTGCCTTGAGGTAGCGCTTCGTGCCCTCGCGGTTTTCGGTGAAGATCAGAACGCGACGGTTGTTCCATTTCGCGGGCGCACCCTTTGGAGTCACGCCGAAAGAAGGGAGGTCCGGGCAGAGGTTCTCCCGGATCCAGGCGATGAGCCGTTGAGTCTTGGCGTCGGGCAGGTGCCGGGTCTTCTCGGCGATCTCCTGCATGTGGCCTAGCAACGCTTGTTCGCGGCGCCACTGAGACTCGGCGGTGGCGCCCTGCGGCGATTCAGCCTCGGCGGTCGTGGTGACGGCTTCGACTTGGGCCGCTTCATCGGCCTCAAGCTCCTCGGCCGTCCACTCGGCTCGCTCGTCGTCGGCATCCGGCGTGGTCGTGAAGAGTTGATCCTCGTCATTGGTTGTCTTGGCAGTACTGGTTGATTCTGCGCTCGTCTTCACCCACTGACGCTCGGCCGTCGCCCGGTGGACCTTGAGGCTGCGCGCGAAAGCCTCTATGGAGGAGAGGAGTCGTTGCTGCAGGCCGACAACCAGGAGTCCCGCGGCTGCCTGCGCTCGCCGCGTCGTGCTCGCGAAGCGCTCCTCACGGGCGGTGCGGTAGTCGTCGAGAAGGCGTGACAGCTCCAGCTCCGGAGCATCGGCCGGCAGTCCATCGATGACGAGTCGCTCGATCCTGCGCTTAGGGAACCCGCCCTGAACCTCCCTGGATGTCCTCCTTGAGCCGGCGAACCATCACGTCCTCCAGGGCCTTCTGGCCCCGCACCTTGACCCCACGCGTGAAACGGTATGGGTCGAGCAGCTCGAGCAGTGTCGAGAAGCTGTTCGAGTGCCCGTTGTGCGGAGTCGCTGACAAGAACAGCCGGTGCTCGAAACCGGCCGCAGAGGTCGCGCACGGCGCGAGTGAACTTGGTCTCGATGCCGTAGCGCCCTCCGCTCGACGGCGCGGCGTGGTGTGCCTCGTCGAGAATCAGGAGGCTTCCCGGCAGCATCGGTCCCAGCCATTCCCGCATCGGGTCGGCGTAGGCAGAGTCGATGAGGAGGTTGTGAGAGATCAGGAAGCGGCTGTGCGTGCGCCAGGGGTTCACGCCGAAGCCCCGCTCGCGTCGCATCCTGGTCAAGTAGGCGCGGTCGAGGATCTCGAACACCAGGCCGAAGCGCTCCTCCAACTCCGCCTTCCACTGCTCGAGCACCGATGGCGGAGTTGCGACCACGATGGTCTTCGCCTTCTTGCGCAGAAGCAGCTCGCGCGCGATTAGGCCCGCCTCGATCGTCTTGCCCAGGCCGGTGTCGTCGGCGATGAACAGATTGACGCGCGGGAGACGGAGCGCCTTGCGGAGCGGCTCCATCTGATAGGCGTCGATCTTGATCCCCGCTCGGAACGGGGCCTGGAACAGGTTGGGATCCGTGGCCGTGACGCAGTTCCAGCGGAGCGTGTGGAGGAATGCGGCAAACTGGCGCGGAGCGTCGAAGCCTTTGACGGCGAGATCCCGCCAACCTTCCTCCTGCAGGATCCGGCGGTCTAGCTCGTAGTCCCAGAAGACTTCCAGCGATTGGCCCTGAGCATCGTCATCAGCGCAGGCAAGGCTGACGACAGGGGACTGGCCGGGGATCTTGGATGGGACTACATCTTCAACGAGAACCATTGCCTCGACCGCACGTGCACCAATTCGCCCTTCTCGGGGAGGCGATTGGGCAGCGATCGGGAGTCGGTTGAAGCGGTCATTGGCGGCACGTCCTGTGGCTCAGCCAGGGTAGACGGGGATGGGTGGCGCCGACGTGGTGTCCGAGTTGTGCGGCTGAGGAATGCCGGCGGAGCCTAAGACTCAGTCGCTCCGGCATCAAGGTTGGGGTTCAGTTGGAGCAGGAAACCCCAACAGTGGCCGCATGGCTCGCGCCCGGTAGGCGGCCACCCACGCCTCACCCTCACCCCCGGACCGCCGCTACACGGGCCATTCAGAACGGCAAGTCGTCGCCCATGGTCGCGTCTAGTGTGGGGACCACGAAGGTTGGGAGGGTGCCACGGGCGGGTGCGGGCCGGGAGGCGCGTCCGCCGTCTCTTGCCTCAACGTCCTATCCGATGCAACGTCAATCAACGTACCGTGGCCGACTCCGCTCTTACGCTACCGGTCCCGCGCCGTCACGGTGATCTGCTCACCCGATCCCATGCCCTTGAACTTCTTAATGAGCTCATCGACCTGCTTCTGGTACTCGTCGGGCACATCCGTCTTGTCTTCAAGTTCCCGGTTAGCCAGGCTCTTCGGGATAACGTCGTGGGCGACCAAGCCGAAAGCGTCAACCGCCGCCACGCAGAGACCCAGAAGCGCAGGCAGATAGATGTGCAGCCCATCGGCCTGCTGCGTTATCGCTTCGCGCTTCGGATCTCCGACCTCCAGCCACAGGCCTCGCCCGAGCGTCGCGTTGTGCGTGATCGACGAGCGCGCCAGGGTGTAGAGCGTCTCCAACTGAATCATTGTCAGGTTCTGGCCGAAGTACGCGCTATTCAGGATTCGGATGTGGTCTCGCGGATTCTTCGCGCGAATCGGATGCTGCGCCCCGTCGATCGTGACGGCGAACGACGTATCGCCACGGTAGTAGCTGCCGATGGTGTCGATGACCGTGAACAGTTCGAGCGCCGCGGGGAACCCGCGTCGCTCCGGCGCTGCGTTCGATGTTATCGCGGGCCGAGTCCAGTAACTCCCTCAGCGCCGAACGTACCGTGTTGACGGCATCCTCGATCGCCATTCTTGCCTCCCTGACCCCGGATGATGGTCGGAGCACGCTGTTGCCCCAAAATCCGGCGCCCATAGCATCGGCACACCGTCCCAGTCCATTTAGGGTCCCGCCGCGAGGAGTTCGATGCGCCGAACTGAGCTCGCATCCCCTTCCAGTCCGGCTCGGATCGGCCGACCCCTGGGTATCAGTGGGCGTCTACTGGTGGGCGCCACCACCGGTAGCTGGCTGTCCCTTCCTTCGCTCACCTTCGCCTCCTCCCCGAACAGAGCGCCTTGTCTCCAGAGGCGTTTGCCGTACTCAGGCGTTCCCACCAACGCCCTCGCTCCTCCTAGTGGCACGTCAAGAAACGCCTTGTAGCGTTCCATTGCCTCGCGCGACCAGCCATCAACAAGTTCGATGCCTCTGCTGATCCAGACCCGTCGCCCAGAGGAAATGGGTCCAATTCCATTCTCGGCTTGGGCTTGCCTCCTTTTCATCTAGCAGCTCCTCCCATCGGCGGCCGCGTGCCTGCAGCTCAACAATCTGCTCAAACTCTTCCAGATTCAGCAGCTGAATGTTGTCGGCGAACTCTTCCCCCAACTCGTGGCTTCGCATCAGCTCTCTAACATATGGCGCCAACAACGGATGGCGCGGCTGGGATCTTAGCGTAACCAAGACAGGCACAATACGACTCGGTGCCCCATCGGCACCATCGCGACACCTTATGCTGCCAGCCCTAATGCCTTCAATTGCGCTACCGAGTTGCAACAGTTTGCACACGTTGCTTGCCGCCTCTGCTTCTTCCTAAACCATAGGTCACTGTACGCCTTTTCAATCGCTCCGAGGTCAAACCCCACTGGCGACACTCGGCGCCAGCGCCACAGTTGTCACCTCCACAAACGAACATGGTGCTGCCAGATCTCACGATAATGTCCGGCTTTGGTTGTCCACTAGAGACTTCAATCTCTGATTCCCAATCAAGCCAGGCACGGTCGCGCATCCCGCGCTGCGTGGCATTTTTCACGAGCGCAGACACATACCATTCGACCACGCCACCGAAGTACTGGTTCAGCCTTGTCGACTGGCTCCGGGACAAGGTCGCGAACAACCTGCCAATAGACCCCCTCGGTGAGCATGATTCGCAGCAGCCGCTTGTCGATCGGGAACATTAGTTGATCGCTTGTGCCAATGAATGGTCTCTCATAGAAGAGTTGAAACTGCGTCCAGTTCGCAGTCCTAGCCTTGCACAGTTCAACGATAGCGCTAGCGTAGTCGTCCCACCGATAGTAGATGCTCTGGATAACCTTACGGCCTGCTAGTCTGTGGCCCGTCACTATTCAACCCCCTGAAGGCGTCCAGGCCGATTAGGAACTGCCGGCCCTTGGCAAAGGACTTCGCATCGCCCAAATAGTACGCCGCAATCAACATAAGATAAGCCATGCCATCAAACAACGGCACGCCAACGTGGTCTGCGAAGGCCGATGCCAGATCGTATTGCGGAAGGTCGGGGCGGCTGGCGACGGCGCGTGCCCTTCAAACATCAGGGCCCAGTATCTACCGACGAGGGACCCCCAATTCGGCGAGTCGTAGTAGAACAAGTAGCGAAACAGTGCCGCACGGGCATGCCGTGTATCGTCGGGATCGCGCGAACCGTCCGCAATGGCCTCGTTGTAGTCACGCTCGGTGAATTGATTCATGCGCAGCAGAAAAGCGCCAAAGCGGTGCGGGTCCTTCGCGACTAGCACGCCATCGCGAGCAGATGGCCTCCTCAGCAAGATTGCTGGACGGCGCCGGGCACAAGATAGCGAGTGTGTAATTGTGTTGGCCTTGCCGGTGGTTAGCCACAACCTGATCTTGTTCATCCACGACGCTGGGAAGAAGGGCGCAATGACTTCAAGGTTATGGGCGCGTGCGCTCTCATCGATGCCTTCCTCGACCAAGAAGCCCAGCTGGGCGAGAGAATGAGCTAGGTCCTGCGCGTCGAAGAACTCAAAGTCAGCCTCCAGGTCCTTCCAGGGAGACGTTGGCCGTTGGCCAGAGGTCGCTGTAAGTGAGGTAGGTACCCATCCTGTCGGAGATGTCGATAGTGGGACGTTGCGCGAGTTCAATGCAGCAGTCTCTGAAGGCCAGGACATTGAGCCCGCAAGGGCATGGGGCATCCTCGGGAACTGGCCGCCCGTCTAGCCAGCTCACTACTCTGACAATCGACCCCATGGCTTGCCCTTGTTGGTTAGAGAAGTGGCTGCATCGTTGCGAGGCTTGCAGATTCGCGAGCCACGTGAGGGCGCAGCATTAGAGGGCCTGCAAGGAAGATCGTGGCCGGTGTCGTGACCGTTGCATCCGTGTCTCAAAAGGAGCGGCAGGTCCGAGAAGGCCAGCCTCGACCCCCCGAGATGGCGGATACAACCCGTCACTCCCGCAAAGCTCTCCGTGAATATCGCAAACACAGCAACAGGAACCACAGGTGCCTCCAACCATCCCTCCACGCGCGCAGGTGTGGCGCCCTGCTGCGCCCATCAGGCGAAAGCGTGGTGGGCACCTCAGTAATCCGCAGCCCGAGCAGCGTCGACTTCACGACCATCTCGGTCGCGAATTCCATGCCCGTGGTCCGCAGCTCGAGTCTCGATCGCCCTCTTGCTGAAGCCCCGCAGCCCGCAGGTGAAAGTCTCCGATCGAGCTGCGAAACAGCCATGCCGGCCGATTCCGGTACGAGGATGGGATTGCCGAGGATAGCGGTTCACCGCGGCATCGCGCCCGGGCTCGATGCCGCCCTGGAACCGGTTGCCCATCACCAGGTCGTGCGCCCTGCGCGCAGCTCGCTCGAGGAACAGCGCCAGGCTCTGGAAGTCGTAGCTGTCGTCGGCGTCGCCCATGGCCACGTAGCCGGCCGTGCGCGGCGGCGATCCCTGCCGCTCAGGCAGCTGCCGTAGCCGCTCGGGGCCACGGTGACGACGCGAGCCCCCAACCGGGTTGCGGATTTCCTGAGAACCGTCGGTGCTGCCATTGTCGGCGATCGCGCCTCGCCGAGCACGTGATGGTCGCCCAGGAACCGTTGGGCCTCGCGCGATGCACGTGGCCGGGGTCTCGGCCTCGTTCAGGTGCGTGGTTACGCGAGGATCGAGCGCCAGCTCCTACCGGCGCCTCACGCGCTGGCTGGGACGAACACAGCTGGTTCCCCCTCCCGCTGGGACGGATCGGGAAAAGCCCGCAACGAAGGCGCGGAGCTTAGCGCGCGTTCTCGAGCCTCTGCCAGGCGGAAGCGCACTTAATGATCGAGCAGGAGACCACTCTGGACATCGGGTGGGCAGCCACCGCCGCGGCAGCCGATCGGGAGACGGTGCAACCCATCGCTCCTCTGGCGGCGCTCGCGGCGACCGCCGCTGCCCGGGCGGTCAGCAATCGTTCATCCCCTCGATCGTGGCCGTGGGGAATCAACGTGCAGCGTTTCCTCGGCCCAGACGCTGTGCGGCGACGACGTGGGCGATCGTCGCGCGCAACGTTCGTACCCGCTGATCGGCGAGCGGTTGGGCGCGTCCTTGATGAGCTGGGGCGATCGCCCGGTCGATTCGCGCGTCGTGCGGTGGTCCGTGATGCTGGGAACGGCGGCCCTGGTGTGGACGCCTCCGGACCGCACGTGGTCTTCACCGGAGATTTCCTGTTGCGCCAGGGTTACTCCGAGTCGGCGCTCGTTCACGGGGAACTTCCCGCCGAAGTCGCTGCCGCGCCGTCGAGCTGCTTCTCGACCGCACGCTGCCTCACTGGTTCCCCTCGCTGACGAAGGATTCCCGCCGAACTCCGCTATGCCGCGTGCTCAGAGCCGTGAGCGCGGCGGCCCTGGTGGCATTCGCCGTGCGGCTGGCGCGGGCGTGGCGACTTCCGCGGCAGCGGCCGCGGCCGTCGGCGTCTGCCTGGTCTCGCTCGGCGGCTACCTCACGCTCTCCACGCTGGGCTCCGGAAAGCCTCAGGCCGTGCTCGCGGTTCTGTTTGTCATATTCGTGTACTTCGCCACGGCCTCATTATATAGGCCGCGGCTGGCGCTAGGGGTCCGGACTGTCGGTCGCGATCGCGCTGCTCACGCGTCGGTCCGCGCTTGCCATCCTTCCCGCGCGGGGCTGGACGGCCGTGACGCAGTTGTGGCGCGAAGGCGCGCCCGGGCAACGAAGCGGAGGCGCCAGGCCGTGCTCCCCGCCGCGATTCCTCCGTTCCTCGTCATGCTCGCCATCGCGCCGACTCTTTATCGCATCGTGGCGGGCTCTCGATGTCGGCCATCGCCCGCAGCCTCCGCGTCGCTGGGGGGGCGCGGCATGTTCGCCGCGGCGTTCGATGCGCTTCACCTCGCCGACCTCGCGAACATTCTGATGATCTACGTTCCGGCGCTGGCGTGCAGCCCGTTTGCGCTGCCGCCGCGCCGGCCATCGGGCGACGGTCGCAGTCGCGCCGACCGCTTGCTGCTCTGGGTTCTCGTGATCCTCGTGCCTGCCCATTCTGCTTTCATCCATCCATTCAGGCGTCTTCCGCGACCTCGACGTGTTCCTTCTGCCGGGAGTGGCGGTCGCGCTGCTGCTCGCCCACGCGACGGGGTCCGCGCTCGCCGAACGCCGCTGGCCGCCCTGGATCGCGACGGCGGTGGTCGCGACCACGATAGCTTCGTCGGTGCAATGGCTCGCCCATTTCAACGATTCGCCTCGGGGACTCCGCCGCGCGATGGCGTTCGCGACCGAATCGCCTCATCGCCCGGCGGATGAGCTGGCGCAGCTGTGGGACTTGATCGGCTACCGCGCGTTCCGGACGCAGGATTGGCCGACCGCAGTGCGTGCCTCCGTGGCGACCGTCGAGCTGGCGCCCCACGAACGCACGGCTGATGCTGGCGATCGCGTACACCTACGCACGAGACCACCGGGCGGCGCAGGCGCTGTACCTGGGGCTCTCGGGCATGTACGCGGAGAACCCCGTGGTGTGGCTCGGCGTGCTGGGCGAGATCCGCTGCGCCTCAGGGGACGTTCCGGCGGCGCAACGGGCGGACTCCGTCTCTTTGCGGACACTTGGCCGCCGGGCACGCGCCAGGAGCGCAGTATTCGTCGGCATCTGGCGGAATTCCCGTACGTAATTCCGACACGGGCGGAGCTGAGATGCTCTCCCCGGACACGCTTGCGCGATGAGTCGGCAGGCGCCGAGTTTCGTCGCGCGTCACGAGCCTGCCGTACATTCCGGGCCGAGGGCCGTCCGCGTTCCTGACCGATGCGCCCTCCACTTCCCCGCGCGACCCCGCCCATCCCAGGAGACCCAGGACGTGTCCGACTTGAATCCCCAGGCCAAGCAGATGGCCGACGAATCCATGGTGCGCAATGCTGGACGCGCAGGCGTGCGCCATCTGGCCCGCAGGAAGTCAGCGCTGATCCAGCGCTACGGGCGGTCGCCGGACGTGCGCATCCTCGACGCCGGCTGCGGCACCGGCGAGAGGTCTTCGCGCCTGGCGGAGATGTTCCCGCACGCCCAGGTGCTGGCCGTGGACATCATCGACCATCACCTGGCGCTCGCGCGCGAGCGCTACGCCCGGCTGGCGCCGCGGCGCGTTCGAGCACCAGAGCATCTTCGAGCTGCCGGCCGCGAACGATCGCCTACGATCTCACGGTGTGCCGCCACGTGATCGCACTCGATTCCGCATCCCGGAGCGCGTGTACGCCGAGCTGGCGCGGGTGACGCGCCCCGGCGGACGCCTGCACCTGATCCCCGAGGACTACGGCATGCTGCACTTCCAGCGCCGGCGCTCGACCCGTGCGGACGTTCTGGAACGAGGCGCCCGCGCGCTTCGGGAAGGGGACTGATACCGACCTGTACATCGGGCGCAACACCTACAGCCATCTCGTGGCACTCGGGCTCGGACATCACGGTCGACTACGTCGATCGTGGACACGCTGCGCGTGTCCGCGCCCGACGTTCGCGGCCATCCTTCGAAGCGTGGCGTGACGGCTACGTCGGAACTCGTAGTCGAGCTGAGCGCGTTTCACGCGCGCGCGAGGCGACCGCGTACTTCGACCAGATGATCGCCGGACATCATGGACCCGAAGCGCTACGCGGCGTGGATGGTCCCGGTGGTGTCGGCGAGGATTCCGGGCGGGCGGTGAGAAGCCGTGCGCGGCCGACTGCGCCGGGGCAAGATTAGTTGCGACAGATCGACTCAACATGCGCCAGCGCATGCTCGCGAGGGGCAGAGTGCTGCGCGAAATGAGGGCCAGGGAGCCCGACGGCCCAGCCGCCTACAAGGAAGTTTGAATTCGGAACTGGAAGAACTGCGTTGCGCCCTCGAGTCGAATCGATTCAGGACTCCGTAGCCACAGGCCGCACTCGAGTCGCAGGTTTTCCGGACAGATGCCAGTTCACCATCGGTGTCAGTCTCCAGAGCCTCCCCGCCACGAATGCTACCGGAGTCTTCGTCGATGTACGACAGGTTCAGAACGGCCTCCCACGCTCCCGGACCCACGTTCGAAGACGGTCTTCGCCGGCGAGACCGCCCTGAAGAATCCCCCGGTGGATTGTAGCCTCGCGTCTCCCCGGTGATGAGCCACGTTGCGACGACGTTGCCCCCGTGGATCGCTTGGATTCTCGCCGCTCAAGGGCGTCGACCGTCAGCCAGTGGTATTCCGTGCCGTAGAGCCACGACCCCGTCCGATAGAGGCCTCCACTCCCGCCGCGCGTGAACCACTCGCCGGGATCGTCCCGTGTCGACAAAATACGGCGCCAGGTTTGATTCGGGCCTCGAGCGAGATCCGTAGGGGCATCGCCATCGGCTTCGCCCGTGCGGCCGCTCACCCCAACGTGGAGCACCTTGCCCTCGGCGTCCGAAAGGATCGGCGTCCACGCAACGCGAGTCGCAGAATTGATGGTCATAGGTCGCGAACTTTTGCTGTTCCGACAGCCCGTCGGCAAACCAACCGAGACTCCAGTGGATGCGCGGTTTGGGGAAGTAGCCCATCCACTTCACGCCGTCCGCAAGGATCGGTACGAAGTCGAGCATTGGGGTCCGCTCCATCCCCCATGGATGGTAGCCACTCATGACCTTGACCATGGAGTACCGCTTCCTTGGTCCGACCGATGAAGATGCGGCCGGACAGCTCCGGGAGCAATGCGTAACTG
>ERZ1370068.43-contig-10035_pt1 | contig 26180 bp, 30 predicted proteins | sample MGYA00561227_ERZ1370068 | MGnify/ENA primary metagenome ERZ1370068 (study PRJEB38410, sample SAMEA6850437) | metagenome | study: Metagenomic assessment of the ecological functions of the soil: analysis of the soil microbiota associated with the...
TTGTACTTCGCGTTCAGTTACGTATTGCTGTGACCACGCTGGATTCTGATACGGCAACCTCGGCGCGCACCAAGCAGTCCAACAGGCGAAACGTGCGGTCTGGTAGCTGTGACACCGAATGGTCATGTCTGTCGGTGGCGCAGGGCCGCCGGCGGCGTGCCACAACGGCGGGTCCCACATGGCTAGCGACACTGGGGATCTCGCCAGAGCCGTTTCGCGCCCGGTGATGGCCCGTCCGGCCGCCCCCGGCCTCCGGTAAGCCCCCGGTTCCGGGCTCAGTGTCCTGGCCATGCCGGGTGGCTACTGGTCGTGATCGGCTTGGTCGTGGCAGGTCTGAGCCAGCGGGCTGCGATGGTGGCGTCGGGCGCACCACCTGGTGGGCGCTGTCGCCATCGTCGAACACCGTGACCGTACGGCTGACTCCCCGGGAGGGGCAGGCCAGCCGCCAAATCGCCCGCAGCCATCTCACGGTGTCCAGTACGGGCACGGCCGCCTGAGGCGACACCTCCGACGGGAGGTGTGGTCCGGATACACGTGCCACCCGGCAGGCAGACCGACCTTCTGGTCCGGGTGGAGGGTCCGCGGCCGTTCCGGCGGACGCTGACCGTCACGGTTCCGGCATAGCGCTGCGCGTCATCGCATCCCGCCGCAGCCACGGCGAGGTTGCTGATCTCACTGTCCAGCCCACTGCGCCCGCGGGCCGCGCGCTTCTGTGCGGCACGAACAACGTCAGCTTCCCGGCGCCCGGAGGTGGCGGTGGCCGCGAGCCCCATGGTTGCCAGGCCAACCTGAGACTGACCGCCCGGGACGGCGAGCGGGCCGTCGTGCCCGTAACGCATCCCCGCCCTACCGGAGTTCCGCTCTACTCCTTCGCCAGCGCGGCAGGCGGGGCCATCTACATCACCGGTGGACGACGGCTGGACCCCGAGCCTTCCACGGGCGCTGCGACATCATGCGCCAGACCCACGTGCCGGTAACGGCCTTCGCTGATCGAGCAAGCCGCGCGCAGCTGGATTACCGTAACTGGCGGGCGTTTGCGGAGGCGGGCGGGGCGATCGAGGATCATACGGTCCTCCCATCCCCGACCTCGCCAAGCAGACCCTGGGCGAGGCCACGGCCCAGTGGGGGGAGGCCCGCCGGATGCTCGGGCGGTGTGGATTTCGGCCGAGGCTCACGCTCGCTGTGGCGGCCCCGTACGGGGCTTTCGATCGCGCGGTTGCAGGCTGCGGCCTTCCGGGGCGGGCTGGCGAAGGCGCTGGTGGGCTGGAGCGCCACCATCGACGACCATGATCGCGTCCGGACGTGGGACGGCGAGGGACTGGAGGCCCGGCAGAGATCGTGCTCCTGCACTGGGTCCCAGGCCTGGACCGCCAGCTCGACCACGCTGCTGGCGGCTCATCCACGCCGAGGGCCTGCGCCCGATGCCGCTGACCGCGGCCAGCTTCGTCGGGGATCGCTCCCGCAATGGCGCGCTCTCTGAGGGCGACTAATCGCGCGCGCCACCTGTGGGACCCAACCGGGCCAGGTGATGAGTCTGGCGGGCTAGCGGGGGATCCACCGAGCGCATCGCTTTCAGCTTCTGTCGCACGAAGTCTGCTCACGATGGGGGCCTGAGCTGTCATCAGCACCGGGAACGAAAAGAACGGCCTTTCCACGTGCCACCGCGGCACGCGTGAAAACGTCCACGCCGTTAGAGCCGGGCGATGCCGCTGGCCACCGTTGCCATTCTCGTCGCGCTGCCGGTCATCATCTTCGGGATCCCGGCGCTGCTCGGGCACGCCGTCCTGCCCGGCGACGACCTGACGCAGAACTTCCCGCTGCGCGTGCTCGCCGGGCGCCAGATCCAGCTCAGGCCAGCTGCCGCTGTATAACCCGTACATCTGGGCGGCGCACCGCTGCTGCGCCGAGCTGGAACGCCGCCGCAGCGTACCCGCTCACATTCCTGTTCGCCGTCCTGCCCGGCACCGCGGCGTGGACGCTCAACATGATCGTCACCTGGGCGGTGGCCGGGCTTGGCATGTTCTGTCTTCCTGCGGGCCCTGCGGCTGGCCAGCCTGCCGAGCACGCTCGGGGCGGTCTCGTTCGCCTTCGCCGGGGCCATGTCGCCCAGGTGGCCCACCTCGGGCTGGTGGCAGGCCTGAGCTGGGTGCCGGTGCAGCTGCTCAGCGTGCTCCGGCTCACCGAGACCCGGGAGCACCGGCTCCCGCCTCCGCTGGATCGCGGTCCTGGCCGGGACGTTCGGCCTCACGATCCTGGCGGACGAGCCGCGTGCGATCGCCGACGCCGAGTGATCGTCGTCATCTACCGCGGCCTGGCGGATCATCCGCCTCGGACGCCGTGCGGGCCCAGCCGCCATCCCCGTGGCCGCGGGCTCTGTCGCTGGTGGCCTGGTGCTCGGCATCATGCCTCGGTGCGGTGCAGTGGATGCCGGGCCTGGCCGTCATCGGCACGTCCCAGCGCGGGGCGAGCTCGGTGGCCCTGTTCAACTCCGGGCTCGCTCCCGCACCGGTGGCTGCTGCTGATGCTGGTGCCGGACCTGCTGGGCGGCGCTAGCTCGCTCGGCCAGCCCGCCTTCTTCGCGAATTACAACCTGGCCGAGGTGATCGGGCTACGTCGGGATCCTCCCGCTCGTCGCGGCGGCCGCCCTGCTCGGCCGCCTCCGGCTGCGGCCACGGCTCCTCGAGTGGGCCGTCTGGCACGTGATGGCGCTCGTCGGGTTCGTGCTCGCGCTCGGCGGCAACACTCCGCCGGGTCCCTGCTCGCCCACCTGCCCCTCGTTCAGCGGCCTGCGGCTGCAGAGCCGCGAACCTCCTGCGTGGCAGACCTGGCGCTCGCCGTCCTTCTCGCGTACTGGGCCGACCAGCCGCTGCAGCGGCAGGAGTTACGCGGCTCCTCCGGGGCGTGGCGGCCGTGGGGTGGACCTGGAGACGGTCCTCGGCGTGCCGCCCGCGCTCCGCCATGATCGCCGTCGTCGCTGCTCGGCCTCACCTGGGGCCCGGGCCTCCTGCGCTGGCTGCGGCGGGCCCGGGTGCCGCGGCGCCGATGGCCGCCTCCAGCTCGTGGCTGGTCCCGTACGCGCTGATCGGCGCCGGGGCCATTGCGTTCGTGGTCTTCGGTCGGCGCCTGCAGCCGCGGCCGCGCTCCCGCTGGCTCGGCGGCCTCATCGCCATCGACCTGGTCGTATTCACGATCCTCGGCGTGGTGCGCGGTCCCTGCCCGGCCTGGGCCGCGAACCCCGCATGGCCCGGCCGCGGCGCGGCACGGCACGGCGGTCAGGCCGCGGCGGCAGCCGGCGCGGCAGCCACCGATCCGCCCGGCCGTCGCGCTGGACGGCACCGGCGCCCGGCGCCGCGCCCCATCGCGGCGCTGGGATACCCAGGGCGTTTCGCGATCTACGACCCCGACCAGCTCGCCGCGCACGAACTGCCGCTCCTCGGCGCGCCCGATCTCAACGCGATCAGCGCCACGCCGTCGGTCCAGGGATATACGTCCCTGGTCGACGGCTTCTACGCGTCGGCGACCGGCGCACATCAGGCCATGGGCCAGGGGCAGGATGTGCTCGCCCCGAGGGCGGTGGGCGACAGGACCCTCGACCAGCTCAACACCTCGGTCCTGCTCACCCCGTCCGCCTACCTGATCACGCGGCCGGGCATCCGGGCCCGCTACGCGGCCGCCCGGGACCGGCCACCGCGACATCGCAGCGGGCCACCGAGGCCACCTGGTACTTCGCCACGCCGCTGTGGCGTGTCGCGGCTCGAGGTGCCCGACGCGGACGCCAGGCAGGACGCAGCGGCCGGGACCCGGATCGGGCTCATGACGCGCGGGCGGCCGACACGCTGGTTCACCGCGAGCGCCCCGAGTGCCTCGCGGCTCGCGATCAGCCTTCCGCATCCGGTCACGGGCGTCGCCGTGGTCGCCCCAGGCAGGCGCGGCCAACGCCACCTCGGCCCGCTGTCCGTCACCGACACCGAACGGGAACGTGTTCGTCGCCAACGGGCAGCTGCAGGACGCACTCGTGCCGCCGCGGTGGGGATACGCTTAAGCCACGACGGCTCGTTCGCCGTCTTCGCCGACCACCTCGCCCGCGGCGCGCTCAGCCTGCAGGCGCTCCCTGGGCGATCAAGCGTCAGGCGCGTCGGTGCGGCAGGTGACGGCTCGGCCGCCGTACCCGAACGCGGCCGCGGTGTTCTCCCGCACGGCATCCGCGTCGTCCGCTCGGTGACGGCGATCGCGGGCTGGAGCGCCACCTGGCATCCCCGGCGCGGCCCGCCGGCCGCGCTGGCCGTCGAGCCGAGTAGGCCTCGTCCAGAGCCGTCGACGTTCCGCCGGGCCAGCGGCGTCGTGACCTGGAGCTACGCTGCCGCCGTGGTTCACGGCGGGCTCGCGCTGTCGCTGGTGGCGGCCGCGCTCATCCTTTGCTGGTGGTCGGCGGGACGGTGGCCGACGGGACCCTGGGCGGCAGGAACCGGCCGGGGCGCCTTCGCCCGGTGTCCCGCCGCGGCACCAGTCCCAGGATCTGGCAGCTCCGCGCCAGCCGGAGAACGCTGCCGGGTCCGGATCGAGCGGATGATGGTGGTGATCCCGAGCGCACCGGCTGGCGCAGGGTGACCAACGCGAGCAGCTGGTACCGCCAGGAGAATTCGAACAGGTCGGATGCCAGTACCAGGGCCGCCGCCGAGGTGAAGAAGCAGCAGGCAGGCGAGGGCGAGCTGGCGGGCTCCAGGGTCCGCCCGCTTGCGCAGCGCGACGACCGGTAAACCGGTAAGCCAGGTGTTTGCCCACCAGCAGCGGTCGGACGTGTGGCCTCCGCCGAGCTGGTAGGACCGCAACAACTAACGGCGCCGGGCGCGCCAGACCGCGGGGATCGCCGCCGCCGAACCGGCCGATCGCGGTCTTGACAATCTGCATCGTGGCGTGCGGCGGGTAGTCACGAACGTCGTCTGGAACTGCCAGCGGGAGATGGGCGTGTCGCCCGGGCTGGTCGTGCGGGTCATCGCGACGGCTTCACACGTCGCGGGAGTGAGCGCCGAGCACCGCACGCAGCTGCTGGGTCAGGACCTGCGGTTGAGAAGTCGGAGATCAGTCTGTCGGTTTCCGCGCGCGGCAGGTCGAGTAGTACGGCCGTATCGGGGAGCCGTCGCCGTACTCCAGCCAGTCGGGTCCCCGGGCCTGCTGTGTCTTCGTCGGGCACATGCCCCACTCGGCTGACGGCAGCCTGATCGTCGCGCAGTCCGCGGCCGCCGCCATCCTGCCGTAGAAGGACGTGACGCCCGGGTGCGACAGGAAGAAGTCCCGGTGAGCACGTAGGAGCCGGTGCAGCGGGCCAGGATGGGCAGGGCGAAGGCCGCGCAGAGGGCAGACCGCCTTGCCGACGGTAGAGCCGCCAGCCGCCATGAAGCCACGGGCAGGTAGATCACCGCGGGCAGGACCGGGACTTCGCCCACCTGGGCGACGGTGGCCGGATCCCCAGGACGACGCCCGCGGCAACGCGCCTCCGCCAGCTGGCCTTCGGCTGCCAGAGCAGGATGGCGAGACCGGCCACGATCAGGGCCTCGAACCACGTGCCCGGCATGATCGACTGCTCTGTCTGCAACTGGTAGGCGTCCAGCAGGATCGGCGCGGATGGCCAGCGCGGCCAGCCAGCGCGGAGTGCCGCGCCGCAGCAGCGCAGGTAGATGACCACGGCGATCGCCAGGCCGAGCAGATGCTGGACGGCCACGACCGTGTCAGGGTCCAGCCTCGCAGGATCGCCCGCAGCGGCCCCTGTAGCCGACGGGATCCATGCCGTCCGCGTTGTACAGGTACCTCGTATCGATGTAGAACAGCGCCGGGCGGTACGCGAGCTGGGCGAGGACCGGAGCGCCAGGCAGTAGCTGCCGAGCAGCGCCGCGGCCAGCCAGTGCCGCCGCAGGGCCGCGGCCATTGCCGTCGCGCCAGCGGGCCGCCGGGCGCAGGGCAGTGCCGGGCGGGGCAGTGCCGGGCGCGGGAGGGCCGGGCGCCGCAGGTCCTGCCCGGCCCGGCTGCCCGCCTCGGCGGTCTTCACCTGGCTGTTTCCGATCACGGCGTCACAGACCAGCCTGCCCGCCACTGGAATGGCACAGGGCGAGGAACACGGTGACGATCGCCAGCCATCGGGTCATCCGGTTGCGCGGCACCTGGGTCAGCGCGGCCGAGGCCACCGCGGTGTACCACGCGAACACCCTTGGGGCAGCGATGATCAGGCGTACGTCAGGGCGAACGGCGCCACGACCTCCCGGGGCTGGTCTGACGAGGATCCGCCGGAAGATGAACCATGCGACCACGATCATCGCGACCGGCCAGAGGAAGCTGATCACCGTGATCATGGTGGAGTCGTGGACGCCCACTGCCTCGGCGAGCAGCTTACGACAAGCCCGCCACGGCGATGGCAGCGTGACCAGATCCAGCCCGCCGAAGAGCGGTTTCAGTGCTCAATCCCATAGAAGCTGTATCCCAGGGCGAGCGTCACCAGTGACACGGCCGCGATCCGGGCGGTGCGCATCCACTCGTGCCGCCGGAGCAGCGGCCACGCAGGCCGATCCCGATCAGCAACGCGTAGATCTTTATCCCGCAGGCGACGCCGATCAGCACGCCGATCAGGACGTCGCTCAGCACACCGAGAAGCGGCGCGCCACCTGGATCGCGCAACCGGAAGCTGTGACGGTTATGGTCGGTGAAGCACCCGGAAGCCGTGACGTCTATGGCCAGCACAGCACCCGGTGCGGAGTGCCGGGACGGCCAGCACCTTGCCGGTTCGCGTCCCCGTCGGCCATGTGCTCCGTGCCCCGCCACTCGGTCGCCACCAGGAAGAGCGCCTGCCTGCCCGCGCCACCGAGCATGCAGGCGAAACAGCCGCGGTCGAGGTTGATCGTCTGCAGCACCTCGCTACCCGCGCGGACCCGCACGCAGCGCTTGTTGGGGACGTCCCCGTACCAGGCGGCTCCTTCCCCGTCGAGGCAGATGCCATCGGGGACACCGTCGCCCAGGTCGGCCCATACCCGGCGGTTCGACAGGCTGCCGTCGGCGGCGATATCGAAGGATGTGAGTCTCTGGCCGTAGGACTCGGCACAAATCAAGGTCGAGTTGTCGGGCGTCACGGCCATTCCGTTGGGGAATGCTATGCCGTCCGCCACCTGCCGGACGGAGCCGTCGGGCGTCAGCACCGCAATGGTTCCGGGGGCGAACTCACCGCCCGGGAAGTCGAAGCCTTGGTTGTTGATGTAGGCGTTACCCCGGCCGTCCGCGACTATCTCGTTCCAGGGGAGCCCCTTCTCTGCGACCACGGTCAGGTCGGCGTGGGTTTGCCAGCGACCCGTCGGGTTCCCGGCGCAGGAGAAGCCCTTCACGCGCCGAAACGATAAGCATGCGCCCATCTGGCAGCCAGTCGAAGCACATGGGGAACGACGGAAACCCGACCCGGAGCACGACCTCGCTGTTGCCAGCCGGATCGACGGCGATGATCTCTTGCGCTGCCCAGTCGGCGAACCACAGGCGCCCGTCGTGCCAGCGTGGGGACTCACCGAACGCGACGCCCGTTTATCAGCGTTTGAATCCCGGGCTGTGAGGACTCCGTGGGCCGCATCGCCATCTCCCAAGGTCACATGGTGGTTACCGGCTCCCCTCATCAACGTTCTCACCAGGTAGCGCGCTGACCGCGTGTGGGGTACACCCGTTACGCTCCCAGCGTGAACGCGGAGACCGAGGGCCTGGTCCACTACCTCAATCAGCAGCGGGCCGCCGTGCTCGAGATCATCGATGGCCTGCCGGAGACCGCGCTCAGGCGCGCGGTGTTCCCATCCGGGCTGGACCTGCCTCGGCCTGATCAACCATCTCGCGGTGGACGACGAGCGGTACTGGTTCCGCGGCGTCGCCGCCGGGGAGCCGATCGAGTTCCCGGTTGCCGACGACACCGGCTGGCTGGTCGGGCCGCGAGGTGGCGGCCGCCGATGTCTTCGGCCTCTACCACGATGAGATCGCCCGCGCGAACGCCATCATCGCGGCCACCACGCTCGATGCGCCCGCGCGCCGCCGTGATCCGCGCTGGGATGTCTGGGGCTGGCCGCCGCCGGGCGAGACCGTCAACCTGAGATGGATCATCCTGCACATGATCGAGGAAACCGCCCGGCACGCCGGGCACCTCGACACCGCGCGGGAGATTCTCGACGGCCGCACCGGCCTCGGCTGACCGAAACGGGACCGGCGCTGGCCACAGCCGACGCCGGATGAGAAAATACAGCCATGGGCGGTGACCGAAACGACCCGGCGCGGCAGTTCGCCGCTGCCCGGGAGGCCGCCGGAGCCGCGTTGGGCGAGTGGGCACAGCGGGTGGCCGATGCCACCACCGATGCCCTGGACAAGCTCGATCCGGCCGTCCGGGCGGCGGTTGAGGCCGGGCGCGCGGCGGTGAGCCGGCCGTGCGCGGCTGACCGGGTACTGGCTTGGCTGCCAGTGCCAGTGTGGCACGGCACACCCGGACGACGTGGGCGTGTGTGACGGCGGGGCCGTCCTGACCCGGCGTCTCGGCGATGCGGACGTGCCGTTGTGCGCGCCATGTGCGGTGGCACAGGGCGTCGCGGAAATGCCGCGTTAGTCGGCCACTTAGCTGGCCTGGCCGGACGGGCCCGCGGGCCAGTCGTGGTTCGTGACCTGGCCGCCCACGACCGTGATGGTCGCGGCCGGGGTGGTGCTGTCGTGCCAGATCGTGTACCTGCCGGGGAAGCCGATCGTAGACGGCGCGCGTAGCCGATGCCGTCGGCCCCGTGCCGCTCACGGACGCAGGTGTGCCTCCGCCGGGCAGGCTCGTGAGCCGGGCTGATCTCGATTTCGCGGTAAGCCAGGTCCGCGGGGGCGCGCAGGACAAGCGCGCCGGTCAAGGCGCCGATCTCGAGCACGACGGTGCCCGCTTCGGTGGCGCCGTATCGTTCTTCGCTCATGTGATTCTCCTCTGTGCTGACGGCCGCCGCTCGGCCGCCTGCGTGTCGTTGCCGTGGTGCGGGCTGTGCCTGGGCCCTGATCGAGTAGAAGCGCCGGTGAGTCCCCCAGCGCAAGCGCCGGTCCTCCCGCGGGAGACGGGTCAGGACGGGTTGTCGAACCCGCTGTACGGCACGCCGAGGTACGGGAAGCGGCTCAGGTACGGCGAGCTGACGCTGGCTACAGCCCAGGCCGTCGGTGACCTGGCCCGCGGCCTTGTCCGGCGTGAACGTCTTGTCGACCAGCGGCGACCGTCAGCCCGGCGATCGCCCGCAGCTCGACCGTGACCACGTCATCGAATACCCGCCGCCCGTTCGGGAACCCGGCCAGGTCCCCGGCGACCACCCCGAGGATGTTCGGGTTCGCCGCACGGCTTGATGGCCGTGTTGAGCCGCAGCATGTCGGCCTGCAGCGGGCCGGTGCTGTTCTGGAAGCCGGGAACGATCCCGGCGCGGGATCCCGGTGAGCAGGATCGCCTGCAGGTCGGCGCGCGCCTTGCGCGACTTGACCAGCGCCGCCAGGCTGGGGAACACGCCCGGGTAGAGCACCGGCAGCAGGGCGGCCAGCTCGGGGTGGGCGTAGTAGTGGGCGAACTGCTTGTCGTCGGCGCGGCGGCAGCGTGTTCCACCGGTCCTTGTCGCCGAGCGCGATGATGACCTCGTTGATCAGCGGGTTGGCGAGCCGCGACACCTGGCGGAACGGGCCGCTGTCCAGGTTTTCGCCGTGGTCGGCGTCCCACAGCCGGACCCGCTGTTCGGCTCGCGGTCGTCCAGACGCCGATCACCGAGCGTGGGTCCGCCGCGCCGCTGCGCGCCCGCTCGCACCAGGTCGGCCTTGGGCACCTGGATGGCGATGGAGTGCACGTTGAGGTGGTTGGTCGCGTTCACCCCGGCGCGCGGACCTGCTGAACACGTTCATCCCGAACTGGTTGTGCAGCTGCTGGAACGGCCGCAGGTTGGCCAGGTCGAAGATCGACCCGAGGTCCACGTAGAACCCTCGGCGCGCTGCCCGGCGAACACCCTGACGCCACCGCCCAGGTCGTGCACGGCGGCGGCGGCCAGCTTCGGGTAGTTCGGGGTGTGACAGTGGCCCGATGTTGCAGGGCGGGCAGGCGAGACCGGCGCCGAGTTCGGTCACGCGCCGCCATGCACGTCGACCTTGCTGACCGTGCAGAACTGGCGGCGGTTCCAGTTCGGGGCTGTCCAGCGACAGGATCGGGCCGGTGTTGTACAGGAACGTGCCCGGGTTACGCAGCCGGGTCGTGGAACCGGAACCGGTACGTCGACGTCCGGCCTGGCCGTCCCCGTTGTTGTCGATGTGGATCTCGTAGCGGACGTCGTCGCCGAACTCGTAGAAGTTCGGCGCCGCCGCGGGCTCCTGGAGCGGGACGTAGTTGGCGATCAGCGTCACCGTGTCCGGGCCGGTCCGGGCTGACGAACGCGTAGACGTCGGTGCTGTCGGCGACCGGATCCTGGCGATCTCGGGCGCTTCACGATGGGAAGACACAATCACCTCACAGGCTTCCTCAAGGCACATTCCGAACGGATGCCTCAGGCTGACCCCGCGGACGAGACTGGCTGCCAGGCCGGGGTCGGTGAGCCTGGCCGTGGCTGGTGCCGGCGAACACGTCCATCACGCCCTTGGCGACGTCCCGGACGTGCACGACCACCGGTTCGGTGGGGATGGCGCCACGCCGGGCCTGCTGCCCGGGCGGTGCGGACCGCGCCGGGGCGACGATGGCCCCGGTGATCGCGCCACCGATCGCCCATGGCGAGGCCAGCCCCGGCGAGCCCGGCCGCGCCGCGAATGATGGACCGCCGGGACACCTCGTGGTCCTGCCTGGTCGCCGGGCTCCTCCGGGCCCGGGGACTTGGCTGATTCATGGTGGATAGACATGCGCGTCCTTTCTCGAGCTGAGCCGTCGCCGGGCGCCACGCTTCCTCGGTTCACCGGCGGGAAGTCCCGCGGCGCGGCCGGGCCCGCGGGGCCCGGCCTCGTTAGGTTTTCGGGACCGATGGCCGGGCGGACGGCCGACGGCGCTGGTCGTTACCAAAGCGTTACCTTTGGCCGGGATGCTGGCCCGCTGCTTAGACAAACCTCGGGGCGGGCCATCCGTTTGGCCTTCGGCTGCGAATGGTGGGCATGGATCCTCGCGATATCCACGCGGCCCCGCGTGAGCCTGCCGCCGGGGAGGGTGGCCGAACAGGGATCTGGACCGGCTGCTCGCCTTGGTGGCGCGCGGCGACGAGGCAGCGTTCGAGGCGGTCTACGATCGGCCTGGCTAGGCGCGGCTTACGGGCTGATCCGCAAGGTGGTCCGCGACCCGGCGCAGTCGGAGGAGGTCGCGCAGGAGGTACTGCTCGAGGTGTGGCGCACCGCGTCGCGTTTCGACCCGGCCAAGGGAACCGCGGCGACCTGGGTGATGACCATCGCACACCGTCGTGCCGTCGACCGGGTCCGGTCGGCGACGGCCACGGCGGCGCGCGATCAGCAGGCCGCGCCGCCGCCGCCGCTACCGACGACGAGGTGGCCGAATGCGGTGGAGGCCAGCCTCACCCGTGAGCGGGTGCGGCACTGCCTGGAGGGCCTGACCGAGCTGCAGCGTGAGTCGATAACCCTCGCCTACTACGGCGGGTACAGCTACCCGCAGGTGGCCAAGCTGCTCGGCGCCGCGCTCAGCACCATCAAGACCCGGATCACGGGACGGGCTGATCCGGATGCGGGACTGCCTGGGGGTGAGCTGGATGAAGCTGCTGCCGTCACGACCTGCACACCCTCAGCGGCGTCTACGTCCTCGACGCGCTGGACAGCACCGCCGAGCGGGACCGGTACGAGCACCATCTGCGCCGCTGCCAGACCTGCGCCAGCATGAGGTTCGCGGGCTGCGGAGGTCACGACCGAGTCTCGGCGATGGCCGCCGCGTTGCCAGCCGCCGCCCGCCCTGCGCCCGCAGGTGCTCGCCGCCGTGCGGCGGACCCGCCAGCTGCCGCCCGTGGTCGAGGCCGAGCAGGCGGCGCGGGCCACGTCGCGGGTGGTGGGCTGGGCACTGTGGTCGGGCTGGCTGCCGCGGCTCGCCGTGGGCTTTGCCGCGGCAGGCGCGGCCGCCGCGGTCGTCCTCGCTGTCATCCTCGCCGGCTGTCCAGCACCGGCTCGACGACGCCCAGGCGCAGAGAACCACGCGATCGCCGCTGGTGCTCGCCGCCCCGGACGCCCGCGTCGCTGACGCGGCCGACGTCGGTAGGCGGGAGCGCGACCGTCGTCCTGTCCCAGCCGAGCGCGAGCTGATCGTGACCACCGCCAGGGCTGCCGCCGCCGCCCAGAGACAAGGTCTACGAGGCCTGGCTGATCAATCCCCGCCAGACCCGCCCGGCTTACCGGGCTGCTGCCCACGCCGAGCGGCGGCCGGACGCAGCCGCTGCTCGCCACCGGGCTGTCCCCCGGCGACACGCTGGGCCTCACGGTCGAGCCCCGCGAGCGGGACGGCGCAGCCAACCGACCAAGCCGATCGTGCTGATGCCGCTGGAGCACCTGATTCCGCGGCTCAGCCACGAGCCTGCCGCCGCCCGAGCTCGCGCGCCGCCCCGCGGCCAGGCAGGTGAGGGCGGCCCGCCTGTCGTCGGGCCGCCCTCACGCTGCAGCGGCTCAGTTGGAGAACAGATGGGTCATCGTGATGACCTTGAGCCCGGTGAAGAACTCCCTCGTTGACGATGAAGGCCATCGCGGTGATGTAGAACACGGCGAGCGGCGCGACGGCAAGCCACACCAGCCACTGAAGCCACTCCCGCCCGCCGCTCGACGATCCAGCGCCGCACCGGCGGCAGCCGCAGAACGATCAGCGGGATGCTGACCGCGATTGCCTGGTAGAACCGCTGGTGGAAGACGGGGTCGCCGTCGCCGTCCGCGGCGCCGAAGGGCGTGAACCCGTCGAGCAGCAGCAGGTGGAGTACGACAAACGCCCAGATGACGTACGTCATCCGCTGCAGCTTCTTCCAGTACTTGCCGAGTTTCCGCTGCGCCGGGGTAAGTTGGCCGTGGCGAGGAGCGGGATGGCCAGGGCGATGATGAGCAGCCCGGCCAGCAGGAACGTGTGCCCGGCGAGCTAGCCGAACACGCCACTGGCGAAGTCGGTCGTGATGGCCGCGGTCGTCGCATCCGAGATGCCTATGATCGCGAACCAGATGCCGTACCACCGCCGGAGGGGTGCGATCCACTGCGCCCCAGTCAAGGTAATCAGCGGGGTAATCGATATGGCTATGTAGAAGCACAGCAGCTGCCGCCGGTGCCCCAGCACGTCGGCTTCCGTGTTGGTGAGGACGTCGTGGGCACTTAAGGTTTGACCCAGCCGCGGAACACGAAGATCCACGGGATTAAAGCGGGGAGCCGCATGAGGAACAGCGCGATGGACCGCTTCCTGATGGTGATGGCCGAGAATTCAAGATACTGGCTGGGCCTGGTATCAGTTCGCGGCATCCACGGTTCTACCCATCGGTAGCTCTTTCTCCTTTCCGTAAACGTGGCGCCGCTCCCTGCGCGCATCATTTATGGCCCTATTTTTGTCTTGCTTCGGTGCCGGTGACCGGTCCCGGCTTGCCCGGCTTCGCGTCGCGATAAGTGCCCGGGCGTCCGGTCGCCAGGGCGCTGAATTCTCGCTGAGATCTCTAGGAATTGCCCGCGGCTGCCTCCGCATTCCCGGAGCGTAGAGAAGCCGAGCCTGTGCCTCGCCATCTCCGTGCCACACAAATGGGAACCGATCAGACGACGGTCACGATAGCGGCCGACCTCTGGTTCGTGACGGCAATTTACCGGCCATTTACCGACCCTTGACCCGCAGCGCGCCGGTGGCGACCGCAAGCAACGCGGGCGGGTGATCTGGCGGCGCGGCCCGCCGACAGGCTGCCGCTACGGACGCGCAGAGTAGAACGCGCGTTCGAGGTGAGTCACCGCGGCCGGTTCCCGAGATCCTGCACTGCCGGCGCGCCCGCCGACAGCCAATAAGGCTGAAAGGCAAAGGCCAGCTAAAGAATTGGTACAGCACTCCTTCTGCCCATGGTCACGCGGTAGGTGGTCCCGGGCTTTCGCCGTCATTGCCGTGACCGCGCGCCGCCGTTGCCGCCACCGCGCAGGGGGCCCGCGTGTGGGCGCGCATGATCTCACGGTGGGTAACTGTGCACCGACACAGCGGGGTCGGCTCGGTTTACGGCGCGCCGCGTCGCGGGCGGACCCGGGCCCACGGCGTGAACGGGCCATGGCCCGTGTCCCCGGCGGCGCCTGGCAACGGACGGGGCAGCCGCGGCTCCAGGGATGCCGTCCCCTGCTCCCCAGGGCAACCCGCGGCGAAGAATGCATGCCCCGCCACAATGAGTACACGAAAGTCACACCTGTTTCTGCTTGCTATCCACGCACTGTAGTGAGCGTCGCGACGCCATGCAGCCGAGCGCAGCTAGAAGGTGGTCAACCGCGCTTAGCTGATTCAGGCGACGGTGTTTAGTTTGAGCGTTTTGCACTCCGCCGCGGATGCATGCTGCTAGCGTGACCCGCGTCATACAGAATCCTGACCCGAGATATGACCGTGATACCCCGTACGCCCGGCTGGCGCCGTGGCATGATCAAGGTCTGCCGACGGATCAGTACTGGGGCGAGGCGGCCGTGCTCCCCGCTATTGAAAGAGGCAGACAATGCGCGTCTTTTTCAGGTCGCTACGCCGATGGCCAGCAATTCTAGTTGCCGCCGCGCTTGCCGGATCGGGCGCGATTGCCGTCGCCACGCTCCCGGCGGCGCACGCGTCCATCCCCCAGAACGTGGCCTGGAAATCGAGCGCTCCGTTCGGGCTCTGGCATAACGGCGGGTTCAACGTCTTCAACAACGAGTGGAATACCTCCGGGGCCGGGCCGCAGACCATCTGGGCTCACTCATTCCACAACTGGGGTGTTGGAGTCCAGGCAGCCGGGTACCACTCAGCGTCAAGGTGTACCCGTCCGTCCAGAAGAATTACAGAAACCGCCCGTATACCTCACTCAAGAGCCTCACGAGCACGTTCACCGAGTCGATGCCCCCCGCGTCGTCCAACTTCATCGCCGAGGCGGCGTATGACATCTGGCTGAACAACTTTCAACATCGAGGTCATGATGTGGGTCGACAACCACCGGCAGGTCCCGGTTTACCGCGTCATCGCCACGACCAGACATCTTCGGGCAGAAGTTCCGGGTCTGGCAGAGCGGCCACGACCTGTTCAGCTTCGCCCTTGGTCGGCAAGCGGGAGACCAGCGGCAAGGTCCATCTTCTCAGCGCACTGCGCTGGCTGGTGAACCACGGGCGCCTGAGCAGATCCGTCACGTTGCGGCAGGTCGACTTCGGCTGGGAGATCGCGTCGACGCCGCGGCTCCCACGGACTTCATCGTGACGCGCTATCTCGCTGAAGACGCGCTTCAAGTAAGAGCTGGCCTCCCGGGGCCTCGTCGGGCATTCGGCCGCCGCCCGCCGTGATGGCGGATGCCGTTCGAGGGTTCGCCACCGCTTTACCGCATCCGGCGCTTACGGTGGCCGGGCGGCTGAGCTGCCGGAGGTTCTCGCCGGGGCTCGGGGTCCGGGCACTGGTGTGCACGGGCGCGAACCCCGCGCGCTCACGCCGGGCTGCTGGCGAGGCTGGGGCTGCTGACCGCGGTGTTCCCGGTGGCCGCCGAGCCCACGGTCGAAGCTGGCCCGGGGCCAGGTCGCCGCGGCGCGCGAGCACGGCGCCGATGCCGTCGCGCGCGATCGGCGGCGGGAGCGTCATCGACCTCGGCAAGGCCGTGGCCGTGCTGCTGGGCAACGGCGGCGACCCGCTTGACTACCTGAGGTCGTCGGGGCCGGCGGCAGATCACCAGCCCGCCGTGCCCTGCGTGGCCGTGCCCACCACCGCTGGCACCGGGGCCGAGGTGACCGCCAACGCGGTGCTCGCCTCGCCGGCGCACCGGATCAAGGCGAGCCTGCGCAGCCCGCTGATGATCCCCCGGGTCGCGCTGGTCGACCCAGAGCTCACCGTGTCCTGCCCGCCGCCGGTCACCGCCGCCAGCGGCACTGGACGCGCTCACCCAGTGCCTGGAGCCGTTCGTCTCCACCCGGGCGAACCCGCTGACCGACGGCCTCGGCCCGCGAGGGCTGCGCCGCGCGGCGGCTGGCCTGCGCGCCGCGTATGCCGACGGCAGCGACCTGGAGGCACGGGCGGACATGGCCATGTGCAGCCTGCTGGGCGGGATCGCGCTGGCCAACGCGAAGCTGGGCGCCGTGCACGGCCTGGCCGGAGTCATCGGCGGGACCGCGGACGTGCCGCACGGCATGGCCTGCGCCGCGCTGCTGGCACCGGTCACGGAGGCGAACGTGCGGCGCTGCGGTCCGGGCAGCCGGGCCAGCCCGGCCCTTGACCGGTACACCGAAGCGGCCCGGCTGCTGACCGGGAACCCGGCCGCGTCCGATCGAGGACGGCCTGGCCTGGATCCGCGAGACGAACGCCATGCTCGCGGTGCCCGGCCTGGGCGCGTCCGGCGTCCGGCCGCGGCACGCCGGCTGACGTCGCGCCACGCTGCGCCCGGTCGAGCAGCATGCAAGGCAATCCCGTCGCGCTGAGCCACGCCGACCTGCGCGCCGTCGTCCTCCAGGCGCTTTGAGGCACGGCGGGGCCGGTCGCCCGATCTGTAGCCTTGTTTCATGCGGGCTCCGTTGGCCTGGGGCTTGCTGCCTGGGCGAGAACCGAGGCACGTCCGCGACGCTGGCGGCCCGGTGACCCCGGCGGACGGGCGGCTCCGCGGCCGGGTGGGGCTGATCACGGGCGCGGCCAGCGGCATCGGCGCGGCTTAGGCGCGGAACTGTTCGCCGCGCACGGGGCGGCCCTGGTGCTCGTCGACACCGATGCCGCCGGGGCGAGCGCACGGCGGCGGCGATCGCCACCCAGGGAGGCCGCGCCGTCTTCGTGCCCGGCGACGCGGCAAGCGCCGGCGACATCATCCGATGCGGTCCGCGTCGCCGTGGACGGGTTCGGCAAGCTCGACCTGCTCTGGGCCAACGCAGGGCATCGGCGTCGCCAAGACGGTGCCCGAGATGACGGTCGAGGAATGGACGCAGGGTGCTGGACGTCAACCTCACCGGCGCCTTCCTGCTCGCCAAGTTCGGGATCCCCGAGCTGGCCGCCGCAGGCGGCGGGACGATGGTCATCACCGGGTCGGCGAACTCCTTCACGGCCGACCGGAGCTGGGCGGCCTACTGCGCCAGCAAGGGCGGCCTGCTGATGCTCTGCCGGGCGCTGGCCCTCGACCACGCCGGCGACGGGATCCGGGTCAACATCGTCTGCCCTGGCTCGGTCGCCACGCCGCTCCACGAGGCCTGGCTGCGCGGGCGGCCAGGTGGCAGGCCGCTGGCGGAGGTCCGGGAGGCGGACCGGGCCGCCCACCCGCTGCAGCCGGTTCGCCGACCCCGCGGAGGTCGCCCAGGCGGCCCTGTTCCTGTCCTGCGCGGAGTCGAGCTTCACCACCGGCTCGCCGCTGCTGGTGGACGGGGCGTGACGGCATGACGTGCGCGGCAGCAACGGGAAGGGAGTCAGGTGGCCGATTACTCCATCTGGGTGATCGAGTTCGCCCGGGCCAGCTCCCCGCTCGGGCTGCTGCCTGCATGGCCAGGTGGGCGAGCGCGAGATCCCGTACTGCTTCACGGTCCTGCGCAGCGCGGACCACACGATCCTGGTCGACGCCGGCTACCGGCATGCCGGGCGTGGCCGCGAACTCGCCGACCTGGACGGCATAACGATCTGGCGCGACCCGGCCGAGCTCCTCGCCCGGTCCGGTGCCGGGCCAGCGGACGTCGACGCGATCCTGGTGACCCACGCTCACTTCGACCATCTCGGGAACGTCGCGGCCTTCCCCAACGCCACCGTCTACATCCAGCGGCGGGAACTGGAGAAGTGGGCCTGGGCGGTCAGCCTGCCGCGCGCCATGGACTGGCTGAAGCAGGGCGTGAGCACCGAGGACCTGGCCGGGACTGCTGCGCCTGGCTGGTGAGGGCAAGCTCCGGCTGGTCGACGGGCTCTGCGAGGACGTGTTCCCGGGCGTCAGCCTCGTGCCCGACTTCGACACGCACACCTACGGGCACCAGCACGTGGTGATCCGCAACGAGTCCTCGGGGGTGTGGGTCGTTCCCGGCGACGTCATGTACCTCTACGCGAACATCGAGGGCATCGACGGCGACGGCCGCTACGTTCCCATCGGCCTGGCCATGGGCAGCCAGGAGAACTGCCTGCTGGCCCTCGATGAGCTGATGCGGGTGACCGGCGGTGAGACCAGCCGCATCCTGCCCGGCCACGAGAGGCTCCTGTGGGACCGGCATCCGTCCCGCCGGTTCGGCGACGGCCTGCACGTCGCCGAGATCTGCCTGCGGCCCGGCGAGGCGAAACTGCTTCCGACGCTGGGACGCACGTCCGCCTGGACGGCGGAGGTGAGCTGCGGTGAGCTCGGCGGTGTTCTACCGCGACCTGCGGGCGGCGTACGAGTCGGTCGTCAGCGCCGATGGAATGTACCTGCGGACCGGTGCCGGGCAGCGGATCCTCGATGCGGTCGGCGGGGCGGGGACGGTGGTGATCGGGCACGGCGTGCGGGAGATCACCGACGCCATCGCGCGGCACGGCGGCGAGCTCAGCTTCGTCTACGGCGCCACGTTCACCAACCCCTGGCAGGAGCAGCTCGCCGAGGCGCTGGTGGCGATGAACCCGGAGATCGCCGCCCGGGTGTACTTCGTCTCCGGCGGCTCGGAGGGCAACGAGACAGCCATCAAGATGGCCCGCCAGTACCACCTGCAGCGCGGCCGCCCCGGCAGGCACAAGGTCATCGCCCGCTGGCAGAGCTTCCACGGAAGCACGCTCGCGACGCTGTCCCTGTCCGGCCGCCCGGCCTGGCGCGAGCCGTTCCTGCCCCAGCTCACGGCCGTGCCGCACATCGTGCCGCCGTACTGCTACCGCTGCCCGCTCGGGCACGCCTACCCGGGCTGCGGCGTGGCCTGCGCGGACGACCTGGAGCGGATGATCCTCATGGAGGGGCCGGACAGCATCGCCGCGTTCATCGCCGAGCCGGTCATCGGCTCGACCGTCACCGGCGTGGTGCCGGTCCCCGAGTACTACCGGCGCATCCGCGAGATCTGCGATGCCTACGACGTGCTGTTCATCGCCGACGAGGTGCTGACCGGCTACGGCCGCACCGGCCGCTGGCTGGCGATCGAGCACTGGGGCGTCGAGCCGGACATCGTGGTGATGGGCAAGGGCATCAGCAGCGGCTACGTCCCGCTCGGGGCGGTGCTGGCATCGCAGCGGGTGGTCGACGCGTTCACCGCGGGCTCGGGGACGTTCAATCACGGGTTCACCTACGGCGGCAACCCGTTCTGCACGTTCGTGGGCCTGCAGGTGCTCCGTTACGCGCTCGATCATCGGGCTCTTCGACGGACGTGGCCGCCAAGGGCCAGCACCTGCGCGCGGCGCTGGACCAGCTCGCCGCCCGCCACCAGATCGTCGGCGAGGTGCGCGGGCTGGGGCTGTTCGCTGGCAGTCGAGTTCGTGTCCGATCGCGCGAGCCGGGAGCCGTTCCGGTGAGAAGGCCGACATCACCCGCCGGGTGGTCCGCGGCGCCCTGGAGCGGGGCGTGCTCATCCTGCCCGGGGTGCCGGGCGCGAACCACGGCCGCGGCGGTGACCATATCCATCTGAGCCCGCCGTACGTCATCACGCCCGCCGAGATCGACCTGGTCGCCGAGGTCCTCGACGCGACGCTCACCGAGATCGAGGCGACGCTCTAGATGGCCCGAACGGCAGCTCGCAACTCCCGTGATCATGACCTGGCTGTAGTCAGGCGTACACCAATGTCATGATCACAAGATGCGAGCCGCATTGAACCCTGGTGGATACCTGCTGGTCAGCGCGGGGCGTCGGCGTCCTGGGGCGTCGCGCCCTGGCGGCCTCGGCGGCGGCGCGCATGGCCGCCTTCATGCTGCCCGCGCGGGCGACGCCCTGCGCCCGCGATGTCGAAGGCCGCCCCGTGATCCGGCGACATCCGCAGGAAGGGCAGGCCCAGCGTGACCGCCACTCCCTCATCGGGGCCGAGCAGCTTGACCGGGATGTGCCCCTGGTCGTGGTACATCGCGACCACCAGGTCCGTCTCGCCCGCGGCGGCGCGCGGGAACAGGGTGTCCGCGGACAGCGGCCCGGACGCGTCGATGCCGAGCGACCGGGCATCGGCGACCGCGGGCCTGATGGCCTCGCTCGTCCTCGTCCCCCAGGATCCCGTGCTCGCCCGCGTGCGGGTTGAGCCCGGCCACCGCTACCCGCGGCGGCCGCCCGAGCCAGCCGCCGCCGATGTCATCGGCCAGTCCGATGGTCCTCAGCACGCTGGCCCTGGTCACGCGCGTCGATCGCGTCGCGCAGCGAGCGGTGCGCCGTCACGTGGACCACGCGCAGCGGTCCCGCCATGAGCAGGACGCGCAGGTCGCCGGCGGCGCACGAGGTCGGCGAGCATCTCGGTCTGGCCCGGCCACGGGTACCCGCCGAGCCGCAGCGCCTCCTTGGACACCGGGGCGGTCACCAGCGCGCCAGCTTCCTCCCAGGCCATCAGGGCGACGGCGGCGGCGACCGCCTTCACCAGCGGCCCGGGCGCCTTCCGCCGATGGACGGCCAACAGGAACCGGCGGCCGGTCGGCCGGTGCGCCCTGGCCGGGCCGCTGACCGGACCGCACGCGGGCCGCCGACCGCCACGCCGGGGCGGGTCGCTGCCGGAACGCCGGGCGGGCCGCCGCCCGGCAGTGATGACGGGCAGGGCAGTCCCAGCGCCTCCGCGTCGCGGCGGAAGCTAGCCGGGCTGCCCACGACCGTGAAGTCGGCCAGGCCGCCAACCTCAGGATCGGCCAGCGCACGCAGGATCAGTTCCGGGCCGACACCGCCGGGATCTCCCGAGGTGACGAGCACGCGTGGCTTGCGCATCGCACCCGCCCGCCTCCGGCCGTGGTCACCCCATGACGGCGGATCCGGCATGACATCACTCCGGCCGGACGGCTACGCTACCACGGGCGTTCGGCCTGCCAGCGAGCCGGATCCGGCGGGAGATGGCTACCTGCTGGCCCTCGACGCGGGCACCGGCAGCTGCCGCGCGGTTCTCTTCGACCTGTCCGGCCGCCAGCTCGCCGTCGCCCAGCGCGAATGGTCCCATCCGCCCGCCCGCGGCATCGCTCAGCTCGCAGAACTTCGACACGGCGGGCAACTGGGCGCTGATCTGCGCCTGCATCCGGAGATCCTCGCTCGGTGGCCGATCCGGGAGCCGTGCTGGCCGTCGGCTGCTCGAGCATGGGCGGCAGTCTCGTGCTGTGACGACCGGGCCGGCGCCGAACTGTGGGCGTGCGCCAACGGCGACGCCCGCGCCCGGCGGCAGGCCGAGGAGCTGCTGGCTCAGCGGGATGGCCCGCGACCTTTACCGGCTCGGCGGAGGCTGGATCTCGCTGAGCGCCCCGCCGCGCCTTGGCCTGGGTGCGGCAGCGCCAGCTGACGCTGTGGGACGCGTGCGCCAGGCTGAGCATGATCGCTGACTGGATGGTGTACCGCCTCACCGGGACGCTCGTCACCGAGCCCTCGATCGGCTCCACATCCGGCATGTTCGACCTGGGCGCCCGCACGTGGTCGGCCCCGATCATGGACCTGTGCGGGCTCAGGCCCGCCCTGTTCCCCGAGGTCGTCGGTGCCGGGACGGCCGTGGGCACCGTCACGCCGGAGGCGTCCGGGCAGACCGGCCTCGCGACGACCACGCGGGTTGTCCCGGGCGGCGTCGACACCGCCCTCGCGCTCGCTGGTTCCCGGCTCGACTCCCAGCGGTACACGCGCGGCGGGCTCGCCGTCACGGGCGGGAGCTTCTGGAAGCAAACCGCGGTCGCGACCACCGCCGCCGTCGAGCCGGCTGGGCCGCCTCCGGACGATCTGCCACGTCCTGCCCGGGCAATGGCTGGTGGAGGGCATCGGCTTCTACGCCGGGTACGCCCTCCGCTGGCTCCGTGACCACGCCGGGCCGCAGTCACGCCCGCCGCCGTGCGCCGGGTGATCCGGACGGCTACGCGGCGCTTGACCGGCTCGCGAGCGCGGTACCGCCGGGGCGCACGGGCTTCCTCGCCGAGCTCGCCCGGGTCGACGCGTGGACCCTGGCCCGCTGGCAGCCGCCGTTCCGTCGGCGGCGGCCGGGACCGGAACCGCCGGCGGACCTGGGGCGCGCGCCCGGGCGATCGAGGAGGCGGCCGCGTACTCGGCCCGCAGGTCCGCGGAGATACTGACCGAACTCCTCGGGATGCGGCTCGACGAGGCGATCCTCACCGGCGGCGCGGCACGGAGCAACGCTGTGGCCGCAGATTCTCGCCGACGTGCTCGGGCTCGCCGTGCGGGTGCCCGGCCGTCACCGAGTCGGCGGCCAGCGTAAGCGCCGCGGCGGTCGCCTCAGTCGCCGTGGGCGTGCGGCCAGGAGGCCGCTCTGGCCAGGTCCCGCCTCGCCGCCCGCTATGGGTGGCTGAGCCGGTGACGGCACGACGGCGAGCCAGGAACTCTACGATAATGGCGCCACCACTTTGCCCAGGCCGGGCAGCGGAAGGCCGTCAGGCCGGTGAGGCGATCGCAGGCCACCGAGCGGCGGCATAAGGTCAGATGGGGCGTGATGCATGTATACTACCGAAGATCATGATGGGAGGGCGTTGACCTGGAAGTGCCCACCCTGGCCAGAGGGACACCTCAAGAAGCGTGTCAGTTCCCTCGCATTTGGCCGTTGACCTTGTAGCCCCAGAGCATGTACCAGAGAAGGCAGCCACGCCCAGCGCGGCACAGGCAACGCACTAGGCGACCCGTCGACCTGATGGGCGAGGCCAGGCAGGCACCGCGGCCCGCAACGCAGGGTTCGGCCCCACGCCCGCACTGGCTGGCCAGGCCAGTTCGATCGCCTGCAAGAGGATCGCGCCGATGATCGCGAGCGTCACCGCGGCACCCAGGAAATCCTTGGCTTGCATGTGCGGCGGTCTCTGGCGCTCTGCCGTCGAGATTGCTGGCCACGCAAACGGGTCGCTGCCCTCTTGCCGCGGCTGCCAGCATGGGATGCGAGCCGCTCTGCCGCGTGTCATACCTCGGTGGGTTCTCCGCCGCCAGCACCGACAGGAACCTCATACGGACGACCTAGCCGGGCCCGGGCAGGCTCGGCGAACTGGTAAGCTGCTGGCATTACTGCTGCGATGGCCGTAACGTGGCGCTGCCGATGCCATACTGGCCACCGGCGGGGGTCACGCGGTCCTGCTGAGGTAAGCGAATCCCTGTGCGCCTCGCTTCGGAACATCGACTCCCGCCCGACTGGATGGATCCCGGCCTCATTCGCAGGAGGAGCAGTTGGGCGGGCCTGTCCACGGCTTACCACCGGGCAGTCTTCGCTCTGCCCTGTCGGCCGATGACGCAGCGTGGGCGCGCGGGCGCGGCGCTGGGCGCTGGACTTCATACAATCGTGTACCCGCCTATGCGACCGACAGCCCCGCTGCTCAGTAGTGGCATCTGGCCAGCACGGCGCGAGCAGGTTCTGGCAGATCACGGGTATGCGATCCCGGCGCACGACAGTGACCAGACCCAGTCAGTGCGCGGCTGCGTCCGCTGCGGGCGACATCCATTCATGATCACACGACTGGGCGGCAACCGCTGGCTGATTCCGGCGAGCGATCGCCTCGCCGCGGTCGCCTGGCGGGCGTGCAGCTTCCGACGATCAGCCCGTCCGGACCGTGACGATGTCGTAGGTCCGGTCGCCGTACCTGCCGGTGCCGGTGCTCGTCGATCCCCGGCGTCCGCATCACCAGCATCACCCGGTCCCCGGCGGCGATGACCTCCTCGAGCTCGGCCCGCAGCCCCAGGTCGGCCTGGCGGCGCAGCGCCTTCGCCAGCTCCCCGCGGCCATGGCAGATCTGCGGCCGTGGACCCTCCGGGCCCGGATCGAGGTAGGTCCAGTCCACGTCCGGGTCCACAGAAGTCCATCATCCGCGCGACGTCGCCGCGGTCATAGGCCAGGAAGGCCTCACGTACGATCCATCGTTCTGGTTGCACATCGAGAGTCCCTCACGACGGATATCCCCGCTCGGTGCCGTGGGGTGGGCGCCACCCACTGTCGCCCAAATGGCCAGAACGGCAAGGCCGATTTCGTTCCGCAAAAACGAACGCCGCATGAACGCCATGCCCACAGAGCTGAGCGAGGCGCGATAAGGCTGCCAGGAGCGCCTTTCACGCCGGGCCTTCGCCTGCTGACCCAGCAAGCCCGGTAGAAGCAAGCGAGCCGTCAGGGTGGGGAGGCGCATAGGGCCGGGGACGCCGCAGGAGCCACTGCCAGAAGGTGCGGTGCGGCGGGCGTGCCCTGAGATGGCCGCTGCCGACCCTGCCCGTCACCTCGATCCGCAGGATGAGCGGGCACATCCGGGCCCCACGGCGCCCGGACCTTGACGCCGCCGCTGCTGACGGCCACGTCATCGGCGTCGACCACGATGCCGGGCTTGGTCAGCAGCGTCAGCATGCCGCTGCCCACGTCGGCGTCGATCTGGAGCAACGGCTGCGTGATCACCGCCTCGGTGAAGTCGAGCGTTATGTGGCCGCTCTTGACCCGCACCTCGATCCGCGGCGGCACGAGCCAGCGGCCATCGCGCTTCGCCCAGCCGCTGGTGCGGTCGATGCGGATCATGTCCTTCGGCTTCAGGCCTGCCGCGCCTGGCTGACGAGCCCCGGCGCGGTCGGCAGGTCCCGGCTCAGCGCCGCGAGCTCGCGCGTAGGTGCGCGCGGTCAGCGCCTTCTCCAGCCGCTCGTCGAGCTCTTCCGCGGTCAGCCGACCGTCACCGGCGGCCACCCGCAGCAGCTCGGCGACCCGGTCCCGGTCCTCGTGCGACGCACGCAGCTCACCAGGTGACGCCACCTCGTCGCCGTGCCCCAGCGGCGACACCTCGCCCGTCATGGACACACTCTAGAGGCGCGGCCGCCCGCTCGGCATCTGGTGCGACACCGGCCGCCAGTCGCGCCGTCGGCTCGGTCGCGGGCCGTGCTCACCGGCCGCGCGCACGGAAGACAGTGGTGGAGGTGGCCACCCGTGGTCAGGCGGCATGAAGCCTTCCCCGCACGAAAACAGGGGCCACGACGACGAAGATGCTCTCGCGCGCGGTGGGAGACCACGAACTCAGAGGTGGACAAGGCCCGGCATCGTCGGGGGTGAACGCGTGGTGCTGTAGTGGCAGTCGCTCGACGCGGCGATCTGCGCCGGTGCGCCAGCGGCAAACCTCGTCACAGCAGGAAGCCCCACTCTGATGGCGTATCGATCGATCAGCCGCCACCAGCGCTTTGGCAGACGTCGATGGACGGGGTTTACTATCAGCCGATCGGGATCCACCAGCGCATCGAGGCGAGCATCACCGCCATCGCCCTGGGCGTGAAATACGCGCCCGCCGGGCAGAACGCCGTGTCAGGCAAACATGGCGGTTGGGGTTCATCCAGACCCGGCAGCTGTCGGTGTCGCGGCGAAAATGGCTGACCCGCGCGTGCTCGGTCGTGGGCTCGTCAGATCGACATCGACCATCCAGATCGCCGGTCTCGGCCGCCAGCCAGCGGCTTCGCAGGCCGGACGGCGGCGCGCCAGGGCAGCTGACCTCAGAAGACTCCAGCGCATGACGCACCACCAGCGGTAAACCCGGTGTGCCCGAGCACCTGTGGCGGCGGCTCGCGCGCTGTGAGACGGGGCATCTCACCAGGCTCGAGCACCTCGTCCGTGTGGTCGCGGACCTGACGCAAGATAGTCCAGGCAGCGTATTAGGCTAGTCAGTCTTCCAGCGGACGCTGGCGAACATGGCGACGTTCCGTCGGCCAGCAGCGATCGGACGCTGACCGCGGCCAGCGACATGCCCGCGACGAACGTGCGTGGGTACTGCCGAGGAACGAGTGGGCGCCGGGCACCGACGGCGCATGCGCCCAGCGTGACGAATGGGTGAACACCTGGCCCATGGGCCGGTGGCGCCGGAACATCTGAAGGTAGAAACGGTCAATGATGTCCGGGCGCTCGCGGAACGCAACAGCATGCGGTTGCCGCTGTCGACAGAGCCGGGTCACCATTCGGCCTGCGTCGATCCGCCGCCGCGCCTCAAGCGTGGCTAGCAATCACGTAA
>ERZ1370068.11111-contig-9755_pt1 | contig 26178 bp, 52 predicted proteins | sample MGYA00561227_ERZ1370068 | MGnify/ENA primary metagenome ERZ1370068 (study PRJEB38410, sample SAMEA6850437) | metagenome | study: Metagenomic assessment of the ecological functions of the soil: analysis of the soil microbiota associated with the...
CCCACGCACCGTTCAGGATGGACGGCCCTTGCGGCGATGTCGGCCAGGGTGTACGATGATGTATTCGTGGCGAAAATCGCATCGGGATGTGCCTCCGATTCAAACTCCGCCAACACCGCTTGTTTCACTTCCAGCTTCTCCGACACAGCCTCGATGACAAGGGAAGCGAGGCTCACATCCTTGATATGGATCGTTGGAGCAATCCGCATCATGCGATAGCGCAGGTCGGAAGGAAGGATAATCCGCTTACGCACATGGGCAGTTTGGGCTTTATGGATGCGTCCGATCGCTTTCGCGAGAATGTCCGAAGAAACGTCTCGCAATAGCCACCGCATACCCTTTTTCGGCAAGCTGCCCCGCGATCTGTGAGCCCATCAATCCGGCCCCCAGCACCCCAACACGCGCAGCCGCCGCTGGAACAGTGGTAATGTTCCGTTTCACCTCCTCGCCGGCCAGGAACAAACCAACGAGGTGTGAGGAAATCGGGCTGGCCATGAGATCCATAAGGAGCGGCTTTTCGACCGTGAGCGATCCCTCGAGAATACTCAAACCTATCCCGCTTTCCACCGCATCGATGGCACGCAGCGGAGCCGGGTAGAAATGTCGGACGCGCTTGAGTACTTGATGTCGTGCATAGCGACACACGAGCGTACGAATCCCTGGACCGCTTAAGAATCTCAGGCTTGCTCGGAGGGGCGGCCGTCGGACAGGAGCCGAACCGAGAACACGGGCTTGTGCAATGGCAGCCTGAACGAGCGTTTCTTTCTGAACTCTCTCCAGAGTCCTGACACTGGAAGGGAGAGAGGTCACCATCCCTTCCACAAGGCCCATCCGTAGAGCTTGCCTTGGAAAGACGGTCTTCCCCGTCGTGATCATTCCCAATGCCGCCGGTAAACCGATCAGCCTTGGGAGACGCTGCGTGCCGCCGAACCCAGGAAGAATGCCCAGTTTGACTTCCGGTAGGGCAAAACAGGTCTTCGGGTGGGTACTGGCCATGCGCACGTGGCAGGCCATCGCTAGCTCGAGTCCACCGCCCAGACAGGCACCTTCCACTGCGGCGACAAACGGTTTCGCCGATCGCTCCATCTCGTCAAAGAGCCTGTGAGCGGCGATCACAAGTTGTTCCATCTCCTGAAAGGAACGTTGCCGTTGCGCGTCGTGCATCTGCTCCAGATCGGCTCCTGCACAGAAGTTTCCTTCCTTCATGCTCACCAGTACGACGCCTTTGATGACGGAGGATTGCTCGGCAAACTGCACGATCTTCTGCCACTCCGTCATGCTTTCCACGTTGAGGACATTGACCGATTTTCCGGAGTAATCAAAACCTGCCAGCAAGATCCCCTCGTCTAGAACGACGGCCCTAAAGTGTTTGAACTCGCCGGGAGAGATGCTGGTGGCCATTCGACATGGCTATTTCCTCTCCAAGATCATGGCCACGCCCTGTCCACCTCCGACGCAGGCGCTGATCAGTGCCCGCTCGGCATTCCGTCGTTTGAGTTCGAACAGGGAGGTCATAGCCAGGCGCAGACCGGAGACGCCAACTGGATGACCGAGCGCAATAGCGCCGCCGTGCGGGTTGAGATCGTCGCGGTGGGATTTCGCCGAGACGTTCAGTCAATCCGTAGCGGCCGAACTTGCGTTCCATGAGAGATGAGGAGTCAAGAATGCGGCTGATCCCCAACACGACGGACGCAAAGGCTTCGTTAATCTCCCATATTGCGAAGTCCTTGAGGGTCAGGTGGGTCTTGGCCAACACTTTGGCAATGGCACCGACGGGGGCCAGGCCCATGCATGAGGGTTCATACCCAAAATCGGCGTAGTCTTTCACGTACCCGAGGATCGGCAAGCCGAGGGACTTGGCCTTGTCCTCCTCCATGAGCAGCACCGCTGCGGCGGCATCGGTTATTTGCGAGGAGTTGGCCGGCGTCACCGAACCGTGGCGCCTGTCGAACACAGGTTTCACCTCACGAAATGTCTCCTGACTAGCATCCTCACGAATTCCATTGTCTCGTTCGACGCAGGTACTCCGCTCGGGGACATACATAGGCACGACCTCGTCCCCAAAGAGCCCATCCTTCCACGCTTGTGCCGCGAGCCTATGCGATCGGATGGAATACGCGTCCTGATCTTGCCGAGTGATGCCCAGTGAAGGATCTTTCGCGATATTCTCTGCTGTCTGTCCCATCATGAGGTCACACATCGGATCCGTGAGACCCATCACCAAGCCGACGCGCGGTGGATATTTCTTGAGGTTAAGGAGCGTGGGAATGAGGGCAAGAACGCCGGCGGCACGTTCCCTGAAAGCTTCTGGCTTTACCGTATTGCAGGAGGAGATCAGCAACAATGTGGTGGTAGATGATCGGGATACGGCTCATCGCCTCCATGCCGAGGACGAGCACCGTATCGGCGTCACCGCTCCGAATGCGCAAGCTCGCATAGTAGAGTGCCGTCACTCCTGAGCCGCAATTTTTCCCCGCCACCGTATCGGCGGGGATCGTCGCGGGTAGGCCACCGGTGACGGCTGCAACCCGAGTCGGATTCACCGCGTGCGTGGGCGTTGCCACATTGCTTCCTAAGACGCAATCGATCGTCTCCAGGGGAGATTCCAGCGGTGACACCTTTGTGATCATTTCGCGGACGACCCAGGCGCCAAGCACGTCCGCATCCGTCTCGCGAAAGTCTGTTCCTTCCTTGCAAAGTGGGGTACGAAATCCGTCGACGACGACGACATTACGCATGGTGCATTCTCCGTCCGAAATCCGGAGTGAAGAATCGTCACGCGCCGATGCTCACAGACACGCCTGATCTACTCCACATCCTACCACGCCACAGCGCCAACGGCGCGCCTCGTCCCTGGGGTATGGGTGCTACATAAGAGGGGGTCGGGCCGGACCAAATCCGGGACAAACCTGGCGTAAATAGTGGTAAGGTTAACCAACGAGACGAGCGACAGCACCCTAGTTTGCCTGTCATGGAGATGCCGCGCATGACAAAACCGGATGTGTTTCAAGGGTCTGTGGCGGTGGCCGAGACCGCTCGTGACAAGGCTTCCTATTCCGGGTTTCTTGCGGGGCTGTTTGAAACCGACGTCCGATGGGACCTCTTTACCTCAATCGGCATTCCACAGACGAGTCCGGCCGCCCTGGATTTCCTAGAACGATTCAAGATCGCCCTTATACCCCTGAATCCTGAACGAGTTGACAGTGAGGGGGAGCTGCCTGAGCCGGTCCTGAAAACACTGGCTGAGATCGGAGCCTTCGGCATCAAGATTCCCAGACGCTTCGGCGGGCTGGAGTTGACCCAATCTGAGTATCAGAAAGTCGCCACCCTGTGCGCAAGTTTTGATGCATCGCTCACCGTCTTGTTGTCGGCAGCGCAATCGATCGGGGTTCCAGAACCACTGCGCCTCTTCGGAACAGAAGAACAGAAGGCCAAGTATCTTCCTCGGCTCGCGCGGGGAGAAATTTCAGGGTTTGCACTCACGGAACGAAATGTGGGTTGCGACATTTCAAAGGTAGAAACGTACGCTGTCCGCGTCATAGAAAACGGGAAGACCGTCGCGTATCGCCTCACGGGAGAAAAGTTCTTCATTACGAATTCTGCTAAGCAGGACGGCGAGTTTTTGTCTTCTATGCTGGTCGTCATTGCACGAATTGTTGATCGGCCAGAGGAACTCCAAGACCCCCAGGCAGAGAAGCGATATGGGGCCTTCATCGTTGAAACCCACTGGCCAGGTTGCTCCGTCACCCGTCTGCGTTTCGAGGGCGTGAGAGGGATATACAACGGCGTACCGACGTTCAACAACGTCTACGTCCCGATTGAAAACCGCCTGGGCAACGAAGAAGACGGCCTGAGGATCGCACTCGCCACGCTCACCGTCGGCCGCTTAACGCTTCCACGCAGCCAGTTCGGGGGCCTCAAACAGTGCCTGTCCGTGATGCGCTGGTGGGGCGCACGCGCGTCCAGTGGAACAAACCGATCGGCGAACACACTCTCATCGGAGAAAAACTCTGCCGTGCTGCGGCCTATACGCTGGCGGCTCGACGCCGTGATGGCCTTCTGCGGAGCCTGGGCCAACAAGAAGGGCGACCTCCGGCTGGAGTCGGCCGCAGCCAAAATCATCGGCAGCGAATGGTACTGGGAAGTGGTCAACGACCTGTTCCAAGTGCGCGGAGGTCGGGGATTCATGACCGTTGAGTCCCAGCGCAAGAGCGGCGAACTCGGCATTCCGGTCATGCGCATGCTTCGCGATGCCCGCATTAATCTGGTATGGGAAGGGACGAGTGAGATTCTGCGCATCTGGATGGCGCGCGAGGCTCTCTCACCCTATATCGAACAGGGCATCGCCTTTCTCCAAGGATCACCGTCAGACAGGATCGCGGCGCCGCTGTACTATGCGCGCATAGCGCTTCGCTCTTGTCTCCATTTTCCGAAGCCTCTGAGCGCTTCTGCGATGTTCGGAAAGGACTACGCCCGGTGGGTTCGCTTCATCGAGTCGTCCTCTCGGAGCCTGACACGATCGACGCTCGTCGCGACGTGCCCGCCACAGGCAGGGCCTGCACAATAAGCAACTCCTGTTGCAAAATTTGGTGAATGATAGCCTCTGGCTCTTTCCTATGGCCGCGACGCTCTGGTATGCGTCCCAATCAGAGATGCGGACGAAGCCAGGCATCCTTGAACTTGCCACCTATTTTTGTCAGAGATGGCGGATCGTCTGGACCCTCCCTCCTCTTCGGTGAAAAGAATCCGCCGACACAAGAAAGACACCATCGTTTACCACCTGTCGAAGGCAATCATGAGCGGCGAGTATGTCTGGTTAGAGGAAGGCATTGTGCCGTTAGTTGAGAAATGACGGACTGGCGCGTAGCATGAGTTCCCGTAACTGATCGAGAGGCGGTTCCATACGCCTCAGGTCAACCGCTGACAATTGAGTCACGTAAGCTCAGAAGTGATGTCGAAGCGCGGGGCGAATGGCGTAAGGGCTATCTCGAACGGACTCACCGAGACAAATCCTGTGAATAAGAAACAGCAAGCGGTCATCGTCAGCGCAGTGCGAACACCGATGGGAAGCTTCAACGGGGTGTTCGGCTCCGTGCCCGCAACCAAGCTAGGCAGCATCGCCATAGCGGAAGCACTGAAGCGCATTCACGTTCCGAAAGAGCGTGTGGAAGACGTGTATATGGGCTGCGTCCTCAGCGCCGGACTCGGCCAGGCGCCGGCCAGACAGGCCTCGATCGGAGCCGGAATCCCCAACTCGGTTGGCGCCACGACGGTCAACAAGGTCTGTGGGTCCAGCCTCAAGACCCTGATCATGGCCGCTCAAGCCATTGCCCTCGGCGATGCCAGAATCGTTGTGGCCGGCGGCATGGAAAACATGACCCGCGCACCCTATCTGTTGGAGAAAGCGCGGCAGGGGTATCGGCTCGGACATGCGGAGCTGGTGGACAGCCTGGTCAAAGACGGCCTGTGGGATGTCTATAACAATTTCCACATGGGTCACGGCGGCGAACTCTGTGCAGCCAAGTACCGGCTCACCAGAAGGGAGCTCGACGACTTCGCCTTGAAAGCTACCGCCGCGCCCAAGAAGCCATTGCGACCGGGACCTTCAAACGGGAAATCGTCCCGGTCGACGTGCTACAACGGAAAGGCGCGCCTTCGACCATCACAGAGGATGAAGAACCGAATCGAGTCAATCTGAGCAAGCTGCGCGAGCTCTGCCGGTGTTCCAGGAAGACGGGCGTCCTGACCGTGGGCAATTCTCCTTCCTGTAACGACGGGGCAGCCGCATTGGTCGTCATGGCGGAAGAGGAAGCCGCGCATCTGGGCTCACGCCGATGGCGCGCATCATCGGCTACGCAGGAGCGGCGCTTGCGCCAGAGTGGTTTACGATGGCGCCGGTCGAGGCGATCAAGCTGGTGCTCAAGAAGACCGGCCTTGCGCTCGGCGACATCGACCTGTTTGAGATCAATGAAGCCTTCTCCGCCGTCTCCTCGCGATCAACCGGGAATTAGGGCTCGACCACGAGAGGGTCAACGTCAACGGTGGGGCGGTCGCGCTGGGCCATCCGATCGGCGCCACCGGCGCGCGGATTCTCACGACCCTGCTCTATGCCATGGAGGCCCGCGGCGCCAGACGAGGGTTGGCCAGCCTCTGTATCGGAGGTGGAGAAGCGTTGGCGGTTGTCGTAGAACGACCATGAGTCAGGCAAGAGGCACAGAACGGGAGGCGAGAGGGAAATCCGTAACAGGGACGGACAAGCACAAAACGATCGGCCAGCGCCATGTGCCTCACACCTCTATCCCGAGGTGGTTATGACATCCGACGACCCCAATCGCCGCTTCAAATACCCTCTTCCAGCATGGACAGGCCGGCTTCAGCGTGGCCTTCGATATGCCGATTCTGAAGGGATCGGACAGGGACAACTCTCACGCCCGTGGCGAGGTGTGGTCCCTATGGCGTCGCGATCTCATCGCTGGCCGATATGGATAGGATCTTTGAGGGCATTCCGCTCAACAGGGTCACCACGTCGATAATGATCAATGAGCCGACCGCCGTGAACTTCGCTATATACCTGGCTGTTGCGGAAAAGCGTGGCATCTCCTATGAGCGATTAGGCGGTATCCTCCAAAACGATATTCTCAACGAGTACATTGCCAGAAAGAATGGCTTTTCCCACCTGAACCCTCACTGTGGCTCATCACCGACACGATCGCCTACTGTGCGAAACAGGCTCCTAAACGGCATCCGATCAGCATCAGTGGGTAGAGGCCTGAGCTCGTCGAAGGCAGTCGAGCCGCGTGAAACGTAGGGGGTGAACGGGACGACAGAGATCCGGAGGGAATCGCCAATGCTCGCAGATCGCTTGAGTCGGTATTGCCAGTCCCTTTGCTACGATGACCTGCCCAGCGCCGTGGTGCACGAAGTCAAACGGCGGGTCCTAGACAGCCTGGGCTGTGCGCTTGGAGCCTGGACCGCGCCGCCCTGCCGGATCGCGCGTCGGGTCGGTCAATCTGTCAAAGTCGCCACACGGCGCGACGCTCGTGGGGGACCGAGTCACAAGACGCTGCCCGACCTCGCCACGTTCGCCAACGGCGCGCTCGTCCGCTATCTCGATTTCAACGATACGTACCTCGCGAAGGAACCGGCGCACCCTTCAGACAACATTGCAGCCATCCTTGCGGTCGGAGAGGCCTCTCGTGCCTCCGGCCAGCGCATGATTCAGGCCATCGCCCTCGCCTATGAAGTCCAGTGCCGCCTCTGCGACGCAGCGGCGCTGCGACCGCGCGGCTGGGACCATGTGACCTACGGTCCCGTTTTCCTCCGCCCTCGCCGCCGCCAAGGTGATGAAGCTCTCAGATGCACAGACACTGCAGGCCATCAACCTTGCTGGCGTCGCGAATATCGCGCTTGAGGCAGACGCGGGTCGGTGACCTTTCCATGTGGAAAGCCTGTGCCTTCTCGAACGCCGCGCGGAATGGGGTGTTCGCGGCCATGCTGGCTCAACGAGGGATGACAGGCCCATCTCCGATTTTTGAAGGTGAGAAGGGCTTCATGAAACTCGTGTCGGGACCGCTTCGAGCTTCCGCTCTTTGGTGGCGAGAAAGGACCATCAGAGCCGGTCACGTTCAAGATCCTGGATACCTATATCAAACGCTATCCCGTGGAGTATCACGCGCAGACGGCAGTGGAAGCCGCTCTGGCGATCCGAGAGGAGATGCTAAACGTAGAAGGAGTCGAGGCGCTTGCGGGCATCACAGACGTCGAAGTCGGCAGCTATGATGTCGCGATTGAAATCATCGGACGCGATGCCTGAAAAGTGGCATCCTCACACGAGAGAGACCGCCGATCACAGCTTTCCTACTGCGTGGCCGCTGCTCTGCTGGACGGGAAGGTCACGCTGCGCTCGTTCGAGGCCAAACGCCTCGACCGACCCAGTTCTGCATGAGCTGATGCAGAAGGTGCGCGTTGTTCCGCAGCCGGAGTTCGTCGGCTGCTATCCGCAGGCGATGCCCACGCGCATCACCGTGCGGACGAAGGCGGGGAAAGACTATGTCAAACAGGTGGACTCATCCCCTCGGCCATCCCAAGAACCGGATGTCCGACCACGAAGTCGAAGACAAGTTCCGCCGGTTGGCGGCAGGGAAATTAGGACCGAGCGCGCACGAAAAAGGTGATCGACTCGGTCTGGAAGCTCGACCAGCTAAGAGATATCAGCGCGTTGATGCCGTTATTGAAGATGAACCGAAGGAATTAGCATGCACCCTCATCCCACTTCCAAAGCTCGGCGTCTCCGCGAGCTGCTTGATAAACAGACCGTCGTCCTGCCCGGGAGCCTTCAATGCCTTGACGGCCATGCAGATCGAGCGCGCTGGGTTCCATGCCCTCTACGTCTCAGGCGCCGGTCTGTCGGCCACGCGAGGATTGCCGGATATCGGTTTGTTGTCCCTGACGGAGGTGGTATCCGATGCCGCCACCATTACCAAGGCCGTGACGATCCCGGCCATCGTGGATGCTGACACGGGCTTCGGCCCCTCTCGCGGTGATGCGTGCCGTGAAGGAATTCGAGCAGGCTGGGTTGGCAGGGATGCAGATCGAAGATCAAGAGCTGCCCAAGAAATGCGGACATCTGCCGGGGAAGCGGTTGGTCTCGACGAGCGAGATGGTGAACAAGATTTGTGCGGCGAGTGACGCGCGACGAGATCCTGACTTCTTCATCGTCGCCCGGACGGACGCCCGTGCTGTTGATGGATTGGACGCGGCAGTGCGACGGGCACGGGCCTATATCGATGCCGGCGCCGATGCGATTTTCCCGGAGGCCCTCGAGTCCGCCGACGAATTCCGCGCGTTTGCCCGGCAACTCGCCAAGGAAGGCGGTAAAGCGCCGCTGGTCGCCAACATGACCGAATTCGGGAAGACTCCCTACCTAGCGTCGGCGAGTTTGAAGATCTCGGCTATCGGTCTGGTGCTGTTCCCCGTCACGGCCCTCCGGATGGCAACGAAGGCTATCGAGCAGATGCTGGTTGAGCTGAGAACTCATGGTTCGCAGCGTGACCTGTTAGATCGGATGCATACCAGGCAGCAACTCTACGACCTGCTGCAGGTACGCGGAGTATGAGCAACGAGATCGGCAATTTCACTCGACGGATGATGACCATGCCACCAGATGAGACCAGCAAAGACTCCGACATACAGCCCGGGCCTCGATGGAGTCCTTCGCCGGGGAGACAAAGCTGTGCCATGTGGACGAAGGTGAAGGGGGACTGAGATATCTCGGGTATGCGGTCAGCGATTTGGCGGAGAAGGCCCGCTTCGAGGAGGTGGCTGTATCTGCTGCTCTTCGGCAAGCTGCCGACCCAGAAAGAACTAAAGGATTTCACGACGCAGCTCGCCGCACACTCCGTCCTGCCCGGTCCTGTCGAGGCGTTCCTTGGCATGGTTCCTCCTGCTGCGCGTCCGATGGACATTCTGAGGACCAGCGTCTCGCTGCTGGGCATGACCGATCCGGATGCCTCCGACAGTTCTCACGACGCAAACGTCCGTAAAGCGATCCGACTGTTGGCGCAAATCCCGCTCATCATCGCGACTGCGCATCGGCTCGCGAACGGGAAACCCCGCGTGGGACCGCAAGCTGATCTGAGCTTCGCCGAGAACTTGCTCCTCCTCCTCACCGATCGGAGAGGCGATGAGACGGCCAAAGCAATGGCCCACGTGCTCGACGCGTCGCTCACGCTCTATGCTGAGCATGAATTCAATGCCTCCACCTTCTCGGCCCGCGTGACCGCGTCGACGATGACGGACCTGCACTCGGCCATTACCGCGGCAATCGGCACGCTGAAAGGGCCACTCCATGGTGGCGCCAATGAGGCCGTCGCGACGATGTTTCTCGAAATCGAGAGCCACGAGAAGGCGAAGCGATGGGTGCGGGCGGCGTTGGCAAACAAACAGCCGGATCACGGGCTTCGGCCATCGGGTACTCAAGCAAGGTGACTCTCGTTCGGCCATCATTCAACAGCACGCCGAATCGTTGAGCCGGATCTGCGGCGACCGCCGTTGGTACGAGATTGCGACCATCATCGATCGTGTGATGCAGCAGGAAAAAGGTCTCTATCCCAACCTCGATTTCTATACGGCGGTGGCCTATCTCCTGATGGGCATTCCGCGAGAGCTCTACACACCCGTATTTGTCTGTTCACGCATCACCGGCTGGTGCGCCCACGTAATCGAACAGCAGGATCATAACCGGCTGATCAGGCCACGGGCGCTCTACACGGGGCCGACGACGAGGAGTTATGTTCCCATTGATCGCCGTACGCTGAACATATTGCGCAAGCCCGTCAGATGGACGATGGCTACGCCCATGCTCCCATGGAGTTCGTTCGCGGATTTCTTCAGATCCCGCATCTATGATCGGCGCCTGGTGCATCGGAACGTTTCTGACCTACTATGATGATGACCGGCAGACTCCACTGCACATACAGCTACGCGCGAGTTCGGGGCCGTGGTCGAGCGGACCGCGGCCGTTCTCCACGATCGGATGGGGCTCGACACTTGGCGACCGGATCGCCACCGTCTTGTTTAACCATGACCTAGCGGTCATCCTGTACTTTGCCGCCTGGATGCGGGATTGCGGTCGTCGCCAATCAATGCGGAGGAGCCGGCGGAAAGAAGCGCTATATCCTCGAACATTCAGAGGCGTCGTCGGTCTTTTTGCTGGCACGACTATCTTAATGAGATCATGAGCCTGCAATCAGCACTGCCGGCTCTGCACCACATCGTTTCCGTGGGGGACGACGGACTCTGTGAGGGCGAGTGGTCCGAGGCGAGAGATCGGAGGCACAGGGCTCCGACTGCCCTCTCGCTTCGGGCCTCGCACCTCTAGCTTAGACGACGAAGCCTTGATCGTTTATACATCAGGAACGACGGGTCCTTCGAAGGGCGTCATCCTCACCGCGTACAACCTCCTCTATCGATGCCGACGCCATCGCGGGATGGCATGCGTTTGGGCGATACGATCGATTGATGTGCGTCTTGCCGATCCACCACGTCAACGGAACCGTCGTCACGCTCGTCACGCCCTTCTATTGCAAAGGCAGCACCGTTCTCAACCGAAAGTTCAAGACGGGTCTGTTTTGGAGACGACTCCATGAAGAACACGTCACCTGCGTGAGTGTCGTTCCCACCTTGCTCGAATTTATCCTCGATGCGGATGAGGATATTTCCCCTACCGACTCGACCGCTTTAAAGGATTTATCTGTGGTGCGGGACCGTTACTGAAAGAAACGGCCATGCGATTCGAAGATCGGTTTCGTTTTCCCATCCACCATGGCTACGGCTTGTCGGAAACGACCTGCTATTCCTGCTTCCTGCCGGACGATCTATCGCTCACTGAGCATCGTCACTGGCTCAGAGACTCGTGAGTTCTCCTCCATCGGGGTGCCGTTAAGACACAACACGATGACCAATCCTCAACGACAAGGGACGAGCTGCTGCCGGAAATGTCGCGGGGAGAAATTTGCATCCGCGGCGGCACCGTCTGCGCTGGATATTTCAAGCGAGACGACGCCAATGAGGCGGCGTTCAAGTGGGGCTGGTTCCGGTCCGGCGACGAGGGATTCTACGCACGAGACCAGCAGGGGCGACCGTTCTTCTTCATTTCAGGCCGCCTGAAGGAATTGACCATTCGCGGCGGCGTCAATATCTCCCCGTCGAGATCGACGATGCGCTGAAGGGTCATCCGGCTTGTTCAGTTTGCCATGGCTGTGCCGTTCGAACACCGCTACTACCGGGAAGAGATCGCTGCCTACGTGGTCCTGCGAGACGGCGCTGCTCACACCCACGGAGGCGGAGATGCTTGCGCACTGCCGCCGATTACTCCCTTTCTCAAATGTCCCAAGGTCATTTTGTTCCGGGCACGAGGTGCCGTACACCTCGACCGGCAAACCCAAACGCCTGGAGTTGAAACACCCGTCTCGCGTCCGCCTTGGCTGCCTACCGGGATCATCAATTCAAGGAAGCATGTCGGCCCCCGCCGATTCCTAGATGAGGACAGCCGGACAGAGACGGCGGCTGAGGGTCGGTCAATGAAATTTTTATCAATGAACCTGGCGTTTGACCTTTCGTTCTCGGAGGAAGACCAGCAATCATAGCTTGGGTGAGAACACTGAGACATGCCTCGTTGATGTAGGTTTGAGGCCCAGCAGAGGATGGACAGAATAAAATATTTTCTCGGTTCTACTGCCTACACTGTGCCTACACGGAGACTGGCTAGAAGGGAGAGGAAGTGTAAGTGGTTGATTTGTGGTGGGCCGTGTAGGGGTCGAACCTACGGCCCGCTGATTAAGAGTTCAGAGCAGTCCAAATCTGAGCAAACTCAACACGATCTAACACCACAACAAACTGAGGATTCGAAGAAATCGATCGTCATGACGGGCTGCGCTGGTTTGGGCTATTCCGGTAGCAGCGTGGTAGCCGCCTACGACCTATTGTTCTGCCAGGGCCCTCGCCTTAAAACCTCGAAAAGAGCTAGATATCAGTAGCTTCATTCGTCTCGTTCCTGGCCTAGGGACTCATGGCCAAAAAACTGGAAAGTTCCTAGGTCCGGAAAACTCACCGGGAGCGGACCGTTACATGCAGGTGGCCCGACTTTAGAGTTGAAGAGGGAGAGTTGGTCAGGAAGAATGAGTGAAAGAGCCGTGACTCCTGGTAGAATGTCATGTTAGGACGTGTCTGTGGTGCTCCACGCAGTAGCTGATGGGTACGACCCAGATGCCCATTTGGAAGCGGAACCTCGAACACGGCCGATTCTCTGTGAAATGGATGGCTAACAACGTGCAACACGTTGTCTAACAATTAAGTGTGGGGCGATACGCATGAACAGTACACATCGGATAGGCTCAGGGCATGTTGGGTTCCCGTTGCGCGCGCTGAGAGGACTCAAGACCCTCGGCTGCTTACTCGCTCTGGCTCGTGTGCGCAGCCTCGATCCTCTTGGGGACTTCGTGTATTCCCGAATCGAAACCTTCGCCGGCTCAAGGTGCCCCAACGGAAGCGATGAGGACCACCGTCAGTCAAGCCCTCGGAGTCTTGCAGGATCAAGAGCTCAAGAAACCAGAGCGCACGGACGAGCGTGTCACTCAGCTGAAGAAGATCGCTGATGCACGGTTTGACTATGGAGAAATGGCCAAGCGGTCGCTTGGAGGCCAGTGGGATAAATTAGCAGAGAGGGAGCGACAAGAGTTTGTCGGCCTGTTCACCGAGTTTTTGACGGCAACCTATGTGGAACAGATGCATGCCTACTCTGGCGAAGAGGTTACATTCCTCAACGAACGGCTTGAGGGAACCATGCGGAGGTCAAGAGCATCATGGTCGGGGAAGAAAACGGAGATTCCAGATGGACTACAGGCTCGATGAAGAAAGGGGACGACTGGAAAGCGTACGATGTGGTGATTGATGGAATCAGCCTGGTCCGGAATTATCGGGGGCAGTTTGCAGCGATTCTCCGCGCATCATCCTACGAGCATTTAGTCCAAAGTCCTGCGCGAGAAGATTGCGCAGTTCAACGTGAAGACCAAGAGTGCTGAAACGAGCACGTCATCACGCTAAACAGCATTCGGATTGGCAAGGCTCCTTCTCCAGCAAACTTCCCGTCCTGCCTTCATGTCACGAGCGCGACCGTCTGTTGTGCCCCACCTAAATTGTGGACAGGTGGCTTAGTCAGCACTGGAGGCAGGAAACCCAATGAATTTATTCAAAATCCATTGCACCAGAAGACAGCCGAGGATCTCTCACCAGAATCACGAGCGAGTGCACCTGGATGTCCCTTGAGAAGTGGAGACTCGAAGAGGGCTGGATTCTCTGCAGAATGGATGGTTTGCAATGTTCAACAAACTGCCCAGAAATTCAGTGAGGCAGTACACGTCCCCATTTACCGCTGCTCATCGTACTAGAGCCTGCAAGTGCCCGAGCGCTGCCGAAGTCGCAACTTGTCTCCTGGTCTGAACGCGCCCTCTCATATAATTTCCTGCCTGATACTAGTATATTCCCTAGATCCCTCTCGCGCGCATTTTGTGCACTATGGGGCCGAACAGTAGCACCCCACCCGAGCGGAGTGTCCTACGCCATGACAGCCATCGATGTGTCGGCAGAAGATGTCGTTATTGAAATGCTGCAGAGAACTGGTTCCTGCAGCCCGGACGATCTCGTCATACAGCTTCCGAATCTCGCTTGAGCGAGATCTTCGGTGCGATCGATCGGATGTCGAGGGACGGCCGGTTGTTGCTTCGTCGGCTCCCCGCGCGACCTATCACATCACACTTTCCTGCAACATACGTCACTCCGCTCACCATCCCGCAAAGGAGGCGTAATCATGACCCTCTCGCCATGCGATTCTGCGTAGGATGTGGCCAGGTCTTCGATGAGCTGCAGCCCTCCGACAGTCGACCCGCTGGATTGCCGCCGAGGCTTATCGAGAGAAGTACGGACTTAGCTTGAACGATCTTCATTTGATCGCGGACGCTTGCCCGCCTTGCGCCCGCGTGTTGGCGATTGGCCGCCGCGTGGTGCTGCCTAAGACGTGCATACCGGTCTCAACATGAACGCGCGTCATCTCCATCACGTCATTCCCAACGATGGACTGGTAGAGCGAAAGATCTGGCCCACCTGAGACAAGCCGAGCCATCATCAGGCGTTTCCTTGAAAAGCAATTTCCACTTGCGGGGAGTCGACGCAAGAGGGGCATCGTTTTCGCACCCGCACTTCGGAGTCCATCTGCACCTTCATCGCGTACCTGGCCCTCGCGCTTGTTCCTTCCTGCCAGGAGAAGAGACAAGCCTGGGCTGCGACTTACTTGAGGAGACCACCATGCTGCGGATCGGGACAGCACCTCGTCATATCCTCACCTTCGATCTTGAAGAGCATTTTCAGGCGGCGCGGTTCGACTCTCCCGTGCGGAGGCGCCATTGGTCCTCTTTCCAGAGCCGGGTCCAATCAAACGTCGAGCGCATCCTCGAGTTGCTGGCTCACCACTCAACGAAGGCCACGTTTTTTGCGCTCGGGTGGTTGACTGAGCAGCACCCATCGGTCATTCGTGCTGTCTCGGCGGCCGGCCACGAAATGGCTTGTCTCGGCTACGGGCATGAGTTGGTCGCCGCACAAACCCCGCACAGCTTTCGGACAGGACATTCGTCGAGCCAAATGTTTTCTGGAGGATGTCACAGGATACCCCGTCGTCGGATTCCGTGCCCCGAGCCTGAGTATCACAACCCACACGCCGTGGGCTTTGCCGACTGCAGCTGAAGAAGGATTTCTTATGACAGTAGCGTCCTTCCCATCGTGCATGATCTGGCAGGCATTCCTGGCGCGAACCCATGGATCCATCAGCTTTTGGGCCGGGCGCAGTCTCTGGGAAATCCCACCCTCCACTCTGAACGTTGGAGGATTTCGCATCGCCATTGGAGGAGGGGGTTATCTCCGGGCTCTCAGCTACCCGGTTTTAAATCCCTTCTATCTCGAATCGAAGCCCGCGACGAACCGATCGTTGTCTATGTGCGGTCGTGGGAGATCGACGCCGCGCAACCGCGCATGCAGGGCACGCTCCTCTCCGAATTCCGCCACTACTTGAATCTTAACAAGACGGCCATCCCGGCTTCACCAGCCGTTGAGGATTTTCGATTTGGGCCGGTCTACGAGAAGATCCACCTGATTTGTGAACAGGTGCGGACCGGTTCCCCTCAGATGGTTCCCGACCTCGTCACAGGAGACTACACACCCGGGTCGCCACGACTCACAACCGGTGTGACAAGGAGAGATTATGCAGTGCACCCGCTGTGCCGGATTGAGAGTGCCCGAGATCATCTACGAGGGAGGGAGCAGAGTCCTTGCCCTGCGATGCGTTTACTCGTGGGACGTCATCGAGCGCGTGGTCGTCCTGAACCGCCAACGCCGTCGTCTTCCCCAATCTCTAACCGAACCCGAACGCTCATGTACGGAAGCGACCGGTGGCGTGAAGAGCCGCCCGACGATGGTCGAGTCACACTTGGTGAGTGCGTTGATTCCGGAAGCCGTCAACCTGGCGAGAAGCCAATCCCCGCTCTTTAGGCTGGAGGACTCACGGGCATCTGGCGGGTCACGTACGCGGTCCGAACGTGTTCCCTTGCTTTCTCGAGCCTGTCTCAAGGACGAGACAATAGTGCCATTCTAGGATGGGCGGTGAAATACAACACGCTGAGCAAGAATCTTTATCCTGTTATTGATGATGGCCTTTCCCTATAGCTGATGCCGGAAATAGGAGACAATATGAAAGTACTTTGCCGTCCATCCAGCGCGTTAATGTATACGAAGATTTATCTTCGATTGGAGCCGCTTAGGTTAGAGCTTGTGGCTCAGGCCATCCGCCAAGCCGGACACGCGATATGCCTTATTGATTTGCAGGTCAGAGACTCATCGGGATTATTCTGCGCTCCTTCATACCTGGCGGCTCGATGTCGTGGCCTTCTCCTGCAATTATCTGGCGAACGTGCCAGAAATTGTCGATCTGGCCAAACTCACGAAAGACACACTGCCGGAGAGTTTTGTGTTCGTCTGGCGGCCATAGCGCCTCGTTTATTGCGGAGCAGTTCCTGGAGCATGGCGCAGGAGCGATCGGAATGCATTCTCAAGGGGGAAGGGGAGGCGTTCGTTCCAGAACTCCTGCAGGCCATCGAGCATGATCGCACGGCTATTGCACGGGTTCCTGGCGTCGTGTCGCGTTTCCGGTTCAGGGCCGCCTCCTCGTTTCGTAGAAAACCTTGATGCCCTTAGTCCGGCACGGGACCTGCTGCGTCATCGCCGGAAATATTTCATCGGCGTGTTGGACCCCTGCGCCTCCATTGAATTCGCGCGAGGCTGCCCATGGGATTGTTCTTTCTGCAGCGCCTGGACCTTCTATGGCCGGAGCTATCGAATGATCAGCCCGGACAAGATTGTGGAGGACTTGGCGCGGGTCCAAGAGTCGGGGATTTCATCGCTGACGATGTGGCCTTATTCAAGGGAAGCACGGCCTAGCGATCGGAGAGGCGATTGCCAAGAAGGGGATCAAGAAGAAATTTTACCTGAGACGCGCGGTGATATCACTGCGAAATAAGGACCTGTTCAAGTTCTGGAAGTCCATCGGTCTACAATATATGTTTCTCGGGGTCGAGGCCATCGATGAGGAAGGGCTGCTGAAACATCGCAAGCGCATCGCGCTCGGTAAGAATTCTTGAGGCGTTGGAATGTGCCCGATCTCTCGGCATCACCGTCGCCATTAATTTGATTGCCGATCCCGATTGGGACCGACAACGATTCGAGGTCATCCGCCAGTGGTGCCTGAAATTCCAGAAATCGTCACCATCAGCGTCAACACGCCGTACCCTGGCACGGAAACGTGGTTGACGGAACCACGCGAGATTCAGAGCCGCGATTATCGCTTATTCGACATCCAGCATGCCGTGCTGCCCACCACACTACTCCCCTTGCCAGAATTCTATGAAGAATTAGGTGAAGACCCAGCAGGTCTTGAACATGAAGCATTTAGGCTGGAGGGCGTTAAGATCCACGGCCAAGATCGCCGCTGGGCACCTATGGCGTGGGGCAGACGAATTTTGTGAGGATGCTGTGGAAATTCAATAGCGTCTACAATCCAGCGTTACAACTTGCCGATCACCAGAAATCGGTACGCAGTATGAAATGACCCTCCTCCGACCCCTCAACAGCGTGTCGGCCATAGTTTGGCTCTCATATTCACCCAAAGCAAAGGTCGCCAAGGGCGCGACATCGACGACTCACGGAGCAGTTCGTGGAAGCCACGGGAATGGGGATCTTCCAGTAAAGATTTACGTGCTTGGGCACTTGAGTCCTCCGATCTTGACTGCGCGCGTGCGACAGGTTTTTGCCAGATGCGATACCCTACGGTCTGGAATGTGTTGTGCACCCGCTTAAAATGTGGACAGGCAGCTTAGGTTAGATGGATGCAGGAAACCCACTGAATTTATTCAACACCCATCGGAGCGGAAGACAGCCGAGGCCCTCTCAAGAGAATACACGAGCGATTGCACTCCGGATGGCTCTTGAGAAATGGAGAGTCGAAGAGGGCTGAATTCTCTGCAGAAATGGATGGTTTGCAATGTTCAACAAGCTGTCTCACATTTTAAGCGGGGCACCTAACATCGTTCACCGCGATCCATCGATTACATCTGGTATCGATCGTCCAACTCTACAAAGCATTGAGAGGCGGGTGGGCCCATGAAAGCGACGCGAACAAAGGGGTTGGCTAGGGGTGAATCAACGTAGCAGGAGGTCAGCGCCATGCTATCGACACGTGGATACGCAAGCACAAGCCCGACGTCGACCTCGAACCGTTCCACTTCGAGCGACGCGACCTGGGTCCTCACGACGTACTCATCGAAATTATGTACTGCGGAATCTGCCACTCCGACATCCATCAGGCGCGAGACGAGTGGGGCGGTTCGATTTTCCCGATGGTCCCAGGCCATGAAATAGTCGGGCGCGTGGCACGCGTCGGTTCCGCGGTAACGCGATTCAACGTCGGCGAGCTTGGCCGGCGTCGGCACCATGGTGGATTCCTGTCGTGTCTGTGAGAGCTGTAAGGAAGGCCTGAGCAACACTAGTGCGAAACATCCCTCCTGGACGTATAACGGACTCGAGCAAGACGGAAAGACCCTGACGTACGGCGGGTACTCCTCTCAAATCGTCGTGGATGAGCATTACACGCTCAAGATCTCCCGAACCTTCCGCTTGCGAATGTCGCCCCCCTGCTCTGCGCCGGCATCGCTCACCTACTCGCCGCTCCGGCATTCTCGACGGTCGGCCCGGGGCAGCGGGTCGGGGTCGTCGGGTTGGGCGGATTGGGCCACATGGCGGTCAAGCTTGGCGGCTTCAATGGGCGCGGAGGTGACCGTCTCTTCAGCACGTCGAAAACGCAAAGAGCAGGATGCGCGCCGCCCTCGGCGCGCAGGACTTTGTCGTGTCGCTGGAGCCAAAGAGTCTCGACGCCCTCGCCAACCGGTTTGATTTCATCCTCGACGCGGTCTCCGCGCCGCATGATGTCACGCGTACCTGAATCTCCTGCTGCAGGGATGGGGTCGTGGCGATGGTGGGGGTTCCGGCCAAGCCGTTGCAGGTCCAGGCCTCTCGCTCATCCTCAAACGAAGAACACTGACGGGCTCGGGCGTCGGTGGTATTCGTGAGACGCAGGAGATGCTCGATTACTGCGCGGAACACAACGTCACCTCCGATGTCGAAGTGATCCCGATCCAGCAAGTCAATGAGGCGTTTGAGCGGACGGTCAACGGCGATGTGCGGTATCGCTTTGTCATCGAGCATGAACACACTGTGACGAGAACAGGCACGCTGCAGTGCTGCGAACGGGAATGAGGAAAGGTTCCATGTTCATGCCGTGAGGACGCCCCCTGCACTCGATGATGAAGAGGGAAAGTAGTCTGTCCCTTGTTTCGTCCGCCGAGGTGACATGACCCCGCACAAAGGAGCAAGACGATGACGATCGCCTCCGATCTCTTGCAACAGACATTTCCAGACACTCGTCGACGACAACGCGCAATGGCAGACGCTGATCGCCGATGATATCGTGTGGGAACTCCCTACGCGCCTGCCATCGGCCATCCGGCGCGGCTATCGGGGCGGGAGGAGGTGGTGCGTCACGTCACCTGGTTCCTGGGGGCGGTGGAGAATTTCCGCTTCTTCGACCTCAAGGTGTATGCCTTCGCCGATCCGGAAGGGGCAGTCGCCGAAGTCAAGGCGGAAGGGCGTATCAAGACTGACGGGGCGTATCTATCACCAGGATTATGTGCTGTTCCTGCGTGCTGCAGGCGGCAAGATCGCGTTCCTACGCGAATATTTCGATCCCGCGCGTGCGGCCAAGGCGCTGGACACGCCGATTCTTGGTCTCGAATCTTGAGGCCACTGATCTTCCGGTGAAGAGGCCGTACCGCGCCAACCAAAAGGAGTATGTCATGACCATCGGAATCGTCGGTGCAGGTGGCATCGGCCAGGCCTTTGCGGCTCACATGGCGAGGGCCGGTCACGAGGTAATCGTTAGTAACAGCCGCGGCCCCGAATCGCTTGCAGAAGTTGTACGCCAGCTCGGGCCACGCGCCAGGGCTGGCACGCGACAGGAAATGCTGCGCAGGCGGACGTGGTGGTGGTTGCCGTGCCGTGGCCGCAGGTGCGCGCGGCGCTGTCTGACTTGCCCGCATGGAACGGTCGCACCCTGATCGACACCACAAACCCGGTTGTCCTAACCGGGCTTTCGCCTCCCGCCGATCTAAATGGCAGCACATCGAGTGAGATTGTGGCGTCGCTGGCCCCCGGTGCTCGCGTGGTCAAGGTCGCCAACACCTTGCTACGTGCCGTGCTGGCGGCCGACCCGAACCAGGCGGGAGGACATCGTGCGTTGTTCATGTCAGGAGATGACGCGGCCGCCAAAGCGGACGTCAGCGGCATCCTCGAGAAGGTCGGATTCGCCACGATTGATCTCGGCGGGTTGGCGAGCGGCGGAAGGCTGCAACAGTTCCCGGGCGGGCCGCTCCCAACTCTGAATCTGATCAAGTTGCCCTGAGCGGCGAAAAGACACAGTTTGAAACATAGATCGTCGTGGGAAGTTGCTATGGAACACAATTACCGAGGATACCAACCGTGAGATACACGGCGATGAGGCCGCCGTCAGCGCAGTACACCAGGTACTACTGAGGTTAACCCAACCATGTGAGGACAACTCACGACAACAAAACAACATTCACGGTCCAAAATAGATGTTCACTGAAGCCATCAGCGGTTTCACACCGAAATTAGCTGGCTCTGATTCTCACCACAGCTTCAGCTTTGCGGACCACTACGATCCCCACAACACCCATCATGGACTGCTTTTGGTGAGCAACGATGACGTGGTGAAACCCAATACGGGATTCCGCACCCATCCCCATCACGATATGGAGATTGTGACCTGGGTGCTCGACGGTGAACTGGAGCATAAGGACTCGGAGGGCAATACCGGCATCCTCTACCCCGGCCTTGCCCAGCGGATGAGTGCCGGGACAGGGATCTGGCACTCGGAGATGAACCCGCAGAAAGACAAGAACGTGCATTTCATCCAGATGTGGGTCCCGCCCGATACGGAACGCATCAATCCGAGCTATGAGCAATTGGATATCAACCGAGAGCTGGAGCGAGGGGACTAATCCCCATTGCCTCGGGGCGTGGTCATGATGCAGCGATCTCCATCAAGCAACAGGGAGCCGTGCTCTGGGGTGGGCGACTCAAGCCGGGGGAATCGGTACAGGTTCCCGATGCCCCATATGTGCATCTCTTCATTACCAAGGGAGTGCTGAACTCGAAGGGGCCGGTGTGCTCCATACCGGCGATGCGGTTCGTCTCGCAGGCAGCCGGTGCGCGGCGCCTGACGGCTGACGCCCAGCACAGGAACGGAAGTGCTCATCTGGGAAACCAATCAAGACCTTGAGGTCTAAGGAGGGAGAGCCATGACAACCACGATTACAAGAAATGATCCTGCGAAGGCCAAAGAGTTCTTTGAGACCAAGATGACCTTTACCACGGGGCCGATCGAGATGGAGCGGATGATCCGAACAACGAAGTGAACGTGGTCGATGTTCGGGCAGCCGAATATTATGCAGAGGGCCACATTCCCGGCGCGGTCGATCTTCCGGAAGGACCCCCGGTGGGAGACGCTGGAAGGCTCTTCGTAGGGACAAGCTGAATGTCCTGTACTGCTATTCCCACGTGTCGTCACCCGCGGCGGCGGCAGGCGTGGAGTTTCGACAAAAGCTTTTCGGTTATGGAAATGGACGGCGGCATGCGCGCATGGCGCGAGCACGAACTCGACCTGGAGAAATGAAAAAAGAGCGGCGCAGGTCTGAATGAACTGAGCCGGGCACCTCGATGGAAGGCATCGAACATTCTCCGGAATAGCATGCGGAGGTTGGGAGGAGAGAAGACCATGTCACAGAAATTCGCAGGAAAAATCGCCCTCGTCACCGGCGGCAATAGCGGGATCGGTCTGGCCGCAGCACTCGCGTTTGCGAAAGAAGGCGCGCGTATCGTAATCACGGGACGCGATCAGGCTACCTTGGACAAGGCGGCAGCACAGCTCGGCGAAGAATGTCATCGCGGTGCGAAGTGATGCCGGGAGTGTCGCCGATGGGATCAAGCTCGCCACGTTGTTGCAACAGCAGGGCGTGATGCTCGACGCCGTGTTTATCAATGCAGGTGTGGCCAAGCTCGCTCCGTTCGAAGCGGTCGGGGAAGAGATGTGGGATGCGACCTTCAACACCAACCTGAAAGGTCCGCTATTTCTTGATCAAGGCGCTGCTACCACGCCTGAACCCGGGAGCCGCCATCGTGCTCAACGGCTCGATCAACGCCCACATCGGCATGCCTAATACGAGCGTGTATGCCGCCAGCAAGGCCGCATTGATCTCGCTGGCGAAGACGCTGTCCTCCGAGCTGTTGAGCAGAGGCGTCCGTGTCAATGTGGTCAGCCCTGGCCCTGTCACGACATCTCTATTAAGCCGCCTGGGTCTCCCTGCGGAGCAGCTCTCGGAAGTCGCGGCGGGCATCCAAGCCCAGGTCCCCCTCAAGCGCTTCGGGACGCCCGAGGAAATCGCGAGCGCTGTGCTGTATCTGGCATCGTCCGACTCGGCGTTCATCGTTGGCACCGAGCTGGTGGCCGACGGTGGCATGAGCCAGCTCTGATTTTCACCAATGACAGTTCAAGCCTTACGAAGGCATGCAGGAATAGAGAATAGAACCATTCAGAATTTTGAGGAAAAATATGGAGCAGGTTTCGGTGACCCAGTAGAAGAACGGCAAGATCATCCATGGCGGCTCTACTACGGTACCGAGGGAAACGCGTGAAGAGCGCGCGATGGAGGGCAAGATGAGAGCGGAAGGCAGCGTCGTGCTGATTACCGGAGGATCCGGAGCGCTGGGCAAGACGGTTGTTCCTGCCTTCGTCGCGGCAGGTGCCCGGGTCATCACGGTCGACCGGCATCCACCTTCTGTTCAAACGGAAGGTCGCACGGACATGAAGGCCGATGTTACCGATGAAGCCGACATCCGGCGCCTCGTGGATCGAGGTAATCCGAAAGGCAGGTCACATTGACGCGCTCATCAATTTGGCTGGCGGGTTTGCCATAGGTCGTGTCGTGGAAACCGACGCTTCGCTCTGGCATCGGATGTTGACCATGAATCTCACGGCGGCCTTTCTACTCTCAAAGGCGGTGCTGCCTCACATGTTGGAACGGCGGATGGGACGTATCGTGCATGTCGTCGCGCTCGAGCGGCGTTGGCCGTTCCCTCGGGCAGCGGCCTACATCGTGTCGAAGTCGGGCCTTGTCGCTCTGATCCGCGCCCTCGCGCTAGAACTGACCGGATCGAGACGCGACGGTCAACGGAGTTCTGCCCACGACCATCGATACGCCGGCGAATCGGAGCAACATGCCAGATGCCGATCCGTCGAAATGGGTCAGGCCCGAATCCATCGCACAGACCTTGATCTTTCTCGCATCTACAAGAAGCGAGCCAGATAAACGGCGCGCTGATTCCGATCGGGTAACGGGGAGTCACGACATGAAAGCCCACTATCTCGGTCACGTCGTGTTCTATGTGAAGGATCTCCAGCGTTCGCTGGTGTTTACCGTGACCGTTTGGGATTCAAGGAAATCGGACGGGTCTTCAACTGGGCGGCGACCGCACTGGATCTCCGGCCGGAAGCATCACGAGCTGTTGTTGATCCAGGTTGGAAATCTGTCGCCGAGTCGCTCATCTGGCTCGCCTCCCCATCGGGAGGTGTGCAGATAACCGGCATGACATTTGCCAGTCAGTCACGCGAGGAGGAGTACGTCGATGAGCACGACGCATCTACAACAACGGCTTCTCGAACGATCTGTTCGGCTGCATTCGGCAGGGCAAGATCAGGAAGCCATGAACAAGTTCTCCGGACAAGAACATGGGCATCCAGGGTTACGGTCCGACATCGGATCACTCGCCTTTCCCTGGGGCGGGGGCGAAACACATAATCGCCGCTCACGCTTCTGATGTCGTGCGTGTGCCCTTCCCCAAGGGATTACGGACATTGACACAATCGGAGGGCTACCGGCAACTACAGCGTGCGATGTTGTCGTAATACCCTGTCGTATCAAGGACAGACGGAGTTTCCATGAATGTCCAGTTAGGGCGTCCTCGACCCGCCGCAAGAGCATCTGGACATCATCTTCCAACGCCACCACAAGCAACCACACCACACTCCAGGCATCGCTCCAAGCCGAGGATGCGATACGCCTCATGGAGCAACACGTGGCGTCCGGACAACGAGAGGCAAGTGGTCGAAGGGAATTACTATTTCCCCGCCCCAGTCACTCAAACGAGAGTACCTCCAACCAAGCACGACGCATACGACCTGTCCCTGGAAAGGGGAGGCGAGCTATTACGACATCGTGGCTGACGGAAAGGTGAATAAGGATGCGGCTTGGTATTATCCTTCACCCAAGGAGGCGGCCAAACACATTGCAGGATACGTGGCCTTTTGGAAGGGAGTACAAGCCGATGATCGCTAAGACGACCACGACCACTCATCTAGCGCAGATGCTGGCTCAAGCTCGCGCAGGCCACCGATGCCTTATTCGGCCTGGTTCGGCCTGAAGCCTTCTATGACCGACCGGTCCCCGAGCGCCACCGGATCGATTTTCTACTTCGGTCATCTCGAGGCCTTTGACTGGAATCTTATAAGGCAAGCAGCAGGTGTTCCGTCATTCCATCCGGAATTCGACCAACTCTTTGCGTTCGGGATCGATCCGAAACCAGGGCAATTACCCAGCAGGACGAGCGCCCGAATTGGTCGGAGAGACAGCAGAAGTCCAACAGTATAATCTTACGCGTCCGGCAGGCCATAGGTGATCTCTGGTACCAGATATCTGGAGGATGATGCTCCGTTGCACTCGAGCATCGGCTTGATGCACGCCGAGACCTTTGCCTATCTCCTCCATTCCACTGTCGAGCGACGCAGAAGGATATTCCCGTTGGTGGCGCCACTCCCACCGAGCCCATCTCCCATTCATGTGATGATGGAAATTCCTGGCGGCACGGTCACCTTAGGTCAACCGACGCGAGCACCTCTATGGCCAACATCAGTTCGATGGGACAACGAATTCGATGAGTCATGAGGTTTCTGTTCGCTGCGTTTGCCATGAGCAAGTACAAAGTCACGAATGGAGAGTATCTCGAATTCGTTCGCGCCGGTGCCAAGCCGCCGCACTTCTGGACGATGGCATGAGGGCCAGTGGTACTGGCGAGGCATGTCGGGAGAAGTGCCGTTGCCGATTGGATTGGCCGGTCTATGTCACCCATGAAGAGGCGTGCGCCTTTGCAGCCTGGACCGGAAAGAGATTGCCCACCGAAGCCGAGTTTCATCGGGCAGCGTACGGGACGCTGCGATGGCGAAGAAGAACGATCCTATCCATGGGGCGATGACCAGCCGGATAGCCGGCGGGGAAACTTCGGCGGGAACCGATGGGATCCTATTCCCGTGACTGCGACCCCGCTTGGAGACACGCGCATTCGGAATTTCCCAACTGGTCGGCAACGGATGGGAGTGGACTTCGACGGTCTTCCAGCCTTTTCCCGGATTCCAGCCTCTCTCGTTTTATCCCGGATACTCGGCTCGCTTCTTTGATGGCGACCATTATGTGCTCAAGGGGGCATCCTCGCGGACGGACGCCGGATTTGCTGCGCCGATCATTTCGCAACTGGTTCCGGCCCAACTTCCCGTATGTCTATGCCGGATTTCGCTGCGTGGAGGTCTAACATGACGCGCTCACAGACTGTGACACAGCCGACACGCGTCCGGCGAGTTCGCCGTTGCAGGTGCAGCGACAGCCTCAGGAAGGTTGGTCAACGCGAACTACCTTCGATGTACCTGTACGATGAGCTGGGAACGGCGCTGTTTGAAGCGATCACCCTGCTACCCGAATATGGGCTGACGCGTGCCGAGCTGCGCACTCCTCCGCCGCCATGCTGGAGCCATGCGTCGAACATCTCCACCGCCCGTGGCAGTGGTCGAGCTGGGAGCGGCAGTGGCCGAAACCCGAGCAATACGTAACTGAACGAAGTACT
>ERZ1370068.3695-contig-2797_pt1 | contig 26177 bp, 45 predicted proteins | sample MGYA00561227_ERZ1370068 | MGnify/ENA primary metagenome ERZ1370068 (study PRJEB38410, sample SAMEA6850437) | metagenome | study: Metagenomic assessment of the ecological functions of the soil: analysis of the soil microbiota associated with the...
ATAGTCTCGCGTCTGAAAAGACATAGACAGCGATCTCAGTCCGTTTGTCGTAAACAGCGGTCGAGAGCCGGGCGCTCAAGAACAAAACGGCACTTCTGTGAATCCGTCGGCGCCGCTGACGCGAACTTGTTCGTAATGCGACCGAATGACGGGAGCGGAAAGCTCCCACAGCAGGGCGAAAATCACCAAAGAATTACAGTTCGATCCAGATTTCCCGCATCGAAGATCCGCGGAACATCGGGCGTCCTAAGGCTATCGTCACGTGGCATACGGCTTTATCTGACCAGGTAACCATCCGTCGTCCCGATTGTGTGTTGTGATTAATCAAAGCAAGTTCCTGCGCACAACGAACAGTTCCTAATTTCTGCGATGCGTTTAGCAAAAAGAATTAAACAAGGTGGGGCGACTGGGTACATCCTTCTTTGGCTTCTCGGAATTCCGATTCCGATCTTGCTCCTGATTTTTCTGCTGCGGGGTTGCACATAAGGGACCTTCGAGGCGAAGTCGCTTCTGCGAAGACAAGGGTAACACCAACAATATTAAATCCACACATATGAAACTAGAAACACTCAAAGACCTATACATTCAAGAACTAAAAGACCTCTACAGCGCGGAGAAGCAGATTATCAAAGCGCTACCAAAAATGGTTAAAGCCGCTAGTAACAAACAGCTTGCGACAGGGTTCGAAGAACATTTGAAGCAGACTAAGGAACACGCGACGCGTCTCGAGAAGATTTTAGCCAGCCACGACGAGTCAACCCGCGGCCCGAAATGGTGAGGGCATGGAGGGTGTGCTTAAAGAGGAGAGGAAATGATCAAAGAAGATGCTGAAGAGGAAGTGCGCGATGCCGGGCTAATTGCTGCGGCGCAGCGCGTTGAGCACTACGAGATGGCCGGTTACGGCTGCGCTCGGACATACGCCGAGTTGCTAGGGGATCCGGATGGCGCGCAGTTACTTCAGACTACCTTGACCGAAGAATCCGATACAGACAAAAGCTTACCAAGTTAGCCACTTCCGTGATCAACATCGCGGCTCAATAAATAAACGAAATAGAACCGATGGGGATACCAGTTGCGATCAGCTAACGACACCCCGCAAACCCAAACGAAAGGACCCATGAAACGAACTTTACTAGCTTTAGCTTGTCTCAGCGCACTTAGCCTAGCGGCATTGGCTGCTGACAATGAGAAGACGAAACCCGATAACACGGCAACAAACGAGCGCGATCGCTCCGGTGAAACCCAGACATCTGGCGACCAGTCAAACAGTCCGGCGGATTTAAAAATCACGCAGGCTATCCGGCAGGCGCTAATGAAAGACAGCGAGCTTTCAATGACTGCGAAGAACATCAAAGTCATTACTGCTAATGGCCAGGTTACACTCCGCGGACCCGTTAAGACTGCTCAAGAAAAAGCAAAAATCGATCAGCTTGCAAAATCAGCGGCTGGCGGCGCCCATATTGACGATCAATTGGACGTTAAAGGATCATACTAACTAACAACATCACACAAACGAAAGAAAATTATTATGTCAAAATCAGTATTCGGTATTGCAACTACACACGGCCAAGCTGAGCGAATTGTCGAGCAGCTCCAGGCTCAAGGTTTCGCAGCCTCGGAAATTTCAGTGCTCATGCCTGATACAGGCGGCACGCGAGACGTTGGTCACGTTAAAGCGACAAAGGCGCCAGAGGGCGCAACGACCGGTGCAGCTACCGGCGGCGCTACCGGCGGCGTGATTGGATTGCTGGCAGGAATCGGCGCGTTGGCAATTCCCGGCGTCGGTCCGTTTATCGCGGCGGGTCCAATTATGGCGGCGCTTAGTGGCATGGCCGTGGGAGCGGCGACCGGCGGTGTCGTCGGCGGTTTGATCGGTCTCGGCATTCCGGAGATCGAGGCAAAGCGCTACGACGAGAAGTTGAAAAAGGGAAATTACCTGATCGCGGTGCACACGGATGAAAGCGAAGACGTTGATCGGGCGAAGCACATTTTCAAAACTGCCGGCGCTGAAGATATTAGCACCGTCAGCGAAGCATCGGCAGCGAGAGTTTAATATGGCTAACGAAAATCAAGGCCCTGCGGTTTCACCGCAGGCGAGACAAAAGCAGAGCGTGGCGGGACGCACGCGCGCAAAGCGGCCGAAGATCTCGGCCTCGGCCGCAGGCGCAATGGCCAATAAATATCTCGGTCGCGCGGAAGAGGTATGGGATGATGCGCTCGATCGTGTCCGCAGTTTTCAGGACGACAGCAAGCAATACATCCGCGAGAACCCGACGAAGGCGGTCTTTACCGCGCTCGGGGTCGGTCTCGTGCTCGGTTTAATTTTCCGTCGTTAGGGCCGGTCGAGTGCGAGGGGCGCCCGCATAGGGGCTCTTCGCTATCTTCTCGACCCACGAGTAAGCGCTGCTTCCGGCTAGTTGTGGCAATGAAAACGCAGAAGAAAAAACCTAAGCGAACAGGAAGAATCACAAGAATTTCTTTTGCGTCGTGAGCGATGCTTTCCGGATTTTTGCACGGCGCTCGTCGAGAGTCCTCGGTAGCGCGTGGGCTTTTGCCGGCGCGATTCTCATCATCGTCGTTTGGGGACTAACTGGCCCCGCTGTTTCATTATTCGAACACCTGGCAGCTTATTATTAATACCGGCACGACGATTGTTACTTTTCTGATGGTCTTTCTCATTCAGAATACGCAGAACCGCGATGCCAAAGCAGCTCACTTGAAACTCGACGAAATAATTCGAGCGCTGGAAGGCGCTCGAAACGAGCTTATCGATCTGGAAAAACTTGCCGACGAAGATCTGGCTAGCCTTGAGAAACAGTTCGAGCGAGTCCGAAAAAAGCAGAGCGGAACGGAAACACCCTGGCCGCGTCAAGCTGAGCGAACCGTTCTGAGCGAACGGCCAGGGGCAAGGGGATTTGGGCCTGTCAACGAAACTTTGCCGGCCATCGCGCACGCGATTTATGCCTAACGCTATCCGTTTTACCAGAATCGAAAGTTGGGGCGCCATAATCAACACCTCAAGCGGGAGCTTCGATTCGGAATCTGAGCAGAAGATGTTCTGTATCCTCCAGCGTGCCGGACTGTCGTTAGGCTGCGTCAATGCGTTAGGCGAATTTGGAGTGATTGTCGTTATAGTGATTCTCCTCAAACCTCGCTGGTTTTTCCGGTCGTGTATGGCCTTATGAAATGTCAAACAGTCAGAAATTTTTGCCTAATGCAGGGAAACGAGAAGCGAATTGTATTGACAAGCGGGCCGACTTTTTGCCAAACTCAGCGCCGCTAAACGGATCTGAATCAGGCGGAGGACTTTTCCCCGCTGGGTTCTTCGCCTCTTCCGGACCCGCAACCGCAGAAATCAACGTAGCGGGGGAAAGAAAGGAAGAACCATGAATCCATTGATTCAGCTCAAAATAACAACTCGACCACTTCTCATCACACTGGCGCTTCTCTGCTTCGGGCTTTTGCCAAGAGCGCAGGCCGTTGTCCCGCCGCCGGACGGGGCTATCCCAACTTCAACACCGCAGAAGGACAAAACGCGCTCTTTAGCCTCACCACCGGTGTCGCGAACACAGCGGTGGGCTGGTTTTCGCTCTGGAGCGACACAGACGGAAGCTTCAACACGGGTATCGGCGCGGGGACGCTCCTTTTCAACGTGGGAGATCAAATGCGCCAAGGAGTTGGCAACACGGCCCTGGCGCGGTGGCGCTTTTATTCAACACCACCGGTTCGGAGAATACAGCCACCGGTTTACAAGCGCTCTTTAGCAACACCACCGCGCAGTAACAACACGGCCAGCGGTCGTCAACGCACTCTTTAGCAACACCACCGGCAGCCAAAACACGGCCACTGGCGTACGACGCTCACTGACAACATTGACGCCAGCTTCAACACGGCCACTGGCGTGCAAGCGCTTTCTAGCAACACCACCGGCAGCAACAACACTGCCAGCGGTTATCAAGCGCTTAATTTCAATACCAATGGCGCCCTCAACACGGCCACTGGCGTGCAAGCGCTCAATGACAACATTAACGGCAGCTTCAACACGGCCACTGGTTATGGGGCGCTCTTTCACAACATCCAAGGCGGCACCAACACGGCCACCGGCTGTGCAAGCGCTCTCTAGACAACACGGCCGGCAGCAATAACACTGCCAGCGGTTATCAAGCCGGCTTCAACATCACGGGCAACCGCAATGTCTGCATCGGCGCGGGTGTCTCTGGGGCCGCTGGGGTAGACGACACCACCTGGATCCGCAATGTTTATCGCTTCTGTCGCGGAGTGGCCGGGCAGTTTACGTCAATTCGGACAGACAAAATTGGCACGCTTTCCTCCTCGGTTCGCTACAAGGAGGAGATCAAACCGATGGACAAGGCCAGTGAAACGCTTTTCGCGCTTAAACCGGTCACCTTCCGCTACAAGAAGGCCGTCGATCCTTCACAGGCACTGTCGTTCGGGCTGATTGCCGAGGAAGTGGCCCAGGTTAATCCCGCCCTGATCACCGCGAGATGAACAGGGAAAACCGCAGACCGTCCGCTACGAAATGGTGAACGCGATGTTGCTAAATGAGTTCTTGAAAGCACGTCGCCAGATTGACGCGCAGCAAAAGCAAATTGATGCGCTTATTGCGGGCTTGCAGAAGTAAGCGCAGAGCTTGAGCTCAGCGAACCTGGAGCGCAAACCGTGCGCCTGCCGGCCGCATCCTTACGGGACAATGGCACCTATGAATAGAGCAGCTGGCTTGCTCGCCCCATCGTGACGAACATATCCCTGACACATTTTCAGCAACGTAAGCCTGAGCTGACACGATTTAGCCCGTGACGAATTGTTTTGACAAACACGAAGGAATTTTCGCATAGTCGGCGTCGGTAAAGCGGATCTGAATCAGGCGGAGAACCGCCGGGTTCTTTGCCTCTTCCGGACCCGCGATTTCAAAAATTAACTCCAGCGGGAAGGGAAGGAAAAGCAATGAATGCACTGATTCGCATCAAAAACGCAGCTCCAGTTTTCGTGATCGCATTGTCGCTGGTCGCGGCTAGCGCAACGACGACTGACGTGATCTTTAGCTTCGAAGAGGAGGAAGGCGAATACGCCGACACCGATCTGGAGACGGACAACGCTGGGAACATCTACGGCACGACAGTGCTTGGAGGAGAGTTTGGTGGCGGCACAGTTTTCAACTCAGCCCCACTCCTAACGGATGGGAGCACACTGTGCTTTACAGTTTCACCGGCGGCGCGGATGGAGGCGAGCCGTACAAAGGCGTCACAATCGATTGGCGCGGCAACTTGCACGGCACGGCGGTGACGGGCGGTTCAGGTGGCTGTGAAGGCGGATGCGGGGTGGTCTACAAGCTCACCAAGTCCGGCGGGACTTGGAACCAGACAGTCATTCATGCGTTCACCGGCGGCGACGACGGCTCTGGCCCGGGCGCGCGAGTCACGGTAGATCTGGAGCGGAGATGTCTATGGTATGACCCCGACCGGTGGCGCAAACGGCGTAGGCACGATTTACAAAATCCATCCACACTCTGGAAGTTGGGATTTTCAGGTGGTTCATACTTTCACTGGCGGTGCGGATGGAGCAACAGGTTCAGCCGGAAGGATGCTTCTGCAGGATGGCCGGCTCTACGGTGCAGCTACTGTCGGCGGTTTGTATGGAAGCGGAGTTGTTTTCGAGCTCACACCGACAGCAGTTGGGGAATGGAATTTCAGGGCGCTATATTCTTTTCATGGGCAACCCGACGGGAGTTTTCCTTACGGCGCGTTGCTCCGCGCTCCTTCGGGTAAAATCTACGGGACCACCTATTACGGTGGTGAAAACGGTATCGGCGCTGTTTACGAACTGTCGCCCGGGCCCGATGACGTTGGGAAATGGGATGGAAGAGTGATTTATAGCTTCCAAACCGGAAGCGATGGCAACAGTCCGATCAGCAATCTTGTTCGCGACGCAGCCGGCAATCTTTATGGCACCACGAGTGAAGGCGGATTAGGGAGTGGCACAATCTTCAAGCTAAAACCGATTGGCGGCGGGCAGTGGACTGAGAGTGTTGTTCATCCGTTCGCAGGGTCCGCCAGATGGTGGCTTTTCCTACAACGGCATGGTCGTCGATCGATTCGGAAACTTCTACGGCGCTACCGTTCACGGCGGCACGGACGACGACGGTTGCGTTTACAAGTTCACGCCTTGAGGCGGCAGCAACTTCGCAAATTCATTCAGTGTTCGTTGAATCCCAGAAAAATATCGGTTTGTAATCTTGTCTAAAGTGATAATCTAGACCGCGAAACGCGAAGTAAGCCTTCGGGGCTTCACGCAGCGTTTGAATGGGAACCGAAAGAAAATTGATGGGGAAACGCTGCTCACTTGGTCTTTTTGTTTCGCTGTCTTCATCGCGTTTGATCCGGCTTTTCGCTCAAATCGAAGCGGTCAGTGAAAAGGACAAACCTCGCGTCAGAAAATCGTCAGCCTCTCGGCCTGCGCGGCCGTTTCCGTGGAAAACAAATATCGTAACAACCGTCTTTTGGATCGGGGAAAAGCCAGGTGGAAATAATCTCATCCCGAATCGCACAAGTGCCTGGGACAAACAATGGACCAAAAACTACGGCGGTTTTGACGATCCAAATCCTGCCGGTCGGCGTAATTATGTTCCGATAAAATTTATACCGCAGCAGAACCCATTTTACTGCGCGCTTCCCTACAACGACAAAGCACGTACTGGCCATCGGCCGGAAGCGCCTCGTGTTGTTCCGTGGTTTCAAGAGGCGTACCGAGGTCCGGCTGTTTCCACTTGCAAGGACCGATGGATCGCGATCCGCAAAGGCAATCGAATCGCTTATGCCCAGTGGGAAGACGCAGGACCATTTCGAACGGACCATTGGCAATACGTATTTGGCAATGAACGTCCGAAACCCAATCTGAATCAGGGCGCTGGCCTCGATGTCTCGCCCTGCCGTGCGAGACTATCTCGGGCTGAAACAAACTGATGTCACCGACTGGCGGTTTGTGGACTTTAGCGAAGTGCCGCGTGGGCCGTGGGCCACTTTGGGAGAAAATAATACGTTTGTTATCAACAGTCGCGAAAAAGGTGTGAAGGTCAGTGAGCGGTTAAGACAAAACGAAGTAGGCGCGATTACTCGATAATCGTCGGACACAGAGTCGCATGAATCGACTTTCACAATTTTCTGCGCTCTGCACGGCTCTCATGATTGTTGAGTGGCTGCAGCACTGTGACCGACATGGTTACGTCGAACATACCGGAGGGTCATTCCGGCCGTCCGTCGATCGTCGTGAGCTTGCGGGCACAGGAAGCCTATCTCTACCGCGCAGGGCATAGAACCGCGTCGTCGCGCATATCCAGTGGACGCGAAGGGTATCGCACTCCGGTTGGCCGCTTTCAAGTCATCCGTAAGGACGAAGATCATCGCTCCAGTGTTTATGGTGACTACGTTGATGACTCAGGCCATGTCGTGAAGGCCAACGTCGATAGCAGGCGTGACCGCAAACCGCCGCATTCGCACTTCGTGGGCGCCTCGATGCCTTACTTCATCGAGTTCTCGCCGGGCTACGGATTGCACCAAGGCTATCTGCCGGGGGTGCCGGCATCACACGGATGCATTAGGATGCCTTATTGGAAAGCGCGCCAGTTTTATAACGTCGCCCACCTCGGCACACTGGTGGTGATAAAACCTTAGGGAACGCGCGCGCTGCGGCGCAACTTCGCATCCGATTACGGGCGCGCATGCGGCGCCCGCGATGTGGCCGACTGTGACGCCAAAGAAGGCAAACCCTAACAGTGTGCGCAATGAACAAGTGAACGCGATGCGGTTGACCGCGTTCCTAATAGCGCATCGCAAGATTGAGGAACAAGAAGCGACGATTGCAGAGTCAGCGACCAGCTTGAACTGAGCAAGCCTGCGCCACGAGTCATTAACAATCCATAAAGCGAAGTGTACCGCCGCCCAATCACAGCTTTCGGTGGCCGTTTCCATACCGCTCTCGTGCGCCCGCGCATCGATGGTCCGTGCTGGTGGCGATTGTGCTTGACGGTCGCCGAGATTTTTCAACAATGGACGTCGCTAAACGGATCTGAATCAGGCGGAGGACATTCTTGCCCCGCCAGGTTCTTCGCCTCTTCCGGACCCGCAATCCCAACAATCACCCAAGCGGGGAAGAGGAAGGAAGAACCATGAAGCCATTACATCAGCTTAAGAAAACAACTCCGCTACTTACAATCGCGCTGCTGTTGGCGTTTGGGCTAATGCCGCATGCGAAAGCGGTCGTCCCGCCGCCCGACGGAGGCTACCCCGGAGGCAATACCGCGGAGGGACAGAACGCCCTACTGAGTCTCACGACCGGCGGGTTCAATACAGCAGTTGGTTATTTTTCGCTCAGCAGCGACACGACCGGCAACTTCAACACTGCTGTTGGCGCTGGGGCGCTTCTTGCGAACACCGGAGACAATAATACTGCGATTGGTGCAGCAGCGCTTTGAGCAACACCACTGGCATCAACAATACTGCCAACGGAGCGCTCGCGCTCTATGCCAATACCCAAGGCGACAGCAACAGCGCCTTCGGTCGGGATGCGTTGGCCTCGAACATCACCGGCGGATATAATACCGCCATGGGTCGTTGGGCGCTTCTGGACCACGAGACCGGTGACTTTAACACGGCGATAGGTGCTGAAGCGCTCAGCAATGACATCGACGGCTTATGGAACACCGCGATCGGTTACCGTGCACTTTGGACTAACACCTCCGGCAGATTTAATACGGCTGTGGGGTTTGGAGCCGGTGCCGATATCACCGGAGATAGCAATGTCTGTATTGGGTCGGGTGTTGCGGGGAGGCTGGCGTCGACGACCGGACCTATATCCGCAATATTAATACGACTGCACAGACTTTTAGCGCAGGGGTTAACGATTACGTTACAGTCCGACTGAGCGACGGCAGACTTGGACATACTCAGGTTGTTTCGTCACGACGTTACAAGGAGGACATCAAACCTCTCGCCACGGTGAGTGAGGCGCTCTATGCGCTGAAGCCGGTGAGTTTCCGTCTGAAAAAGGAGTATGATGCGGCGCAGGCGCTCGGCTTTGGCCTGATCGCCGAGGAAGTGGAAAAAGTGAATCCTGCTCTGGTGTATCGCAATGTTAAAGGCCAGGTGGAAAGCGTACGCTACGAAATGGTGAACGCGATGTTGCTCAACGAGTTCCTCAAGGAACACCGCAAGAACGAGGAGCAGCAAGCGACCATCGCACGCCTTCAAAAGCAAGTTGACGCGCTTACTGCGGGCCTGCAGAAGGTGAGCGCTCAGCTCGCCGCAGCGAGTCCGTCCGTGGCGGACTTGAAGCGAGCAAACCTGATCGCCGCAAGTGGCCAACAATCCCTAAAAAGCCGGTTGGAATTGGGGCTGTGTCTCAGCGACTGATTCCAACGGGCGAACGATCTGGATTGTCAGACGCGCATCGCGACGACGGAAAGCGTTTCGTTGTGCGTGCGGATGAAAAGCTGATCGGCGTTTCTGGAACTCGAATCGGCGATTCGCGCTTGCGGCGAATTGGTTTGACAGGTTGGTGAGATTTTTCCCAAACTCCCCGGCGTTAGACGGATCTGAAGCAGGCGGAGGAGTCTACCCCGCTGGTTTCTTCGCCCCCTTCGGGACCCGTGAATCGCAGAATCAACACGGCGGGAAAAGAAAGGAAATATTCCTATGAACCCATTGAACCAACTGAAAAGAGCAACTCCACCGTTTCTCAGCGTGTTCGTGCTTGTCTGCCTTACGCTTTCACCCCGAGTGCAGGCGGTAGTTCCGCCGCCGGACGGCGGCTATCCCGGCTTCACCACGGCAGAGGGCAAAACGCCCTCTTTAGTCTCACCAGCGGCGCTGCAAACACAGGAGTTGGTTGGTATTCGCTCTTTAGCAACACAGAGGGCAGCTTCAACACCGGTGCTGGCGCAGGGACGCTCCTTTCAATACGGCAGACGAAAATACGGCGTTTGGCGCGGCAGCGCTTCTATTCAACACCACCGGCGACTTGAACACCGCCGTTGGAGCGGCCGCCCTCTCAAACAACACCACGGGCAACAACAACACGGCCAGCGGTTCTCTAGCGCTCTCTAGCAACACCGAAGGCAGCTTAAACACGGCTGAAGGGCGCAGGGCGCTCACATTCAACACCATCGGCAGCAGAAACACGGCTACCGGTCTTGGTGCGCTATCCAGCAATGTCGAAGGCAACGACAACACGGCCGTCGGTGCTAACGCTCTCGTTTTCAACGTCAGCGGTCACAATAACACAGGCTTGGGACGTTCGGCGGGTTCTCACATCGATGGCAGCGGAAATGTCTGTATCGGGCAGGGAGTCGACGGCGAGGCTGGTGTCGATGACAGCACCTACATCCGAAATGTGAACACGACGGAACAATCTCCTGCCGCAGGCGTTGCTTTTGTTACTGTTCGTCTGTCTGACGGTAGACTTGGGCACCAGCCTAAAGTAAGTACGCAGTGCCAGCTCTGAATTGCAAAAGACAGTAGAGGAGTTGAAATCCACAGTGGCAAGACAGGAAGAGATCATCGCTCAGCAACGGAAAGGCATGGAAGCTGTGACTGCGCGTCTTGACGAGCAAGCGACGCAAATCCAGAAAGTGAGCGCACAGCTCGCCGCAGCGAGTCCGTCCCGTGGCGGACTTGAAGCGAGCAAATCTCGCCACTGGACGAATCCGCCGTGGCGGACCTGCGCCGCAAGTGGTCAACAATCCCTAAGGCTGGTTGGAGTTGGGGCGGCGTCGTCAGCGTTGGATTTCAACGGGCGAACGCGCGCTCGCTTAGCGGGCTGCCTTTACAGAATTTCGGAACCGAATTCGCCGTCGCTTACGCGGGTGCGGATTTTCATCTTTGGCCTAACTACTGCAGTTGTCGCGGATGATTTGGCCGCGATCGTTCATGGTGATGCTGTAGCCGCGGCGCAGCGTCGCGTCGGGTCCTAGCACGCGCAGAATTCCTTCGATGCGACTGAAACGGTGTCTTGCGTTTTCAATCAAGCGCCCGGGGCAGGCGACTAGTCGCCGATGGAGATCGGCAAAATGGTTGCGGCGCATCATGCAGCTCGCGCACGGGACTTGCGCGCTTGCAGTCGCACGTAAGGGCATGGTCCAGACCGCGCTTGTAGCCCTCAATCTTATGCGCGAGACAACGCTGCAAGGTATCCCGCGTGTGATCGAGCCGTTGTTGCGCGTCGCGTACTCGGTTCAGCAACTGGCGGCCCAGCGTGCGCGCGCAACGATCGATCTGGCGCTGGAGATCTATGACATCAGGGACAATCAATTCGGCCGCGGCGCTTGGGGTAGGCGCGCGCAGATCTGCGACAAAATCGCAAATGGTAAAATCGATTTCGTGACCGACAGCCGAGACGATTGGCACGTCGGAATGGAATATTGCGCGAGCGACGATCTCTTCGTTGAACTCCCACAAATCTTCGATGCTGCCACCGCCGCGCGTGACCACGATGAGATCGACAGGTGCAAATACCTCGTTAGGCGTGGCGAGCTCGCGAATGGCCACTGCAATTTCCTGCGCTGCCCCGGTTCCTTGCACGCGAACCGGGTTGATCAGAATCTGCAACCACGGTGCACGACGACCGAGCACGTTAAGCATGTCGCGGACAGCTGCGCCGCTTGGTGAAGTCACAATCCCGATCCGACGCGGAAACTTCGGCAACGGCCGTTTCCGTTCCGGAGCAAATAATCCTTCTGCCTCAAGTTTGCGCTTTAGCGCTTCAAACTTTGCCTGGAGTATGCCGACTCCGCGCGGCTGAATGATTTGAACGTTGAGTTGGTATTGTCCGCGCGCTTCGAAAACCGTGACGGTGCCGAAGACTTGCACCTGTGCGCCATCGGCCAGCGGTTGTCGCGGCGGGAGCATCGTGTCTCGCCAGATCACGCATGAGATCTGTGCGCGTTGATCTTTGAGCGTGAAATACTGATGACCGCTCGGGTGCAATTTGTAGTTTGACATCTCTCCTTGTACCCAGACCGCGGCGAACTTTGTCTCAAGCGTGCCGCGGATGCTTCGCGTCAGCTCGGAGACAGTAAAAACTTTGGCCGTCTGCTGGAAGAAATCCGCTGTTAGTTGCATTCGGGTTACAAAATTAACCATAGAGATCGCGGAGAGCGCAGAGTTTATTTTCCTCGGCTCGGCGAGTTATTGGGCGGGCGGGTCGACGATCGAGTGAGCGGGAGCGAACAAGTCAATGCCGCTACAGTAATCCGATTGGCTCGACTCGGCGCGGTGTGCGGCGTCGGCCGAGCCTTTGGCGTGGGAGCGAACTCAACTGGCATCGGGTGAATTACTTAGCGGCGCAGCACGGAGTGCGCGCCCTACCGTTCAGTGGGATTTCGCTCTGACCGAGACCACGTTGAATTTGGCCCGTGCCGGTGCTGCAGGCGGCGTAAGCGGTAATAATAGAACGTATTCGCGGTCAAGCCGGTAACGTTTCGACTCGTCGTATTGCCGACATCCAGATCTTGATATCCCGGCACGTAAGTAACAAACGAACTGTTCGTCGCCGACATCCAAGCGGTAACCAGTCGCACCGCTAACGCTGGTCCAGTTTGCGGTGAAGCTGGATGCAGTCACATTGCTTGCCTGCAAGGCCGTTGGAGCAGCGGGCGTCGGTGCTGCTGTGGCTGTTGGTGTAGCGGTTGCCGTCGCGGTCGGAGTCGCTGTTGGCGTTGCTGTTGCCGTTGGTGAGGCTGTTGCTGTGGGAGTTGGTGTAGGATTTGGGCAGCCGATCGATTCGACCGCCGTGGAGCCAGCCAAAGTGGCACCACCGCCTCACCACGAAGCCACGCCCGTTAAACAGCTCTGCGCCAGATCCTACTCGCTGGGAACATTGTTCGAGTGGCCCTGGCCGCCACGTGTCGCTATCGGGATTATAGATCCACACCCCGCAGCCTGCTATCCACACTTCGTTGTTCAAAACGAACCCTTTGCCGGTGCCCTGGCATCTACCATTCGTGGTCGGTAAAGGGGGCGATTGTTCGCCAGGTGTTCGTGGTCGGATTGTAAACGTAATGTGCGCCCGGCGCATCCCAGCCGCCTACCACGTAGATTTCACCATTGAACAGCACACCAGCCACGACGCCTTGAATGTCAGGCATGGGCGCCCCGGTGGTGTAGCTGTCGGACACAGGATCATAGATGTAAACCTCATTGTGACCCACGTTGTCCCACCCGGCGATCATATGACTCAGGCCGTTGAACGCAACTGTCGCCATGCCAGCGCGCGGCGCAGGCAAATGCGTGCCAGAGCTCCAGTGTCGGTTTCCGTGTTATAGATCTGCATCACGTCCGTGAAGCCGCCGATCCAGGCTCCGCCCGGCACGTAGATGTTATTGCCTATAGCCACTGCTCTGGCCCACTGGACCGCTCTCTGGTACAGGCGCCATGTTAGTCCAAGTCATACCATCAAAGCGTTCGTTGGCTGGTGAACCGAGATGACCATCACCATCATCGCCGCCAATGGCATACAGATGACGGGCCGACCACCGCCGTCGCCAGGATTCCCCGTGCAGTATTCATGGGCGGTTCATTGAGCCACACCGTGCGGTGTGCAGGCCGGCGTAGCTGTTGCAGTTGCAGTCGGCGTAGGGCTTGCCGTTGGCGTAGCTGTCGCGGTCTTCGGTCGCCGTTGGCGAGGCTGTTACCGTCGCGGTGGCTGTTGCCGTGGCGGTCGCGGTGGGCGTAGGTGTCGGAGTGGAAACGTTTTCAAAGCAGACATTCACATTCGTCGTTTGGCCATTGGTGATGGTGAAGTTTCCTGCCTGCGTCCCGACACCTGTCTTTGAGACCGAATAGCTGTGTGACCCCGGCGATAACAGCCGCGTCGCATGTGCCGTCGGAAAGCGTTGCCCCGTACGGTCTGCTGTCGATTGATACCGAGGCGTTGGAAACTGAACGCCTCCGGTACAAGCCGTCACCACAAACTGCGCTGTGCCTTTCGCGGCGCCGTGCACTCGGCAAATCTGAAGTAGCCGATGCGCGTGCGCCAATTGAAGCTGGACGTCGTCGCGTAGTACTCGTTCGTGTAATAGAAGGTGCAATCGTCCACCGGATCGACGGTGAGATCGCTGTAATCGCCCCAGCGACTCGAGGTAGCGCTCTGGCTACCCGTGCCGTCGAAAAGATGTTGCTCGCCTGACAACGTGTTCAATGGATCCGTCGCCAGTCGACCGGCGTAACGGATTTGCGGATTGATCGAGCTGCTGGACGCGCTAAAGCCCAGCGCGACGTTGCCCTGATTGTCCGACGCGATACTGCCCATCCAGCGCCAGGTCGTGTCCGGCTGGTAAGTGCTTTGCTGGAAAATCGCACCAGTTTCCCGGCTGTGTGCGTCGCAGTTCGAACCAGCGGATTCCGGCTACTGAATTGGCGCTTACCGTGTAATTGTTGAGCATCGATTCATGACCGTCGGAGAAGCGGCGATAAGCGTTACGAAACATCAACCTGATCGCGCCATCGCGTCGAGTCTCGTAGCTCGTTCCCGGCTTGAGGCACGCAGTCGCGCGTTGTCGGGCAGAGTGAACTAAATGACGCCGCTCGAACACTGCCCTCGATCGTAAAGGTCGAGTTCGCCGGGTTGGTGAAGTCTACATGGTACGCCCAGATCTTGTACTTTGAGCGGGGTACCGTCGGGAAATTCGACGAAATGATTCGGATCTGCCAGCCGGTGGCGGAATAATCCCATCCAAGTCGGCCGGCAGGAAAGTCTCTTCATTGGATCCGCCAATGATTCCCACTGTCTGCGAGGTGGCAGTAGGATCGCCCACCATCATTTTGACCCGATCAAACACAACAGGCTGCGGGCCCAGAAACATCGTGCCAGCCGTGTTGAAGATGTTTGCGGCCATGTAATACCCATCCGGCCAGACACCCAGCTTCGGGTAATCAAGGAAGTTGCTGGTTAGATGAAAACCGCATGCGATACCAGGCGCCGGTCGCGTCGCCCGTCTGCGAAATGGCGATGCACTCGTCTTGCGGAACACTGGCGCCGCTCGGAGTGGCGAACTGGCTGATGATCCATCGATCGGCGAGCTGGTCGTAGATCACCACCGGATCACCGTTGCCGCCAAACTGACAGGCGCCGCCAAAGCCGGACCAGATTGAACTGATCGCAACGGGTCCGAAAACCGACGTGCCAGTGAGCTTATCAAAACCTGGAGGCCTTGCGTTGACCATCTGGACGTATTGAGTCTTTCCCACCTCGCCATTCGTATCCGGCGGTGCGCAATTGCAGCCGACGCCCGGGAAAAGCAATGCCCGCCCACTGAAGAATCGGGCTGGGAATTGCCGGTATGCCTATCAGTGTTCGCCAGAAACTGCTTTGAATAACCGGGTCGGGGCCGTCCTGGTGTTGATGCGGCAGTTTAGGGTTGAGATTCGCTTCATGCTCAGTTTCTGTCGGCGGCCAGATCAACGGCTGTTCACGCAGCGGCCGCGACAAATCGCTGTGCAACGCGGGATCACAGTCGTTTGGCCGAACTGTTGTTGCTTTCGGGGACTGCGTTCGCCTGGGCGGAGGCATTCGAGAACGCGCCAGAGCCCAGTAGCGTCAGAACGACGCCGACAAGTGCGATACACAGGACCGATTAAGACGCGTGGATTAAAGAACCCGCCTTCGCCAGAGGCTACGGCGGGCAGGTGCTGATTGCGAAGTGGATTTCTTTTTCATGGTGGAGGTTGTGCTGAGGAGGAGTCATGTCTGGCCGTTCATAGGTGCATCGCAGGAAATCTGCTGCGAGGTTATGCGGAAAGTTGGCGTCGCCGGATTGCATCGTGATCCGGAGATTGCGTGGCCTAACAAAAACCCGCCAGGCCACTGAGGCGTGACGGGTAATTGCATGAGCTGTTTTAGCCTTTGGGCGATGCGCGCTCTACTTCAATTGGAAGATTGCGCTGCCTACAACTTGACTGTTGATCAGGATATCAACACGGTAGGTGCCAACCCCGAGTGCGCTTGAGTTCAGGTTGTAATGGTATTGGCACTCGAGCGATTCTGAAGTTTGAACCGGAGTCGGCTTGGCTGCTGTAAACGGATTCGTTGATCTCACCGATTACGCCACCAGCCGTTCGAGTCACTGGCGATAGTGGCCGGCGGCAAGTCGCAAGTCGGCTGGCCATCGCAGGTGAGTCTAAACTTCACCGGAACGACTCCGCGCCTGCTCGTTAAAGATCGCTTGACCCGTCTGCATTGATCGGCGGTTGGACCTGCGCAGCCACACGCTGGCGTCGGAGTGGGGGTAGGCGTTGGAGTAGAGGTAGGCGTTGAAGTAGGTACGGCGTTGAAGTAGTGGTGTAGGCGTTGAGGTTGGGGTCGAGGTGGGTGTAGGATCACCCGGACGGGGAAAGCTGTTGGTCTTGGAGTCGGGGACGGACCGGAGTTTCACCAAATGACCTGATATCGATGCGACCGTTCACCACGCGTGGGAAACCGGGGCCGCGCTGATCGTAGTCGGGCGGCGGGATGAAAGCCGGATCGCTCGGCAGCAATAGAAGTCCGGGCTGGCGGCCATGAGCGTCATGAGTGGAACGTCGGGCCGCCATTGTCGTGCAAAGGGCTCTAGCATCGGATCGGTGTTGATCTGGTCGCCCGGACCAATCAAAACGCTCGCCACCATCATCGCCGCTCAGGTTGTAACCCAGCGAGCGTAATCGTGCCGGAGGCGTTAAAGATGTTTCCCTCCTGAAGCGCCAGCCTTCAGAATGGTGTGCTTGATCGTAAGCGGGGCGCTACCGTCGAGGTCAAAGTTGTAGATGCGCCGCCGCCGCCGGTGAAGGCGGAGTTGCCGCTGATGGTGCTGTTGTTGATCGTCACCGTCGCGCTGCCGAAATATCTCTGGCTGTAGATGCCGCCGGTGCCGCAGCCGAATTGTCGCTCACGGCTGCTGTTGTTGATCGATTAAGCGTCGCGCTGCCGAAAACAGCCCAGTTGAAGATGCCGCCGCCCTGTCCGTAGGTGATGCGGGCCCGTGTTGCCGCTGATGGTGCAGTTGTTGATCGTCATCGTCGCGCGCTGCCTTCGAAACCGTCGCTGGTGATGCCGCCGCCCTGGGCTCGAAGTTGCCGCGCACGGTGCTGTTGTTAACGTTAGCGTCGCGCCTGCCGACGACACCGCTCTCTCGATAGTCAGCCGACGCGCCGTGATGCCGCCGATGCCATGGCCGCTGCCGTTGGCGTTGCAGCTGATGGTGCAGTTGTCGATCGTCAGCGCCAGCGTTGTAGATGCCGCCCGTAGCGCCGTCGTAGCCGTTGGTGATGGTCAGGTCAGAAATGGTGACCGTTTTACCGGGGCGGATGTTAAACACGGTGAAAGTGTTGTTGCCGTCCACGGCCAGCTGGTCATGCGCCGGGCCGCTGATGGTGACACTTTTGTTCACCATCAGTTCAAAGCTGGTCAACGTGATCGACGCCGGTGTTGTGACCGAGAAGTCGATCGTGGTCGCCGTCGTTGGCGTCGGCGGAGCGCCTGGCGCAAATGAGCCGGCACTGCCGTCATTTGTGTTAGTCACTGTGATGATGGTTGCGCGAGCGCTTTGCACACTGGCCATGGCCGCGCAAAGCAACGTGATCAGAATAAGAACAATTCGTGTTTCACAGGTGAATCTCTCCAACGCTGAGTGAATGAGTCTGGTTATTGGTTTCGGCGTTTACTTCCATTTCATTTCTGGCCGTTCGCAGATTACCGCAGGAAATCCGGCGCGAGGTCACGCGAAGGTTGGATTTTTGTGAGGACCACAACGCCCCGGATCCACACGGCATGTCACGGATTTGCCAAGACTCTGGCTCCTAACGAAAAGCCGCCATGCCGGTAAGGCGGCGACGGCTAACGGCGAAGCGGCTTTGAGCCTCCGGGCGCATCCGCGCTCTACTTCAATTCGAGAGTAGCGCTGCCTACAACCTTGACCTGTCGATGCACGATATCAACACGATAGGTGCCAACCCCAAGTGCTCGTGAGTTGAGGTTGTAATGGTACTTTCGGCACTCGAGGACTCGGAAGTTTGGGCCTGAGTCGGCTTGGCTACTGTAAACGGATTCGTTGATCTCACCTATCACGCCACCAGCGGTCCGCGTTTACTGCGATCGTGGCCGGCGGCAGGTCGCAAGTGGGATGGCCATCGCAGGTGAGCCTGAACTTCACCGGCACGACTCCGCGCCTGCCGTTAAAGGTGCTTGAGCCGTCAGCATTGATCGGCGGTTGTGATTTGCAGCGGCACACGCTGGCGGCGGCACCGGGGTTGCACAAGGCCCAATGGGAGCTGGTGTGGGTGTCCGGCCCACCTGGACCAAGGGTGACCATGAACTCAACGCCTACGATGTCACCATTTGGGACTTCCACTTCCTTGGGCAGCCTCGAATGTGATCTCGTCCCGGGAATCACGGCGATCGACTGCTAATGCAGTCGGACCGCCGGAACCAGTCGCGAAATCGGAATGGCGCTAGCACGGCTGCGCGGGTCTCCGCTGTAGACGGTGCCCGACGTCAACGAGGTGCCATTCACCTTGACCGACCAATCGACGCTCCGGCCGATGTCCCTCCCCAGCCATACAGCGCCGGTCACGCTGACGAAGCCTGCGATCAGGCTCGTCCAGGCAAAGACCGACGGGAGCCCGCCGACTCCGCCAAACGGGTCATTGGTATGCGTGGCGATGTCGCCGCACTCGATTTGACATGCTTGTGGGTCGGGGACGCAGAGAAATGGAGTGGACTGGCGATAGAGCGCAGGCGCGCGGTCGTTGTCAGAGAGGTTCGCAGAACGAGCCCATGCGAACTGGGGTGTCAGCCAGCAGCCTGGCTCATGCCGGTCGAGTTGCGCCGGAAGGACGAGGTTACCGGCGCGATAGCTCCAGACCCCGTTGGGTTCTGCGTATTGCTCCAATCCGTGCGCAGATTCCACGTCTGACCCATCGCCGTCGTCGTCAGGAGCGATATTGCGGCCACCACGTAAGGCTTGATGAGACTGAGAACAATTCCGTGTTTCATAAGTAATCTCCAACGCTGAGTTAAATGAGTTTGGGGTTTGTTTTCGGTGTTCACGTCACTTCATTTCTGGCTGTTCACGGGTGCTGCAGGAAATCCCGTGCGGGGTTACGCGGAAAGTTGGCGTTGCCGGATCGAATCGTGATTCGGAGCTGTGCCAGCGTAACAAGAAGCCGCCACGCCGGTTAATGCGTGAGCGGCTGGTTATGAGCACGGTTCAGTCTTTGGGCAATGCGCGCTCTACCTCGATTCGAAGGTAGCGCTGCCTACAACTTGACCCTCGATCAAGATATCAACACGATATGTGCCAACCCCAAGTGCTCGTGAGTTGAGGTTGTAATGGTATTGGCACTCGAGGGTTCTGAAGTTCGAACCTGAGTCGGCTTGGCTACTGTAGACGGATTCGTTGATCTCACCGATTACGCCACCAGCCGTTCGGGTCACTGCGATAGTGGCCGGCGATAAGTCACAAGTCGGATGGCCATCGCAGGTGAGCCTAAACTTCACCGGAACGACTCCGCGCCTTGCCGTTAAAGATGCTTGACCCATCAGCATTGATCGGCGGTTGTACTGCGCAGAACACGCTGGCGTGGGTGTCGAAGTGGGACTAGGTGTAGGCGGAGGCGTACCAGGGAGCTTGCGGTAGGTGCCGGCGTAGCTGTTGGTGTCGGAGTAAGTGTTGGGGGCGGACCCGATTGCACTTCAAACGAGCCGATATCGACGAGGCCGTTTCATTACGCGATAAAAGGCCGGGCCGCGTTGATCGTAGAAAGGAGGCGGAGTGAAACTCCGGGTCGCCCGCATCAATGGCTGGGCTGCCGGCTAAGACCTCGCGAGAGTGAACGTCGGGCCGCCATTGATTCTGCAAAGGGCCTAGCGTCGGATCGGTGTTGATCTGGTCGCCCGGACCGGTCAAAACGCCGCCGCCGTTATCGCTGCTCTCAAGTTGTAGCCCAGCGAGGTAACCGTTCCAGAGTTAAATGTTTCCTCCCAGCACCCGGCCTTCAGAATGGTGTGACCCGATCATAAGCGTCGTGCTGCCGCCGTGGTTGGAGATGCCACCGCCGTAGTTGGACGCGTTGCCGTTGAGGGTGCTGTTGGTGATCATAACCGTCCCGTTGCCATCCTCACTGTAGTTGCGGATGCCGCCGCCGCCGTCCAAGAAGGACGTGTTGCCGCCGAGGGTGCTGTTGGTGATCGTAAGCGTCGCGGCGGTGCCTTGCGCCCCAGCGTCGTTTTCGATGCCGCCGGCGTCCGGGTTGGCCGAGTTGTCGCTTAGGGTGCTATTGTTGATCGTCAGCGTTGCGATACCGCTAAAAGAACCGTCGTTGTAGATGCCGCCGCCCTGGGCATCGCTCCGCGTTTTCTCCAAAAGGCAAAGTTGCCGCTGAGGGTGCTGTTGTTGATCGTCAGCGTCGCGCTGCCAGACTGGCCGTTGTTGAATATGCCGCCGCCGTCGCCACCGGCTGAGTTGCCGCTGAGGGTGCAGCTGCTCGCCGTAAGTGTGGAGTGGTCGTTGTAGATGCCGCCCCCGTTGAACCCGCTGAATGAAGGCGCTGTCGAAGCCATTCCATTGGTGATCGTCAGGCTGGAAATGGTGGCGGTTGCGCAGGAGATGATGCAGAACCACGCGGCTGGCAAGGTTGCCGTCCACCGATAGCTGGTCTGCGCCGGGACCGCTGATAGTCACACTTTTGTTCACCAGCGCAGTTCGCCGCTGGTCAACGTAATCGTCGCTGGTGTCGCGACCGTGAAGTTGATCGTATCGCCGTCGTTGGCGTTCGGCGAGCGCCCTGGCGCAAGTGAGCCCGCGCCGCTGTCATTTGTGTTAGTCACCGTGATGGTGGCCGCATGAGAAGCTTTGCACACTGGCCATGACCGCGCAAAGCAACGTGATCAGAATGAAGAACAATTCGTGTTTCCATAAGTAATCTCCAACGCTGAGTTAAATGAGTTTGGGTTATTGTTTTCGGTGTTTACTTCATTTCATTTCTGGCTGTTCACTGGGTGCTGACAGGAAATCCGGTGCGAGGTTACGCGGAAAGTTGGGAAATTCGGCCAAACCACGGATTGCGCGGATAGCACAGATACGGGCAACGACTAAAACAAAAGGAACAGACGGGGTTCTGAACAGAAGATAACAAACAAAAGAAAGACCTGGTTCTACCCAAGCCCAACCCTTAGCGATCTGTTAAACAACGTCCTGCGGCTCGCCCCCGCGTTCGACCCGCTGAGGGCAAGCTTTGGTCGGACCCCTATTCCATCCGTGCGATCCGTGGTGGATTATTTTGGACTCTTCCTCACAGAGCACTGGAAAGCGGATCGCCGCGCAAACCGCAGAGCGGATCGAGCTGAGGCCGAGATAGGCCTGAGCGGCTCGAGCTAGTAAATGCCACGGGTGGCTGATCGACGGGCAGCATGGTGGAACATGTAGATAGCGCGGACCTTGTTCGACAACATTGTTTCAGACACAAAAGTCTTGCGGAATTCTACCGCAGGCATCGTGATCGCATGGCCGCTTTCCAGTTCTTCCAGGAATTTTGCGTATTCGCGGATATAAGGATCGTTCACGTCCAAAACTTTCGCACGCACTTTTCGCAGCCCGCTCGGCCAACGCCTTTGCCTCGTCTCGCTTTCCTTGCTGCCCCTAATTGGTAGGCAAGATTATAACAGGCATTGAGCGTATCACGGTGTTCGGGTTCGAGCACGTTCTCCTCAGCTTGGATGACCTGCTTATGCTGCAGCTTCGGCTTCCGCATACTTTCCCTGGTCTCTTTAGCGTGTTGGCGAAGAGCGTTCGAGACTCGAGTGGAGTAAGCGCTGTCAATTTCATCGACCCGCGAACTCACATTGTTGTGTAAAGGTAAACTTGCGCTCCCAGCGCTTTTTCGTTTGCACTGATCATGCTCCCGGAGCAGGGTTTCGGCTTCAGCATTTCTTCCTTGGTACTCAAAGATTTCTCGCCAGATTGCCGCGAGTTGATCCGAGTCTCGCTGGCATCAATGCCGTACGCTTTCTCGTTTAGGCGCAGCGCCTCTCGGCTTTGAACTTCTGCCTCTTTGTGCTTTCCTGCTTATCCAAGACGACGCCAGAGTATGTCGCGAGGCCAACCTTGTCGCTCGGCTCCGATCGATTTGTCTCTGATCTTCACTATCTCGCGAGCCTCCGCTTCGGCTTCGACATCTTTGTCCTGCACGGCAAGGATCAGGACCAGCTGGCGGCGGTAAAAGAGTGTGTCCGCTGTGGGTTGGCCCAAGTGTTCGCTCCAAACCATTGTAGGCCCGGCGCAGCATCGACTCACCTTCGCGGTATTCACCCGCCTGCGCCAAATGATAACCGAGACTCGCCTGATTGTCTTGAGTGTCGTGCTCGGTCGTCCGGCCCGATGCACCTTCTCTTGCACCTTAAGCAGTTCACGCATATTGCGGGATCGCTTCTGAAAAGCGGCCTAATCGACCCAGATTATTGGCGACGCCAGCACGGCTCGCGAGCGTCTCTCGATGTTCCGGCCCAAGCACCTTTTCTCGAAGTTTCAATATTTGCTGGGACTCGATCAGCGCGTCGGCAGTTTCTGTGCCCATGACCAGGACTATCTGAAGATCCCAGCGACTTCTTAGCGTTTCGGGATTTTCAGGACCGAGCATCTTCTCGTCGAGGTTGACTACCTCGCGAAACTCCGCTTCCGCTTCCAGGTATCTCAACTGGAGCGTGTAGCGACAGCGCCAAGAGCCGCCGAGCGTTCAGTGTTTCACGATCCTCCGGGCCGAATATCTGAGTTCGCACTTCGATCACGCCGCGAAGCAACTTTTCAGCGTCACCAGGATGGTCTTGCCCCTGCAAGTAAGACGTTTGCGATCGCATACTGGACGTCCGCCCATTCTCGCGGGTTACGCTGGCGATCAGTCAGCTTCTCAGCCTCGGCTAAATGTTCTCTTGCCCGAACAAATTCGTTATAATTTTTCGCGCCGACCAACCGGCTAACTTCAGGGCTCGGATTATATCAACGCTCTTCGTTGGACTGGCTTGTTGAGCCTCGTCCGCTGTTGTTAAGAACAAGCGCTCCGCCTCGGCGTAATCCTTGCCGAGATAAGCTGCACATGCTCGCTCATAACCAGACGCATCTGGATCGCGCTTTACGGCCTGGCTGAACTTTGGCAGTTTATCGGTGAGGATTTTCGCATCGAGCCCAACGCCGGTTGCGAGGATGGAGTAAAGCCGCTCCTCTACCCCGTCTGGACTCTCTACCATGACCAGTGCGATTCGCAACTTCGATTGCGCCTCCGGATATTGAATCAGCGCCTGGTGCAGTTTCGCCTGCTCCGCTGCTTGTTCTGGCGACAGCAAAAGTTTCTTTGTAGCGGCGGAAATTTGACGCGTCCAATCTGGCTCCCTGAGAAGCCAGATAGAAGCGGCTCCCAACAACAAACACACTGCGGCCGTTCCTACGAGCGCCGGATTGCGCCGCACCCATTTGCGGGCGTGTGTGAAAAATCCACTTCGCTTTGCGCGGATCGGGCTCGTGCTTTAGCCAATGTTCCAGGTCTTCGGCCAGTCCCGCAGCCGCGGGATAGCGGCGCTGCGGATCTTTCTCGAGGCACTTCAGGCAAATCGCCGAAAGATCGCGATCTATTTTCGGGTTTAACAGGCGCGGTCGCCGTGGCTCAGTCTCAAGCAGTAACTTGACGGTCTCGTAAGTTGTTCCTCCAGCAAAAGGCGGTTGGCCAGTGAGTAATTGGTAAAGCACTGCGCCAAGTCCATACACATCTGTGGCGCTCGTGAGTTTTCGTAGTTTCACCAACCGCTTGTTCCGGGGCCATGTAACTCGGCGTCCCCAAAACTTCCTTCGTGCGCGTGACGGTGCTCTCTGTCTCGACCAGCCTCGCGAGTCCGAAGTCGGTGAGATGCGGTTCGCCTTTTGATCAAGCAGAATGTTGCCCGGCTTGATGTCGCGATGCAAGAATCCCGTGCTCATGCGCGTAATGAACAGTGCGCGCGACTTTGGCGATTAGTTCCACTGCGCTGTCGGATCGACATCGGCTCGCGCCTGACTACTTCGTCAAGCTGGCCGCCCTCGATGAATTTCATGCTGAAGTAGCAGGAGCCATCGCGCTCGCCCACTTCGTGGATAGGAACGATGCACGGATGCTCGAGACTGGCGGCGGCTTCAGCTTCGCGACGGAATCGCTTGAGGTGCGCTTCCGTGGCCCAATGGCCTAAGCCGATCACTTTGAGTGCGACGGTGCGGTTGAGGCTTTTCTGTCGCGCGCGATAAACTACGCCCTGGCCGCCCCGGCCGATTTCCTCCAGCAATTCGTAATCGCCAAAGTCTCCAAGCATCTTTGTCGGGAGCGCAGATGCGTTGCCGACTGCGTTAACGGATCGCCGCGTGCGGCCGATCCACCATCGTCGCCGGCTACAGCTTCGTCCGTGAGCAGACCAAGACCGGTCTCGAGCAGGCAAGCCGGGCAGGCTCCCTGCCGTGCGTCAGCAGGAATTTCCGCCCTGCACTTTCCGCAAACGGTGGTGGCAGTCTTCATTTGATGGGTTGGCCATCAGCCCCTCGATTAGATAGTGCAAGAAATTCTCCGGTTGGTTACGCCCGCAATACAGCAATCAAGTGGCGCAGCTCATCTTCGATATCGCCTGGCAGCATCACCGTGTGAGCGATTTCTTCGCGCAACAACTCTCGATAGCGTTGACGCAATCTGTGGAACGCTTGCTTCACGGCGTTCTCGGTCATGCCTAATTCACCTGCAATCTCTGCCTGCGAAGGGCGATCTGATTCGTCGGTGAGCAATTTCTGGAGCTGATCAAACAATCCGAGCAGTCGCCGGACCACCGGCACGATACTCGTCTCCCAAACGCGTCAGGACTTGGTCAGGAGAGCCAACGCCCAACCGCGCTCGTAAATTTGCTCGGCAGTCGAAGTATCCGTCGGCTCAAAGCCCACAGCCTCACGCTCGCGCAAATCCTCCAATGGGATCAACCGCTGGCCTTCACCGCGTTTAATGGCCAAGTCGCGGTTACGCTCGTTCGTCAGGAAATGTTTCAGTGACGTGAGCAGGTAAGAACGCAAGCGCCCTTTCTCCTTGCGCACCGCATTCAGATCCCGGCGTTCAGCAGCAGAGCAAAAAACCCTGAGTGAGATCCTTCGTCTCTTCCGGCCCGGCGCCCTGTCGCCGCACGAAACCGTAAATCGGTTGCCAATACGTGCGGCAAAGTTTTTCGAGTGCCTCTTGTGCCGCAGGTGTTGGACCTTGCGCTTCCAGCACTACGCTCCAATGCGTGGTGGTAAACGCCGTGCCGCGATAGGCGCTTCCGCCAATCGCGGACAGTGACGTCACATCGTCGGCAGCGGGGGATCCTGTTCAGAATACGCAGATCTTGGCCGGTTTCTGGGCTTCTTGGAAATACCCAGAATTAGGTACGAATGCTCTTGACCGGCGGTGCGCTCGTTCTGTTACGAGAGACTGAACAAACATGCATCCTGTGTCGCAGTCCGATCAACGCGGCGTGAAGGCAGCACTCGGATCGCCAGAATTAACGCCGCGCGAAGCCGAAGTTCTCTTCTGGATTTCACAGGGCAAAAGCAATCACGATATCGGCGTCATTCTCGGCGCGAAGACCGGCACCATCTGCAAGCACGTCGGGCACATTTTGAGCAAGCTCAATGTAGAAAACCGCACGTCTGCCGCAGTGGTGGCGCTCGAAACGCGCCGGCTCCGTCGAAGAGACATCTGCGAGCAAACCTGGTGAAGCCTGCGCTACTATCGCAGTTGCTATCGCATCGCAGTTCGCGGAATTGTGGTCAGGCGCTTGCGAATTTTTTCGACGTGCTCCGTCTTTCGTCGCGTGATGCGGCGGTCATTCGTTCCGAGGCTCAAATTCGAGAAGACGGCAGCGATCACTTCCGGGTGAACGGCTGGGAAAGGCGCTGGAAAAGCAAGCCTCATATGAGCCAAAAAGCATTTGAAGGCAAGGGGCGGTTCACACTGGAAACCGCCCGAGGCGATTAGGTCAATCGCCCCTACCGAATATAACTCGTTTGCGTGCGGTGGGCGGTTTTAGTCCGAGCTTGCGATAAGCATTTGCGGTGGCCACCGGCCTTGCGGTGTGCGTTTGATGTAGCCTTCCATGATCAAATA
>ERZ1370068.10499-contig-9193_pt1 | contig 26176 bp, 42 predicted proteins | sample MGYA00561227_ERZ1370068 | MGnify/ENA primary metagenome ERZ1370068 (study PRJEB38410, sample SAMEA6850437) | metagenome | study: Metagenomic assessment of the ecological functions of the soil: analysis of the soil microbiota associated with the...
GGTATTAGCTGGGTTGATTTACGTATTGCTGAAGCCTGCTCATGCATCGAGTTTCCAGCGGACCGACGAACGACGCGCCGCAGATTTCCAGAGCGGGGTCATGGCCGGGCCGGCGCGTGTGGTAAATCGTAGGACGCGTGATACGCGAGGACGGATATGAAGCGACGTTCGAGGTCGACCAAGTATGGAAGGGCGCCTTGAGCGAGCGCGTGACGGTGCAGACCGGCGCGAGGCACGCAGGGCAGCATCACCATTAGCAGCGACGACTATCGCTTCGTGGCGGGCATGACATACGTGGTGTTTGGCATATGGGACCGTGTCGCGCTGTGAAGTCACAGTGCTGTTCACCCACTCAGGGAGACCAGCACGCCGCCGGCCGCGAGCGTCTCTGGCACGACTCTGGTCAATCGCACGACGCCGAAACCGCCTGCGGGCGTTGATCTGCTACTTGCTGGTCCTCAAGCTCAACGCTTGTTTCGTTGTGCGGGAGTCGAGGCGGGTAGTAATGGGATGGAACGGCGAAGATCATCGGTGGCCCCTGATGCTCACGCTGTGCGCCCATCCTCCAGCGCGGCCGGCCGCTCACAGCCCGCGGTGTAGTTCGACACGTCCTGCTGCGCGAATCAGGACGGTTCTCATTGGGTTGAATCGTCCGAAGACTCCCGGCGACCGCGTCGGAACCGAACACATGCTGTGCTGCAAAATCCTGTGAGCCAAGCACGGGATGTGTGAAGCGTGAAGCATCATTTGGATTCGTCGCGCACCGGGCATGCTCGATCTGAACCCGGTCCCGTCAGTTGACCAGGGGAACTCGAGCCGGCCTCGCTACGGCGAATGTTTTTCTGAACAGCACTTCGAACGTCAAATGCTCCCCGGGCGTGGCGTAGCTCAAGCGGTCAGATGGGAGCGTGAGCGTCACTTCGAAAGCGGAGACTTCCGGTGCAACGCCGGAATTCTGTGGGCGGCGGCGGAGGCATCCAGGCACGAAGGTGTCCCGGATCGTCCGCCGGACATCTGCGACAGCGAAGGCGGACTCACAGCGAGATCAAGAACATGGTCGGGATTGAGGGGACGACCTTGTCCAAACCCGATCGCTGATCCGCAACAAAGAGCGCGATGGTGCAGAGGGCGCGACGCCAGGCCTCCGATCGTCCGCGTGGTTGTGACCCAGCCCTGCGGCTTCGATGGTTTTGTGAACAGACCGTGGCAACATCACCTGACCCACTGTTCACGAACCAGCGCGAACGCTCCATCGAGCCAGAGCACGGAAACCTCCACGCCTACGCTGTCAACGTGGTTCGTCGCGATCCAGCACCACGCCCGCTTCGGTGGCTGGCGATCTCGTTCGCTGTCGGGCGTCTGTCAGAATGGCGACCGAGCGCCGCGACGGACCATTGCCCACGTCAGGGGCGACTGACGCCTTTCCCGCTCCGATGACCAGAGACACGTCGGCATCCGCAAACGACGCTGCTGTTACTTCAACGGGTTGTGAACGTCGAAGGTGGACTCCTGTGGTGGCGTGGTGAACCCGCCTGTGATGCCTTGTTGCAATCGGGGCATCAGGGATGCACCGTTGCGGAACGCCTCCGCTCCTTGGAGTCGTGGACCGCGACGATCGTCCATACCAGCCGACGCGCCAGCCGCGTGGAAGATCCTGGCCTTTCGGCAGGCTATCTCGGTTGGGATGCACCGCAGCGATGGACGCTTCATGCTGCTCCTTCATGCCCGCCAGAAGTAATGCACGATCCCGTATGCCATTTTCGCTCGCTCTCAGTTGACGGCACCTGACGACTGGGGACAAGCATCAGACCATAAGACGAGCGCCAAGGCCGCCTAGATCAGACCCTCCGAGATTCGATTTTCGCCACGATCTGCTAGAACAAACGGGCGAGGACCGCGCCGACAGCCATCATGATCACACCGAACAGGGCGAGCTTGGCCGTTCGTGGCTGAATCATAGGGGCAGGTTACGCAGAGGGTTGGACCTCGATCGCCAAAAATCTGGCCCCGACTCCGGCTGGCTATCTGCCCGTAAACACCGCGCGAGTTTCAAATGGCTTACTACCCGGCAGTGCGGCGCTGCGTTCTGCCCCGGCCACGCGCGGGAGAAACGCGGCGTTCTGTTCGAGGCCGGTGTCAGGCGCGCTGTCCGCACCAGCGCAGCGAGGCCAAATCAGGCTGGCTGACCTGGAGCGCGTCCTCGCGCGCCTGACGGCGTGAAGTCCGTACCTTGCGCGCACACGGGACGCGCGGATGACCAGCGCATCGAACAAGCGGGCCAATAACTTCGCGCGTTACAACCGATCCGCCCGTTTTCAAGACCACCGCCATCGACCACTCGGCCATCCCTCCACGGCGAAAATCCGCCGAAATCCGCGAGGTCTTCGCAGAACTGGCCGCCTACCCCGCCAGTGCGATCCGGGACAGCATGGGACACGACCCGACGCCTTCCTTCCGTTACCGCAACGCGAGCACGGCCTTCAGAAGATCGCGAACGTAGTCGACGCGAAACGGCCATAGCATTCGCGCGCATCCGGCTGCTGATGTCGACGCCTTGATTCTGAAGGCGCTCACGTGGGGCCCACGCCACGTACCGCGCCGGGAGGGCACTGGCCCTGGACGGTTTAACCTGACTTTCCGGCAGTATTTGTCGCGGTCTTGCTCTGCTGTTTCTGTGCTGGTTCGAACCGTCGCGGGGTGCCGCGATCCTGGCCTGAGCGAAAGAGGAACCACACCACCCCGCCGCCGAGCGCCATGGCGTAGCAGTAGTAGCGCCGCGGTTTTGTTTCTTGCCTTTCAGCACCCGCTCCATATGCCGCCGCGCGCTGTCGGTCGCGGGGTCGCCTTCGAAATACGCCGCCCATTAGGTGATTGTGCCAGAGATCGCGAACCAGGAAAATCGGTGACAACGGCGATCAACTCTCGATGGCGAGCAGATCGGTTGGCTCAGGCGTTCAAAAGTCTGGACACCCTCACCAACCGGGCGTTGCGGGGTCTCGTTTGATTGAAACGTCGTTGTCTGATCGGCAGGAGTTGTTGCTTTTGCGGCAACGATGCAGATCCCTGGTGACGATTTTAAGGGCGTCAGCTCAAAGTCGCCAAAGCTCTTGCTTTGAAATCGGTCGCCGTCATGATGATTCTGGTCAGCCGCTGCGCCAATGCAGGTCAGAACAAAACGTGCCGTCGTTGCTCCGGACGTTTCGAGGCGCGCATCGCCTGGCGACCGATTCGAGCCCCGCGGGATCGGCGTGAGAACGTCGAGCCGTTAGCCGCGCCGCGACGACGACGTTGACGTCCACGTCGGTGGCAGGCCGCGATTCTCGATCGTGAGGTCCCGAGCGGCGCGTCCTGCCGATCGCAATGGCGGCGGGGTCCGAACCGCTGGAACCGGCGGGCCCGCTTTCACGCTGACCGGCGGCGCCGGAACAGGCCGCGGCCAGACAGGCACCTGCCAGAACGACTGCGACCAACGAGGAGGACGTCAACGCCAGTTAGTAGCGCGACGAGTATCTGGCCTGGCACTCATCGATTTTTGAGCCGGCAACGCCGAAAAACTGTCGTCAATTTTGTAGCTGTAAGTTGCATCCGGAAATACATCTGTTCAACATGGTTCCGCAAACGCGCGAAATCCTTTAAGGTTTTCGCGCGAGAAATATCGGCCGATTTCGAAAAATCGCCGGATGCCAGGCGCAGGGGGTCGCTGGTTCGAATCCAGTCGCCCCGACCATTTCACAAAAAATCTTCACAACGTCACTAGAATCACACGCGAGTTAGCGCTGAGCCCTCAGCGGTAACTCGCGATCTGCCCACCGCGTCGCCAACAATCGCCAGTTTTTGCATCAAAGCGGCCACAAGAGTGGCCACACCAAAATCGCACCTAAGTGATGCAACGATGGCGCTTGTCGGAAGATCAGCCGTCAGAAAAGGCCACTCGCCCAATGTGTGGCGTCTCGGACATGGCCCAGCGACGAGCCGAAAGTCAGGCATTCGCGCTTCGGGTCCTGTCCGCGAGCAGTTCCCACTCCGGGCGCTCAGCGAAGTGCACTCGTCACGGATGACGCCTCCGCGCCCGAGCGGGCGCCCGTTCGCAGCTTGCGCGCCGAAGCCTTGGCGAAGGCGTGGCCACCCGCTGTGGCTTTCGAATCCTCCGCGTTCACTCTTCAATCCTCGTGCGTGGCGTCCGCCTTCAGGCGGACAGCCTCGACCGGAGGGAGGCTCGTGTGTTCGATGACGATTCCCGCTGGGGCGGCGGTGCACGCGATCGGCACGACGATCCGCGCGACGTCGAGTCGCGCGACCGGGAGCCGGTTGATCCGCGCGACGCGTGTTCGCGCACGACCTCGATCTACCCCGCTCCGATGAACGCGAGCGTGTCCATGATCGGGATCGCGAATACCGTCTGCGCAAGTCGGAGACGCGCACGCTACCACTCCGTTCCGAAATCCCGCGGTTCCACTCGCACGTTGTCGGAGTGGCTGAACGCGGTCGTGGAATTCGCACGTGACCCCGTCTATGTCACCACAGTTCCGGGTGTGGGAAAGGCCAATGGTGGGAAGGCGGGCTGGGCGAGATGTCGGCCTTGGTGCGGTCGCGGCGGCGCTTGCTTATCGCAGCGACGCGATCGTGGACCGAGCATGAACACCGATCTGGCCTCGACCGAACACGTTCCTGACAAGTCCTATCCGGTGGCAAGTCAGCCTTCGACCATTCGTCGGAGCGCTCGCCCATCGCCGACGAGGGTGTGATCGTATGGATCGCGGTCAGCGCCAGCTCATGCGGTGCGCGACAGGCGCCCCGCTTCGCTACCGTCCACCGTCGTCGTCCGCCGATCGGTCACACATGTTCTGCGAGGTCCCCACTCTTTCACCTGCTCGCCTCGCCTCCGGCGTCCACCATGAGCGGCGGCGGCTCGTCGTCGACGAGATACTCGAACTGCCGGCGGAACTCCTCGAGCGGAATGCCGACAGTCGCGGCGAACTTCGCGAGCTCGTGCGGATCCTCGAAATCGTCACGGCGCAAGCGGATCATGTAGCGGCGCGCGATGGCGTACCGCGTGGACTGCGTATCGACCGAGCCGTATTCGGGCGCGGCCCGTCTCGCTGTCGATCAGCGACGCGAACGGGATCGGCACGAAATGGCCGCCCTGCATCGAGATCATCGCCGCATTGCCACCGGCCAGAAGAAATTTGGCCGCGCAGTACCCCAGGTCGCGCGTGTACTCCATGTCATAGGGGATCGGATCAGCGCACCTGGAGCTCGTAGCCGATGTTCTTGGCCACGAGCGTCGCCTTCATGCCCAGTTCCTTCAGCCGCGCAGCCACTTGCGCCTTGAGGATCTCGCCGATGTTCACCTCGGCGATGCGGAGGTTCCCGTGCGCGTCGCGCTCGACCTCGTGCAGCGAGGCGAGATCGTTCGGCTCCGACGTCAAGCACGACGCCTTCGGCAATCATCGCGACGCCATCGCGGCGTCCGTAACTCAGACGCTTGATGATGGCGCCGACGAGCGTGTCGACGATCGTTTTCAATCGGAGCGGCTTCGGGAACTCTTCGGGAATCAGCGTGAGCGTCGCGCCGGCGGCTTTGCCGATTCCGAGCGCGAGATGGCCGGCCTTCCGTCCCATCGTGATCACGAAATACCAGCGCGACGTGGTTTTCGCGTCCACCATGAGGTTCTTGACGATCTCGGCGCCGTAGTGCCGAGCGGTCTGGAACCCGAACGTGTCGACCGTCGGGGGCAGATCGAGATCGTTGTCGATCGTCTTCGGCACGTGCACCACGTGAATACGGCCCTGCGCGCGTTCTTCGAGCTTCATCGCCGAGTACGCCGTGTCGTCGCCGCCAATCGTGAGCAGTCCCGTCACGTCGAGCCGCAGCAGCGAGATCACGACGTTCTCGAGATGCTTCGGATCGGACGGTCGGATTCGCGCGCGAGATCCCGATGTGCGAGCCGCCGCGGAAGTGGATGCGGCTGACACCATCGATGGTGAGCGGCATGATGTGTTCGATGTCACCGTGCATCAGCCCCTCGAATCCGTCGCGCACGCCAACGACGTCCATGCCCTCGAGGGCGGCGCGGATGGTCGCGGCGCCGATCACGCTGTTGATGCCGGGTGCGGGTCCACCGCCGACGAGGATGGCGAGTTTCTTGTGATGTTCCACGCGAGACCTCCGACGCGGCGTACCGCCTGCGTTCATCCATCATAGGTTGGTCGGCTCTTTGGCATGGGTGGGCGGCTCGTTGGCAGTCAGCCGAGCTTCACTCGAACGTCGGTCGCAGATCTCGCCCGCTCATGCCAGTGTTGTGCGGCCACGTACCGCACGACGGGACGCTGACGATGTGGGATCGTGGACTATCACTAGCGCAGGAGGAAATGATGGCGAAGCGGTCGCCGACTACCGCCGGTCCATCCGGGAGAGGTCCTACGGGAGGATATCGAGCTCGGTGAGCCCTTTCTGAATTTCATCGAGCTGCCAGCTTTCCGCCTCGACGAGGCGGCAATGGCTTCGGGCGAAGGTCCCACACTGACGATCGTCAAAACGCGATGACCGTCTGCACATCGGCGCCCAACCGTTCATACCCGCGGTATACGGGAGTAAACGCCGCGCCATACGGTGATTTGTGGACCCGCATCAGCTCGGCGGCTGAGCCACAAACGATCGGTCGGCAGGAAATACCATTTGACGCCGCCAGCGTACTCGTATGGGTTGCCAAACTGCTCCAAAGACCTTGGAGCCGCGGCCATACACGAGGCCAGCTTCTTGGGAATGACAAAATAGCTCGCCGACAATTCATAGCCGTGGTCGAACGTCGCGGTGACCGGAATCGGCCCGTCAGCTTCGAAATGGTTTAGCCGACGCATGTAGTATTGCCCGTTGACCGCAAGCCCGTTGTATTTGAGGCCGCCGTCGATGGCCCACATTTTGTAGAGAGCTCTCGTCGACCGTCACACCCGGCGCAAACGCTCCGGTTGAGAACGTCAGGACGCCGTCGGAATTGTGCAGCGCCGTGTTATCCGGACGTTGATTGATCGAGATTCGAAAAACGGTCCTCCGGGGATCGTGTGAACGAGGTGCCAATTCGAATGCGAACCTTTTTCTCGGCGAAATAATCGTCGTACAGGTTGACGGATTTGCCGGGTTGCCCGTAGTTGCCCAGCGGTTCCCACCAAAGATTGCCGGCAACAAGCAGTTTGGTATCGATTTTGGTTGCCGAGATATTCAGGGTATTGAGACCGTTGCCGACGAACGCCAGATAGTTCAGTCTCGTCGGTAGTTCTCCGGTCGCCCACACGCCCTGGGTGAAGGCCGGGCGGAAGAAGTTGTCCCCCATACTCCTATCCATTTGGCGTCCAGTATGGGAACGTGTTCACAAGCGATCGGCTCCCGGAACACCCGTGTAACCTCCGATGAGCGTGAGGCGCTTGTTGAATTGCCAGCCAATGTTCCCGGCGACGACGATCGAGGCGGCCCCGGCGGACGTCCAGACGGTGAGGCTATATATCACCCTCGGGTCGAAGATGTAGCCGCCCAAAATGAACATCGAGCGGTTGACCGTAATGTCATTGCGTGTATTGACCTCGCGGACATTGCCCAGATGGTCGGTGAAAGTGGCGTCGGAATTGAGTGTATTGAGATATCTAATCTGGGTGTTGTTGTTGAGCCTCAGCAGGAACGGCACCTCAACGTCGTCGGGTGTTTGCCCAGATGATGATTCCATCTTTATAACGCTCGACTGTTTGTCGGTTGCTGCCGAAACGGAGTGCCGGCTGCTCGGCACTGCCAGATGTTCGACCTGTTCAAGCGAGCGTCTTCTGCTGCTCTTCGAGCTTGCGAAGCTGCTCTCGCAGCGCGGCATTGTCGGCGATCATCGCGGCGATGTCGCTCTCGAGCGTGCGCGGAGCGTCCTGCGACTGGCCGTATGCCGACGTCGCCGCCAACGTCATCGTCGTCGCGGTCAACGCGGCCGCGAGCGTGCGGAATGCGTGGCGTATCAACACGTCGGTCGGCTCCTTCGTGGCGCAGCCTTCGACTTTGCTCGGCGCGGGCCGCGCTAATGCCGGATGGCAGACATCATCGCGGTGCGAGCGGCCATCTCGTTGCTGGCGACGACGTCCGCGGTGTCGGCTGTGACTGGGGCATGCGCCGCCAGCGTCGCGTTGAACGAGACGCGCAATGCGGGGAGTGCAGCCCGCGTAGGGGTGCACCCAGTGATACAGCCAGCTCGGGAAGATCACGAGCAGCCCGGCTGCGGGCCGGATTCGAACCGGTTCGCCATGCGGATCGCCCGGCGCGGTTACGGCTTCGACGCCGGAACGCGGGTCGAGGAATTCCAGCATGCCGCTGATCGGACGATCAACGTGCTCGGTGCCGGCATCCACGCAGCATACACCGGACCACGCGCTGTCGGGGTGACAGTGTGGCGCGTGGTACGCGCCCGCCCGGCAGATCGTCGCCCACGCCGACAGGGACAGCGTGCCCTTGAACGCGTCCTGGCCGGCCGTGGCATCGACCATCTGGCTCACCCCCAGGTGATCCACGTGGTCAGCGCCGCCACGACCGGCTCCGGGTGGTTGAAGAAGTCGGTTCGCGAGTGCCAGCCGCCGATGTTGCTGCGGCCCAGGCTCGCGTAGCTGGCTTCCTCCGCCAGGATGAGCGCCCGCAGTTCCTCGTTCAACGCACTCGCGTCAGTGCACCCGCAAGCGGCCGACGAGCGTCGGGAACGCCGGAATGACTTCGAGTGTCGCAGGCATCGCCCTACTTCCTCGCCGTGACGGTGATTTCGACGTGTCCGTCTCCCACCAGTCGGGCCACGACGACGGTCGTTCGCGTGGGCCGTGGATCGCTGAAGTAACTCGTATACGCGGCATTCATTCGAGGAAAGTTCGCCACGTCCGTCAGATACACCTGCGCGCTCACGACATCGGCAGACGACATACCCGCCGCTTTGAGTACCGCGTCGATGTTGGCGAGACTCTGTTTCATTTCGGCGTCGAAATCGGCCGGAATCTTTCCCGCGGCGTCTTCGCCCGCCTGACCCGGAGAGGTACAGCGTGTCGCCGATCATGATTCCCGGGCTGTAGTTGCCGCCAGGCTTCGCGCCCGGCGGCATGATGATTCGTTTGCCGGTGCTGGATGCGCGCCAGTCCGGCAAAGACCAGGACAAGAGTCAGCAGTGCGGCCGTGAGACTCGATCTGCGCATACCGCCTCCCTGGACGCCAGCCGTGACGTCAGCAGAGCGTGACCGAAAGAGCAAGCCCGGCTTCGCTGGTTTCCTTTATGCTTGCTGTTCATGTCCTTGGCGGTTTGCGCCATGGCGGTGATCGTCTCGTCGAGGCTCGACGCGATGGCTCGATGCGATTTCGTTGCTGGCGATCGCATAGGCCGTCCAGCCCTTGACCGCGCCGAACGCGCACCGCTCGATGCACGGGATCTGCACGAACCCGGCGACCGGATCGCAGGTCATGCCCAGGTGATGCTCGAGCGCCGACTCCGCGGCGTTCTCGACGACCCGCGGCTCGGCGTCGTGCGCCGTCGCCACGAGCGCCGCGGCCATGGCCGACGCCACGCCGATTTCCGCCTGACAGCCGCCCTCGGCTGCCGACAGCGTCGCGTTGTGCTTGCACAAGTATCCGATCGCCGCCGCCGCGAGCATGCCCTCGCGGATCTTCTCCGGCGGCAGCTTGCGGCCGCCTTCACCCAGGCCGTAGACGATGGCCGGCAGGACTCCGGCGGACCCGCCGGTCGGCGCGGTGACGACGAGATGGCCGCGTCCGTTTTCCTCCGAGCCCGCCAGGGCGTAGGCGGAAAGCGATCCGATCGCGCGATCTGCCTGGAACTTCTCGTCCTGCGCGCGCTTGAACACGGTCGCCGCCTTGGTCTTGCAGCTTGATCGGACCGGGCAGCACGCCTTCCGGCGCGGCCGAGCCCCGACTTCACGATGGCCACCATCGCGCCGGTGATCTTGTCGACGAACGCGTTGACCTCCTGCTCGCTCTTCCCGGAGATCGACATCTCGTTGGCCATGATGACTTGGGCGATCGACAGCTTGTTCTTCTCCGCGTGCTGACGCAGCTCCTTCATCGTGGCTGAACGGATACTTCGGCGCGTTCTTCTTCGGGAGGCGTATGCCCCTTCCACTCGATGAAGCCGCCGCCCACCGAGTAGTACTCCTGCTCGAGCAGCACCTTGTCGCCCGCCATCAGCTTCGCCGTCATGGTGTTGGGATGCTTGAAGTCGCCCTTCGGCGCGTCGTAGACGATGTCCTTGAGTGTGACGTTCACGGTCTTGGCGCCGAGCTTCACGGGGAATGACTGATCGGGTTTGTCCCGCAGGCTGTCGAGGAACGCGGGATCCACGGTGGCCGGCTCCTTGCCGACCAATCCCGCAAGCGCGGCGCGCTCGGTGCCGTGGCCCTTGCCGGTGGAGCTGAGGCTGCCGAACAGGTGCACCTTGAGCGCGGTGGCCTGCGCGAGTTGATCCGCCGGCAGCTTGGTGCAGCGCTGGTAGAAATCGTAGGTGATGCGCATCGGTCCGATGGTGTGCGAGCTGGAGGGACCCGGCCCGACTTTGTAGAACTCGTCCACGGTCGTCAGCACCGGACCTTTCGCTTCTTCACGACGTCCAGGTCCGGGGAGAGCGGCGGCGGCGCCGCGGTGGCTCGCGCTTTTCGCTCCTGCGCGGAGATCGGGATGCCCGTGATCACGCCGGTCGCACCGATCACGGCGCTGCGCATGAGGAACGTGCGACGATCGACTCCGGGCGGGACCTCCGCCGAAAGGACGTCCTCCGGATGGCCGAGCGGATCGTGAGGCGTATCGTCCTTCTTGCCCTTCATCACTTCGCTCCTTTGGCCGAACTCACCACATGCCGCGACCGGTCACCGGGTGTTGTCAGTCGCCGGGTGAGAGTCGCTCGCAGTCGGCCTGAATCGTTGATGTTTCCAGAGTTCCCGCAGCTCTCGAGCATCAGCCGTGCCGCGCGAGCGGCGTCACTGGCCCCCGATTGAGAGGCTGAAGTTCCACTTGACCGAGAACTGGATCCGCCAGTCGTCCGAGGTGAACCCGTCCGCAAAGTTTTCCCGCTTGCCCCACTGGAGCTCCGGGCCGAGGAACACGTTCTTTGATCGGGTAATAGAGGATGTTCCCGAGCGCGTAGTGACCCTTGTGGAACGCGTCGGCGCTCTGGCCGTCGCTGTTGGTGATGTCCACCATCGAGTAGCCCGACGGTGCTCGTCCACCGGTCGCTCCAGTTGAGATCGATGAATGCGACGATGCCGAGCGCGGGAAGCGCTTCGCCCAGAATCGGCGTCCGGCGATTCGATGAGTTTCTCTGGATGCCGACGTCCACGGGCGCGTCGTTGAAGTAGTTCTCGATGCCCTCTCCGTAGAACGACCTGCAGACGCGCCACGTGCTTCGCGAATTTCAGGTTCGAGCTGACGTTGATGCCCCAGCCGGTGGCGCCGCCGCTCAGATCGAACGCGTCGTCGAGGATGTCATCCCACCGCATCCAGCGGACGATGCCGGCCACCTGGACGTGGCCCCAGTCGCGCGCGTGCCGGTAGTGCGCCGTGATGTCGGGCGCCGGGAAGCGGCCGAGGATGTTCTGCAGCTCGATGCGGCTCGCGAACTCGCCCTGGTCGGCGCTCGCGCCCGGCCGCTCGAGCGCCACCGCGAAGCGGGAGCCGGCGGCAGTCGGACCACGGCGTCCACCGCAACTGCACGTTGCGGAAGAACACCATCCCGTTCGGTCCCCAGTACTCGATCGAGTTCGGGAAGACGTCGGGATCCATGAAGACGCTCCACGTCTGGCCCGCGCCAATCTGTCCGAGCTCGCCCCACGCATGGCGCAGCCGGAATGTCGTCTGCCCGGCGTCGACGCCGGTGCCGAATAACTCGAACTCGAAGATGGTCTTCAGCTCTCCAAGGTCCGTGGGCGTGTAGCTCCTCACCGAGAGGCGGCTTTGCCGGACGCCGGAGTAGAAACGGCGGTCCCTGCCGAACTCGTCCTCGAAGGCTGGCAGCTTCACCGGCCGCATCACGTCGAACCATTGCGGGTCGTTCTTCTCGAAGTCGTAGCCCATGTCGAGCATCGCTGCGCCGGAGATCTCCAGACCGGGTCTTTGCCTCGGCCGCCTGGGTGGCCGGGGCTGTCGTGGCGGGCTTTGCCGTCGTCGTGGCTGGTGGCTGTGCGCCTGCCGCCTCAGACTCCGGCGGCGGCGCGGTCACCGATTGTGCCGACGCGGATCGCGCGACGACGACCAGCAGAGCTTACGAGCCACAGCCTGGCGACGCCTGGTCGGCGGCTGTCCGCGAAAGAGTGAGTGTGCATGGGTCTCCCTGCCGGCGAGATGCAGAAGTGCGATCGCCAAACTGTCGTCAACCAACAGGGACGTCGCTTCAGCAGGAGCTATGCCAGGCCATCGCGCACAGACGGCTCCGCTCCAAACCCTCGACGCGCGGTGGGCTTGTGAACAGATTTGCGGACCAACGTGCGCGGCGTCTATGACACGCGCGCGCACTGCAGGTCTCAGGATGTCGTGATCTATGAGGCTGGCTTGAAGTAGTGGGCCACTTGCTGCCCCGACCGATCCGGGTAGTGCACGATGACGCGCCCTCCGCCTGAGTGACTCCGCGTGAGGCGCAGCGTCTCGGTCGAGCCTCCGGCAAACCTGATCGTGATGTGCTTGCTGGACCGGTCGACGTTGGTGACGATCCCTCGTTGACGCTCGAGCCATTCTCATTTGCATCGGCGGAGGTCTGGATCCCTTGACGCTGTAGTGCACGACGACCGCCGTGCCGGGCCGCAGACCGTCCAGCGACGCAGCCTCGCCGTCAGCCTTGGCCTTCGTCGCACCGCGGAGATGGTCGATGCCTTCGCCCGTCTCCACCAGAATCTTGTTCACGCCGTCGTAGAACTGCTCGACGCTATATGCCGGGGCAATGATGCCCGTGACGCCGGGAATGGGAATCTGAACCAGGCTCTGCCCCGCGAATGCCGACGCCGGCAGCGTCAGCGCTCCACACAGCAGTGAGCCGAGCCAATAACCTCGATGAGTCTTCATATCACCCTCCTCCGAACACTCTCTTCGTGATTGAGCAACACACATTCCATGGCACGGCTCGTGCGCTCACCCATGACGAGTCAAACGGAGAGCGTGTATGTCGACTGTCAGCTTGCAGTGCCTCATCCTGTTCAGTGTCCTTGGGACACTGGCCACCCCACCGGTTCAGGCTCAGGAGATCTTCACGGCGACCGCGGTGCAGGGCGATGGCGTCGCGCTCCGCTCGGTGCCGGTGGTCTTTGTGATCGACCGCTACATGAGCGACGCGGAGCACGCGGCCGTCGTCGCCGCCTTGCAGGAGGGACCGGACGCCCTTCACACGCTGCTGGCGAAGTCTCCCGACATCGGCCGGATCATCGTCGCCGAAAAGACGACGCCGCTGAAATACGTGTACGGCGTCCGCAGAGCCTGAGCCGGATTGCGCTGCTGGCGAACGAACCGCTGGCGTTCCTCGACCCCGGCGCCGGCCAAGACAAGTCGACGAGCGGATTTGACTTCACGCTCGTGACAATCGATCTTTCGCTGCCGGGATTCGGATCGGGCGAAATCGACCCGGCCGTCAAGATCGCGGTCAACGCGAACGGGCAGATCGAAACGCGCGAATATGGTGCAGTGGTCGTCAGGCTGAGCGACGTGCGGAAGAAGTAGATGCTCGGAACTGACGCCTGACGACGGACGTCGATCGCGGCGTCTCTCCCGGCTACTTGTCGGCCAAGAGGCTCGTCAACACGGCGTATGCTGCGCGGTATGCGATCTCCGCGCGGAACACGTCCGCTTCCGCTCGCACGCGATGCGACTCGGCGTCCGAGTTGTCCGACACGAATCTCACGGATGCGTGCGTGGGGGACAACATCTGTCGAGCGAGGTAATAGGCGTCGCGCGAGCGTTCCAGCTCGAAATGCGCGCTCCTGACCGCGGCGGCGGCTTTTGCCCTGGTGAGCTGGACGCCGAGAGCGGCAGCCTGCTCCCTGTGCGGCGGCCTCCTTGACGGCATGCTCACGCTTCAGCCCATCGAAGAGCGTGTACGTGGCGAGGACACCCACGTAGGCGAAGTTCTCAGGCAGGACGGTGTCGCTCAGCCCATGCTGATGCATCCAACCGCCCATGACCGCGACGCCCGGCACGTACTCCAGTTTTGCCAGCTTCGCGGCGGCGTGCGCCTTGGCGGCGGTCTGCTCGGCCTCGATCACTTCCGGTGGCGGCGACGCTTGCGCCAGCGCATCCGGCAGCGTCAGGTTTTCGGCGAGTGGCCCGGGGGAATGAGCTCGAGGCGTGTGTTGAGCGCTAGACCGAGCAACTCGTTCAGCGACGCCGTCAGCGTCGTCACGGTCCCGGCGAGAAGAGTCATCGCTGTTTCGGCGCGTAGTGCGGCGGCCTGTTGTCCTGCAGACCCGGGCGTTCCGGGATCGCCAATCCTCACCCAACCAGTACGCACCCGCCTGACGTCTGCCGTCGCCGCTGCCAGCTCGCGCTCGGCGACGAGCAATTCGAAAAAGTTCTTCTCGACCTGGCGAGCGAGGGCCTGCACGGGCATTCCGGCTTTGGCTGCGGCGATGTTCTCGTCCGCGCGCGCGATCTTCGCGAGTTGACGAACGGCGAACAGCTGCGTGATCGGCTGGGTGGCGACAACGTTGAAGATTGTCTGATCCTGAAAGATGACACTCACCGGCACGCTAATCAGGCCGCCGGTCAATGGGCGCTGAAAGGACAACAGCTCGCCGGGAGTTTTCGCTCAGATGAAGGTTCAGGAATTGCGTGGCGACGCCTGGAAAGTAGATCGACTTCACGCCCAACCGATGCTGCCGCGCGGCTCTCCACCTGCAATTCGCCGAGCCGCTTGAGCGGGTCGCTCGCCGCCTGGGCGAGTTGCTGGGCCTCTCCGAGCGTGATACGACGTCCGCCGACCGGAAGCTCGCTGAGGAAACCGACAATCGCTGGATCGCTGAGGTTCAGTGCATTTGGGTGCGATGGCTGAGCGGCCGCGACACCTGGGAGCAGGATCGACGCTGCCAGTGCCGCCGCGACGCGGCGGCAAAGAGTGCTGTGGGTTTGAGAATAGCCCTCGTCCGAACATGGCGCTCTCCAGGAACGTTTGTTGTGCTGAGCCGAACTGACTTCGGCGGGTGGTCCAAGCAGGCGCCGTGCCACGCCTGGTCTGCCGAAACCGTTGAACGGCTGCGTCCCGAGTGTCGCGGGAATTGAGAGCACGATCACAACATGCAGGGAGCGCGGCGGCGCCGAAGCCAAACGGCCAGCGAATATCCGTGTCGGGATTCTTGCACGCTGCGACGCGGCTGCGCCTGCGGTGAATCGTCCTGAGACTCTCGCGACAAAAGATCGCCGGACGCTTGCCAGCATGAACGACGACTGGAAGACGATCTTCCCGCCCGCGAAGTGCGTGACCGGGGTGAATCGACGTGCCCAGCTTCGCGCCACAGCGTCGCGTGGGCGTGCGGGCTGGAGAGGAGCAAGCAATGAGACTGTTACTCGTATCGATCGTGGCCGCGAGCTGCCTGTCGGTCCTCGCACCGACGATCGCAAGTGCCCAGCAGCCCGCAGCCGCGGCGCCGGCGGCAGCCGCAGCGCCGGCAGTAGCCGCGCCGCCGGCAGCAGAGGACAGCGCCGCGCTCGCCCAAAAGCTCTCGAATCCGATTTCCGATCTGGTCAGCGTGCCGTTTCAGTTCAACTGGTATCAGCACGTCGGCCCGCTGGAACTGAGCACGTTAATCCTGAACGTGCAGCCGGTTATTCCGCTGAAGCTGAACGACGACTGGAACCTGATCCTCCGCATCATCGTGCCGCTTCATCGGCCAGCCGCCGCTGTTTGCCGGGGATGTCTCGACGTTCGGTGTCGGCGACATGACGACGTCGTTCTTCTTCTCGCCGAGAAGCAAAGGCGGGTTTACGTGGGGGTCGGCCCGGTGTTCGAGACACCGTCGAGTTATCAGCCAACGATTGGCAGCGGACATTTCAGCATCGGTCCGACCGGCGTCGTCGCTGCAGCAAACAGGAAAGTGGACGATTGGCGTATTGTGCGAACCAGGTGTGGTCGGTTGCCGGCGACAGACGTCGCGTAGACGTGAACCAGATGTTTCTGCAGCCGTTCCTGTCGTACCCAGGCGACCCGTACCATCACGCTGAACGTCAATTCAGAAACGACGGGCAATTGGGAGGCTCACGGCGACGAGCGTTGGACCGTTCCGATTCTCTTCCAAGCCAGCGAAACTGGACAAGTTCGGGCCGTTTCCCGCCAGCTATCAGCTGGGCCTGGCGTGCTTTCCGGAGCACCCGGATCTGGGACCCACGTGGAACATCCGAGGAGCCGTCATCCTTTTGCTGCCCGAAAAGAAGTAAGAGACTGAGGAGGGTTTCACACCTGCACGAGATTGGTAGATTGGATTCTTCCAAGCCATCGCCGAACGGCTCTTCCGGCGTCCCGATTCCCTTCTGGCTTGGACATGCTCCTGAATCGGGGCCGCGCCGACACACTCGCACGTCGAAACGACGTGGCCGAGGCCTCGTTCCTGCCTGCTCGCTCACCTGAGACGAGCACCGAGACCTTGGACCAGGGCACGCACCTGAGATGGATCGCACGCAGCTGGCCGGCACACGCACCAATCTCGCCCTTACACGGAGCGCGATGGCCGCTGAACGCACCCTGATGGCGTGGATCCGGACGTGTCTCGCGATGATTAGCTTCGGCTTCACGATCGGGAAGCTCGAGGACGTCCTGGCTTCCGCCAAGGTGAACGTGGCGTTCGGCCGCACGGCGGACATCGCCGGCGTGGCGTACTTCCTCGTGTGCCTCGGGACGGTGGCGCTCATCCTGGCCGCTGTCCAGTACAGATTGAGGTCGCGCGCCTCACCCCCATGGCTTGAAACGCCGGCCCAGCCTGGCGCTCGTCATCGCGGTTCTGCTGAGCCTGTTCGGCGTGTTCGCGTTCACGGACCTGGTGAGCCAGCTGTGACGGCGGCCAACGACAGGTCTCCAGGCGGCCGCCCGCCGGGAGCATCGGACTTGCAGCCTGATGCCGATTAGAGGCACACGATGAACCTGCCAAGCTTTCCGAACGTCGATTTGTTCTCCGCCGGCATCAACGCGCTTGAACGGGGTGCTCGTCGCCCGTAATCCATCGCACAATCGGGGCTACACGCTGATGGGGCTCTTGATCATGGCGTTCTTCGGCGGCATCGGCGGCGGCGTGTCGCGAGACTTGCTCCTCAACGAGATCCCCGGACCGCTCTATAACCCGATGTATCTCATCGTCTGCGTTTTGATGGGTCTGCTGGGGTTGGCGATCTATCAGCTACGCCGAGTCAAAGGAAGAGCGGTTCCGCACGAGGACACTCGCCTTTTTCAAGTCCTTCACCCTTCCATGGTTTGCGATCCTGGGCGCCCACAAGGCGCTCGAGCACGACCTCGGGATCTTCGCCGCAATCGTCGTCGGCGTCCTCGCGACCACCGCCGGCGGAGTGCTCATCGATCTCTTCTCCGGCGTCACACCGGAAGTCGTGATGCCGGCGGAGCACGTCGTCACGACGGCGGTGCTCGCGGGCTTGATTTACGCCATGATCGCGCTGTATGCGAAAGGCATCGTGTTCTCGCACGCCACACTGATCGCGGCCCTGGGGGCGTTCCTCTTCCGCGTGTTCGCCGTCCAGGACCACTTTCCGCAGATCGTGCCGTATGCGGCGCCGGGCGAAGGCCCGGGCGCGCGTGCAGCCTGACCGCACGTGCGGCTTGAAACGTTGGAAGCACTGGAGAGCGGTTATGGACGACATGTGGACGCGGTTCGCGAGCGATATGGTGGCCAGGGTCAGCGGGCCGATGCAATTCAGACTCGTGCTTCCAACCGGCCATGGCGGCATTTTTCGCGATTCGGTCCGGCCTCGGCCGATGCCAGAGAGGGCAGGCCGCCGTTTTTCTGGAGTCTCGTTTCGGGCAGTGCCCCGCGCGAGGCCACGCTCAAGAGCGGCTGGAAGAGCGTCGGCCGAGTGTTCATTCTCGCCGTCGTGCTCGATGTCGTCTATCAGCTGTACGTGTTACACTTTGTTTACCCGCTACAGGCGTTCGCCGTCGCAGTCATTTTGGCGATCGTGCCGTACCTGATCCTGCGCGGGCTGGTCACGCGTCTGGCTCGAACGAATCGCGTGCGAGGCTGACTCGACCGCCAGGATCTTCGACACGATCACCGCATTTCGTCACTCTAACCGCCCGTTGTGTGCCAAGCTCAGGCGTGCCATACTAAAGGTCTCCAATCCAAAGACAAGGGGACCCACAGGATGTGGCCTGGATTCGATCCGCAAGTTGTGCGGGCGTTGGCGACGATTCGCGAGATGGTGGCGCTCCAGCATCAGACACCCAGCAAGGAATGGCCACTTGTGCACGTAGAAGAGCACGATGCGCTTCTGGTGGTGCGCGAGTGGCCGGATGGGTCCATCACCGCGTACGCCGCTGACACGAAGCACGCCTGACCTCGAAAATCGTCGCAACTCCTGCCGACCTCCCTCACCGGATCTTGTGATCCGACTGGCTGCGCTCCCGAAGGCTTTTATTCCAGATCGCCTGATTCACGCCAGATTCTGACAAGTCCGGCGCCCGGCTGACTGGCTCAACGCTTGCTCCGAGCCCGCCGACGCGCGGCTCAGAGCTTCCCAACCCGCGCTCAGTCGGTCACTGAGCACCACGCCGCGTCTGACGAATTGGAGGAAATGAGCGAACTATGCCAACAAAGAAACCGAACATCCTGATTCTCTGGGGCGACGACATCGGCATGTGGAACATCAGCCACTACAGCAAGGGCATGATGGGCTACCAGACGCCGAACATCGATCGGATCGCCAAGCGAAGGCGCGACGTTCACCGACTGGCATGGCCAGCAGAGCTGCACCGCCGGACGCGCCTGCTTCATCACCGGGCAGAATCCGATCCGCACCGGCCTGACCAAGGTCGGCATGCCCGGCGCCAAGGTCGGTCTTCAGAAGGAAGATCCGACCATCGCCGAACTGCTGAAGCCGCTCGGCTACGCCACCGGCCAGTTCGGCAAGAACCATCTGGGCGATCGCGATGAATACCTGCCGACCGTGCACGGCTTCGACGAGTTCTTCGGCAACCTCTATCACCTGAACGCCGAGGAGGAGCCGGAGTATCCCGACTATCCGAAGGATCCGGCGTTCAAGAAGAAGTTCGGACCGCGCGGCGTGCTCCACTGCGTGGCGGACGGCAAGGGCGGGCAGACGGTCAAGGACACCGGCCCGCTGACCAAGAAGCGCATGGAAACCATCGACGAGGAGATCACGTCGGCCGCGCTCGCCTGGATGGAGAAGCAGGCCAAGGCGGACAAGCCGTTCTTCCTCTGGTACAACTCGACGGCCATGCACTTCAAGACCCACGTCGCCGAGAAGAACATCGGCAAGAGCGGGCAGGATCCCTACAGCGATCGCATGGTCGTCCACGACGAGCAGATCGGCCAGATGCTCGACAAGCTCGACGAGCTCGGCATCGCCGACAACACCATCGTCATGTACTCCACCGACAACGGCCCGGAGAACGACTTCTGGCCGGATGGCGCCAACACGCCGTTCCGCAGCCAGAAGGACACCAACTGGGAGGGCGGCTGGCGCGTGCCCTGCTTCCTCCGCTGGCCTGGGCAAGATCGCGGCCGGCTCGGTGCTGAACGGTATCTGCTCGCACATCGACATGTTGCCGACCTTGCTGGCCGCCGCCGGCGATCCGGACGTCACCGAGAAGTGCCTCAACGGCTACAAGGTCGGGAACGATGACCTACAAGGTCCATCTCGACGGCCACAACCTGGTGCCGTATCTGACCGGCGAGACGAAGGAGAGCCCGAGAACGAGCCTCTTCTACTTCAGCGACGACGGCGACGTCATTGCGGTGCGCAACGGCGACTACAAGTTCGTGCTGGCCGAGCAGGAGGCGAATTCATCATGGGTGTGGATGAAGCCGTTCGTGAAGCTCCGGATGCCGAAGATCTACCACCTCCGTCGCGATCCGTTCGAGCGCGCCGATTTCAACTCGAGCGCCTATTGGGATTGGATGGTCGCGCACATCTACATGATGTATGAGATGCAGGCGCTGGTGGCGGGCAGATCGAGGACTTCGCCAAGTTCCCGCCGCGCCAGAAGCCGGCCTCGTTCAACCTGGACGAGGTGATGAGGCAAGTCGACGATCCACAAGTAACGTGGGACACAGCAGCCACCCCGGCGGACCATGTGTCCGCCGGGGATTCATTCGAACGCTCGGTGGCCGCAGAGGTCCGCGACTTCTACGACCGGTATCCCTATCCTCGGCCCGTCGCGAGCCTCGAGGAGTATCGACAGCTCTGGCGCGATCAACGCAGGCGTCGGGCCGACTACCATCTCTTCTGGCCGGCCGGATCCGTATCGGGACGACTTTTCCATCCTCGTCGCCGGCTGCGGAACATCGCAGGCCGCCAGGCACGCCATGCGCTGGCCCGCGGCGCAGGTGACCGCCATCGACGTCAGCGCAACCAGCGTCCGATGTACCGAGGAGCTCAGGCGCACGCACGGCCTGACCAATCTCGAGGTCCAGCAGCTTCCGATCGATCGCGTTCACGAGCTCGGGCGCCTGCTTCGATCAGATCGTCTGCACCGGGGTGCTGCATCATCTCGAGGACCCCGACGCGGGCTTGCCGCGCTGCGTGAGGTGCTGGAAACCGGACGGCGCCATGCATCTGATGGTCTATGCGCCGTACGGCCGCACCGGCATCTACATGCTGCAGGAGTTCTGCAGGCAACTCGGCATCCGCGCGACAGACGGCGAGATTCGCGACCTCATCGCCGCGCGCTGCGCGATCTGCCGCGCGGCCATCCGCTCGAGCGTCTGCTGCGGACGGCACCGGACTTCCGGCAGGAGCCGGCGCTGGCCGATGCGCTCCTGCACCCGCAGGACCGCGCGTACTGGTGCCGCAACTGTTCGACTTCATCGAGGGCGCGGGCCTGAGGTTCGGCCGCTGGATCAAGCAGGCTCCCTACAGCCCGCAGTGCGGCGTGATGGCGCACCTTCCACAGGCGACGCGCTTGAGGGCGCTCACGACGGTCGAGCAGTACGCCGCTGTCGAGCTCTTTCGCGGCACGATGGTTCGGTCACAGCGTGGTCGGCGTATCGAAGCGACGGCCGGTCGGCGAACGGACACGTCAGCTTTGTCGACGACGCGATGCCTCGACTACGTGCCGATTCGAGCTGCCGGACACGATCTGCGTTCACGATCGGTTGCCGCCCGGAGCCGCGGCGGTCCTGATCAACCGGACTCACACGCGACAGCGGATCTCGTCCTCGCCGGTCAACGCGCTCGAAAAGCGCCTGTTCGATGCGGTGGACGGAAGCCGCCGTCTCGGCGAGATCGTGGAGGACGTCGCTGCCAGCCAACGCAGGACGCGATTCGAGATCGGCCGTCACTTCTTCGAGCGGCTCTGGCTCCACGATCACATCGCGATCGGCACGGCATCAGCCCGGCCTGGAGGAGACAACACCATGTCACTCGAGATCAAGCCGTCGGTCATTCCGATGGAGGCGCCGCCGGGGTTCCACATGCTCTCGAAGCCGACGGGCGCGGCGTGCAACCTGGACTGCAAATGCTGCTTCTTTCTCTCGAAGGATGCGCTGTATCCAAACGATCGTCTGAGGATGTCAGACGACGTGCTGGAGCGCTACATCAAGCAGCTTGCTCGAGTCGCACCCAGACGCCCACGGTGACGGTCGCCTGGCAAGGCGGCGAGCCGACGCTCATGGGTGTGGACTTCTACAGACGATCCGTCGAGTACGTCCGGAAGCACCGACGGCCCAGGCCAGCAGGTGGATACACCGTTTCAAACCAATGGCGTCCTGATCGACGACGAGTGGGCCGCGTTCTTCAAACAGCACGACGTGCTGATCGGGCTGAGCGTCGATGGCCCGAAACAGCTGCACGACGCCTATCGCGTCACGAAAGGCGGACAGGGCACATTCGATCAGGTGATGCGCGGCCTCGACCACCTGCGCAGGCACGACGGTCAGGTTCAACATCCTGTGCACCGGTCAACGCCGCGAATGGAGACCACGGGCGCGACGTGTACCGCTTCTTTCGCGACGAGCTCCACGCGGAGTGGATGCAGTTCATTCCGATCATCGAGCGGGCGACGCCGGAGACGCTTCGCCGATCGCCAACCTGGGCTGGAGCGCGCGGCCGGGCGGACAGCGCCTGCTCTACACGCAGTCCGGCAGCCTGGTGACGGACCGCTCCGTCAGGCCCGAGCAGCATGCGGGCGCTTCCTGATCGACATCTTCGAAGAATGGGTCCGGAAAGACGTGGGCCGTGTCTACGTCCAGATGTTCGACGTCACGCTCGAGGCGTATTTCGGCAGCTACAAACTGTGCATCCACGCCCCCACCTGCGGATATGGACCGGCACATCGAGCACAACGGCGACGTCTATTCCTGCGACCACTACGTCGAGCCGGGCTACCGCCTGGGCAACATCGCCGAGACGCACATGCTCGACCTGGTCGCGTCGCCGAATCAGCGCAAGTTCGGCCTCGACAAGCAGGCGACGCTCACCGAAGCAGTGTCTCGAATGCGACGTGCGCTTCCTCTGCAACGGCGGCTGCCCGAAGGATCGCTTTGCGTCACTCTCTCGACGGCGAACCCGGTCACAACTATCTCTGCTCCGGGCTCAAGGCGTTCTTCGATCACGTCAACCCGGCGATGCAGACGATGGCTCGCTTGATCAAGAGCAACCGCGCGCCGGCAGAAATCATGGAGATGTACGCGGCGAAAGAACACGCCAGGGAAGCGACGGCTTCTGTCACTGCGGCAGCGGAAGATGTTCACGCGGTGTCACGGCGCCCAGCCAGGAGCCCTGCGCATGAGTCACGCGGGCCCCTTAGAGGCGTGCCTGGGCGACCTCTCCAGCCTATCAGGCAGGCGCGTTGTCTCCGCAGCTCGTTCCTTCAGCCGAGTGATTGTGTCCGCATCTCTCCGCATGGCCTCCGCCGCATCGGCGGGACCCTCTCGGCATGATCGCGATGAACCCGGCGCTGCGAGCGGAGGCGGATGAAGAGGCTGCAGCAGAAATTATCGACGATCTGCGATGTGCTGCGAACGACTACCGTTCGAAACCAACCCTTAACTTCGATCGCGTCACGCCGATTCGATCACCGTAAACCTCGATAAAACCGTCGAATCCGTCGAGTCACGTCACAGTTACGTCAGCGGCGACTGCGGCAGCTCGTCGGGCACAGAGAACAGTCTACACGAACACTCGACATTGGCCAGAACCACCAAATGGGGCGGTCCTATGGCGGCTCCTGTGAAAGCCTGTGCTCCAACCAGTTGAGCAACCACGACCGCGATGTAGAACTGGCCGAACAACGCTTCGAGGGGAACCAAGATGGTGGCCGGTGGCTGGACTGCCACTGCTGCACTCGAACCAACGCTCGTCAGCGAGCCGAGGCTGACGTTGGTCAGTACGGCGATGCGCCCGTCCCAGGTGTCGAGCCCGGCGCTGAATCCCGGACTCACGCTGAACGATCCTGGCAAGAAACTCTCGATCAACAAAAACAGATCGGCCCATGCTCCGGCTGCGAGGAGATAACCGCACACCGCGCCGAGCACATCGTCGGCACGGACGACGCGTTGCGCGAAGATATTTCGCAGGATCACGAACGTCGCGAAACCGATCAGCAAGAGTTTTGCGCTGTGATTGATCACGCGAAGGGAGAGCTGAGGATCGCTACCAGATAGCACGTAGTGGGCAGCAAAGGTGGCGGCGGCGGTGACTAACGCCATGAATGCCACCAGGCGATCCGCCCGCCTTTCGAAGACGATCAGGAACACGAGCAGCATCATCGCCATCATGGCGAGGTCGGAGAGGACGAGGACGCAGCAGCCGTTGACTGAACGACTCGACGAGGGTCACGCCAAGCCAGGGCCGCAAGGAGGTAGCTGGTCGCTATGTGCTTCACGGATGGTATTCACGGCCCCTTCAAGCTCGCGGGAGATGCCACAAGTGTAGGGTTTCGGGGGTGGACAGGAACGATGTTTAAAAGCCTCATGACTTTTGCGTTGCGCCGAGCCAAGCGTCGCTTCAGACGCACTCCTCACCGACGGCGGCGTAGCATAGGCGGCGGCCAAGGCGGGCCTGGGATCGCAGATCGCACAGCACCATGGGAGCGCGCGGCGGCGCGGCATGCCGATCTTAACGAATATCCGTGCCACGATTCTTGGCTTTTGGGTGCGACCGGATGTGGCAGCAGCCTGTGGCGAAGATCAGTCCTGTTCTGTTTCCTCAATCGAAGCGACACGAAGTCGAGGCGCTGATGAGCTGCCTCGTCGCTGGCCGAAAGGCGCGAACAGGTTCCGATGGGGCGAGCACGCTGGCGCGTGTTGGTTGGCATTCTGTTGGCGCCGAAGTCGGTCTGACTCCGCGAAAACAGATCCCGGACGCTCGCATCGACGCTCTTCTGACGAGTCGACGACAACCTGGAGAGGAGCACGCAACAATGAAACGGCTACTCGGTATCGATGCTGGCAGCAGGTTGCCTGTTGGCGCGCTTGCGCCGACGATCGCGGCAGGCCAGCAGCCCGCGCCTGCGGCCGGGCAGCCAGATCCTCGCCAAAAAGCTCTCGAACCCGATTTCCGATCTGGTCAGCGTGCCGTTGCAGTTCAACTGGCAGCAGAGAGGTTGGCCCGCTGGAGCTCAGTCAATTCATCCTGAATTTTCAGCCGGTCATGCCCTTCGAGGCTGAACAAGCACTGGAACATGATCGCCCGAGTCATCATGCCGTTCATCGGTCAGCCGCCGTTCGTCGTCAATGGCGAGGGGCTAACGGCATCGGAGACATCGACCGCGTCTCTTTTCTTCTCACCGAGAACACAAAGGCGGGTTCACATGGGGCGTTGGACCGGTATTCGCCCTGCCGGCCAGCTATCAGCCGACCATCGGAAGCGGACACTGGAGCATCGGTCCGACGGTCGTCGCGTTGAAACAACACGAAAAGATGACGTATGGGAGTGTTGTGGAACCAGGTATGGTCGGTTGCCGGCGATGACAGACGCGAAGACGTCAACCAGATGTTTCTCGAGCCGTTCTTCGCGTATCAGGCGACGAAAACCGTGACGCTGACCATCCAGTCGGAATCAACCGCTGACTGGGAAGCCGACACAGCATACGTGGACCATTCCGATCAACTTCGAAGTCGCGAAGTTGTCGACGTTTGGACACTTTCCGGCCAGCTATCAACTGGGCGTGGGCGGCTTTCCCGCCCATCCCGACAAGCGGACCTTCATGGAAGATCCGGGCGGCCATCATCATCCTGCTGCCCGTAGAACATAAGCCGTGAACCACACTGAGAGTTCACATCGCATTCTGCCTGGATTGTTCTTTGCGTTCAGGGCCCGCCGGGTTGATCGCGCCGCATCCACCAAATCGCCGAAGTCACGTCGCTGTAAGGACTTCACGTGCTTCGCTGCGGCGAGAACGATGTCGAAGGTCATGGTATACCGTGAGCGCCGCGCGGTCGGATCTGAGGAGACGGACATGGCTGAATCAAAAGCGTCGCCCTTTCACCGCACCATCGATCGGTATCATCTGCCGGAACCGGAGTGGGAATTTCCGAACGCAAAGATCAAGACGTACGCCGTCGACTCCACCGCTGACTTTCCTCCGATGAAGGAAGCCCCGAAAGGGATCGCCCAACATCCTGCTGGTGCTGCTCGACGACGTGGGTTTCGGGTGGCCAAGCGTCAACGGCGGCCTGGTGCGCATGCCGACGGCCGAACGGCTGGCGAAGAACGGGCTCTTCTACAACCAGTTCCACACGACCGCGCTGTGTTCGCCCACGCGTGCGGCGCTTGCTCACCGGGCGGAATCACCATTCCGGTGGCGACTGGCGTGATCCAGGAAATGGCCACGGGATACCCGGGCTACTGCGGCATCATCCCGAAAGGCTGCGCCACGTTCGCGGAACTGCTCAAGCAGGCGGGCTACACCTGCTCGTGGTTTGGCAAGAACCACAACGTTCCGGACAACCTGACCAGTGCGGCCGGTCCCTTCGACAACTGGCCAACCAGTCAAGGCTTCGACTACTTCTA
>ERZ1370068.2809-contig-1937_pt1 | contig 26171 bp, 28 predicted proteins | sample MGYA00561227_ERZ1370068 | MGnify/ENA primary metagenome ERZ1370068 (study PRJEB38410, sample SAMEA6850437) | metagenome | study: Metagenomic assessment of the ecological functions of the soil: analysis of the soil microbiota associated with the...
TTACGCATTGCTGGACTTCTTCGCGTCCCATTCGGGACTGGCAGACCACCAGCACGTTCCTCAACAACGCCATCGTCCCGACGCCGCCGAGCGCGGGAGACTTCAGCGCGAGACGATGACCGTTCATCCGGCGACCGGGCAGCCGTTCGCGTGCAACGGCGTCACCGGCGCGATCTGCGCGAACCGCCTCGATCCGGTGGCGATGAAGATCATCAACGACTACATCCCCGCAGGCCAACGTGTCCGGCAGCATCTGGCAGGGCTACGTGCCCAGCCCGTACGACACCGACGAGATCCTGGTGAAGCTCGACCACCAGGTGAACGCCGCGCACCGCCTCAGCGGCAACTACTTCCTGACGAGCGGGCTCGAACACCGTCGAAGGCGGGGACCGGGAACCTGCCGTGGGCCAGCCAGCAATTCAAGTGGCGGCAGCACAACGTCAACGTCAGCGACACCTGGGTGATGAGCACGAGCCGGATCAACCAGGCGTGGTTCTCGTTCAACCGCAACTTCGGCGGCCGCCTCAACCTGCCCGGCGGTGTCGCTGGCCGACCTCGGATCGTCGGCGCGATCATCCAGGGCGCGCCGTCGCTGCCGCAGATCACCGTCAGCGGCTTCTTCACCCTGACCAACGCGATCGGCGGACCGAAGGCCGGCGGCGACTTCTATTCGGCGCGCGACGTCTTCAGCTGGACCACCGGCGCCGCACGCCGTCAAGATGGGCGGCGAGCTGTCGTACAACAAGACCGTGCAGGACACGCTGCTCAACAACTACGGCGTCCTCACGTTCAACAACACCGTGACGCAGGAACGCGCTGGCGGACTTCATGATCGGCATTCCCAGCGCGATGACGCAGGACGCGCCGGTCACGGCGCTCTGGAACAGCTGGTACGGCGCGGCGTTCCTGCAGGACGACTACCGCCTCAACCGGCGGATGACGCTGAACCTCGGCCTGCGGTGGGACGTGCAGACGCCCGGCATCGATCCGCAGGACCGGTTCAGCACCTACGTGCCGGGCCAGAAGTCGCACCGTCAGGCCGGCCGCGCCGGTCGGGCAGCTGTTCTACGGCGATCCCGGCGTCGAGCGCGGCGTCATCCAGACGGCGTGGAACCACGTGTCGCCGCGCGCCGGCTTCGTCTGGGATCCGTTCGGCGACGGGAAGACGTCGATCCGCGCCGCCGGCGGCCTCTTCTACGGCAGCATCTCCGGCAACGAGTGGAACACGATGACGAACTTCCAGCCGTGGTCCACGCGGCTGACCTTCACCAACATCAACCTGACGACGAACGCGGCCGGCGTGCCGCAACGGCGCGTCGCTCAGCAATCCGTACAACAACTACGTCGGCGGCGCGCCGTTCCCCTACAACGGCTCGTATGCCAACGGCGGCGGCATCTTCGGCGTCGTCGCAGGACTTCGAGTGGGCGCACGCCTACCAGACCAACGTCGGCGTGCAGCGCGCAGATCGGCAAGTCGCTGGCGCGTCGGCGCGGCCTACGTCGGGACGTTCAGCCGCAACCTGCCGTTCGGCCGCGACGTGAACTACCCGGTCGTAACGCGACCGCGACGACGGCCGGGGCCAACATCCTGGCGCGCCGGCCCGAATCCGGCGTTCGGCGCCGTCCTGCTGCTCGACTCGGACCAGCACTCGAACTACAACGGCCTGCAGATCACCGTTCAACCTGCGCCCGTGGCACCACGTCAGCGTCAACGGCTTCTACACGCTCAGCAAGACGATGACGAGCGCGCAGCTGCAGAACAACACGACGCAGGGCCGCGCGCAGAACTACAGCGAACCTGAGCGAGGACTACGGCCGCGCCGACACCGACCAGCGCCACGTGTTCAGCACGAGCGTGAACTGGGCGATCGACTACTACCGCGGATCGAACGGCGCTGTTGGAGCACGTGCTCAACGGCTGGACGCCTCGCGCCGATCATCAAGCTCCGCAGCGGCCTGCCGTTCACGATCACCAACGGCAACGTCGACGCCAACCTCGACGGCAATACGAACGATCGCGCGCAGCTCGTCGGCGATCCGCACATCGACAACCCGACGCGCGGCGATGTGGTTCAACACCGCGGCGTTCGTCCAGAACACGGTCGTGACCGGCGTGGCCGACCGACGGCAACTCGCCGCGCAACCTCCTCGACGGCCCGGGCTTCAAGTGTCGTCGATCTGGCGTCTCGCGCGATTTCCAGCTGCCGGGCAGCGGACCGAAGCTGACGTTCCGCGCCGAGGGCACCAACGTGTTCAACATCGTCAACCTACGGCCAGCCGGGCAACGCCGTGCCGTCGGGGCGACGTCCACGACGTTCGGCGTGATCCGCACCGCCGGCGCGATGCGCAAGCTGCAGCCCCAGATGCCGCTTGTCGTTCCTGATGCGACGGATTCGCTCTGCACCGCTTTCCGTGTCGCCGGCCGGGGACGCCGCGCGAGATCAATCGGCAGATCCTGCTGAATCTCGTGCGCGGTCACCAGCCGGTGTCGCGCAGCAGACCTGGCGCGCACTGATGGGCACGACGCGCCGCCAGGTCACCTTCATCGTCAACGACGTGATCGCCAGAGGGTTCGTCTACGAAGGCGCGAAGGGGGAGATGCGCGGGGCCGCAAACCGCCAGTTCCTCTATATCGATTCGCGCAAACGCTGGGTGCTGGCCATCGACATCCGCGCCACGCGGACCTCGCTCATGGTCTGCAATCTGCTCCAGGCGAAGCCGCTCACCGGCGTGACGAGCGTGCCCACCGAGACCAACGTCAAGCCGCCTCGTCAAGATGGCTGGCGGATCGGGTCAAGCGCACGATCGCCGAGCATCACGATCTGGGCAGTGCCAGGGCATCGGCGTCGTCGTACCCCGGCATGGTGGGGCCCGGCGGCGCGAGGCGTGTTGTTCTCACGCCGCGTCTGGGCGTGGCGCGACGTGCCGCTCCGCGAAGCGCTGGCCGCGGCGACCCGGCTGCCCGTCACGGTCGAGAACTCGGGGCGGGCCTGCGCGCGCTCGCGCGAGCTCTGGGCGAGCCGTCCCGATGCGCCGGCCGCCGGCGATATTGCCTTCGTCAACGTCTCCGACGGCATCGGCGTCGGCATCGTCGTCCGCGGTGAGGTGCTGCGCGGGCTGCACAACGTCGCCGGCGAGTTCGGCCACATCCCGCTGAACGTCGACGGTCCGCCGTGCGCCTGCGGCGCTGACCGGATGCTGGGAAGCGTACGTCTCCAACCTCGCCACGCTCTCGCGGTATTTCGGGCGCGAGGTCGCCCCGCGCAAGCCGATGCCGGTCGGAAATGGCGAGCTTCACGATTGACGACCTGATCGCGCGGGCGCAGGTGGCGATGGCAAGGCGATCGCCGCGGTGCAGGCGACCGCCCGCTACCTCGGGCCTCGGCCTCGCCAGCCTCGTCAACGCCGGTCGATCCGGCTCGCATCTATCTCCGGCGAGATCATCGGTGCGTGGGACCTGATCAGAAAGCACCACGCGCCGGGCACTGGCGGAACGGGCTCTGCGCGCCCGCCGCGGCCACCACGTCGCTGGTCACTGTCTCGTTGCCCGAGTATCCGCGCCTCCGCGGCGCGGCGGCGTCACGTCGCCGCCCCGGTGTTCGCCGTCCCCTCCGTCGCCTGATTTGCCGCCGTGGGACGCCCGCGAGAGAGGCGTGTGGGGGAGTTCCGCCTTCGTCCAAGGCTACGGCGGACATCGCCGAAGCCTGAGCGGAGGCTTGCCGAGGGAGCGAAGCCCTCGGACTTAGTAAGATGACTGAATGACGTATGGTGCCTATCCGGCCCGCCGCGCCGTGGCCGAACGGGTCCGCGAGTGCTTCGCGCGCCATGTCGACCTCGCCGCGGTCGGGTTCGAGAACGCCGCCCCCGCTCCCCGACACCGACGTGATCGAGGGCCCTGATCGACACGGGATTCTGTGGACGAGCCTGCGCCGCGAAGAAGGCTATACGTTCCCGTCATTTCCTGGCGTTCCTGCCGCCCGAGGCGACGCCGAGCGCGCCACCGTTCGAGCGGCCGCTGCAGTTTGCGCCGGCGGTGCTCGCCAAGGTCGCGCCGGCGGTCGAGCGGCCGGGCATTCATCTGGGCGTCGCCGTCAGCGACGGCTCGCTCTCCGTCTGGGGCGCGACCCGGCACGCTGCCGCATGCTGCCTCGTTCTCGAGGTCGCCGGCCCGGGCCTGCTCGTCGTCAACAGCATCGCGGCGGCGAGCACACCAAGTTCGCCAACATCCGCCGTGCTCGAAGGCGATCAGGTCAAGATCGTGGACGAGCAGGCGTCGAACTCGCCCGACTGCGCCGCCGCCGCTGCTCGTCGCTGCTCGGGTTCGAGCCGCCGGCCACGTGGTCGGATTCGGTCAACGTGCCTGGTGCAGCTCTCCGGTGTCGATGCGCGCGCACAAGCGCGGCGGCCTGCTGCTCGGGTGCCGTCGGATTCGGATCGGTGGCGCGAGTCGATCGTGCCGCCGATCGCCTACCGCGCTGACCCCGCGGTTCTCGGCGCCTTGCGGATCTGATGAGCGCGGACGTCGACGCGCGCGATCGGCTCTGGCAGGACGCGCCTCGGGCGCGCGATCGAAGGCATCGCCGGCCTCACCGCCGTCGACGGCGCGACGATCGTGACCGACCGCCACGAGCTGCTCGCCTTTGGCGCGAAAATCACGCGGCGCCGCGGATCGCCGCCGGTGGAGCAGACGACCGTCACCGAGCCGATCGAGGGCTTCGTCCCGAGCGTCGTGCACCCCTCGTCGCTCGGCGGCACGCGGCATCTTTCAGCCGCCCAGTTCGTCCACGACCAGCGCGACCGTCGCTGCTGGTGGCCTCGCAGGACGGCCGGTTCACCGTCTTCGCCTGGTCCGCGTGCGAAGAGATGGTATGCGCACCGGGTCGAGGCCCTGCTATTGTAGGAGCGTGACGGCGCCGCCCTTCGTCCAGCGCTTCCGGTGGTATCTCGGCGGACTCGGCATGGTGGCGGTCGCGCCACGCTGCTGACGGCGCTTGCCCGCCAGTGGCTCGGCCCCGCGATCGCCGTGTTCTTCTTCCCGGCCGTCGTGACCGCGGCGATCTACGGCGGCTACGGCCGGGCCTCTTCACCTCCGCGCTGTCGACCATCATCGGCGTCTTTTGTCGTCGTTCCGCCCCAAACCGCCATCGACCGTCGGGATGGACGACGCGATCCGCTTCGCCGTGCTGTGCGCGGCGTCAGCCTGACGGTCTCGGCGTTGAGCGGCGTCGCGCAGGCGGCGCAGGAAGCGGAGCGGCAGTCGCTGCTCGTGATCGCGGAGCAGAGCCGCGAGCTGGCGGTCCGCAAGGCGCGCATCGCGCATGTCGCGCGATCTGCACGACGGAATCCCGCAGGGGCTGACCGGCATCCGCCTCGAGATCCACGACATGGCAGAGTGCCGCCGCTGCCGCCGGTGGCGGTGCACGATCGCCTGCTCGCGACCGAACGCGCGCTGGCGATCGAGCAGCGCGAGCTGCGCCGCCTGATCGACGATCTGAATCCGAAGATTGGCATCCGCGCCGGCGCCGAGACGCTCGACGGATCGCTCCGCCGCAAGGTGGCGCAGCTGTCGCTGGAATGGGAAGACGCCGATCACCGTGCACGTGATGCCGTCGGATCTCGCGGTGCCGCCGCCGCTCGAGCAGGCGATCGGCATGATGTGCCAGGAGGCGACGATCAACGCGCTGAAACACGCGCACCCCGTCGCGCGTCTCGATCTCTGTCGCGGCGTCCGACGCCGACGTCCGCGTCACCGTGGTGGACGACGGCCGCGGGTTCCCGTTCAGCGGCCGCTTCGATCACGACGCGCTGGTCGAGCGAGGGATCTGGGCTCGGTGTACGCTGCGCGACCGCGCCGCGTCGATGAACGGGCGGCTCGCCGTCGAGTCGGGATCGCGCGGCTCGCGCGTGGAGATCACGCTTCCGCTTTCCGGCGGGCTGACCGAGCCTCATCCGAGGCGCTTCGCCACTCGGCACGCCTCCGCTCACGCTCGCCGCTTCGCCCGGACTCACTCGCTGCCGCTCGTTCGCTGACGGTCCGTCAGTCGCATAGCGGCGAGGAGAGACGCCTTAAACGATCTTGAGCTCCTGCGCGAGCAGCAGCAGCTCCATTCGCCCCTCGACGCCGAGCTTCTCGTAGATGTTGTGCAGGTGCACCTTGACGGTGTTCTCCGAGATCGACAGCCGCTCGCCGATGTCGCGGTTGCGCAGGCCTGAGCGCGATCATGCGCACGACCTCGCGTTCGCGCGCGGGTCAGCGAGGCGATGCGCTCGTCTGGGCGCGGCCGAGTGGCCGGAGTTCGCCACGCGGCTCATCGCCTCCGGATCCATCCATCGCTCGCCGGCGTGGACGCGGCGCATGCATTCGACGAGCTGGTCTGGCGACGACTCCTTCAGGACCAGCCCGGCCGCCCCTTTCTGAAGCGCCTCCGACACTTCCTCGTCGGAGATCGCCGCCGTAGGCACCACCGTCTTCAGTGTCGATCTGCTCGGCCGCGATGGTCGTCGATCAGCGCGAGGCCGCCGCCGTCCGGCATCCGCAGATCGAGCACGAACGATGTCGGGGCGCGTGCGGGCCGCGTCCAGCCTGCCTGCTGACGGTCGAGCAACAGGCCACCACCTCGATGTCGGGTTGCCGCGCGAACAGGTGCTGGAGACCCTGCAGCACGATGGGATGATCGTCGACCAAGACGACGCGGATGCTCACGATGGCTCCCCCTAGCGCGACCGGAAGGTCGTAGCCCAGGTCTAGGGCCTATCTCAAAAATGGCCGGGGGTTACGGCGCCGGCGCGCAGCGAGCATCGCGAGCAGAGCCAGCGGAGCGGAGCGAGCGGCGAAGCGGCGAGCGAGCGACGCTGTTGGGGAGTCCGAGGGGCGAAGCCCCTCAGTTATGAATCAGCTGCGCAAGGCGTTGACGGGGTCGACCCGCATGGCCCGCCACGCGGGCACGAGGCACGCCATCAGCGTTACGAACAGCAGCAAGCCGGGAACGGCGGCCAGCGTCGGCGGATCGAACGCGCGGATGCCGTAGAGCTCGCTCGACAGCAGCGGCACGATCGCGAGGGCGCCCGCCAGGCCGGCCGCGATCCCCGCGGCCGTCAGCGTCAGCCCCTCGACGATGACCGCGCGGAGCACGTCCGCCGGCGCGGCGGCGCCGAGCGCGAGGCGGATGCCGATCTCCGCCGTCCGCTCGCTGACGACGAGCGCCATCACGCCGTAGACGCCGACGGCGGCCATCACGAGCGCGAGGATGCCGAAAGGCGCCGACGAGCAGGAGCACGAACCGCCGCTGTGCCACCGATTCGGATCGCACCTGCGACATCGGACGGATGTCGTAAGCCGCGATCTCCGCTTGTCGGCCGCCTGCACCTGCGCGCGCACGAGCGGCGTCAGCGACGCGGCGTCGACCGACGAGCGGACGACGATGAACGGGTTCGTCGGCGGATTCTGCAGATGCCCACACGTAAAGTTCCGGCGAGCGGCTCGGCGTCCAGCGCGCTGTGGCGCACGTCGCCGATGACGCCGACGATCGTGACCCACGGCGCGGTCGTGGATCCGAACCGGATGCGGCGCCCGATCGGATCCTCGCCCGGCAGCAGGCGGCGCGCCATGCGCTCGTTGATCACGGCGACGGGTGGAGCAGTGGGACCGTCCTGATCGGTGAACGCGGCCCCGCAGGAGCGGGATGCCCATCGCGGTGAAGTAGTGGCGCATCGCGCGGCGGAACTCCACCTCCCGGGCCATTCGCCGGGCGGCAGTCCGCGTCCCTCGATGTCCACCTTCGTCGTCACGTTCGTGCCGCCGAGCGGCAGTCGCGTCGTGCCGCCCGCGCTCATCACGCCGGGGACCGCTTCGAGCCGCGTGAAGAGATCCGGCGTAGAGCGCGCGCCGCTGATCAGGCGTCCGGTCATGAGTTGGGCAGCGCGATCTGCAGCGTCAGCAGATGATCCGGCGTGAAGCCGGGATCCACGGCGAGCACGGAGAGAAAGCTGCGCAGCAGCAGTCCGCCGCCGAGCGTGAGCACGACCGCGAGCGCCACTTCGGCGACGAGCGCGGCGCGCAGCCGGCGCTGGCCTCGTCCGGCCGTCGTTCCGCGTCCCGCATCCTTCAGCGTCGTCTGCACGGCGGGTCGAGAGGCGGCGAGTCCGGGCACGAGGCCGATCGCCAGGCCGGTGACGATGGACAGCGCGAACGTGAACGCCAGCACGGGCAAATCGGCGTGCACTTCGCCGAGACGCGGCATGTCGGCGGGCGCGAGCGACATGAGGCGCCCCGATGCCCACGCGGACGGCGACGATGGCGAGCACGCCGCCGGCGCACGGAGAGGATCAGCGTCTCGACGAGCGTCTGACGGATCAGCCGTCCGCGCGCGGCGCCAAGCGCCGAGCGGACCGCCATCTCGCGCTGCCTCACGGAACTCCTGGCGAGCAGCAGGTTCGCCAGGTTCACGCACGCCATCAGCAGGACGAACCCGACGCCGCCAAGCAGCAGCCCGAGCGCGGGACGCATCGCGCCGACCGCCTGCTCGTGCAGCGGCACGACCGCGGAACCGACCGAACGGTTCGACGCGGGATATGTCGTCGCGAGCTGCGTCGCGATGCCCCGCACTTCGGCGTCGGCCTGTTGCGCCGTGACGCCGGGCTTCAGCCGGCCGACCACGGACAGAAACCGCGCTGCGCGTCAGCGTCGCCACGCCCGTCGTGCGGTCTTCGGCAGTCACGAACTCCAGCGGCAGCCACGCCTCGACGTCGAACGATCGCGCTGAAGCCGCTCGGGCCGAGCATGGTTTTATAGGGGAACACGAAGTCCGCCGGCATCACGCCGACGATCGTCCGCGGATGGTTCTGGATCGTCAGCACGCGTCCGAGCACGCCGGATCGCCGCCGAGCCGCCGCTGCCAGAATCCGTGGCTGATGACGACGGCGGTCTGCACCTCGGCCTGGGTGAAGGTCCGTCCGATCGCGGGACTGCGGCCGAGCATCTCGAACATGCCCGGCGTCACGGCCGTGACGACGATCTGATCCGGCGCCCGCCTGCGTCGAGAGCGACGCGCCCGACGACGAAGCCGTAGGTCGCCTGCAGACCCGCGAATGACCGCCGCCTTGCGGAAGTCGACGAAGTCGAGCGGCGCGACGACGTCGCGCTCGCGGTGCTCGACGGCGTTGCGTGCTCCAGACCATGACAAGGCGTCCGGGCTCGGCGTAGGGCGAGCGGCTTCAGCAGCACGGCGTTCACGATGGTGAAGATCGCGGTGTTGGCGCCGATGCCCAGCGTGAGCGCGCCAACGGCGAGCAGCGTGAAGATCGGGTTGCGCGCGAACATCCGGCAGGCGTAGCGCGCGTCCAGCGCCAGGGACTGCCAGTTCATCGGCGGCTTCTCTCTGTGACAACCGAAGCGGCGACGGCGTTGGCGAGGACGTCCGCGATCGTTCTGACGGCGAGCGCCGCCACGGCGCCGCGTCGCGCGCGCGCGGCGCGGTAGCCGATCGCGGAGCGCCTGTTCCATCGCGGCGCCGAAACGCTCGCCGGAATGCCGGCGGATACGCGTGCAGCAGCACGCGGTAGGCGGCCCGCGAGCGTCACGCGCGTCCTCCGCGGAAGCACGCCGCCGCGCGGCGCTGACTCTGGCTGGCCAGCCGCTCGACTTCTGCCCGCGCCACGGCCCGCCTGAGCGGCGGTCAGCCGGTAGTAGCGGCGCCGCTCGTCGTCATCGTCGCGCCGTTCGTCGAGCTCCTCGATCAGCGCCTGGTCGAGGAGCCGCGCGAGCGCGCGCGATAGAGCGTGCCCTGGGTGCAGCACGATGCGCCCGTCGGTGCGGCGCTCGACGTCCTGCATGATGTCGTAGCCGTGCCGCTCGCCGGCGGCGAGCGCCATCGCGATCTCGAGCACGACCGGGGTCAGCGGAAGGAAGCGCTCGACGTCCACGTCCAGACTATACGCTCAAGGCGTATAGTCCGCCTCGACAGAAGTATGAGCGCGCGACGACCCTGCGGGATGCTGCCCGGCGGAGAGCCCGATCCCGAATCCCGGATCCTGAATCCTGATCCCCGATCGGCGATCCCTCATCAGGATCCGTGATCCCAACCCTGATCGGCGATCCTGATCCTCGATCGAGGATCGGGATCCCGGATGAGGATCAGGATCAAGGATCCCCGATGAGGGATCGCCGATCAGGGGATCAGGGATGCGGATCCGAGGATTCAGGATCCACGTTCTATTCGTTGCGGAGTGCGTTCATGGGATCCGCGGTGGACGCCCGGCGGGCGGGGGCGAGGCTGGCGGCGACGGCGAGCGCGGCCAGCAGCAGCGCGGCGGGCGCGATCGTGGCGGCATCTGGCGGACGGATGGTCACCGGCAGGTTGCGCAGCAGCGGCGCGGCTGCGAGCGCCCCGAGTGCGCCGAGCAGCGCGCCGATCGCGCCGAGCAGGACGGCGTCGCGCACTCACTGAGCGCGGCGAGTCCGCCGCAGTCGCGCCGAGCGCGGCGCGGATCGCAACTGCGCGCCCGCGCGCGAGCGCCGACGCACGAGATGACGCCGTAGGTGCCCGTGACGGCGAGCACGAGCGCCGAGGACCGCGAACGCCGCGACGAGCGCGAGATAGAGCGTGAAGTCCGCCAGCGAGTCGTCCACGACACTGCGCCGTCGCTTCACGTTGAAGACGGCGAGATCGCGGTCGACGTCGCGGACCATCGTGCGGACGGCGCCCGCGAGCGATTCCGGACTCTGCCGCGCGCTCACGACGAGCGTCATGCCGAGCTCGGCGACCTGGCTCCAGTTCTGCACGACGGGCGTATAGAGCCTCAGGCCCGCCGGGCGATCGAGATGCACCTGCCGTACGTCGCCGCGCCACCCCACGATGAGAACCGCGGGTCGTTCAGCTGCCCGACGGGATCGCGCGAGCCGAACATGCGCCGCGCCAGCGCCCGCTGATGATGAGAACGCCCGGGGCGTCGCGGTCGTCCTGCGGCGTGAACCCGCGTCCCGCGCACGATCGGGATCCCGAGCGCCTGCGAAATATCCCGGCGTCACGAAGCGCAGCTCGATCCGAACGGCGGCCCCGGCGGCGCTCCTCGCCGCGCACGCGGAAATCGCCCGACCCGCTCCACCAGCCCCAGCTCTGAAGCGGCAGCATCTGCGTCAATCCCGCGGCGCGGACGCCGGGCAACCGCGCCGCGAGGGCCTCGATCTCGAGCGAACGGCCGGATGTCTTCGTCGAGCGGGCGGCCGTTGCGCGGGATCATCCGGTGCCCGACGTGGGCGGTCAGCACGTTGCGCGTCACCATTCGCCGTCGGTGGCGCGCAAGCCGCACCAGCTCGCGGATCAGCACGCTCGCGCCGGCCGCGAGCACGAGCGCGATGGCGACCCCGGTGACCGACGAGCGCGTGGCGGAGACCATCGCTGCGGGCGCCCGACCGTGCCGCGGCCGCCGGCCTGCTCGAGCGCCGCGCGCGTGTCGGTGCGCGTCGCGAGCAGCGCCGGCACGAGGCCCACCGCGACGGCGACGGGCCGAACACAGCACGAAGCGAAAGAGGAAGACGCGCCAGTCGATCCCGACCTCGCGCCTGCGGAACGAACGGCGCGATCGCGCTCAACAACGCCGTCGGTCGCGATCCAGGCGAGCGCGTGAGCCCGAGTGCGCCGCCGGCGAGCGACAGCACGAGACTCTCGGTCGGAACTGGCGGACAGGCGTCCGCGTCCCGCGCCAAGCGCGGCGCGGATCGCGATGTCGTGCTGCCGCGCCAACGTGCGCGCGAGCGACAGGTTGGTGACGTTGACGCACGCGAGCGCCAGCACCAGGCCGACCGCGCCGAAGAGCAGGAAGAGGACGCGCCGGATGGCCGGCGCGAGACGACCCGCGCGTGCGGGCGGCACGATCCGGACGCCGCCTCCCCGATTGCGCTGCGGATTCTCGGCCGCGAGCCGCGACGTGATCACGTTCAGCTCGTTTTCCGCCGACGCGATCGTGACGCCCTCTTTCAGCCGCGCCGTCACCTGGCTCATCCGCCCCATGGGGTCAACGTGTGTCCGAACGGCATCCAGATCCCGTTCGCGCTTCGCCGGCGACGCCCGGAGCAGCGACGCCGCCCCGCATGGGAACCGGAAGTCCGCCCGCATGACGCCGATGATGGTGACCGCGTCGCCGTCGAGCGTGACGGCGCCGCCGATCGCGTCCTCGCGCGCCGAGCGTGTCGCGCCAGAAGCGTTCGCTGACGACCGCGACGGCGGCGGCGTCGCCGGTTCGGAACGTCCGCCCGCGCAGGGACGCGCCGAGCACCGTCGAAGAACTGCCGCTCGGTCTGGACCGCCATGACGCGATCCGCACCGTCGGCGCGCGGCGGAGTACTCGAGCCGTCACCCATAGCCCGCCGAAGCCGTAAATGACGTCGCCTGGTCACGGATGGTGGCGTAGCTGCTGAGGGGGTCCGTGTCGCTCAGGCCGACCTGCCGAAGATCTGCACGAGGCGATCCGTTCGGGAACGGCAGCGGGCGGAAGACGAGGCCGCTGACGCGCTGAAGATCGCGGTGGTCGCGCCGATGCCGAGCGCCAGCGTGACGAGCGCGCTCGCGGCGAAGCGCCGGTCTTTGATCAGCGCGCGCACGGCGTAGCCCGCGTCCTGACGGAGGTCGTCGAGCCACCGCAGGCGCGGCGCGCGCGTCTTCGCCGCGACGACGGGTTGCCGAACCGGCGGCGGGGCTTCGGCGCGCGCGGCGTCGGGGCTCAGGCCGCGCTCGCGCAGCTGCCGCCCGATCAGATCGAGGTGCAGCCGATCCCGTCGTCGAGATCGTCGTGCTGAGCCTCCGCGCGGCGGGGCACGAGCTGGAGCCAGCGGCCGACATCCCGGATCCGCATTTACGTCGCCTCCAGCACACGCGTCAGCGCGCGCGAGACGCGATCGAAGCGCGCGAGCCGGCGTGCAGGCGCTTCCGGCCCGAGGGGTGAGGCGGTGATGACCGCGCGCGCCGGTTCCCGGCGGTCGCGCCCCACTGCACCGCGACCCAGCCCTTGACGAGCATGCGCTGCAGCGGCGGGGATAGAGCGAGCCTTCCTCGACGAAGAAGACGTCGCCGGAGAGCTCGCCGATCACGGCGGCGATCTCGAAGCCGTGGCGCTCGCCGCCGCGCGCGCGAGCGTCTTGAGGATCATCAGGTCCAGCGTGCCGGGCGGATGGGCTCCGCATAGATCGTCTATGTGCGAACATAGACGATCTATGTCAGAAGCGCAAGGCACGCGCTGATAAGGGCAGACTCGGCGTGCGCATCGCGTTCGCGTTCATCGTCTTCATCACGGCGTTGGTCCCCGCGCCGACGGTCCCCGCCGAGACGACCTGGCCGCAGTTCCGCGGCCATGCCGGCCGCGCCGTCTCCGCGATCGACACGCTGCCCACGAAATGGTCCACCACGATCAACGTCGCGTGGCGCGCCGACGTGCCCGGGCGCGGCTGGTCGTCGCCGATCGTCTGGGGCGATCAGGCGCTTCGTCACCACCGCCGATCAGCGCGAGGGCGTTCAAGCAGCCGTCGCCCGGCATCTACGGCAACGACTACGTCGCCGAGCTGCAGAAAGCAGGGGCTGACCGGACGCGCAGGTCATGGAGAAGCTGCGCGTGCGCGATCTCGAGTCGCCGCAGGAGTCGGCGCACCGTGGACTTCATGGTCTACAGCTTCGACGTCGCCACCGGCAAGCTGCGGTGGCAGCAGCCGCGCATCAGAGGACCGCCCGTCGGCGGACGCCACCGCAAGAACACGTACGCGTCGGAGACGCCGGCGACCGACGGCGAGCGCGATCTACGCGCTGTTCGGCAACATCGGGCTGTTCTGCTACGCGATGGACGGCACGCCGGCTCTGGACGCACAAGATCGATCCGACGCCGCGCTATCTCGATTTCGGCACCGCCGCTTCGCCCGTCGTCCACGACGGCCGCGTCTATCTGCTCGACGACAACGAGTCGAGCTCCTACATCGCCGCGCTGCGACGCGAAGACCGGCGCCGGTGTTGTGGAGGACGCCGCGCAAGATCGGCGGCGACGGCTCGCCTCGGGCTGGTCCACGCCGTACGTCTGGGTGAACGCGCAGCGCACCGAGATCGTCGCGATCGGCACGCGGCGTCACGATCAGCTACGGCACTCGACGGCAAGGAGCTGTGGCGGCTGAAAGGGCGCGACGCAGGCCAATCCCGACGCCCACCGAAGGCGACGGCCTGCTCTTCATCGGCACCGGATCCCAGGGAGAAGCGAACCGTCCGCTGTTCGCCGTGAAGCCTGGCGCGAGCGGCGACATCTCGCTGAAGCCGGACGAGACGTCGAACGCGTTCGTCGCGTGGTATCAGCCGCGCGCCGCCGCGCATACCTCGTCGCCGCTCGCGTATCGGCGGCCGCGTCTACGTCGTCAACGACAACGGCGTGCTGCAGGTGTTCGACGCGAAGACCGGCCGCGAGATCTACAAGGCGCGTGTCGGCGGCGTCGGCAACACGTTCTCGGCGTCGCCGTGGACGCTACGGCGGCAAGATCTTCTTCCTCAGCGAAGAAGGCGACACCTTCGTCGTCAACCCCGGCGACACCTACGACGAGGTTGTCGAAGAACAGCCTCGGCGAGCTCGCGCTTCGCGAGTCCGGCCGTCACGCGCGACGGATTGTTCATCAGGACACAGACGAAGCTGTTCAGGATCCGGTAGCCGGCCGGTCAGCGGCTGCGCACTTGTCGCGCACGCGCCGCTCGACGTCGCCGGCGGCGTCGGTCTCGAACCTGTCGGTCCCATGCTGATGGCCGATGCGCCGATACAGCGCCGCAGCGCTTCCTCGTCGCGGACACCCGGGTTCTCGGCGATCTCCACCGCGTGCTGCAGTTCGTGAGCGATCAGCGGTGTGACGTCGAACGGCGGCAGGCTGTTCTTCAGTCCGATCCGCAGGAAGCGCGTGTGCGGTGACGGTGACGAGCTTGGTTCGCGCCGTCGGAATTTCCGGAGACGCGGTGACTCGATGTAGACGATGACGTCGGTCGCGTCGAGACGTCCAACCAGCCCGCGGACTGTCGCGGATCTCGCCGCCGCGTCGCTGAGCAGCGCGGCCGCATTCGCCGCCGCGCGCACGTGAGGGACAACCGTAACGGCTGGCCGATCGCCAGAGGGCCCAGTCAGAAGCGCCACGACGATCGGCCAGACCGCTTGCATCGGTTCGTCCTGACAGCCATAGACGGAGCCGCCCGCGCAGCGCAGCGAAGGAAAGTGACCGGACGGCGATTCGCGGGATGAGTGGCTCGAGCTGCGGACCGACCGCGCGGGCGGTCACAGCGCGTCGACACCACGACGGAGAGTGAATCGATCGCGGACCAGCTTCCCGACGCGCCGCCGCCGCCGGAACTGCCGCCGCCTCCAGAGAAGCCGCCGCCCGACGACTGACGACCAGCTGCTGCCTGACGAAGATCCGCCGGCTGCTCATCGTGAAGCCGCCGATCGTCGTGCGTGCCCGGTGGCCTTCAGCTCGCGCGCCGCCTTCGCGTACCATTCCTGCTTGCGCGACCCATCAGCTTCGCGATCGGGATAGCCGATCAGATAGACGCCGAGCAGGGCCAACGGTCAGCCGTCGGCCCGATGATCACGATCGGGAACATCGCCCAGAACGGAATCAGGAACACGTAGAGGAACCAGCCCATCGCCGCGGCGTCATCACGCCGACGACGGTGAAGATGCCGATGATGCCGAAGATGAAGCAGCCGAGCAGGATGCGCATGTACCACGGCGGCATCGGGCCCTGGACGTCGAACGCGGATTCTGCCGCCGCTGCCCGACGTGCGACGGCGAGCGCTGCCGGCGTCCGACGGTCGATCGGCCGGCCTTCGAGCTGCGCGACGATCGCCGCGACGCCGTCCTCGACGCCCCGGTCGAAGTCGCCCGCTCTTGAACGCGGGCGTCATCACGTTGCGGATGATCCGGCCGCGCAGCGACGTCGGGCAGCGTCCCCTCGAGCCCGTAGCCGACTTCGATCCGCATCTTGCGATCCTGCGGCGCGACGACGACGAGCACGCCGTTGTCCTTGCCCTTCTGTCCGAGCTTCCACGTCTCGAAGACGTCGCACCGCAATCTTCGATGCTGGCGTCGCCGACCGTCGGCACCGCGTGAGCGCACGACGACCTGGTGCGTCGTCGCCTCTTCGTGCGCCTTGCTCAACGCCAGCGACGCCGATCGCGCGCGCCCTGGCTCCAGGATGTTCGCCTGGCCGACGAGACGCGACCGCCCAGTGATGGAGCGGCAGATGCCCGGCCGCGCGGGCCACCGGGGAGGTGGAGCTGCAGCTGCTGATCAGTCGTCCGGCGTGAGCGCGCGATGCGGATCGGCCGGCGTCGCCGCTGCCTGCCCGATCGCGTGCCGTTGGGCACCTGCAGGCTGTCCCTGCCGCCGCTGAAGCCCTCTCGGCGCGGTGAGCAGCGTCTCGATCGCAGCCGAGCGCCTCGCGCAGGGCCTCGAAGGGGCGCCGGTTACGCAGGTGCGGGCGTCATGCGCGCGATCACGTCCTGCCATTCCGGCCGGGTCGCGCGCCCGGTGAAGCTTCCGGCGTCGGCGATGATCCCGATCCTGGCGCTCAGAACAGGCTCACGAGCACGAGCAGCTGGCCCCGCTGTCCGCCCGCGCGTCGCGAAGAGCGTGCAGCGACCGAGGAACAGCGACCTCCGGCGGCAGCGACGCACTTCGACCGCCATGGTGGCGGCGGTGCAAACAGCAGCCGCGCTGATCAGGCACGAACGCCGCGAGCAGTGCAGATCGCCCTCACGCCGAGGACGATCGTCGCGTGCAGGACCGCGGAGGTGCGGCCGTCACCCAGTCGGGCGGAGCCGATCCGACGAGACGAGGGCAGCTGAGGTGAACGCGGCGCCAGCGCCAGAACGCTTTCCAGGGGACGTTGGTCGGTCTTGCCCACGATGGCGGGGACCACCTGATTCGCCGCCGACTCGAGTACGCGACGACCAGCGATCCAGCGAGGCCGCCTCGTCGGCGTTCAGGAACGTCATGGGCTGCGGCAGAGCCACTCTTGTATCATGACTGTCAGCTTTTGTCGTGACAGGCGTGTGGCCAACGATGATCCTCGCGCGTTCATGTCGGCGTGCCGCTCGAAGTGACGGGCGTGCGCGGCGAGCGGTTGCGGCTTCTCGCTCGGCGCCGTCGGGGTCCGCCAATGTGTTGCCGTTCGACGCATGCGACGGACTGCCCGGTGTCGAACGGCTACGCGCGCCAGAGATCCAGCAGCGCGTGCGCGAGACGCCTACGCGCCCGGCGCGCGTCCACCGCCTGATCGTCTACGAGGACGCCGGCCTGACGGCGGCCGCGGCGCGCGCGCACCTGGCCGAATACCGCTACGGCGCCACGCCGGCCACGATCGACGCGGACGGCAGCCTTGCGGCGCGTCGGCGCCACCATCACGCCGGAAGTCGCCGTCGTCGATCGTGCTGGCGCTGCCCGCTATCGCGGGCGGATCGACAACAGCGCGTGGCGCTCGGCCGGGCGCGCGCACGGTGACCGTGCACGATCTGACCGACGCGCTCGACGCTGTGATCGCCGGCAGAGAGCGTGGCCGTTCGCGAGATGCAGGCGCGTGGGCTGCGTCATCGTCACAAGCTGAGATGCGGAGAAAGGGTCCATGAATCGGGCATGGTTCATAAGTGCGATCCCGATCGCGGCGGCCGGTCTCGCCGCCTCGCCGAAGCCGCGCAGCGGCGAAGGCGGTCGCCGACGTTTGCCGAGAACGTCGCGCCCATCCTCTATGAGAAGTGCGTGACGTGCCACCGGTCCGGCGAGGCCGCGCCCTTCGCGCTGATCTCGTACGACGACGTGAAGAAGAAGGGCCGGCAGATGGCGAAGGTCACCGCGTCGCGCCACATGCCGCCGTGGCACGCCGCGCATGGCTACGGCGAGTTCGCCGGCGAACGCCGGCTGTCCGACGACGAGATCGACACGATCGGCCGGTGGGTCAGGCGGCATGCCGGAAGGGGATCGGAAGAAGATGCCGGCGCTCCCGGCGTTCCCTGACGGCTGGCACCTCGGCGCGCCGATCTCGTCTCGAAGATGCCGGCCGGGTTCGAGTGCCGGCGTCGGGTCCCGACGTCTATCGCAACTTCGTGATTCCCGCGCGGCTCTCGACGACAAGCGGGTGCGCGCGATCGAGTTCCGTCCGAGTGCGCGCAAGGCGGTGCATCACGTGCTCTTCGCGCATGACGCCACCGGGCGGCGGCGGCGAAGCAGGGACGGCCGCGACGGCAAGCCCGGCTTCGGCGGGATGGGCAGCGCCGGCGTGGGCGGCATCAACGGCGGCACCGGCCCGCTCGGGGGCTGGGCCGTCGGCGCGACGCCGCAGTTCTGCCGCGACGGCGGCGGCGCTCGCGCTGCCGAAGGGATCCGACGTCATCCTGCAGATGCACTTCCACCCGACCGGAAAGCCCGAGACCGAGCAATCCACGATCGGGATCTCACTTCGCCGGATCGCGCGCCCGAGCGGAGGCTTGTGGAGCGTGCAGGTCACCGGCGCTCTTCGGCTTCGGCGCCGGCATCGATATTCCCGCGGGGCGGAACGACTTCGCGATCGACGATCTCGCTGACGCTGCCCGTGGACGTGCGCGTGTTTCTCGATCGCGGCGCACGCTCACTACATCGCGAAAGAGATGAAGGCATACGCGACGCTGCCCGACGGGAAGACGGAGCCGCTGCTGTGGATCCCTGACTGGGACTTCGCGTGGCAGGACCGTTACACGCTACGAGACGCCGCTGCTGCCGCCGAAGGGCACGCGCATCGACGCGCGGATCGTCTACGACAACTCCGACGAGAATCCGGCACAACCCGACCACGCCGGCGAAGCGGCGTGCAGTGGGCGCGAGCAGTCGTTCGACGAGATGGGCAGCGTGATCCTCGCGGTGCAGGCCGTGCGGAAGGAAGACGAGCCTGCGCTGCAGCAGGCACTCTGCCGAGCGGCTGCGCGGCGCGATTGCGCGCGCGCAGGCCAACGGCACGCCCGCCGCCCATGGATCAGCTGCGCGGCGGCGGGCAATAATCAGAAGATCAAGACGAACGATCCGTCCGGACGCGCGATCGGCGCCAGCAGCGTCAGCGGCGGGACGACGCCGGCGTCGGCCTGCGACGGCGAGACGCGCGCCCGGAGGCGTCGCAGTTCCCAGGCGCGACGCTGCCGTCGCGCGAGCGGTTGGCCCTCGATCCACGCAACAAGCCGATCGCCGTCCTGTTGATCGCCAGCGCCGGATGGTTGCGCGACCCGGCGCCGTTCATCGACGAGGGCGCGGACGCCGTGCGCGTCTTCGGATCGAGCGTCGCGGTGTAGATCTGCTGTTCGCTCATCCACGCGCCGACGAGCGCGCCGCCCCCTCCGCGATCGCGAACGTCGTCATCGGGCACGCGGGCAGCCGCCATGGCTGGAGCGCGACGGAGGCGAGGCGCCCAGCGGTCCGACCGTCATCCAGGTCGCATCGCGGTGGATCCCATCGCCTGCCGAGCGGTAGATCGTGCTGCATCCAGCCCGAGGCGTCGATGAGCGCCTGCACGCTGCAGCAGCTGCATCGCGCCGCCCGGGTTCTGCAAGCACCGTGTCGGACGCGAAGTGCGCGCCGTCGTCTGTCGAGACCGCGAGCCGCATCTGGCGGTGCATTTCTCCATCCGTTGCGCCTCTCGCGTGCCACACGATGTAGACGCCGCCTGTGAATCCGCCGCGATCGTTCCGCCGCCATCGAGATACTTCGTGTCGTCGCCGATCGCACGCTGTGGCTCGAAGGCTCGCGCCCCCAGCGCGCGCAGCGCGCACCACTATCGGCGTGATCGACTCGCCGTTCCGCATGACCGCTCGTGACGCGTTCCATGCGACGTGGACCCAGCCGTCGCGGCCGAGGCTGAGCCGGCCGGCCGCGCACGGCGCCGGCGGCGATGGCGCTGTTCGGGTCGCTGCTCACGCGGATCGGCGCCGAAAACTCCGCGGCGCTGGCGGCGCGCCGGACGTAGTAAAGGTCGCCCCTCGGCGGCCTCCTTGTAATAAATGAGGTGCACGGTGCCGGTCGCATCGATCGCCGCCTGCGGCTGGATGCCGCCGTCGGGGACGTGGCGACAAGCTCGACGCGCGCCACGCGTGAGGGCACGGACGCGCAGGTGGAAACGATGGCGACGAGGCCAAGCGTGAGCAATCTCGCGATCATCGTGGCTCACTATGGACGTTGAAGTCGACAGGCGCGCTTGACTCCGGCGTGAGTGATAGAATGCCGCGCATGTCAGGCACCGATATCACGCCGCCATCTGCTCACGACACCTCGGGCGCGATCTGCAGCGCGCGCCGTCCTCGCCGGACAGGCACAGCAGCAGGCGCACCCACCGTCGTCTCGAATCCGCCGCGCGAGTTCGGTCCCGAACGCGCCGCCGACCACGCTACTTCAACGATCCCGACGTCGCTGACCGGTCGATCCGTCGTTCAACGGGCTCGTGCAGGCCGAACGCGTCGATCGTCCGTCTCTGGACCGGCACGCTCGTGGGCCGAGGGGCCCGCATGGAACGGGCAGGGGCGCTATCTGCTCTGGAGCGACATTCCGTCGAATCGCCAGCACCGCTGGCTCGACGACGACGGACCGCGTGAGCGTGTTCAGGAACCCGTCGAACAACAGCAACGGCAACACCTTCGATCGCGAAGGGCCGCCAGCTCTCCTGCGAGCATCGCGACGCGGCGCGTCGTCCGCTACGAGCACGACGGCTCGGTCGACCGTGATCGCCGACGAGCTACCAGGGCAAGCGGCTGAACTCGCCGAACGACGTCGTCGTGCACACGGACGGCGGCATCTGGTTCACCGATCCGCCCTACGGCGCGACAGCTCTATGAAGGCGGCTCGACGCGCGCGCTGCAGCGCGAGCTGCCGACCAACTGTCTATCGCGTCGATCCGTCCGGACGCATCGACATGGTGATCCCGGAAGAGCAGGTGCCCGATCCGAACGGCCTCGCGTTCTCGCCCGACTTCCGCCGCCTCTACGTGTCGAGCACCGGGCAAGGGACCGGGCGACACCGGCGCCGGGCGGCAAGGGCGAGGTCTACGTGTTCGATGTCGGCGCCGACAATCAAGCGTGTCGAACCGCAGGCTGTTCACCGACTGCATGGTGGACGAGCGTCAAGTGCGGTCCGGACGGACTGCGGTGCGACGTGGACGGCAACGTCTGGTGCGCGAGCAATGCCGGCCGCGCGCTCGGCTACAGCGGCGTGACGGTGTGGAACCCGTCCGGCAAGCTGCTCGGGCCGGATCCGACTTGCCCGAGGTGTGCGGCAACCTGGCGTTCGGCGGCGTCAAGCGGAACCGGTTGTTCAGTGGCCGCGAAGCCAGTCGCTCTACGCGTTGATCGACGTCAGGCCTGACGCAGGTGGGCGTGGAAGTCAGCGCATGAATGCCTGCGTCACTGCGCATGCGCAACGTATCTTCGCCCGTCCCACTCTCTGCCCTGCCGGATCGCCGGCCATACGGTGCTTGCGCAGCAACAGCCGCCCGCGGGACAGGCCGCGGCGCCGGCGCCGCAGAGGCCGCGCGGCGACCCGAAGCTGACCGAAGTCTGGGAGCCTGTAGCCTCCGATGGTCACGCCGCCGGGCGCGACCGACGCCGCGCCCTCCGTCGGACGCGCGATCGTGCTGTTCAACGGCACGAACCTCGATCAGTGGGTCTCACGTGAAGGACAAGAGCCCCGCGAAACTGGATCGTCGCCGACGGCGTGCTGACGGTCGACAAGAAGGCCGGCAACATCGAGACGAAGCGGCAGCTTCGCGAACTATCAGCTCCACATCGAGTGGCGGATTCCGGCCGACATCACCGGCACAGATCAGGCGCGCGGCAACAGCGGCGTGTTCCTCGCGTCCACCGGGCCCGGCGACGCGCGGCTACGAGCTGCAGATCCTGGACTCGTTCGACAACAAGACCTACGTCAACGGCCAGGCGGGCGAGCATCTACAAGCAGGTCGATTCCGCTCGCGAACGCGACGCGCAAGCCCGGCGAGTGGCAGGTCTACGACGTCGTCTGGACGGCGCCGACGTTCAACGCCGACGGCTCGGTGAAGACGCCGGCCTACGTCACCGCGTTCCACAACGGCGTGCTCGTGCAGAACCACTTCGAGCTGAAGGGCGAGACGCTCTACATCGGCAAGCCGGGCTACAAGAAGCTACGACGCCGCGCCGATCAAGCTGCAGGCGCACGGCGATCCGAGCCCGCCGATCAGCTTCCGGAATATCTGGGTCTCGCGAGTTGCCGTAATCGCGAGAAAGCCGGTCTGGAAGACCCGGCCTACAACGATCGCGGGTCTCGCGATTCGGCCTTACGCGTAGTCGTGCCATGGGACGAGGGGCGTTCGAAGGCCCTCGCGATCGACGATGGCGATGGCGCCGGCGGCGGTCATCCGCTTGACGAGGTTGGCTGCGCGACTCGAGCGCGTCGACGGCCGCCCTGATCGTGAGCCCGGCGGCAGGTTCAGGTAGTCGGCGACGTCCTGCCGCGTCATCGTGATCGAGATCGGATCCCGCTCGTTGCGCCTCTCCCCTGCGCTTCCTCGAGCATCGACAGGAAGAGCGCGCACGCGCTCGACGGGATCGCGGATCGTCGTCATCAGCGCCTGGCGCTGCGCGTCGCGCACGACCTGCGTCGGTCTTGCAGAGGAAACGGAACTGGCAGCGCGCGTCGCGCGTGAGCAGTCCGCATGAGCGCGTCGATCGGCATGCGGAAGACGACGGCCGGCGTGATCGCCTTCACGCTGTTGACGTAGCGGCCGCGCCGCGCGAGGCCGAAGAGATCCTCCGCGAACAGGAACGCGAAGATCTTGCGTGTGCCGTCGGGACCGCTCGCGGAACGAAGCGAGCGTGCCGCTCGTGATGCTGAAGACCGCCTTGGCCTCGTGGCCGCGCGTGGACAGCGGCGCGCCGGCCGGGCACGCGCATGACCGCGGCGATCGTGCGCCAGGTGCTCGCGCTCGCGCGCGCTCATCCGAGCACCGGCGGTCCGTCGAAGAACGGCACCGCCCGGATCGAGGGACGCAAGCTCGTCTCGGCGTCCGTCGCGGAGCGAATGCGGCTCTCTTCACGCGCCTCCTGACCGGCATTCTACTGCCTCGGCGCCGTGCGCGCCTCCCGTCGGAATTGCCGAGAACGCCGGCGGCGCGGGCTCTGGTGTATCCTTGCCTCGGTTTCAGAGGAGTCTGCATGCCCGGTTCCAGCTGTTCATCCTTGGTAATCGACGCGGGATCGATTGCGGCGTGTTCCACTACCGATCAGCGCGCATGTCGCGTTCGCGTGACGCGGGCGCGGTCTGCGACATGGGCGCGGTCGAGCGATGAAGAACGCCGTCCTCGTCACGCCGGATCGGCAGGCGCGCCGATCTCGGCATCGTCGGCGGCGTCGCTCGTCGTGCCTGCCGCTGCTCGGCTGGGCATGCCGCGCAGCCCGGCGGATTGCCGGAGGGCGCGCAGGTCCGCAGGCCGTCGTGCAGTATTCCCGGAAGTGATCCGCTACGCGACGTCGCAGGTTGCTGCTCGGTCAGGCGATCGGCGCGGTGGTCGGGGCGGCGCTCGGCCGGTCCATGTCGGCTACCTCCTCGGCGGCCGTGCCCCAGTCGCGGCTCGAGCCACCGCCGCCGGCCGCGGGATCGGCCGCCGGCGCGCTAGATTTCGGTTTCGCTGTCGGCGGGATCCTGGACCTGCAGCGCGCCGCCGCCTGGTTGGAGGCGCATGCTCGCCAACATCTCTGTCGCGTTACTGGTGGATGCCGACGCTCGTCCGGCGGGGCGCCTCTGGATCCCGTCTTCCGGTCTCTTCATTTCTGCGCGCAGCCTCGGCCTCTCGCTCGTCACGCCGACGCTGACGTTCGGCGTCTTGCGCTCGATGGCCGGTGGCATCGGGTGCATCGTGAACGCCGTGGCGCGGGCGCGAGGAGCAGGGAGCACTGGCGGGTGCTGCCGCTCGGCGGCGTGGCGGCGTGCTCGTCGGCGTGCTCACGTTCGTCAGCCCGCAGACGATCGCGCGCTGCGCAAAGCTGCTGTGCGTACGTCGCCGATCTGGGCGCTGGCGACGCGGGCTTCCCTGCAGCTCGTGTCCGCTGATCCGGCTCCGCAAGGAGATCGAAGGGGAGTTCTGGCTCGGCGCCGTGCGGGCGCGCTGTCGATGGCGTTCGGCCTGCGCTGCTGCTCACGCGTCCGGCGGCCGAGCGCTGTCGGTGCCGTGGTGATCGCGGCGCATGCGATCGCGTTCGGCGCGCGTGCTCGTCGGTCTGGCGTTCCGCGTGCGCGTGGATTCGTCGCGCCGCGTCGGACGCGGCGCTCAGGATGTGAGACGGCGGCCGAGGGACGTCAACGGGCCGGATCGGTCGCGCGGTGCAGCGCCGCAGCGCCGTCGAGTGCCGCACGCGTCGCGCCGATCGACGGCAATCGTCGCGCCGGGCCCGACAAACGGGCAACAGCGCCCGGGTGGCGCTGCCGATGACGGTCAGCCCCGAGCGGCCCGTGGCAGGTGAAGTGAACGCTCGCGACGTCGCGTCCCGCGCGGCGTTCGCGTCACGCAGCGCCGCCGCGTGATCCGAGGCTCGCGCGCTTGCCGCCGCAGCACATGGCACTCCTCCCGCATCGTCCCAACGCGCCAGTAGCGAGCCATGAGGATCGCTCCCGGCAGCGCACATACGGCGCCGCCGGGAATGACGTCCTTACGCCGGGTGCTTGAGGCAGAAGCCGACGGCGGCGAAGCCGTGCCAGCCGCCAAAGCCCGCGCTCACGATCGTCCGGTCGTAGGCGTCCAGGCGGCCGACGGAAGCCGCACGGCTGCATGCCCGTGCAGTGTCGAGCGCGTCCACGTGGCGATCTCCTCGCCGCCGGTCGGCACGACCGTAGCTGCGCTGCCGACGGCGACACCGCCGCGCCCATCGCCGGCCCCGCGGGGCCGATCGTCATGGTCAGCGAGCCTGAAGCGCTGGTCGGTGACGCTGTAGGTGCCGCGGATGCGGACGCCGGGCGCGAACTCGCCGCAGGCCGCCGCCGGCTGCCACGGACGCCGCCGTCGGTCGAGATCTGCGCGGATCGCGGATACGCCACCGGCACCGCCGTTCCTCGTCGAGCCGCACGGATGCAACGTTGGCGCGCGTGCGTGCCGTCGGGGCAGTGCGTCGTCTCGGCGAGATACGTCGTCCCGGTGTCGGTGTCGACGGCCTCGATGCGAATCTCCCAGCGACGCGTCATCGGCAGGTGCAGGCCCGTGCTCCACACGCCGTGAGCGGCGCCCGCGTACGGCGCGGCGACCCGGCGCCACGTGCCCGTTCCGACGCCGAACTCGCGATACGTGTAGCAGCCGGCAGTACGGACCCGACGCTGTCGACCTGCTGCAGCAGCGGAACCTGGGCGAGCGTGCCCGGGCCGCTCTGCTGATCCACCGACACGCCGAACGGGCTCGGTGACCGGCTGCCAGCCGCCGCCCACCTCGCGCACGGACAGGCGGCATTTGAAGCGGTCGGGCGTCGGTGACGAGTCGGCGCCCGGAATGTCGCCGACGATGTAGAGCGCGCCGCCGAACGGATCGGTCGCCGGCGTAGCCCGTCGCCTGATCAGGATCGTGCCGCACACGGCGATCGTGCCGACGTTGAAGATCACGGGCCTGAAGTCTCCCGGGCGTGCGTCGGCGGTGCCCGGCGGCAGCATGATCAGCGTGTCCTCGTGGATTGCCCCACACCGAGGTCTGGTTCGGGAACGCGCACGGCGGCGACGCTCGCCCACGAGGATCGTGCGCGGATCGGGATCAGCCGCGGTCCCTGCACGCATCGGCTTCCTGATCGCGTAGAGGTTGACCGGGAGATACAGACCTGAGCACTCGATCTGTGGGCGGATGCTGTTGTCGATGTCGTGCACGCGGACCGACGCCGACCAGGCACGTTCTCGAACGTGCCGTCTGTTGTTCGAGGTCGGCCCAGAAGGTGCACGCCTGAGGCTGCCCGCGGTGCACGGTCCGCCGGAATAGCCGTTAGGCAGCTTGACGCGAATCACCGCGACGAGCCTCGTTCGTGCTGGGGATTGAACGCCGACGCACTCCATCTCGCTCGCACGACGTACGTTGCCGTCGGGCGCCGAAGATCGGGCCGATGATGCCTCGCCGAGCTTGAGACCGAGATTCGAGCAATACGTAACTGAACGAAGTACAA
>ERZ1370068.25-contig-10019_pt1 | contig 26168 bp, 31 predicted proteins | sample MGYA00561227_ERZ1370068 | MGnify/ENA primary metagenome ERZ1370068 (study PRJEB38410, sample SAMEA6850437) | metagenome | study: Metagenomic assessment of the ecological functions of the soil: analysis of the soil microbiota associated with the...
GCGCTTCGTTCCGGTTACGTGTGCTCGACAGGAGCGTCGTCTTGCCGCAGCCGGACGCGCCGAGCGCGACGACGAAATCGCCGGGATCGAGCGCGAGGTTGACGTCCGGCGAGGCGCGAGCGTCGCTCCGTCCGCCGCGGCCGGCGTAGTGTGACGCGTGACGTGGCGGACTTCGAGCTTGCTCAAATCACTCGCACTTCGCCGCTTCCTTGCCGCGTAGGTCGGCAGTTCACCGCCACCGAATAGTCCGGGCAGCGTCTTCTCGATCTGCTTCTGCGAGAGCTGGAACGCGGCCGTCGCGGCGAGCGCCTTCGCCGCGATGCTGTCCCTTGCCGCCGCCCAGCCACTTCGACGCCTGCTCCGGCGGCCGTCGGGAACTGGTAGAGCGCCATGCCGCCGGGCACGTCCTCGGGCTTCGCGCCGGACCACTTCGCGACCGCCTTCACCTCGTGCGAGTCGGCCGTCCACTTCGCCGCGTTCTTGCGGTACTTGTCGTCGGACGGCGGCCATGACCTTGACGAACTTGACCATGAAGTCGCTTGTTCGCCTTCGCCCAGTCCTTGTTGACGATGTAGCCGTCGAACGTCGCCTTGCCGGTGTCGGCGGAGATCTTGCCCGACGTGAGGATCACCTTGCCGTCCTTCTTCACTTCGGCCAGCACCGGGTCCCAGATGAACGTCGCCTGGATGTCGCCGCGCTGCCACGCCGCGCGCACTTCCGGCGGCCGCATGTTGAGGATCTGCACGTCGGCCGGGTTCACGCTTCGCCTGCTCGAGCGCGACCATCGTGTGGAAGTGCGTCGTCGAGTTGAACGGCATCGCGATCTTCTTGCCCTTCAGGTCGGCGATCGCTGTTGATGCCCGAGCCGTTCTTCGCGACCAGCGCCTCGGCGTCGCCGATGTCGTCGAGGATCCAGAACAGCTCGTACGGCTCGCCGCGCGACACCGCCGCCGCGATGCCGGCCGAGCCGACTTCGCCGATCTGCACGGCGCCCGACGCCATCGCCTTGATGACCTCGCCGCCGCCGCCGAACTGCTTCCAGTTGACCTTGTAGCCGGTCTGCTTCTCGAGCTCCTTGGCTTCCTGCGCGATGCGGTACGGCACGACCATGTCCTGGTAGCCGATCGTCACTTCCTTCTGCGCGAAGGTCGGCGCGCCGCCATCGTCGCGACCACTGCGCGCTGCAGCGCTCACGCCACACTGATCCAGCTGCTGCTCATGTCGATCTCCCGTCCTCGAAGGTTGGTCAAAGGTGAAGCCTCAGAGCTGACGCGAGCGTGCCGGCGCAGGATGTCGACGATCAGTCGATGTCGACGTCCTCTCGGTCGACCGAGCGGCGGCGCGACGATCGCCGAGTCGCCGGTCGTCTTGAGGTTGAGCCCGTTGTCGAACAGCTTCTTCTGGAACAGGTGGCCGCGGCGGCCGGGCGCTGCCGTCGGCCGCGACGTCGATCGCCGCCGAGCATCCCGTAGCCGCGGATGTCGGTGACGTATCGGCACGTCCTTCAGCGAGAACATCGCGCGTCATGGAAGTACGGCGACAATCGCGCGCGCCGCGCTCGAACAGGCCTTCGCGCTTGTAGATGTCGAGCGTCGCGAGTCCGGCCGCGCACGCGGCCGGGTGCGCCGGAGTACGTGTAGCCGTGGAAGAACTCGATCGCGCCCTCCGGCGCGCGCGGCCATGATCGTGTCGTGGATGCGCTCGGAGATCGCGACGGCGCCCATCGGCTGCGCGCCGTTGGTGAGCGCCTTCGCCATCGTGATCATGTCGGGCGTGACGCCGAACGCTCTGCGCGGCGAACGTCGTGGCCGGTGCGGCCGAAGCCGGTGATCACCTCGTCGAACACGAGCAGGATGCCGTGCGGTCGCAGATCTCGCGCAGCCGCTTCAGGTAGCCCTTCGGCGGCACGAGCACGCCGGTCGAGCCTGCGATCGGCTCGACGAAGCACGCGGCGATGTTCTCGGCGCCGTACAGGTTGACGAAACGCTGCAGATCCTCGGCGAGCTCCGCGCCGTGCGCGCCTTCGCCTGGCACGAAGTAGTTTTCCTTGATGTGCGTGTGCCGCATGTGCGCGACGCCGGCAGCGCCGTGCCGAACTTGCGCCGGTTGTTGACCAGCCCCGACAGCGCGACGCCGCCGAAATTGACGCCGTGGTAGCGCGCGCTCGCGCGACACGAACATCGATGCGCCCGCCCTGTCCGCGCGCCTGGTGGTAGGCGAGCGCGACCTTCATCGCGGTGTCGACCGCCTCGGAGCCCGAGTTGCACGAAGAAGATGCGATTGAGGTCGCCCGGCGTCAGCTCGGCGACGCGCGACGCGAGCTCGAACTGCCTTCGGATGCGCGCGCAGGAACGGCGCGACGAGAAGTCGAGCTCGGCGAGCTGGCTGTGCCGACCGCTTCGGCGATCTCCTTGCGGCCGTGACCGGCGGCGACAGCAGAACAGGCCCGACGACGCGTCGATCAGCTTCTCGCCGCGATCGCTCCAGTAGATACATGCCCTTCGGCGCGGACGACCATCTGCGGATCGGCCTTGAACTCGCGGTTCGGCGTGAACGGCATCCAATACTGGTCGAGACGACACGCCGTGCGGTGCGCGGCTGGTCGCGAAGCTTCTGGTCGGCGTGGCCCATCGGGATCTCCGCGTTTGGATGCAATCGAACCGACATCATCAGGCTTGTTGCGCCTGACCGATTCGCATCGCGTATGCCGGCAGCGATCGGTCGCCGCGCGGCGACACTTCACTCGGCGCACAACGGCATCCGGTCGAGCGCCGAACCGCACCAGATCCTGCGCGCATACCTTCCACGCACGCTTTTGCTGCACTGCGCACAAGAAAAGCGCGCGTTTGCAGCAAAGCGCGCACTGGCACGCCTTATGCAGCGTGCAAAGCAAGCGCGGAAGCAGTGGTCATCGAGGCTCCGCCTCGAAGGAAACGTTTCCGAGGTGTCTCCGAGACCCGACAACGAGCGTGGGTCAACGGCTGGTGGATTCCGTCCGTTTCTTAGCGGGGTTGCTGGCGATGCCAAAACCGCGTCCGACCCAACAACAAGCAACGCTGCCATTTGGTCTGCCGCGGGTGGCGGTGACTTGATATTTCGGCAATCGCTGATAAGTTGAATGGGATAGACACGATGACGACGCTGCTCGACGACTTCCGGTCGAATTACTCGGCCACGCAGAACGAGGAAATGAGCCTCGAGGACTACCTCGCCCTGTGCAAGCGGGACCCGGCCGCCTACGCGAGCGCCGCGGAGCGGATGCTGGCCGGCATCGGCGAGCCCGAGCTGGTCGACACCCGCAACGACCCGCGCCTCGCCCGGATCTTCGGCAACCGCGTCATCCGGCGCTACCCGGCCTTCGGCGAGTTCTTCGGCATGGAAGACGCGATCGAGCAGATCGTCGCGTTCTTCAAGCATGCGGCGCAGGGGCTCGAGGAGCGCAAGCAGATCCTCTATCTGCTGGGCCCGGTCGGCGGCGGCAAGTCGTCGATCGCCGAGCGGCTGAAAGCCGTGATGGAGCAGCGTCCGATCTACGCGATCAAGGGCTCGCCGGTCAACGAATCGCCGCTCGGGCTGTTTCGCGCCGGAGCGCTTCGGCGCGGTGCTGGAAGCCGACTACGGCATCCCGCGCCGTTACCTCACACGGCATCATGTCGCCGTGGGCCGTCAAGCGCCTCGAGGAATTCGGCGGCGACCTGTCGCGTTTCCGCGTCGTGCGCATCCAGCCGTCGGTGCTGCGCCAGGTGGCGATCACCAAGACCGAGCCGGGCGACGAGAACAACCAGGACATTTCATCGCTGGTCGGCAAGGTCGACATCCGCCAGCTCGAGCACCTGTCGCAGAACGATCCGGACGCCTACAGCTACTCCGGCGGCCTGTGCCTCGCCAACCAGGGGCTGCTCGAGTTCGTCGAGATGTTCAAGGCGCCGATCAAGATGCTGCACCCGCTGCTGACGGCGACGCAGGAAGGCAACTTCAAGGGCACCGAAGGCTTCTCGGCGATCCCGTTCAACGGCGTCATCGTCGCGCACTCGAACGAGTCGGAGTGGCACAGCTTCCGCAACAACAAGAACAACGAGGCGTTCCTCGACCGCATCTACATCGTCAAGGTGCCGTACTGCCTGCGCGTGTCCGAGGAAGTGAAGATCTACCAGAAGCTGCTGACCAACTCGTCGCTCGCCGGGCGCGCCCTGCGCGCCGGGCACGCTCGAGATGATGGCGCAGTTCTCGGTGCTCACGCGGCTGAAGGAGCCGGAGAATTCGAGCATCTATTCGAAGATGCGCGTCTACGACGGCGAGACGCTGAAGGACGTCGATCCCAAGGCCAAGACGCTGCAGGAGTACCGCGACTACGCCGGCACCGACGAGGGCATGACCGGCATGTCGACGCGCTTCGCCTACAAGATCCTGTCCGCGGTGTTCAACCACGACCAGACCGAGATCGCCGCCAATCCGGTGCACCTGATGTACGTGCTCGAGCAGCGGCTCGCCCGCGAGGACCTGCCGGACGAGACACGCCGCCGCTGCGTCGAGCACGTCAAGGGCTATCTCGCGCCGCGCTACGCGGAGTTCATCGGCAAGGAGATCCAGACCGCCTATCTCGAGTCGTATGCCGAGTACGGCCAGAACATCTTCGACCGCTACGTGACGTTCGCCGACTGCTGGATCCAGGAAGAGGACTATCGCGATCCCGAGACCGGCGAGAGCTTCGACCGCGGCGTCGCTCAACAGCCGAGCTCGAGAAGATCGAAAAGCCCGCGGGCATCGCGAATCCCAAGGACTTCCGCAACGAGATCGTCAACTTCGTCCTGCGCGCGCGGGCCAACAACAGCGGCCGCAATCCGACGTGGAGCAGCTACGAGAAGCTGCGCGAGGTGATCGAGAAGAAGATGTTCTCGAACACCGAGGACCTGCTGCCGGTGATCTCGTTCAACGCCAAGGCGTCGGCCGACGAGAAGCAGAAGCACCAGAACTTCGTCGCGCGCATGGTCGCCAAGGGCTACACCGAGAAGCAGGTGCGCCTGCTCGCGGAGTGGTACCTGCGCGTGCACAAGTCGTCGTGACCGCGCCGCGACTGACCCGCGAGAACGCCGATGCTCCACCTCATCGATCGCCGGCCCAACGGCCGCGGCAAGAGCGCGGTCAACCGCGAGCGGTTCCTGCGCCGGTACAAGGCGCAGATCCAGATGCGCGGTGAAGAAGATGGTCGGCGAGCGGCGCTTCGCCGACATGGAGCAGGGCGGCGAAGTGCGCGATGCCGAAGAAGGACATTTCCGAGCCGTCGTTCGGCTTCGGCCGCGGCGGCGACCGCGAGTTCGTGCTGCCGGGCAACCGCGAATACGTGGCCGGCGACCGCATTCCGCGGCCGGAAGGCTCGGGCAGCGGCGGTGGCGGCGGCAGCGGGCGGCGAGGGCGACAGCGAGGACGACGTTCGTGTTCTCGCTGTCGCGCGAAGAGTTCATGCAGATCTTCTTCGACGACCTCGAGCTGCCCGAATCTCGCGCGCACCGAAATGGGGCACACGAGCGCAAGAAGAGCATCCGTGCCGGCTACACGAAGTCGGGCGTGCCCGCCAATCTCGCCGTCGATCCGCACGCTGCGCGCAGTCGCTCGCGCGCCGGATCGCGCTCGCGCGGCGGCCTCGCGCGCGAGGCGCGAGGCCGTCGAGGCGGCGTTCGCGGTCGCCGTCGCGGCCGGACACGCGCGGCGCGCGCGCGCGGTCTCACGACGAGCTCGAGCGCGCTGCGAACGGCGGCGCGGCAGCGCTGCCGTTCCTCGACGAGCCGCGACCTGCGCTACCGCAACCGCGTCGTGGCAGCCCGGAGCCGATCGCGCGCGCCGCGATGTTCTGCCTGATGGACGTGTCGGCGTCGATGGACGAGGACAAGAAGGACCTCGCGAAGCGCTTCTTCACGCTGCTCTATCTGTTCCTCACCCGCAAGTACGGCGAGGTGGACCTGATCTTCATCCGCCACACCGACGACGCCGAGGAGGTCGACGAGGACACGTTCTTCCACGACACGCGCTCCGGCGGCACCGTCGTCTATTCGGCGCTCGAGCTTGCCGACAAGATCCGCGGCGAGCGCTACGCGAGCGGCTGGAACGTCTACGCGGCGCAGGCGTCCGACGGCGACGCTTTCGGCGCCGATCCGGCGCGCAGCGCGCGGTTCCTGCCGCGAGCGCCTGCTGCCGTCGACGCGCTACTACACCTATCTCGAGCTCGCCGCGCCGATCGACGCAGGACCACTCGTCGACGCTGTGGGCCGAGTACGAGCGCGTCGCCGAGGCACACGCGGCAATTTCGCGATGAAGCACGCGACGCAGCGCGACGAGATCTATCCGGTGTTCCGCGAGCTGTTCCAGCAAGGAGGCGCGCAATGAGCGCCGCATCATTTCGCGCGGCGCCGACTGGGACTTCGACCTCCTCGAGCGGTACGACACCGCGATCGCCGAGCGTCGCCGCGCGAGTATCGGGCTCGACACCTACCCGAACCAGATCGAGATCATCACGTCCGAGCAGATGCTGGACGCCTACGCGCCGAGCGGGTTGCCGGTCGGCTATCCGCACTGGTCGTACGGCAAGGAGTTCATCCGCAACGAGCAGGCGTATCGGCGCGGCATGCAGGGCCTCGCCTACGAGATCGTCATCAACTCGAATCCCTGCATCGCGTACCTGATGGAGGAGAACACGATGACGACGCAGGCGCTGGTCATCGCGCATGCGTCCTACGGTCACAACTCGTTCTTCAAGGGCAACCACCTGTTCCGGCAGTGGACGTCGGCCGACGCCATCCTCGATTACCTGGTGTTCGCCCGCGCGCTACGTCATGGAATGCGAAGAGCGGCACGGCGCCACGGCGGTCGAGGAGACGTGCTCGACGCCTGCCACGCGCTGATGCCGCATGGCGTCGATCGCTATCGCCGGCCGGCAGCGCTGACGCTCAAGGCCGAAGCGGCGCGGCTCGCCGAGCGCGAAGCGCACCGCGAGCGGCAGTTCAACGACCTGTGGCGCACGCTGCCCGGAAGTCGCCGAGCGCAAGACGGACCGCCGGCGCCCGAGCGCTTTCCGCGCCGATCCGCAGGAGAACATCCTCTATTTCGTCGAGAAGTACTCGCCGAAGCTCGAGCCCTGGCAGCGCGAGCTCGTGCGCATCGTGCGCAAGCTCGCGCAATACTTCTATCCGCAGGCGCCAGACCAAGGTGATGAACGAGGGCTGGGCGACGTTCTGGCACTACACGATCCTCAACCGGCTGCACGAGCAGGGGCTGGTCGACGACGGCTTCATGCTCGGAGTTCCTGAAGAGCCACACCAACGTCATCGCGCAGCCGGCGTTCGATTCGAGGCGCTACGGCGGGCTCAATCCGTACGCGCTCGGCTTCGCGATGTTCCGCGACCTGCGGCGGATCTGCGAGACGTCCGGACGCCGAGGACCGCGAGTGGTTCCCGGCAGCTCGCGGGCACCGACTGGAAGGCGTACGCTCGACTTCGCGATGCGCAACTTCAAGGACGAATCGTTCATCGCCCAGTACCTGTCGCCGCGCCTGATCCGCGAGTTCCACCTGTTCGCCGATCGCCGATCACGTCGGCCGAGGACGCGCTGCAAGTCGACAGCATCCACGACGAGCGCGGGTATCGAACGCGTGCGCAAGCTGCTGGCGCAGGCAGCACGCGCAGGAGATCGCGCGTTCCCGACGTGCAGGTGGTGCGCTACGACCGTGACGGCGATCGATCGCTGACGCTGCGCCATCTGCGCGCGGCGCGGGCGCCCGCTCAACGGACGCGGCCGCCGAACGTGGTCGCGCATCTGCGCCGCCTGTGGGGATTCGCCGTGCGGCTCGAGACCTGGGAGCAACGACGCCCGCGTCGGCGACGCCGCTGGAGTGCGCGGCCTAGCCTGAGATTCTGATCACGCGATCCTGCGTAGGACCCGCTTCGAGGCCGCTGGCCGCGATGCACCATCACTCGCGCAACAGCGCCGGCAGCCACAGCGCGATCTGCGGGAAGGCGAGCAGCAGCAGCAGGCCGACGATCTGCAGCACCATGAACTGCATCATCCCCGCGTAGATGTCCGACGAGTTCCCAGTCGCGGGACGACGCCCTTCAGGAAGTAGGCGGACAGCGCCACCGGCGGCGACAGCCACGCCGTCTGCAGGCACACGGCGACCAGCGTGCAGAACCAGACGAGGTCGATGCCGAGCTTCTGCACGAGCGGCAGCAGGATCGGGAACGACGATCAGCACGATCGGGACCCATTCGAGCGGCCAGCCCAGCACGAAGATGATGCCGAGGATCAGCAGCAGCATCATCGTCGGCGGCAGGTCGAGCCGCGAGCAGCGATCTCGGCGATCGAGCGTCGCGCTGCCCAGGCGCGAGAACACCGCGCCGAAGTAGTTCGACGCCGCGACGAGCAGCAGGATCATGCAGGACGTCAGCAGCGTCGAGTACACCGGCCGAGCGAAACTTCGCCCAGGTCATCCGCCGGTAGCCGAGCGTCATCAGCAGCACGGCGAACGAGCCGACGGCGCCGGCGTCCGTGGGCGTCGCGATGCCGGCGAGGATGACGCCGAGCGTCGCGAAGATCACGACGGCGATCGGCGCCATGCCGAACACCAGCTCGCGGACGATCGACGCCGACCGACGCCGCGCGCTCCTCGCGCGGCACTGCCGGACCCGAGCGCGGGATTGAGGTAGCTCCGCACCAGCGTGTAGACGATGTACAGCCCCGACAGCATCAGTCCGGGCATCGACCGCCGCCGCGAAGAGGTCGGTCGCGGGCACGCCGACGACCGGCCCCATCACGATCAGCATCACCGACGGCGGGATCAGGATGCCGAGCGTGCCGCCGGCGGTGATCGTGCCGGCCGACATCCGGATGTCGTAGCCGGACTGTCATCATCGCCGGCGCTGCCATCACGCCGAGCAGCGTCACCGACGAGCCGACGATGCCGGTCGCCGCGGCGAAGATCGTCGCGGTCAGCAGCACGGCGAGATAGAGCGAGCCGCGCACCGGCGCGAACAGCCAGCTGCACGCCGCGGAACAATCGCTCCATCAGTCCCGACTGCTCGAGCAGGTAGCCCATGAACAGGAAGAACGGCACCGACGCCGAGCGTCGGGTCGCGTCATGACCGAGAAGAACTGCAGCGTCATCAGGTGCAGCGCGAGCGGGCCGAGTGCTGACGTAACCGCCGATCGCGCGCGATCGAGATCAGCGTGAAGGCGATCGGAAAGCCGATGAAGATCGCGCCGAACAGGATGCCGAGCAACAGGATGCCGAACCACTCCGGACTCACCGGCGACCTCGTGCCTGACACGCCGGTCATATCGAGACCTCGCCTTCGGATGCAGCGGGCGTGCGACGTCGTCGACGCCCGGCCCGAAGCGCGCGACAAGCCTTCAGGAATTCCGACACGCCCTGGAGCAGCAGCAGCACCACGGCAGACGGAATCATGAACTTGAACGGCCACACGATCGGCAGCCACGGGCTCGTCACGATGCGCTCGTTCTGCTGGAACGACTTCCAGAAGTACTCCCAGCCGAGCCACGCGAGCACCGTCAAGGCCGGGAAGAACAGCACCACGTAGCACGCGAGCGTCGACGCGCGCCTGCGTGCGCGCGCGACCAGCGGCCGTAGATACGTGTCGGTGCGGATGTGGCCGCCGCGCTGCAGCGTCCACGCCGAGCCGACCATGAAGAACGTGCCGTACAGCATGAACGTCATGTCGTACGCCCACGATCGTCGGCGCGTCGAACAGGTAACGCGCCGTGACTTCCCACACGAGGCTCACCGACCATCGGGATGATCAGCCACGCGACGGCGATGCCGCACGGCGCGCGTGATCGCGTCGAGCGCGCGGCTGACGCGCACCAGCGTGGAATTCATCAGGACAGCGGACGGCGCAGCCGGACCGGGATGGACCGGCTGCGCGCAGGCGGATCGGCAGAGGCGCTACTTCGAGGGAGCGGCCGGAGCCGCGCCCGGCTTGCGTGGCAGCAGCGCCGCGTTGCCGAGGTTCGAGTACAGGTCGAGTACCTTCGTCCAGTAAGGAACGACCGTCTTGGCGAAATTGCGCTGCGAGTCGAGCACCTGCTTGAAGTACGCGTCCTTCGCCGAGTAGCGGTCGAGCACGACGTTGGTTGCGCGCACGAACTCGGGGAAGAAGTCCTTCGGCGTGTCGTGGATCTCAACCTTGAATTCGTTGCGCAGCCTCGACGATCGCCTGGGCGTTCCGGTACACGTTGTAGGTGTACGTCTCCATCATCGACGCCATCGCCGCCGTGCGGATGATCTCCTTGCAGGTCGGGCGGCAGCTTGTCCCACACCGTCTTGTTGATCAGGATCTCGCCGATGTCGGTCGACTGGTGCAGGCCCTGCAGGTAGTAGTGCTTCCAGCACCGTCTGCAGGCCGAGGTTCAGGTCGTCGGCGGGGCCGATCCATTCGGCGGCGTCGATCACGCCGCGCTGCGCGGCCGGCACGATCTCGCCGCCGGGCAGCGCGACCGCCGCGACGCCCATCTCCTTGAAGATCTCGCCGCGTGATGCCGGGCGGCGCAGCGGTACTTCATCTTCTTGAAGTCGGCGGTGCTGTTGATCGGCGTCTTGAACCAGCCGAGCGGATCCGGCCCCATCGGCTGCACGAAGATCGGCTCGACGTTGACCTTCAGCACGTCGCTGTACAGCTTGCGATAGAGGTCGTAGCCGCCGCCCTCGTAGATCCAGGCGACGTGCGACAGCTGGTCGAGGCCGACGCCCGCGCCGGCCATCGGGTTCGAGAACAGGCCCGCCGCCGGATTCTTGCCCGACCAGTAGTGCGTCCACGCATAGCCGCCTTCGACGATGCCCTTGTCGACGGCGTCGAGGATCTCGAACGCCGGCGACGATGGCGCCGTCGGGCAGGATCTCCATCTTCACGCGACCCGCCGACATCTTGTCGACGCGATCGCCCATCTTCTTCAGCAACTCGAAGTAGATCGACGCCGAGGGCACCGCGGCCTGGATGCGAATCTTGACGGGCTGCGCTGTTGTCTGCGCATGCACGCTGCCCGCGACGCTCGCGATGACGAACGCGCCGACGGAAAGCCATTGCCGTTTCATGTTTCCTCCCTGTGAGAATGCGACATTGCCCGCGTGCATTCGCGGAGTTCTTTCTGTCGCGCGCATTTCGCCGGCGGGGCGCGCAACCGAAGCAATGTAGACGTTTGGTCACGCGGTGGCAACCTTGCACTGTGTTTTCGAGCACGTCCAATTCCAGATATCGATAATCTTATTTCCGCGCACGCTGCTGCGCCCGCGGCGCCGGTCGCGTCCTCCATCGTCGTCGCAAGCGCGTCCGCCGCGCGACGCAGCGCCGGCACATGCCGCAGCGCGGTAGCCACCGTCATGCGCGCAACCGGCGCCTGCACGGCGACCGACGCGACGACGCGCCCGCCGGCAAGTGCGACAGGTACGGCGACGCAGGCCAGCCCCGCGATGAATTCCTCGTCGTCGGTGGCGACACGCTCGCTGCGGATGCGCAGGAGCTCGCGCGCGAGCGCGCGCCGGTCGACGATCGTCTGCGCCGTGTGGCGCGTGAGCGGCAACGCATCGACGAGCCGCTTGCGCGCGCTGCCGAGCATCAGCGCGAGCAGCAGCTTGCCGCTCGCCGAGCAATGCAGCGGAACGCGCGGAGCCCGGCTGCAGCGCAATGCGGAGCGGCCAGTCGGATTCGACGCGATCGAGGGGTACACGATATCGCCGCCTTCGATCGCTGTGGAGGTTCACCGTCTCGCCGATCGCCTCCGCGAGCGCCTGCAGGATCGCGCGCCGCGGCCCGCGTGCAGTTCCCTGCCGCAGCACATCAAGCGCCAGGCGCGTGAGGCGCGGCCCCCCGCCCCGATGCGCCGTCCGCCCGGCTCGCGCATCACGAGGCCGGCATCCTCGAGCACGGCGAGCATCCGGTAGACGGTGGGTTTGGGAAGCGCGACGCCCGCGGTTGCATCGTTCAGGCGTTACGGGGACATCGGCGGCGACGATCCGCTCCAGCAGCGCGAAGGCTGCGCAGCAGCGGAGACGTGCGGTCGAGCTTGCGGGCCATGGCGTGACGGGAAGGGCGCGCATTTGGGTCCGGACGATCAGTGCGCACGTTATCTCGAAAAATGGAACGCAACAAGCCAGATTTCGCAGGCATTGTCTTCGCGAGGACGCTGTGGAACACTGTCCGCCCGCCGCCGCACCCGCGTCCAGACAGGAGCACTCCGTGAACAAGCCCGTCGATTTGCCGCGCTGCCCGTCACCGGGCGCGCGAAGATGACGCCGTCCGGAGGCGTTCGTCGAGACGCCTCGTCGCGCACGGCGTCAAAGAACGTGTTCGGCATCGTCGGATCGGCGTACATGGACGCGCTCGATCTGTTCCCGCTCGCCGGCATCCGCTTCATCTCGGTCGCGCACGAGCAGGGCGGCGGTCACATGGCCGACGGCTACGCGCGCGTGTCCGGCCGCCACGGCGTCTGCATCGCGCAGAACGGCCCGGGCATCACCAACTTCGTCACGTCGACCGCGGCGGCGTTCTGGGCGCATTCGCCGGTCGTCGTCGTCACGCCGGAGACCGGCTCGATGACGCTCGGCCTCGGCGGCTTCCAGGAGACCGAGCAGCTGCCGATCTTCTCGAAGATCACCAAGTACCAGGCGCACGTCAACAACCGGGCGCGGATGGCCGAGCTCACCGGCCGCGCGTTCGACCGCGCGCTGCTCGAGATGGGGCCGACGCAGCTCAACATTCCGCGCGACTTCTTCTACGGCGACATCGAATGCGAGATCCCGCGGCCGCTCGCGATCGAGCGCGGCGCCGGCGGCGAGCAGAGCCTCGACGACGCGGCCGATCTGCTCGCCGGCGCGCAGTTCCCGGTGATCCTCTGCGGCGGCGGCGTCGTGATGGGCGATGCGCAGGCCGAGGCGATCGCGCTGGCCGAGCTGCTGCAGGCGCCGGTGGCGTAGCAGCTACCTGCACAACGACTCGTTCCCGTCGAGGCATCCGCTGTGGTGCGGCCCGCTCGGCTACCAGGGCTCGAAGGCGGCGATGAAGCTGATCGCGAAGGCCGACGTCGTGCTGGCGCTCGGGCACGCGCCTCGGCCCGTTCGGCACGCTGCCGCAGCACGGGCTCGACTACTGGCCGAAGCAGCGCGAAGATCATCCAGGTCGACGCCGACGCGAAGATGCTCGGGCTCGTGAAGCCGATCTCGGTCGGCATCTGCGGCGATGCGAAGCGCGGCGGCGCGCGGCGCTGATCGCGCGGCTCGCCGGGCGAAGTCGCTCGCCTGCCACGGCGAACCAGCGACGCGCGGCGCGGCGACGATCGCCGGCGAGAAGCGCGGCGTGGGAAGCCGAGCTCGACGGCTGGACGCACGAGAAGGACGCGTGGTCGCTCGAAGTCGCGACAGCGACTCGGCGGCGATGCATCCGCGGCAGATGCTGCGCGAGCTCGAGCGCGCGATGCCCGCCGACGCGATGGTGTCGACCGACATCGGCAACATCTGCTCGGTGTCGAATTCAGCTACCTGCGCTTCGAGTCGGCCGCGCTCGATGTTCGCGGCGATGAGCTTCGGCAACTGCGGCTACGCGTTTCCGACGATCGTCGGCGCCAAGGTCGCCGCGCCGGACCGCCCGGCGATCGCCTACGTCGGCGACGGCGCGTGGGGCATGAGCTTCGGCGAGCTGCAGACCTGCGTGCGCGAGAACATTCCGGTCACCGCCGTCGTGTTCAACAACGGCCAGTGGGGCGCCGAGAAGAAGAACCACGTCGACTTCTACGAGAACCGCTTCATCGGCGTGAACCTCGACAAGCAGCCGTCGTGGGCCGCGGTCGCGAAGGCGATGGGCGCCGAGGGCGTGCGCGTCGACAAGGCTCTCCGACGTCGGTCCCGCGTTGCGCGCGGCCGCGACGGCGCAGAAGCGACGGCAAGACGACCGTGCTGGAAATGATGGTGACGCGCGAGCTCGGCGACCCGTTCCGGCGCGACGCGCTGGCGCTCCCGACGCGCCATCTCGCGAAGTACAAGGCGACGGCGGCGAAATGAGTGCCGCGACGTCGTTGCGGGTCGCCGGGTTGCTGTTGTCGCGTGCGTTCGTCGCGCTGCTGTGCGCGACCGGCAGCGCGATTGCGCAGGACTATCCGAACCACCCGATCCGCATGATCGTCCCGTATCCGCCGGCCGGCGGGACCGACATCGTCGCGCGCGTTCGTCAACGAGCCACTGACCGCACGCGCTCGGGCAGCCGATCGTCGTCGACAACAAGCGGTGGCGCCGCGGGCAACCTCGGCACGGATCTCGCGGCCACGCGCGACGCCGGACGGCTACACCGTGCTGTTCACGCTGTCGTCGCACACGATCAACCCGAAGCTGTATCCACAAGCTGCCGTTCGACGTCGACAACGGACTTCGCGCCGGTGAGCCTTGCGGCGTACGCATCCCGCAGCTCATCGCCGTCGCATCCGACCTGCCGGTCAAGAACATCCAGGAGCTGATCGCCTACGCGAAGGCGCAGTCCGGGCAAGCTCAACTACGGCTCGGTCGGCGTCGGCTCGCCGTCGCACATCGCCGGCGAGCTGTTCAAGCTGAAGACCGGCGTGGATATCGTCCACGTGCCGTTCAAAGGCGGCGGGCCGGCGGTCACCGCGGCGCTCGGCGGACAGATCGAGATCCTCATCGTGTCGATGCCGGCCGCGTTATCAGCTACGTGAAGGCGGGCAAGCTGCAGGCCGATCGCCGTCGCGAGCGACAAGCGCAGCATCGCGGCGCCGGAGATCCTGACGATCGTCGAGCAGGGCGTCGGACTGCGTCGTCAACTCGTGGTACGGCATGCTGGTGCCCGCGAAGACGCCGCCGGCAATCGTCGCGAAGCTTCAGGCCGACGCTGATGAAGAAGTCGCTCGGAGATGCCCGCGATGAAGGAGAAGCTGTTCGCGCAGGGCGCGGAAGCGGCGTCACATCGACGCCGGCGGAGTTCGACGCGCTGGATGCAGCGAAGAACTGAAGCAGTGGAATACGTGATCCGCGAAGCGAAGATCACGCCTGAATGAGAGCGAGGACGGCTCGCGGTGAACGAGCGACGCCGGCGCAGCGGCCATCGTCGCGCGATCGTCGCGCGCGCGCGCGCAGGCGCAGGCGACGGTCGATCGGCTGGACGCAGGCAGAGCGTCGACGCGAGTGGTCACCGCGGCGCGGCTGGGCGATCGTCGAACCGGCGCGCAACCGTGCGCTGGCCGAACTGTGCGGTGCAGCGACACGGGCCTCGGCAACGTCGCCGACAAGATCGCGCAAGAACCACCGCAAGACGCATGGGCCTGCTGCGCGATCTCGCGGGCGCGAAGTCGGTCGGCGTGATCGCCGAGGACCCGAGCGCGGCATCGTCGAGATCGCGCGGCCGGTCGGGCGTCGTCGCGCGCGATCACGCCGTCGACCAACCCGGCGCCACGCCGGCGAACAACATCATCAACGCGCTGAAGGGTCGCAACGCGATCGTCGTCGCGCCCTCGCCGAAGGGGCATCGACGCTGCGCGCTGCTGCTCGAGTTCATGCACGCCGAGCTCGACCGCGTCGGCGCGCCGCGCGATCTCGTGCAGCAGCTGCCCGCGCCCGTCACGCGCGAGCACACGGCCGAGCTGATGCGGCAGGCCGACCTCGTCGTCGCGACCGGCTCGCAGACGAACGTGCGCGCCGCGTATGCGAGCGGCACGCCGGCGATCGGCGTCGGCGCCGGCAACGTCGCGGTCATCGTCGACGAGACCGCCGACTGTCGCCGATGCCGCGGCGAAGATCGCGCGCTCGAAGACGTTCGACAACGCGACGAGCTGCTCGTCGGAGAACAGCGTGATCGCCGGTCGACGCCGGTCGCCGACGCGCTGCTCGCCGCGCTCGCACGCGAGCGGCGGCGTGCTGCTCGACCGCGAGCGAAGCGCGGCAGCTGCAGGCACGCGATGTTTCGCCGGACGGCAAGCTCGCAGCCGCCTGTCATCGCGCAGGACGCGCCGGCGATCGCCGCAGCGCGCCGGCCTCGCGCGGCCGGAGCTCGCGCGCGCGCGCGCTTCCTGATCGTCGACGAGACGCGGCGTCGGCCACGACCATCCCGTTCTCGGGCGAGAAGCTGTCGCCGGTCCTGGCGTTCTATCGCGCCGCCGATTTCGCGGCGGCCGCGCGCGCTGGCCGAGCGTCCTGCTGGCTACCAGGGCGCCGGGCCATTCGGTCGGACTGCACACGCGCGTGAACGACGCGCGCGCTCGCACTCGGACCTGACGCTGCCCGGTGCCGCGTCGATCGTCAACCAGGCGCACTGCTTCGCCACCGGCGGCAGCTTCGACAACGCGCTGCCGTTCTCGCTGTCGATGGGCTGCGGCACGTGGGTGGCAACAGCATCTCGGACAACCTCGAACTATCGGCACTTCCTGAACATCACGCGCGTCGCCCACCAAGCAGCTGCGCCATCGCGCGCGCGAGCCTCACCGGCGGACGAGCTGTTCGGCGATTACCGGCGCCGCTACGGGCGCGTAACGAGCGGCGCGCAATGCGTGGACAGAGCGGGCCGGCGACGCGTCAGAGCGCGCGACCGCGACGGCGGCGCCCGCCATCACCGCTGCGCCGCCGCGATTGACGAGGCGCACGGCGCGCGGGCTTTGCAGCAGCCGGCGCGCGCGGACCGCAGCGCGACGACATACGCGCCCAGTGACAAGCTGGGCAGGATCAACAACAACGCGCTCAACGCGGCGATCTCGAGGAAGCCGACGAGCGTGAGGTCCTCGAGGCGCACGACCGTCGGCAATAACAGCGCAAGGAAGAACACCATCGTCTTGGGATTGCCGAGCGTCAGCGACAGGCTCGCGAGTGAACAGGCGAAATCGGCTGCTGGGAGGCGCTCGACCTCCGCCTCCTCTGGGCGCCTGCGCGGGCGCGGTCCACATGCGCCACGCCGCAGGTACAGCAGGCAAGCGGCGCCGGCGTACTTGACGGCTGGGCGAACAGCAGTTGCAGGCGGTTTGCGCGAGGGCGGCGAGGCCGGTGGCCGCCATCGGTGAGCCAGGATGAGGTCGCCGACGAGAAAGCCGTGGCGATGAACGCCGGCGCGTGCCGCGGGCGCCGCGCGTGAGCGAGCGCGCGACGACGGCGCGGCGACGCCCGGCCCCGGCGAGGCGACCGGACAGCGCGTAGACGAGGCAGCAGAGGGCGAGGCCGTAGGAGCGACATGGGGCGCTCTTCGAGGGCGGATCTGGATCGCGCCAAGTGTAGCAGCGTGGCGAACGCGCGCCTGCCTGCGCCGTCCCAAGGCGAGCCCGGCCGTGACCACGTTCCGCGGCGTCATCGACGCGCATGCGCGCGCGCAGCCGGACGCACCGTTCCTGATCGCGCCCGAGCCCGGGGTGACGCTGACGCGTACGCCGATCTCGCGCGCAACGTCCCGCGCCTTCGCAGGCGACGATGGTCGCCGACGGTGTCGCGCCGGGCGGATCGTCGGCTTCATGCTTGGCAACGGGGTCGGCGCAGCGACCGTGTTTCTGGCGCCGATGTACGGCGGCTACTCGTGTCGCCGATCAACCTGCTCGCGCAGGACGCGCAGCTCGAGCACGCGCTGCGCACGCCGGCGCCGAGGATCGTGTTCGCCGCTGCCGGAGTTCGTCGACCGCGCTGCGAGGCGGCTGTCGCGCGAGATGGCGGGCGCGACGCGCGATCGTCCTGCAGGATCCGGACGCCGGGCAGTTCGACATCGACGCCGAGTCGCACCTCCGCGCGCCGCTCGCACGCCGACGTCACCGGCGATGCTGGATGTACACTGTCGGGCACCACTGGCACGCCCGAAGGGCGTCTGCTGTCGCACGCCAACATGCTCGCACGCCGGCCGCGCCGTCGCCGGCGCGCACGCGCTGATGCCGCGACGACCGCGTGCTGTCGTCGCTGCCGCTCTATCACATCAACGGCCAGTGCATCGCGACGGTGCGCCCGCTGGTGTCGGGCGGCAGCATCGTGATGCCGCATCGCTTCAGCGTCTCGCAGTGGTGGCCGCTGGTCGAGCGCTATCGGCCGACGTGGCTCAATCGTGGTGCCGACGATCATCGCCTACCTGCTCGAACGGCCCGCGAGCTCGACGCCGCGCGCAAGCGGATGCGTGTCGCGCGCGTGCGCTTCGCGCGCTCGGCGTCGGCGCCGCTGCCGCCCGAGCAGCATCGCGCGTTCGAGGCGCGCTTCGGCATTTCGGTGATCGAGGCGATGGGACTGACCGAATGCGCGTCGGTCGCGTTCGCCAATCCGCTCGATCGCTGCGCAGCGCAAGCTACGGCATCGCCGGGCTGCCGCTCGGCGTGGAGGCGCGCGTCGTCGGCGCCCGACGGCGACGCGTGCCGGACGCCGGCGAGCGCGGCGAAATCGAGTTGCGCGGCGACAACGTGATGCTCGGCTATCTACCACGCGCCGGCGACGACGCGCAGCGACGCTGCGCGCCGGACGGCTGGCTCGCGCACCGGCGACCTCGGCTACCGCGACGCCGACGGCTTCTACTTCATCACCGGCCGGCTGAAGGAGCTGATCATCAAGGGCGGCGAGAACATCGCGCCGCGCGAGATCGACGAGGCGCTGCTGCAGGCATCCCGCGGTGCTCGAAGCGGCCGCGGTCGGCATTCCCGATCGCGCACTACGGCCAGGAGATTCTGCGCGTGCGTCGTCGCTCAAGCCGGGCGACGCGCTCGACGAGGCGGAGCTGCGCGCGCATTGCGAGCGCGACGCTCGGCCGCTACAAGACGCCGCGAATACCTGCGCCTCGTCGCCGAGCTGCCCGAAGGGTCCGTCGGGCAGAGTGCAGCAGCGGCTGCCGAGCTGTGGACGGCGGACGCACGACGCGATCCGCGACGGAAGACCGCACGCTGCCGCGCGAGGACAACTCCGCGCAGCAGACGCATTACACGACCTGCTACATGTGCGCGTGCCGCTGCGGCATCAAGGTGACCATCGAGCACGGCAAGCGTGCGCTTCATCCAGGGCAACCGCAACCACCCGGTCAACCAGGGCGTGCTCTGCGCCAAGGGCTCGGCGGGCATCATGAAGCAGTACTCGCCGGCGCAGCCTGCGCAAGCCGTTGCTGCGCAGGCCGGCGCAGCGCGCGGGCGCGGCGAGCTTCGTCGAAATCGAATGGGACGAGGCGCTCGACATCGCTGACGGCGCGGCTCGGCGAAGATCCGCTCGACCAATCCGACGCAGCTCGCGTTCTTCACCGGCCGCGACCAGATGCAGGCGCTGTCCGGGCTGTGGGCGCAGCAGTTCGGCACGCCCAACTGGGCGGCGCACGGCGGCTTCTGCTCGGTCAACATGGCGGTCGCCGGGCCTGTACACGATCGGCTATTCGTTCTGGGAGTTCGGCGCGCCCGACTGGGACCACGCGAAGTACTTCCTGCTGTGGGGCGTCGCCGAGGATCATTCGTCGAACCCGATCAAGATCGGCCTCGACAAGCTGAAGCGCACGCGGCGCGAAGTTCGTGTCGATCAACCCGGTGCGCACCGGCTATTCGGCGATCGCCGACGAGTGGGTGCCGATCCGGCCCGGCACCGACGGGTTGCTCGCGCTCGCGCTCGTCCACGTGCTGCTCAAGCGACGGCACGATCGACTGCGAGTTCCTGATCCGCTACACGAACGCGCCGTGGCTCGTCGTGCAGACGCCCGGTATCGCCGGGCGACGGGCTGTTCGCGCGCGACGACGAAGGCAACCCGCTGGTCTGCGACCAGGACGCGCAGCGTCTTCGACCAACGGCCATCTTGCCCGACATCGCGCCGGCGCTGTTCGCGACGCGTCGACGCTGCCCGACGGCCGCCGCGCCAAGACGGTGTTCTCGCTCGTCGGCCGAGCGCTATCTCGACGACGCGCTACGCGCCGGAGACCGTTGCCGCCGAGTGCGGCGTTGCCGGCCGAGACGATCACGCGCATCGCGCGCGAGATGGCGCACGTCGCGTTCAACGAGGCGATCGAGCTGCCGATCCGCTGGACCGACATGCACGGGCCGCACGCACGACAAGGTCATCGGCCGGCCGGTTGCGATGTACGCGATGCGCGGCGTCTCCGCGCATTCGAACGGCTTCCAGACCTGCCGCGCGCTGCACCTGCTGCAGATGCTGCTCGGCGCGCTCGACGGGCCCGGCAACTTTCGCGCCCGCGCGCCGTATCCGCGCCGCATTCCGATGCGCTCGCTGCCGGAGAACGATCCGGCGGTGATCTTCGCGCCGACACGCCGCTGAAGCGCATGCCCAACGGCTATCCGACGCGGCCCGAAGATCTGGTCATCGACGACCGACGGCAAGCCGCTGCGCATCGACCAGCGCGTACTCGTGGGAATCGCCGCTCGCCGCGCACGGGCTGATGCACATGGTGATCACGCAACGCGGTCAACCGCGATCCGTATCCGATCGACACGCTGCTGCTGTTCATGGCGAACATGGCGTGGAACTCGTCGATGAACACCGGCGAGCGTGCGCGAGATGCTGGCGCGCAAGGACAGCGAACGGCGAGTACGCGATCCCGTTCATCGTCGTCGTCGACGCGTTCCAGTCCGAGACCGTCAGCTTCGCCGATCTCGTGCTGCCGGACACGACGTATCTCGAGCGCTACGACGCGATCTCGCTGCTCGACCGGCCGATCTCCGAGCCCGATGCGGCCGGCCGACGCGATCCGGCATCCGGATCGTCGCAGCTCGATCGCGACGTGCGGCCGTGGCAGGACGTGCTGGTCGAGCTCGCGTCGCGGCTCAAGTTTCCGGCGTTCACGCGCGCCGACGGCTCGCGCAAGTTCGCCGACTACACGCGACTTCATCGTCAACTACGAGAAGTGTCCCGGCATCGGCTTCCTCGCCGGCTGGCGCGGCGAGGACGGCGAGTCGCAGCGCTGCGCGGCGAGCCCAACCCGAAGCAGTGGGAGACGTACATCGAGAACCAGTCGTTCTTCACGTATCCGTGGCCGGAGAACATGCGCTACTACCGGCTACGCGAACAAGGATTATCTCGAGTTCGCCGAAAAGCATGCGCTGTTCGGCACGCCGCCGGTGCAGGTGATCCTGCAGATGTATTCGGAGCCGCTGCAGAAGTTCCGGCTGGCGGGGCAGGGCTCTACGACGGCCCGCAGCCGCCGTCGCTGACCGATCGCGAGCGGCTGGCGACGTACTTCGACCCGCTGCCGTTCTGGTACGCGCCGCTCGAAGGCGCGCAGGCGCATACGCGCGCGCGATCGCGAGCGTATCCGCTGCCACGCGATCACGCAGCGGCCGATGATGATGTACCACTCGTGGGATTCGCAGAACGCGTGGCTGCGGCAGATCCTCGTCGCGAGAATCATCCTGTACATGAATCGCGGCACCGCGCATGCAGCTCGGGCTTGCCGACGACGACTGGGTCGTGGGTCGAATCGCACCACGGCCGGATCCGCTGCCAGCTGAGAACGATGGAAGGCGTCGAAGCGCACACCGTCTGGACGTGGAACGCGGTCGGCAAGCAGGCCGGCGCGTGGGGCTGTCGAGCCGACGCGCTCGGAAGCGACCGCCGGCTTCCTGCTCAATCATCTGATCTCGGAGCTGTTGCCGAAGCGCGGCGACGAGCGTCGCCTGACCAACTCCGATCCGGTCACCGGACAGGCGGCGTGGTTCGATCTGCGCGTCAAGGTGCACGCAAGTGCGCGCCGCGGCGAGACCGGCAGCTGGCCGCGTGTTCGAGCCGCGCGCGCCGCTGCCGGGCGACGACGTCCATCGGCCGCGCATCTGGCGCTACGCACGCGCCGACGGCGACCGATGAAGCTCGGCCTCGTCATCGATCTCGACACCTGCGTCGGCTGCCACGCCTGCGCCACCGCGTGCAAGGAATGGAACGGCGTCGTCGGCGGTCAGCGGCCCGCTGTCCGATTACGAGCCCTTCGGCGCCGAGCCGCTCCGGCGTGTGGTTCAACCGCGTGCGCCACTACGAGGTCGGCGAGTATCCGGCGTCGCAAGACGATCAACTTCCCGATGTCGTGCATGCATTGCGAGGACGCCGACTGCGTCACCGTGTGCCCGACCGGCGCGTCGTACAAGCGCGAGCGACGGCATCGTGCTCGTCGACCAGGACAAGTGCATGGGCTGCAACCTGTGCGCGTGGGCGTGCCCGTACGGCGCGCGCGAGCTCGATCGCAGGCTCCGGGCACGATGAAGAAGTGCACGCTGTGCGTCGACCGCATCTACGACGAGCTGCTGCTGCCGGAGCCGAGCGGCAGCCGGCCTGCGTGCTCGCGTGCCCGACGCACGCGCGGCTTTTCGGCGACTTCGACGACCCGACGTCGAAGGTGTCGCGCGTCGACGCGCCGAGCGCGGCGGCTTCGGCCTGCTGCCGGAGCTCGGCTACGCGCCCGTCAACCGCTACCTGCCGCCGCGCGGAGCCGCCGCAGGTCACTGTCGACAGCGCAACTGCCGCCGCCGCTGGCGCGGCCGCCGCATTGACGCGACTGATCGACGCCGCCCGTCGCTTCGCCCACGATGACAGGGCGTCGTAGCGACGACGGCCACCGATCGCCGGGTCGAAGCGCGCGCGTCGGTCCGATGAAGCCCGCGCTCTCGATCGTCTTTTTCACCGTGGCGTCGGGCGCAGCGCTCTCGGCGTGCTCGCGCTCGTCGGCTTGCGTCGCGCTGTTCGACCTGCCCGGTGGCTGTCGACGGCGACGACGCTGCCGACCGGCGGCGCTGGCGATCGTCGTCTCGCGCTGGCCGGGCCTCGCTTCGTCGACGCTGCATCTCGCCAACCCGCGCAACGCGTGGCGCGCGTATTCGCGCTTTCGCACGTCGTGGCTGTCGCGCGGAGGCGGTGTTTTCGATCGCGCTCTCGCCGTCGCGGCGGTCTTCGTCACGCTGCTGTGGCTGGATGTCGAGGGCGGCCGCGAATGGCTTGCGCGCCTGCATCGCGATCGTGCTGTCGCGCTGTGATCGTCCTCGTTTGCACGGCGATGATCTACGCGCAGCCTGAAGCCGATCCGGCAGTGGCATACGCGGTGGACGCCGCGTCGTCTACTGTCGTGCTCGGCCACTGGTCGGGCGCGCTGATCCTGCTCGCGATCGCGCGGTATCGATGGCGTCGAACAGCGTGCGTCTCGCACATCTGTGCCGTCGTCGCTCGCGGTGCCGGCCGTGCTGGTCAAGCGGGGCTACTGGCGCGCGTCCCGCGACGGAGCAATGCCGCACGGTCGACGCTCGAGCAGGCCATCGGCGTCGCGTCAGGGCGTGCCGCCCGCCCGCGACAGCGGCGCCGACGAGCGTGATGCGCAGGCGCGGCGCCTCGACGCCGGCCATGGCGGCCGGCACGTTTCTCACCGACGAGTTCGTCTTTCGTCTGGCGCGACAGCGCCGGCGGTTGCTGCCGCGGCTTCTGGATCGCGGGGATCGCGACACCCGCTGGTATGGTGATCGGCATGTGGTGGCAGACGCCGAGTCGTCGTCGGCTGCCACGTCGATCTTCGCGAAGCCATCGTCGGGTCTCTCTCGCCGAGCAGCTGCGCTTGTTTTTCGCCGACGCGCGGCGCACCGTGCGGCTGTATCACGGCGAGCGCGGACGCTGACCGCTACGACGGCCGGCGCACGACGTTCGACGGCGCGACGCCACCGGCGCGCCAGCCGGACCGCGCTCTGGAGGCGAGGATGCGGCTACAGCCTTCGGCGCGAACTCCGAAGTAGTGAAGTTGTAGATCATCCGCGTCCGGTAAATGTAGCGGCGCAGCGCATCGGGACCCCGGATGTGCGGCAGCGCGAACGCCACGCGTGTGTTCGGCCGGGAAGGTAGACTCGCTTACGTGGCACGTCCCGCATGCGCTGGGTTCGCTGGTGGCCTGCGCCAGCCACGACGGCGCGGCGGCGTCGCTCGAATCTGCCGGGCGACCTGGCGCGCCGAGCCGTTGTCGAGACCGAACGCGAGCGCCGTGACGCCAGCCGCCGGCCGGCGAGGACAGTGGACAGGTTGATGCGTTGCACTTGCCGCAGGCGATCTCCACTCGATTCACAGCCGGAGGGACCGCTCCGGCGCGGCGCGCTGAGCCGTGCTCGGGCCGACCCCGGGACGATCCGTGCGGCCCAGATTGCGGCCAAACTGGACGGGGAATGCGACGGAGACGCGAGCATGGTGCCCGGGACGCGGACCCGGGATTGCAACCGACAGCATGGCTCCAGCGGCAACGACGCCGGAGTCGGGCGCCCCTCGCCTGTCTCTCGGGTGATCGGCCCGTCACCTGCTGTCACAGCCCCGTCACATCGGCCACCCACAACCGGCCATGTGCAACCACGACTCGAGGGCACCGATGAAGGCGCATACCGCACGCTCCTTGCCGCCGCCACGCTGGCGCTCGGGTAGCTCGCGGCGCCCGCGCTCGCCGTCGACATCACCAGCGCGGGCGCCACGTTTCCGTACCCGATCTACGCCAAGTGGGCCGAGGCCTACAAGCAGAAGACCGGCATCGGCATGAACTACCAGTCGATCGGCTCCGGCGGCGGCATCGCGCAGATCAAGGCGAAGACCGTCGACTTCGGCGCGTCCGACATGCCGCTCGAAGCCCGAGGATCTCGCAGACGCCGGCCTCGATGCAGTTCCCGGCGATCATCGGCGGCGTCGTGCCGGTCGTCAACATCGAAGGCGTCGCAGCCGGGCGATCTGAAGTTCACGGGCCCGGTGCTCGCCGACATCTATCTCTGGGCAAGATCAAGACGTGGAACGACAAGGCGATTGCCGACGTCAATCCCGGCGTCGAAGCTGCCGGCGACGCCGATCACCGTCGTGCACCGCTCCGGACGGCTCGGGCACCACGTTCATCTGTGACCAACTACCTGTCGAAGGTCAGCCCGGAGTGGAAGGACGAAGGTCGGCGCAGGCACCGCGGTCGCGTGGCCCGACCGGCGTCGGCGGCAAGGGCAACGAAGGCGTCGCCGCCTACGTGCAGCGGATCAAGGGCTCGATCGGCTACGTCGAATACGCGTACGCGCAAGCAGAACAAGATGACCTACGCGCAGCGTGCAGAACAAGGACGGCCAGTTCGTCCAGCCCGACGACACCGCGTTCCAGGCCGCCGCGGCGGTGCGCGGACTGGAAGAGCGCGCCCGGGCTTCTACCAGATCCTGACCGACCAGCCGGGCAAGAACAGCTGGCCGATCACCGGCGCCGAGCTTCATCCTGATGCACGCAGAGGCAGGACAAGCCGCAGAACGCGGCCGAGGTGCTCAAGTTCTTCGACTGGGCGTTCAAGAACGGCCAGAAGATGGCCGACGAGCTCGACTACGTCCGCGCTGCCCGACGCTGTGACCAAGGTGATCGCCGACGCCTGGAAGAGCGCAGATCAAGGACGGGTCCGGCAAGGCGGTGTGGAACTAGGCGCGCCTATCGTCGTCGATCCGTCACGGCTCTTGCCAATTCCCGTCTGTCGTCCGTGCCGGCCGCGACTTCATCGTGGCCGGTCGCTTTGAGGGGCGCTATCATGACCGACCTCGCAAGCCACCGCGCCGTTGCCCGTTCCGATGACCGACGCGTCGGCACGCCGGCGACAAGCGCGATCCCCGCCGGACGACGCGGGCGCGGCCGCCGGCGCGCTGGCAGGACGTCGCTGTTCGAGAGCAGACGACGCCGCCTGTTCGCGGTGCTCGTGCTGGCGATGCTGCTCGGCATCCTCAGCTGGCGCTTGCCTATCGCCGCGCTGCCGGCCATGCAGAAGTTCGGGCCGCGCGTTCTTCGTCACCAACGTCTGGAATCCGGTGACGAGCCAGTTCGGCGCGCTGGCGCCGATCTTACGGCACGCTGGTGACGTCGGCGATCGCGCTTCGTGATCGGCGTCCGGTGAGCTTCGGCATCGCGCTCTTCCTGACCGAGATGTGCCCGTCGCTCCTCAAGCGGCCGCTCGGCACTGCGGTCGAGCTGCTGGCAGCGATCCCGTCGATCATCTACGGCATGTGGGGCCTGTTCGTCTTCGCGCCGCTCTTCGGCGACTACATTCAACCGGCTGCTGACCCAGGACGCTTCGGCGAATGTCTGGCTGCATCGGCCCGCTGTTCCAGGGCGCGCCGAACGGCATCGGCATCCTGTCGGCGGGCGTCATTCTGTCGGTGATGGTGATCCCGTTCATCTCGTCGGTGATGCGCGACGTGTTCAGCAATACGTAACTGAACGGAAGTACAA
>ERZ1370068.4024-contig-3117_pt1 | contig 26168 bp, 37 predicted proteins | sample MGYA00561227_ERZ1370068 | MGnify/ENA primary metagenome ERZ1370068 (study PRJEB38410, sample SAMEA6850437) | metagenome | study: Metagenomic assessment of the ecological functions of the soil: analysis of the soil microbiota associated with the...
ACCCGCCCGCACTACCCGAGCTCCCGTCCGCGCCGGAGCCACCGCCACTGCCGACGCTGCTGCCCCCGCACCACTGCCACCACCCGAGGCACCGCCGCCGCCCGAGCCACCACCGCTGCCCGAGCCACCACCGCCGCCCGAGGCACCGCCGCCGCCCGAGGCCACCGCCGCCGCCCGAGCCACCACCGCCGCCCGGAGCCACCACCGCCGCCCGAGCACCACGCTGCCGAGCCGCCGCCGCCCGAGCCGCCACCGCCGCCGCCCGAGGCCACCGCCGCCGCCCGAGCCGCCACCGCCGCCGCCCGAGCCGCCACCGCCGCCGCCCGAGCCGCCACCGCCGCCGCCCGAGCCGCCACCGCCCCCGAGCCACCGCCACCGCCGGAGCCACCGCCACCGCCCGAGCCGCGCTCCCCGCCTCCGCCACCCCGCCCCCGCCTCCGCCACCCCCGCCGCCTTTCGCGATAAGGACGTGTCCGTGCGTGTCGCTGGTATCGCTCAGCGCCAGTCTGACCGTCGAATCGTCCTTCCGGGGCAGCAGTGACGCGGGGAGCCGCTATCGGGATGGTCAAGCCGATCGCGAAGAGCGCCGCAAGGATGGTTCGGTAGATGGAGACCATCGGGGCAACTGGCTGCACTCGTTGTGCCCGTGACCTCGGCGATCTGCGCTGCGCAAACTCGGGCAGCCGGGCCAGGGAACCCTGGCGGGTTGCGGCATGCCCCCGGGCGAGAGTGATCACCCCGCGTTCCTTCCTCGACGCGTTCTGACTTCGACCGATACTGCTTCGCGCCGGGCGCACCGTCAAGGCCCCCTTTGGCCTCGGGGGCAGCGACACCTGAGCCCAGGGGCTGGAAAGCTAGAGGAACCGAGCGCGCCCAGCGCCACCCTCGCTTGAGGATAGGCAACATCAACGCCCCTCCGGCGGCGGGCACCCACGCGTGGCCCCCGTCCCCGTGACCTAACCGCCCAGACTCAGACGCGGGAACGCCGCAAGAGCCGACGGCACAGCTGACGGCGAAGCCGGTGTCCTTGTTGGCCGCGTCCTGCAGGAGCCACCGCCGGCGGAGTCCCTTGACGGTGCGGCCCTTGACGGCCACCGTGGCGCTGTAGCGTGCGCTCGAACTCGTTCCATGAGCCGGGCCGGAGCTTCCCACGTGATTCGCATGATCATGGCCGGTCCTCCCGTGCGGGCATCGTCGAGGGTGGTGCATGGCCTCTCAGAAGATCAGGGACTCTTCGGAATCGCCGACGGACGATCGGGACGCGGTCGTCGTGTGGCACGGAACGCGCCGACGCGCGGTGGACACCGGGCGCGGCGGCCAGGTAGGGACCAGGATCGACGGGTCGCCCGTTCACGAGGATCTCGTAGTGTAGATGCCGGCCCCTGACGCGCGCCCAGTGGTTCCGGTCAAGCCGACCACGGCACCTTGCTTGACCCGTTGTCCGCGACTCACCACGAGCCTCGAGAGATGGCCATAAAGGGTGTGAATCCGATCCCCATGTTCGACGATGATCGTCTTGCCGTACCCATTTGCCAGCCGGCAAGAGACGACCGTGCCCGCCGCAACTATCCGGCAAGGCGTTTCGGGGCTTCGCGCCGATGTCGATGCCGCTGTGAAAGCGCCCAAACGCGCGGCGCGGCCCGAAATCGGAGGTGATCGGACCACGCACCGGCAAGCGAGACCGCAACGCGGTAACCGTCAGGTGCCCCGGGCCGACCGCGGAGTCGTCGCCGGTCACATGCCGCCTTTGCGAAGCGTCATCACCCGGCACGCCGCGGCTGACAGTCTTCGGGGCGGCACCACCCTCCCGGGACGATCCGCTGTTGCTCACTCGGCGCCGCGATGGCCGCCGACCCGACGAGAAAAACGAGCGCGAGCGACATGGGCGTGCACGCTGCGAACCGTCTCATGTGACCGTAACAAAAGCAACTGGTGTGCCAGTACGCGGTACCGATCGAAAGTCTACGAAAGATCTGATCGCGCTCGGACGTGGGGGTTCAGACAGGGAACCTCTTACAGACTTCCGAGACGAGATCGACCCGGATATTTCTGCTCGTCGCGTCGAGCAGGATGGAGGGCAGGGTGAAACGCGCGACGGGCACCGATGTCCGTCGAGTGATCCGGCGAGGACCAGCGAGCTAGCGGAGTGGCCGCCGCCATGCTACGGCGTGGAAGTCTGCCCGTAGCCTCCCGGGATGCGTACGTGCGTCTGCTATGGGGGACGTGATAGCCTCCCGCCCATACCCGGTTTGCCGCCACGGTCCCGCTGACCGCCCGCCAAAGGTTTGGTCCGCCCGGTGCCTGGCCGCCCGGAGCCGGCGGCGGAGGGCTGCGGCCCAGCGGGAGCGCGACGCCGAGATTCCGGGCCCTTCTCGAGGCGGCACTCGAGAAGCTGCAGGAGGGCGTGCCATGAATCGGCGAGTGGCTCCTGTGGAAAGGTAAGGAGACCCGATGCGTCGGGGTGCAAAGCCGGCAAAAGCGAAGGTGAAAGCAAGCGTCCGGTCGTCCCGCAAGTCAGGAAGGGGAAGGCTCGAGGGCGGGCGAGCTCGAGAGCGCCTGGCCGAGGCGTTGAAGAGTGAGGCAGAGGCCCTGGAGCAGCAGACCGGCGACGAGCGAGATCCTGCGGGTCATCAGCCGCTCGCCAAGCGATCTTCAGCCGGTGCTGGCCGCCGTCGTGTCGACCACGTGGTGTAACCCGGGGAGGAGGCGGTGGTCTGGGTGTTCTTGGGGTCTTGGCTGGATCTGGATTGGTCCTCCCCTCGCCTCCAGAGCACATCGAATCTCCTGATGTAACTCAGGGAGTGCTCAGGGAACTTCAGCGGGGCATGCTTGAGGTGGCGTGTTGTGTTCGAGGTGGCGGTGCGCGCAAAGCTGCTGAGACATGTGGTGAACACGTGGTCGTGACTGAAACACGTGATTCAAATTCGGATCTCCAACCTGAAGCTCGAGCGACCTGTTTGCCTGCAAGTGGTTGCGGGCCCCCGATCTGAACCAGCGACCGGCAGAGAAGAGTTTCACCGAACTCTGGCCCGCGTGTTTTAGTCGCGCCCAGTGTCTTCGGGGTGCTCGGGCGAGAACCTGTGGGGAACTGCTGGCGAAAGCGTAACCGTGACCAAACACGGGTTCGATCCCGTCGAGGCCACGTAACCCACAGCGCCACGCCCGGAAAGGACTTCCCGTAGCCCCGTCTGATGGGCGGCTTCCCCCAAATACTGCCCATCGCGCGAACCTTTGGTACCTAGGCGACCCCGATAACCCCATGTAGTTCTACCGTGCTAGCCCCCGAGAATCCCGCCGGGGTCACCACACACGCTGGAACCATCTTTCCCCGGTGAAGCGATAACACCGCTGCCCGTTTTTCGCGAAGGTTCGCACGCTAGGCGTCCCACTATCCACGTCGTCGGACCGGGGTCCTATTGCCCGGCCCGTGAGGGACCGCGTTAATGTCACAGGTCGAGCGCGTTTCTGGCCCGAGACCTCAGGGAGGACGACATCATGGAAGCCATGATCGGCCCGATCGGCGCCATCGCCCCTGGAAGCGACCTGCCACCGCCCGCCTCAGCGTCGACCTCACCGATTCATGTCCGGTTCGTTGGGCAACGCGCTGCGCAAGCTCAGGACGTTAAATCGCCGCTCAGGAAAGGAGCCACCCGGGTCAGTCCATGTTGAGCAATTCACATAACACTCACGTTGGTTGAGAGGCCGTTACGCGATCGTTCGGCTCGTCATGCTGGTGTTCGGCGTGCTGCTCATGGTATTAGCCCTGCCTCTGCAGATCGAGAGCCCAGATGTCGTCGGGACCTGGGTGGGGTTCTCGAGCTAACGGGCGACAAGAGCCCGGTCGAGCTGAATTCAAGTCGATGGAGGATTCGAGGTAGTGTCAAGACCGCGAAGGAGGGTCTCGTGCTGTATAAGGGGGTGGAGGATCGAGGAAGGGGCCAATGTCGTTGTGAATTACACGGCTACCGCTGCCACAGGGACCGCAAACGTGCCGGCCGTGGGGGCGAGTGCGTGGACCTTGACGACGCTCCAGGGCAAGTCCTTGAGCGGATTTGTATTCGGAAGTCAGACAATCTTCAATACGACGTCAAATTGAACAAGAAGTAGCTGAAGGTGGTGGAGGCGTCACAGCCTACCACCACTCGCAGTGCTGCTGTGGGAAGGTGCCACGCGACGGCAAAGCTCGGCCGACCGGGACAATGCTGGAGAGAGTGATACACCGATCAGGGTGGGGATGGCGGCGGCCGAACCGCTGCCGGCGGTGCGTCTACGTTCCGGAACGGTCGGGAGGGCAGGCTCGCGCGCGCGGCGATCGCGTGGTGTGACCCGGGGAGGGCGGTGGTCTGTGTGTCCTTGGCGTCTGGCCGGAGCTGGATGGTCCTCCCCGCCTCCAGAGCACATCGAACTTCTGGGGTAGCCGAGGCAGTGCGCAGGGAACGTCGGCGGCGCATGTTTCAGTGGCGTGCTGTTGTCGAGCTGGCGTCGACCGCACAGGTTCTGAGACATTTGGTGAACACGTGGTCGTGACTGAAACACGGATTTAGATCGGGATCTCGAAGCAGAAGCTCAGCGACCTGCTCGCTGGCAAGCGGTTGTGGGCCCCGGCAACCCATGAACGACGAGGGGTTAGCCGACCTTGAAGCCGCTAGCCCCTTTCGCTTACCCAGACTTCAGTCACGCGATCTCCGTGGCGAGCCGCCATCCGAGTGTCTTCAGCCGACCACGAGATTCACGACCTGCCCCGGCACGTAGACGAACTTCCGCACCGTCTGCCCGGCCAGGCGCGCCGCGATCCCATCCGCGGCCAGCGCCGCCGCGCGCGCGTCCGCCTCGGAGGCGTCGCGGGCGAGCTGGACGCGTCCGCGCACCTTGCCGTTCACCTGGACGGGGAGCTCGATCACGTCGTCGACCGCGAGGGCCTCGTCCCACGCTGGCCAGGGCTCGTACGCGAGCGACGCCGCGTGGCCGAGATGCCGCCACAGCTCCTCGGCGACGTGCGGCGCGAACGGCGAGACGAGCAGGACGAGCGCCCGCACCGCCTCGCGCGGCATCGCGGAGAGGCGGGCGAGGTGGTTCACGAAGACCATGAGGGCCGAGATGGCCGTATTGAAGGCCATCGCGTCGATGTCCGGTGCTGACCTTCTTGATGGTCCGGTGGAGCAGCCGGCGCGTGGCGTCGTCCATCGCCTCCACGAGGGGCTGGCGACAGACCGCGTGGAGCCGGTCGCGGAAGCGCACCACGCCCTGGATCTGCGAGGTCTGCCACGGCTTCACGGCCTCGAGCGGCCCCATGAACATCTCGTAGAGCCGGAGCGCGTCGGCGCCGTACTCCCGCACGATGTCGTCGGGATTCACGACGTTGCCCCGCGACTTCGACATCCGCTCGTTGTCCTCGCCCAGGATCGTCCCCTGGTGCACGAGCTTCATGAACGGCTCGGGGTGCCGGACGTGACCGAGATCGAAGAGCACCTTGTGCCAGAAGCGGGCGTAGAGGAGGTGGAGCACCGCGTGCTCGGCGCCGCCGACGTAGAGGTCGACGGGCATCCACGCGTCGTACGCGTCCATCGCCCAGGGCTTGTCGTCGTCGTCCGGGTCGAGAAACCGCAGGTAGTACCAGCACGAGCCCGCCCATTGCGGCATGGTGTTGGTCTCGCGCGCGAACCAGCGACCGTCGCGCTGGAAGAAGCGCCAGTCGCCGACGCGCGCGAGCGGGCCGGCCGGGTCCTCGCCCGGGTTGTAATCGGCGAGCTCGGGCAGGCGCAGCGGCAGCTCGGACTCGTCGACCGCGAGCGGCTGGTCATAGCGAATCGTGTGCGCGGCCCCTCGCCGAGGGTCGCCGGTCGGGTCAGCGAGCTCGACCGGAAAGTAGATCGGGATGGGCTCGCCCCAGTAGCGCTGACGCGAGAAGACCCAGTCGCGCAGCCGGTAGCTGATCGTGCCGCGGCCGCGGCCGAGCGTCTCGAGTCGGCGGACGACCGCGCGCTTGGCCTCGGGCGTCGCCAGGCCGTCGAACTCGCCGCTGCGGACGTTGACGCCGTCGTCGACATACGCGGCCTCGAGCGCGTCGTGCAGTCGCCCGTCCGGGCTCACGACCTCGACGATCGGAAGACCGAAGGCGGTCGCGAACTCGAAGTCGCGCTGATCGTGCCCGGGGACGGCCATGACGGCGCCGGTCCCGTAGCCGCCAAGCACGTAGTCAGCCACCCAGATCGGCAGGCGAGCTCCGGTGATCGGGTGGATGGCCACGGCGCCCGCCGGCACACCGGTCTTCGTCTTGGCGAGCGCGACGCGGTCCAGCTCACTCTTGCGGGCGGCCGCCTCGACGTACGCGACGACGGCCTCGCGCCGAGCCGGCGTCGCCAGCGTGCGCGTCAGCTCATGCTCGGGCGCGAGCACGACGTAGGTCGCGCCCATGAGGGTATCGGGCCGCGTCGTGAAGACGGCGATGCGCGCGTCGGGTGACCGTCGACACCGAAGACGATCTCGGCGCCCTCCGAACGGCCGATCCAGCGGCGCTGCGCGGTAAGCGTCCCCTCGGGCCAGTCGACGAGCGCGAGGTCCTCGGCGAGCCTATCGGCATAAGCGGTGATCTTCAGCATCCACTGTCGGAGCGGCGTGCGATAGACGGGATGGCCGCCGCGCTCGCTCTTGCCGTCGACGACTTCCTCGTTGGCGAGCACGGTGCCGAGCGCGGGACACCAGTTGACGGGCACCGTCGCCTGGTACGCGAGCCCGCGCCGGAACAGCTGCAGGAAGATCCACTGCGTCCAGCGTACGTAGCCCGGATCCGTGGTGTCGATCTCCCGCGACCAGTCGTAGCTGAAGCCGAGCATCTTGAGCTGGCGCTTGAACGTCGCGATGTTGTTCGCCGTCGTCCCCGCGGGATGCTGCCCGGTCTCGATCGCGTGCTGCTCGGCCGGCAGGCCGAACGCGTCCCAGCCCATCGGGTGCAGCACGTCGTAGCCGCGCATGCGCCAGGCGCGCGCCATGATGTCGGTGGCGGTGTACCCCTCGGGATGACCGACATGCAGACCGACGCCGGACGGGTAGGGGAACATGTCGAGGACGTAGCGCTTGGGCCGGCCGCTCCGGCGCGTGGCGCGGAACGTCCCGTGCTCGTCCCAGTAGCGCTGCCAGCGGGCCTCGATCTCGAGGTGGTCGTAGGCCAAGATCAGTGGCCGAGCGCCTTGCGCAGGTCCTCACCCTGGGACTTCCACCACTGGTGCAGGATCGTGATGTCGGTGCCGACGGAGAAGTGCCGGACGCCCATGTCGAGGAAGTACTTCGCCTGATCCGCGGTGGCGATCTCGGCGCGGGGCGGCACGCCCATCTTGATGGCCGTTTCGAACACGCGGCGCTCCACCACTCGTAGCTCGGGCGAATAGCGCTCGCCGGCGCGTCCGATGCCCATCGAGTAGTCGGAGCCGCCCCACTGCACCATGTCGACACCCTTGACGGAGAGGACGTCCTCGAGCGTGTCGACCGTGCCCGGCTTCTCGATCATGATGGCCACGACGATGTCGCGCAGGGCCTGGACGTAGTCCTTGGTGCCGCCATAGCCCATGTAGCTGAAGCGACGGGTGGCGACGCCGTAGGTGCCCTCTGTCCTCCGGGGTCTCCGCGCGCACGATGCGCACGCACTCCTGCACGTCGGCGGCGGAGCGACAGTCGGCGAACAGGATGCTGTGGAAGCCGGACCCGATCGCCCGTTGCGCGAGGAAGCCCCGCGGCTCCTGGTCGACCTTGAGCTGCATCGACATGTCGTAGAGGTCCCCGGCTCGAGCGAGGTTGTCGAGGTCGTGCAGGTCGAAGGGGCCGTACTCGCCCACGAACTCGACGTAGTCGTAGAGGCCCGTGTGCCCGATGGCTTCCACGACGGACGGCCACGTCGGTGTGAATGTGGGTCGACAGCGTGGGCTTGTTGGCTTCAGGAGCTCGCGCAGCTTGTTGGGTCTCATGGCATCTCTCCTATCGTTTCCATCCGAGCCAGTCACAGGTCGGGATGCGCGCGCACGGCCTCCATGCAGAGCTTCGTTCGCGTTCGGATCCCACGGCGTGTGCGCGAGGATGGCGTCAACCCCTTGGTCATCCCAGGGCGCTCAGCAATGCGCGCTGTCGGCTCAGACGGGTCGGGCGCTCCTGAGCGAACCGCTGCACCCCGGCGAAGATCGAGTCCGGATCCAGGTGCGCCTCGGCGATCACGTCCGCCTCCGGTGCCGCCGGTGAGCCACACGTTGTCCTGGTCGGCGGTGAGGGAATACTCATCGGTCAGCGAGCCGACGTTGCGCAGCGGCCACATGCGGCGCGTTCCGCTCATCACGAACATGAGGTCCTGGCGAGCCTCGGGCGGCAGCACGTCGTTCCGATAGGCCTCGGGCTGGCGGTCGAACAGCTCCTCGCTGATCGCCGCGATGACCTTCACGTTGATGCCGGCACCCGTCAGCCGCGGCAGCACGCTCACGAGATTGAACGTCGAGCTCGATCCCTGGGCAACGACGCAGCCGTGTCGTGGCTGGCCGGGCGCGAAGTCGCGGATGACGTAGAGACCCTTGGCGGCGGCCCGCAGGTCGGAGTCGGCGAACGTGTTGCGGTCGGCCACGCGGAAGTCCGGGCGTGCCACCTCGATGACGATGACGCCGACCTTCTTCTCGCGCGCGGCGATCTCGGCGGCGGCGAAGTAGCCGGGGGCCACGTCGTTGTAGTCCCAGAAGCTCAGGTTGATGACCTGGTCACGCGGGAACAGCTTCCACACCTGGGGAGCGAAGATCCCGAAGTGCGTGCGCGCGTCGGCGGCGGTCTCCGGGCCGGAGTGCCCGGCGAGGATGTGCAGGACGCCGGTGCGAAACTTGCTGTCCTGGTTCTGCTGGCTCCACACGCGCGCGGGCAGGTACATCAGCGGCGTGAAGCGCGCCGTAGGTGCCGCTGAACGCCCACACCCCGGCAAACTGATCGGGGTCCAGCGACGCGCTCTGGCCGACCAGGCCGATGGCGCTCGATACGTTGCCCGCTTCCTCGATCGCGGCCTTGAGCCGCGTCCCCAGCGGGTTGGTGTCGGGATCGTAGTGGCCCCAGATACTGCCGTGCTCGAGGTTGATCGATTCCGAGAGGTCGGCGGCCAGGGTCAGCACGCGGTTGTCGGTGACGTGGTTCAGCCCACTTGACGATCTCGGACACGGCCCGTCGGGCGCCCGCCGTCTCGCCCGCCTTGCGGAACAGCGCGATCTTGAGCTGCTTCTCCTGGCCCGAGATCGAATTCCTCACGGTGAGCGTCTGCGGCTCCTCGGGGAAGATTGGCGACCTTGAGACGGTCGTCGAGGAATGGGTCGTGCTTCACGTCGACGCGGAGCGGGATCTCGGCCGGCACCGAGTCGCCGATCTCGACCAGACGATCGGCCAGCCAGTCCCCGAGGCCATCGCGCTCGAGCACTGACATGACGACGTCGATGTTGGTCTTGAACTGGATGAGCCGCTCCCGCGGGTCGGTGACCGGTCCCTGGCTGATCCCCTGGAACTCGACGCCGTAGCGCGCCTCGAAGGTGCGCGCGAGGGCGACGAAGTATTCCGAGTTCATCTTCATCCCGTACGGATGGCTCGGGTAGCCCACCACCTGGTCGCCCGCCCCGGGGATCTTGCCGTTCACCGCGCCGGGCCAGTACCCCTTGGTGGTCGTGCCGATCACGATCATCGGACGGCGATCCGCCGGATCCCAGGCCTCCATGGTCCGGAGCGCGCCCACGATCTGGTCGTAGTCGTGACCATCCGGCAGCGTGAGCACGTTCCAGCCGTACGAAGTCCACTGGTCGACCAGGCGGTAGCCGGTGAACTTGCTGGACACCACGCCGCCGATCAAGTGAATCGTCGATGCCGGCGTTGTTGTCGGACAGGAAGATCCGGAGCCGCTTGCCGACCTGCAGCGCGATGGCCTGGGTCTTGAGCTCCTGGGCGTGTCCCTCGGTCATGGCGAACTCGCCCTCGAGCGCGATGACCTTCGGCGTCCCCATGGGGGCGCCCATGATGTCCCAGAACGCTGCCTTTCCCGCGGCCGTCGCGACCCCGACGCCCGAGGGGCCGCCGTTGACGTCGTTGGTGAGATCGGTGGACTCGATGTGCCCGGACAGCGCCCGGATGCCGCGTCCCTTCGCCTGGGCGAACAGCGGATGGTCCGACAGCCCCTGGTCCGCGAGCAGCGTCCTCAGCGCGCCGGCGCCGCGGCGGAATCCCAGCGCGTCGACCGGCAGCATCGCGACGTCCGGCGCCACGTGATAGCGGGGATCGCCCGTCGCGTGATGCTTCCGGTACAGCGCCTGGCCCAGGATCATCCACAGCGCGTAGCAGGTGGGTGCGCAGTGTCCCGCCGCCAGCATGAACTTGTCGCCGTACGGATGCTTGGGGCGCCGGTAGTCGTAGCGGAGCCCGCCCAGCTCGGGCCCGGCCAGGTGCGCCGCGACGTTGAACGGCGTGTAGGCCAGCGGGCCGCCGAAATGCCCGGTCTGGGCATAGTTGCCGAGCAGGGTGAGAGTCATGCAGGTCATGTAGCCGACGTCTTCCAGGCGGCGCCGGTCGTAGGGAAGCCCTGGCGCCATGTCCGACCGTGGCGACGTGTGAACACTCATCGAAGTCTCCTGTTTGATGATGGCGCTAAGGCGTCGACGCGCTCGATCTTCACGCTCCGGCGCGTGCGCGCGGACTCGATCATCGCCAGCGTGACCTCCACGACACGCAGCCCGTCCAGGCCGGTCGCGGCGGGCTGGCCGCCGGTGGCGGCCGCGCGCTGGAAGTCCTCGATCTCGGCCACGTAGTTCGGGCAGCAGCGCTTCCGGGTAGTCGGCGGTCTCGTTGACGGTGTCGCTCGTGATCTCGAAGTGGCCGGTGCGCGCTTCCCACATCGAGTGGTGTCCGGCGATGAGCCCGGTGATCCCGTACACGCGGAAATCGTTGCGCGAATCGGGAAGAAGGCGGCTCGCGACCACCTGGCCGAGCGTGCCGTTGGCGAAGCGCAAGGTGAGGCAGGCGAGCTGCTCGAGCGGGCGCGCGGCGGTCTGGCCGTCGGTGACCGCGGTGATCTCGTCCACCTCGGTGCCGAGCACGAAGCGCAGCAGGTCGACCGAGTGCACGCCGGTGCCCATCATCGTGGACGCGCCCCCGATCAGCTCCGGCGTGTCCCACCACTGCGTGAGCGGCGTACGCGGCGGTGAGCCATCGCGGCCGCGCACGCCGAAGGCCCACTGCGCCTGGGCGAGGACGATGCGCCCCAGTGCCCCGGCGGCGACGAGCTCGCGAGCGCGTCTATAGGCCGGGTGCTGGCGCAGGTTGAAGGCCACGCCGAGTGTGACGCCCGCGCGGCGGCACGCGTGCACCATTCGCACGGCGTCGGCGATCGTCGTGGCCATCGGCTTCTCGCACAGCACGTGCTTTCCGGCTTCCGCCGCCTGGACGACGTGCTCGGCATGCAAGGCGTTCGGCGAGGCACAACGAAGATGCCGTCGACCCGCGAGTCCTCGAGGAGGTCGCCGAGCTGACTGTACGCGGCGCGCGCGCCGTGCTTCTGCGCGAACGCTCTGCGCGGTCCTGATCGCGGCTGTACACGCCGACGAGGCTCGCCGCCGTCGGCCGCGGCCATCGCCGGCGCGGGATCTTGATGTCGGGATGCTTGCCCGTGCTGACGATGCCCCATCCGAACGCCATGGATCCTCCTCGGATCAGGCCGGCCGGTTCGCCGTGAGGAACGTGCGCACGTGCCGCACCGCGAGTGGGATCTTCTCCTTCGTGTCCTTCCAGGGGTAGAAGGTCATCTCGGCTTCGGGGCCAGCATCGCCGACTCGAGGGCGGGCTCGTAGGGGTGCGAAGGCGTCTCATCCGGCATGACCAGCACGGGCACCGGGCAGCCCTGACGACGTCGCGCGGGCACGCTGAACACGAAGTCGGCGTTCGTGACGTACATCCGGGTCAGGAACTTGTCGATCATGTCCATCGTGAGGTCGGGCCGCTGCTTGACCAGCGCTGGCCCCCAGGTCTGCATGCTGTTGTCGTACATGGGGTTCGATTCCTTGCGGAAGCCGACGGGCTGCGACACGACGGCGGCGACGATGCGCTCCGGCGCGCGCTGGATCAGCTTCCAGATGAACGGCCCACCGATGCAGTAGCCGATCACCATGAAGCGCTGGATGCCCAGGTGATCCATGAGGGCGAGGTGGTCGTCGGCATAGGAGTCCCACGGCCGATCGATCTCGAGTGGCCCGGAGGACTGGCCGCCTCGGCGCGTTGCGCAGGTCGGCCGATGATACAGCGGTACTCGTCCTTGAATTCCTCGATCGCGTTGAACGGCGCCCGGTCCGACATGAAGCCGATGGTCGAGTTCTGGCCCCCGCCGGGAATGACGAACAGCGGGAAGCCGGAGCCGGCCTCCTGGTAGTGAATGCGGACAGGGCCCTTCTCGTAAAACGCCATGGTGCTCCCCTTTCGCGGCCGGTCTGGTGCGATGGGCAGCATACTCCGTCATGGGGCCGCGCCGCCAGAGCGCTCGGCCATCACGCCGGCCGCGCGCTCCACCGCCTCAGCGGCGTCGAGGATCATGTCCTCGCGGAAGCGACGGCCGACGATCTGGACGCCGACCGGCTGGCCCTCGTTCTCATCCGCGGGCACGATGGCGGCGGGCAGGCCCATGAAGTTCATGGCATAGCTGTAGAGCGCGCTGCCCAGCACCTCGCGCACGCCCTCGGCGCCCTGCTCGTCGCGGTTCCAGGTGAAGATCGGCGCCGGCAGGAACGGGGTGAGGACCAGCGGGTAGTCGGCCAGGAACGTGGTCCAGGCGCGAATGAAGCGGTTGCGGTCGGCGATCGCCTTGAGGAACTCGAGGCCCTCGAACGGCTGGAAGTAGCGGTAGTACTCGTCGAAGATCGCGACGACCGTCTTCGAGCCGTACTTGCGCACGTCGGCGTCCATCAGCGCCTTGGCCTCGCCGAAGAGGCACGCGCGCCCGTGACGGCTGCCTCCTTGAGGAGCGGCGGCTCGACCTCGCGCACGTCGTAACCGGCGGCGGCCAGCGCGGTGCGCGCGGTGTCGAGCGCCCGGGCGACCGCGGGTGCAGGGGGAAGTCGAAGGTGTTCCGGGTGAAGGCGACCTTGATGGGCCGCGGCTCGGGCGGCCCCTCGAACGGCATGGACACCTGCCAGGGATCGCGCGGGTCGTAGGCGACGAGCGAGCGCATGGCCAGGCGCACGTCGCGGACCTCGCGGCAGATCACGCCCTGCACGGACATCACCTGCGCCAGCATGCCGCGCTCGGCGGCGCCCGAGGGATTGTAGGCCGGCACCCGGCCGAGCCCGGGCTTCACTGTGGCCGCGCCGCAGGCGTAGGCCGGAAAGCGGAGCGAGCCGCCGATGTCGTTGCCGTGGGCGATCGGGCCATAGCCCATCATCACCGCCGGCGGCCGCGCCGCCCGAGGAGCCGCCGGCCGAGGCGGTGGCGTTCCAGGGATTGAAGGTGCGGCCGTGCAGCTCGTTCACCGTGGTCCCGCGGAAGGAGAACTCCGGCGTGTTGGTGCGCCCGACGATGATGGCCCCGGCCCGACGGAGGTTCCGCACAACGGGCGCATCGTCCGGCGCGATCACGTCCTTGAAGGCGACGACGCCGTTGGGCGTCGCGCACCCTCTCTGATCCACGTTCTCCTTGATCGTGACCGGCACGCCATGCAGCGGCCCGGTCGGACCGCCGGCGCTCATCGCCTTGTCGTGCGCCTCGGCCTCGCGCAGCGCGGCGTCGCCGAGATCGTCCACGACCGCGATTGATCCGTGCCGTTGGTGGCGCGCATGCGAGCCACCACGCTGCCCACGGCCTCGACGGCGGTCACCCTGCGCGCCGCGATGGCTTCCGGCCAGCTCGCAGGCGCTCCACTGCCACAGCGGCCTATTCGAGGTCTGCCATTGCTCGCTCCCTTCCCCGGCCCCTACTTCGCGGCGGCCGGGAACGCCGGCAGCTTGGCCGATGTCGCGCATGTCGTGCTGGATGACGACGGTCGCCTTCAGGTTCGTCGACGATCTGCTTCATGCGCTCGATCGAGGCGACCGTCTGCGGCGCGGTCGAAGTTGAAGCTCGGCACGCCGCCGACTGTCGTAGTTCTCGCGGAAGTGGACGAGGTCGCCGGTGAGCAGCACCGGGCCCATTTCCTTCAGCCTGACGCAGCAGCGCAGCTGATGGCCCGGCGTGTGGCCCGGCGTCCTGAGGACGATCACGCTGCCGTCGCCGAACACGTCCTTGTCGCCGGTCAGCGGCTCGACCTTCCTGCTTTTCATCGATCCAGCTCTTGAAGCCCGCGACGTTCGCGCCCTGCATCGGCGTCGGCGCGGTGATCCCGTCCCAGTCGCCCTTGCCGATGAGCAGCGTCGCGTTCGTGAACGGCGCGAGCTGGCCGGTATGGTCGCCGTGGAAGTGGCTGATGCCGACGTACTTGACCTGCTCGGGCGTGACGTTCACCTCCTTCAGGCGATCCACGATGCCGACTTTCGGCGCGTTGGGGTTCGTGCCGGGCGCGAAGCCGGTGTCCCACACCATGTACTCGTCGCCGTGCTTGATCAGGTAGCAGCTGAACGTGAACGTCAGCTTGAGGTCCTTGTAGGCGAACGTGTCGGTGAAGCGCTCGGCCGACGTCCGTCGGCGTGGCGCCGGTGCCCGCAGTCGATGCGCGTCAGCGTGACTTCGGCCGGCGCTTGCGCCATCGCCGGCAGGCCGATGAGGACGTTGGCGCACAGGCCGACCGCGATCAGGATCGTGGCTCTCAGCATGGTTCTTCTCCCCACAGCGAATGGTAGTGTTGTGGCGCGACACGACTAGTTCTTCTTCGGGGACCAGCCATAGGCCTTGGCGCAGCGCGCCGCCCATCAGCATCGCCCGTTCACTGTCGCTCAGGCGGTCGGTCTGGCGGAAGGGCTCGACGGCCTGTTCGTAGTTGACGACGGCGAAGGCGCGGGTCCAGTCGGTGCCCCACAGGCAGCGGTCGAAACCCCAGGCATCGAACACGCGGGCGAGCGGGTCCCAGATGTCCGGGAAAGGATACGGTTCCCGGGACAGCGTGCAGGCGCCGCTGACCTTGATCACCGCGTTCTGGCGCTTGGCGAGGTCCAGCACCTTCGGCAGGTCGGCCCAGGGCTGCGGCGGGGCGGGCGGCGTGCGGGGCTGCATGATGGCCCAGATGGTCGATGATGAATCGCGTGTCGGGGTGGCGGTCGATCAGCGCCGCGCCCGCGTCCACGTTGCCCCAGCACAGCATGTTGACCGGAAAGTCGTGCCGGACGGCCGCGCGCAGGATCCGGTCGAGGCCCGGGTCGTTCGGATCGCGCCCCGCCTCCTTCGTCATCATGATGCGGATGCCGACCGTGCCCGGCGTCTTCTTCCAGTCGGCGATGACATCGGCCACCGCCGGATCGTCCGGGTCGACCGGCTTGACGAGGGCGAGCCGGCCGGATGGGCCCGTTGCACTTCCACCGCATAGCTGGCGTCGTAGCGGTACATGGAAAGGCGGAGATGAAGATCGCGCCGTCGACGCCGACCCTGTCCATCGCCGCCACCATCTCGTCACCCGTGACGTGATCGGGCCAGTTCGGCACGGTGTGCCAGGGCCGTTTCGGCGTGTTCGCCTCATAGACGTGGACCTGGGAATCGATGATCGCCATCGGGAGGTTCCTCCGCGCTGGGACTCCGCCTATTTCGGTCCGAACACATCAATGGCGATACGGCCGGCGTTGACCGCGCAGGGCCAGCCAGCATAGAACGCCACGTGGGTGATCAGCCCCTTCAACTCGGTCTCCGGTTACCCCATTGTCGAGTGCCCTCTGCATGTGGCCCCGCATCTCGTCGGTCCGGTAGAGCGCAGCCAGCATTGCCACCGTGATCAGGCTACGGTCACGCTTGCTGAGGTCGGGATGCTCCCATACGTCGCCGAACAGCACGTCGTCGCGGAGTTGCCCCAGCTTGGGAATGAATTCGTACACCGTTGGCTTCTTCTGAGGCATGGGTCGATCTCCTCGTGCATGGGTCGCGTTGGCGGTGGCGAATCTCCGGAATACTCGATGGCCAGGTCAGAGAGTAGTCTGCCGGATGAGAGGGGTCAAGGTGTCCCCGATCACGCCGGTCGCCCTTTCGTAGGAGCCGGCCCTGAGTGATAGATTTCGCTGCAAGGCGGAGGGTGAGCCCGGCGATGACGAGAATGCACCTGATGTGGTTCTGCGCGTTCAGCCCGCACGCGGGCTTCGGCCTCGACGGCTGGGCGGGTCCTCGGACGAGCCGGCTACGAGTGGACACGGCCGGAGCTGTGGCAGGACATGGCGGTGGCGCTCGAGCGCGCCAAGTTCGACCTGATCATGCTCGGGGACAGCCTCGCGCGTGCCGGGGACCTACCAGGGACGGATGGACGCCTATCTGCGCTACGCCGAGCACGCGCCCTTTCACGATCCGGGTCCCCTCGTCGCCATCATGGCGGCGGCGACGCGCCGCATCGGCCTCGCGGCCACGCTGTCGACGACGTTCTACCCGCCATTCCTGCTCGCCCGCCTCATGACGACGCTCGACCACCTGAGCCGGGGGCGCATCGCGTGGAACGTGGTGACGTCCTACAAGATCGAGGAGGCCCTGAACTTCGGGTACGAGGAGCTGCTCGACCACGACCAGCGCTACGACCGGGCCGACGAGTACATGGAGCTGTGCTATCGGCTCTGGTCGAGCTGGGATCCGGACGCGGTCGTCATGGACCAGCGCACCGACACCTTCGCCGATCCCGCGAAGGTGCGGGCGATCGACTTCGAGGGCACGTACTACCGCTCGCGCGGCCCCTCAACGCCACGCCGTCGCCGCAGGGGCGTCCCGTCATCATCCAGGCCGGCGCCTCGGACCGGGGGCAGGACTTCGCGGCCCGCCACGCCGAGGCCGTCATCGTGTCCCGGGAGACGGTGGACGAGATGAAGCAGTACTACGATGCGTTCAAGGCCCGGGTGAAGAAGCAGGGGCGCGACCCCGACGAGTGCAAGGTCTTCTTCCTCACGCAAGCCGATCATCGGCGATACCGACGAGGCGGCCCAGCGGCGGGCCGACGAGCTGTACGCCAATGCGCCGGTGGAAGCCGGGCTGGCGTCGCTGTCGACCATGCTCCAGATGGACCTGTCGACCTACGACCTCGACAAGCCTCTGCCCGCCGCGATCCAGACCCGAGCCATCCAGGGTATCCGCAGCCAGCTCGATCGCTTCTACATGTCAGGGCGAACGCCGACGCTGCGGGACATCGCCACCCGAAAGGTCAGCATCGACTCCAAGCCCTACATCGGCACGCCGGAGCGCGTCGCCGACGAGCTGGCGCGTACCATCGACGCGGTGGGGGCGACGGCTTCGCCATCCGGCAGGGCATCTGGCCGGGCTACGTCGGCCCCTTCGTGGAGAAGGTCATCCCGCTGCTCCAGCAGCGAGGCGCCGTGCGCACCGAGTACACCGGCACGACGCTGCGGGAGCACCTGCGGGAGTTCTAGCTACCCCTCGCTTCTGCGACGTCGCGATCGCCGCGATCGCATTGCACACGAGCCGGGCCGCGGTCAGCGCGGCAATCCCCGTGGTATCCCGCGACGGCATGAATTCGACGAGATCGAATCCCACGATTCGACACTTCGCGGCGAGACCAGCGAGCAGCTCGAGCACCTGCCAGTAGAGGAGACCGCCCGGCGCGCGCGCGAGAACGGCGGGTAGGATCGACGGGTCGATCCCGTCGCAGTCGAGCGTCACCAGGCAGTTGGCGTCTGCGTCCACCAGATCGAGAACGCGTGCGATGCCGTATCGGTGCACGTCCGCCGCCGGAACGAGGCGTGATCCCCACGCGCGAGCGTCCGCTACCTCCTCCGCGCGGGCGCTGCCGATCCCACGCAGGCCTACCTGCACCATGCCCCGGATCCACGGCATCTCGGACGCGCGGCGCATCGGGCTGCTCCAGCCGTATTTCTCGCCGCGGACCTCGTCGCGCCAGTCGAGATGGGCGTCGATCTGCACGACGGTCAGGGGTCCGCGCCCCTCGAATGCGCGGAACATCGGGATCGGAACGGAGTCGTCACCGCCGAGCACGACCGGGATCGCGTCAGCGTCGAGCAATGCGCGCACGGCTCCTGTGATCGCGGCGCGGTTACCCGGCGGATCCGCGGGATCTCCGGGCACGTCGCCACAATCGACGACGTGGTCGGGCCGCACGCTACCGATGTCGAAGTCGTAGTGGTCGGCGAGCCGGCTGTAGCCGGTGAGCGCCGCGCGGAGTGCGGCGGGCGCGCCGGCGGAATGACTCGGCTTTCCCGTCTCGTAGGGCGTTGCGTGGTCGATGCCGAGCACGGCGATCTGGCCGGGCTGAGCGAGTGTGGCATGTGGCAGGCCTGCGAATGTAACCGATGGAGTAGGCATGGCGGAATGGTAGCCCGGATGGGGCGGCGACGTCGGCGAGGCTGCCGGTCACGCCAGCGAAACCCACACCCTGTGCTATGTTCGCTTCAAGCAACGAAGTGAATCAGGGGGATCCATGCTCGAACAGAAGATAAGTGAGATGTTCGGTGACGAAGACCCCACCGGCTTCGGGACCGGCTGGTGGAGCGGGGTTCTGTCGGCCTTCTTCGGGTTGCTCGCGTTCGGGGCGGTGGTGTGCCTGCATTTCCCTCAGCTGCTGTCGTCTCCCGAGCTGCGTCCCCACTACCCCATGCCCCTCATGCGGATGCTGATCCAGGCCGTCATCATGGCGGCAATCATCCTCGGCGTCGCTTCCGCGTTCCTTCGCAAGAAGAAGATCCTGGGTTTGACCGGGATACTGTTCGCCCTGGCGGCGACCCTATTGGGTGGCGCCAGCGTTCCGATCAACGAGACGCTGCACGATGGCCCGGCCATCGGTCTGGATTGGTTCCTGCTCGACCTGCTGCTCATGACGCTCATCTTCTCGCCGATCGAGGCGCTGTGGCCGGCCTATCCGAAGCAAAGCGTCTTCCGGCCCGAGTGGCTGTTGGACGTGGTGTATTTCCTGTCCACCCACCTGCCCCTCCAGATCACATCGTTCCTGATTCTGCTGCCAGCGACTCAACTCACGAGAGTCCTGGGCAACGCGGGTCTGCAGGAGGCGATGGGCAGCCTGCCCTGGCTGGTGCAGTTCGTCCTGGCGGTTCTGGTGGCGGACCTCGCCGAGTACTGGATCCATCGAGCGTTGCACGTGGTGCCATGGTTGTGGCGCTTCCATGCCATCCACCATTCCTCGAAGTCGCTCGACTGGATCGCAGGTTCGCGCGCCCACCTCGTGGACGACCTCCTGATCCGGGGTTGATGCTCATCCCGATGATGTTCGCGTTCTCCCAGGGCATCATCGTGGCCTACCTGTTGTTCGTCACCATCCACGCCACCTGGGCGCATACGAACTTCGGCCCGAGCATCAAGTGGCTGGAGCCCTACTTGATCTTCCCGAGATTCCACCACTGGCATCACACGTCGCAGAAAGAGTCGATCGACAAGAACTTCGCCATCCACTTCCCGTGGATCGACAAGCTGTTCGGCACCTACTACTACCCTGAGGACAGGTGGCCGGACACCTACGGCTTGGCCAACGAGCCGATACCGGCCGGCTTCTGGGGCCAGACCGTCTATCCGTTCACCCGCAGGAAGACGGCGTAGCGCTCGCTAGAAGCCCAGGGACTTCAGCGGAACGTCCTTGGGCAGCGTCGCGCCCCTGTTGGTCGCCCGCACCAAACCCAAGGCCTTCATGGCCTTGACGGTCGCAAAGCCAAAGTCGTATTCCCATTCCTCGTGGCTCAACCGCAGAAGGCCCGGGAATGGTGATGGTTGTTCTGCAGACAGGCGCTGAAGGTCGCCGTCACGGGTAACCACTCGCCGATATTCATCGCGTTATCGCGTTCATCGTCGTACCGGCGGTATCCGAACCTGCCGATCGTGGGTCCAATAGTTCTGGATCATGTTGATCCACAGCGCGAAGACTCGGAACGTCAACCAGATCACGGCCGCAAAGCGCAGGTCGCCTACAAGCAGCCACAACAATCCGAAGTTGAAGAGCCTGGGAAACCACGGCGTACACCGGATTCGAAACGAGGCGAAATGACCAGGACTCGAAGATGTCGTCCGTAGCCATGTTGGCTTCGCACTTGTAGGGCATCAAACAAAGGTAGAGAGTCCGCCAGAAACCATCGGAAGCGAGCTTGTTGGGATCTCCGGGGTGGTCGGAGAACTTGTGGTGAAGCCGGTGCCGGTTAACCCAGGTGACCGGATTGATGTAAACCCCGAACGTGTTGTTCACGACCGTGATCGTCTTGACGAACCACTCCTTGTAGTCGAGTGCGCGATGGGCGATCCCCATATGGATCACGGAAGACAGGTACAGCCCGCCGATGAACCAGCAAATCACGAAGTAAGCTGCGCCGATCAGCAAGCCCGTCCAGGGACCGATATGGGGCGGTGCGAAATACATGCAGGCCAGCGCATAGGCGAGGATGATCGTGTACCCGACGAGCGTTATAGCCCTTCATGAAGAACCCCCTTTCACGATCGATGCCGCTGCGTGTTCGGCGAGGCTACTCCCAGGGGCGGGGGCCGTGGGCCGAGGGGGCCTTGACGATCGCGCTCAGACGGTCCGCGAATCGCACCTGACTGTCATCCTCGGGCTGATAGCCGAGCACGCGCGCCGCGCGCTGTCGAGGCTCCAGAATCGATGCGTGTTGCCGCTGATCCCGTAGATCACGAGGTATGGCACGCCATGCAGGTCCTCGATCCGCTCGGTCTCGATCGCGCGGACCGCCTGCTGCGCCTGATCGCGCGCCGACAGGTATGAGCCCAGAGCCCGGTGCATCGCCTTGGTGTCGCCGGGCGTGATCTTCTCCATGTCGTCGTCGCGCGGTGCGCCGATCCGCCACTGGATGATCCTCGAGCTTGCGGCCGTCAACCGCCCCGGTCGCGAAGACGAAGCCGAGGAGCTCGTAGCTCGCCTTGCTCCAGCCGTAGAAATTGTCGGACCGGGGCCGGCATCTCGGGGGTGACGAGCTCGACCTTGTCGTCCATCCAGAGGCGTTCGTAATAATCCGCCGCGTGATTCGAGCTGCACACGAGCAGGCGGCGGACGCCTTCCTCGAGCGCGGTGCGGTAGACGTTGTACGCCATGCCGATGTTGGCGTACTCCGCGCGAAAGCGGACGTCGGACGTGTCCTTCCAGCCGCCGTCGAGCGGTGGGCGCGTGAACGCACAGTGGATCACGGCATCGGCACCCCGGAACAGCTGGCGATAACGGTCGCGATCCCCGTCCGTCAGGTCGACGACGTGAAGGCCCGGCACGGCGCTGCCGCCGCGTGTCTTGTCGACGGCATCGAGCAGGACGAGATCGAACTTCGCGCGCGCAGCGCGTCGAGCATGCGTTGCGCGACGTAGCCGGCCGCGCCGGTGATCACGACACGCTTCTTCGCCATCGCGGGGCCCTCCGAAATCGGTGAGCGAGTTAGGGCACGTCCGGCCGGAAGCTGATCGCGCACGCGAGGATTCTACGTTACCTGCCGCGCGTCACGCTGGACGAACTCCGCGCCGCCGCTCCGGCGTCATACTCGAACGCGGCCCATCTCCGATCCGCTCATCGCCGGCCGGCCGAGGTCTGGTCGCCTCACTGTGTACATCGTCTTATCGTGAGGCGTGAGCGATGCAACCTCTTTGAGGAGTGACACCGCAATGAGGGGACATGTTCCTGAACACATGCTGAGCGTGCGCTCTCTGTTCCACCAAAAGCGGGACACGACCGGGAACACTCGACCAAGGTCGAGTACATCCGTTTGCGTGCCATCGGGCGCACTAGCTCGGGCCGGGCTACTGAATGACTTGGTCCGCTTGCAGTAGGAGCGACCGGGGGATCGCGAGACCTAACGACTTTGCGACTTTGAGGTTGATTACCAGCTCAGAAGGTGCTCGGTTGCTCCACTGGCAATTCCGCGGCGTTGGCGCCCTTCAGTAACTTGTCGACGTAAAGGCAGCACGCCGCCATCGCTCTACCGGGTGAGGACCGTAGGACAAGAGTGCGCCCGCCTCGACAAACTCTCTCCTAGACGCTACGACAGGGAGCGCATTATCTGGCGGCGGACTGGGCGATTTTGGGTACGAGCCAGGAACGTTACCGCCGATGCCCAGGCCGTCTTCCTTGTCCTGTTGGCCATTGCTCGCGACGCGGCGTCAGGCACCCAGGTGTCCGGAGGCAGTGAAATCGCGGCGACGATTTGGGTCGATCAGGAGGTGGCGGTCATTCTCTCGAGGCACTCGCGGATCGCATCGAACAGGAGGGGGCGGTCGCGCGAGAGGTCAGTGGGGCGCTCGCCGCCTTCGAGCGGTCGATCGCTGCGCACGTCGACGCTACTGCAGGGGACGAGACATGTGCCGGCTTTGCCCTTGGGCTGTGCGGAGCTCGCCATCGCGGTGAATCGGCTGAACGATGATCAGGTCAGGATCCGACAGTGGCTGGTGATCGCGATCGTCATAGCAGTTGCCGGCGAAGGTCGTTCTGGATGGCACTGACGCACCTCGATCCGGTCGCACTGGATGCCGCGGCCAACAAGGCGGCAACCGCGGGTGTTTTGACGAAGCCATCCGCGAGAAGTCTGGTCAGTTCGGCAGACTTACCCCCTTGGGTGATCTGGAGGATGTAGCGGGTGGCAGGTAGGTCAAGCGCCGCGTACAACTGGCCAGCGATAGGGCTGGCGTTGTCGTGCAGCATCTCCACGAACGCCGCCGCTCCTGACGTTATCGTGACGCCCGCCTGCCTCATTTGATCGATCGCAGTTAGTCGTAGGAGATCGCTCCAAGTGCCCGAGGCATCCAACAGTGCATAAACGTCATATCCGTCAGCCACAGCGGACATGGCGGGGAACGCCAAGCAGACGTGCGTTGTGATCCCGCCGATCAGGAGCTTCCGCCGCCCGGTCCGCGCGACGGCATCGCGGACTCGCGGCTCATCCCATGCGTTGACAACGCTTCGCTCGATGTTCTCCACCCCGGCAGTGCCTCCGTGAGCTCAGGCAGAGTCGGGCCCCACATCATGGGCGCAGTCGAGGTGAGCACGACCGGGACGCGGAGGACGCGCGCGGCGCGGGCGAACGCGACGATATTGTGGCGCACCTCGTCCGGCGCGAGATCTCGAATGCCCGAAACGAGCCCGGACTGGTGGTCGACAAGCAAGAGTACGGCGCTCTCAGGCGTAAGGCGCTCGTAGGCGCGGCTGCGGCCGCTCTGGGACTGGTCTCTCGTCTCACGGTTACTCATAGCGTGCTACTCCCTCAAAAAAGGGAGTCGCCTGCTCTGGCCCTTGTTTCCTGCCGTCCACGCCCGAGCTCGGCTTCTGATGCCGTGTGTCATCGAGCCGCGACGCTGTCGAGCTCGGGCTTCAGCTGGCGCTTGACCTGGTCATTCTGAGTCTTGTTGCTCATAACTGTGGATCACTCCGCTCGCCTACGCTGTACATGCCCCTCCCACAACTTCAGATGGTGCGCGCGACGTCCACGCCGGCAGCTGTGGCGCTGGCGCTTCCACTCGGGGCCACTCGCCTAATCCACAGCATCGCGAAATCCCGACCGCCGCGCGGAGACGGGTCCGAGCATGCCTCATCGACAACCTGATCCGCCCGCAGCAGGAGCGTTTGCGGGACGGCTGCCGTACGGGAAATCACGGAGGAGACGGGTGGCACAGCTCCTCAAGCCATCGAACGAAGAGAGGGCGGGTTCCCGGCATGACCTGGCGGCCCGAGTTCCTCCCCGTCGACCACCTGAGCTCACTGGTCGCCGGGGGAAGTTGCTTGACAGCAAACCGTCGATTTGATAACCCTCTCACTAACGGTTCGATCCAATCCGCCCGGCAGCCAGGATTTCGAGGTTAGGCGATGCGGCGGGCCGCCCGTAAACGTACGACACGCCAGTTGGAGCAGGTGTTCAAAGCTCTCCAGGGCGATCACACTCACCCGTTCGCCCATGAGATCTACCAGCGGGTTCACAAAAAGCTGCCTCGGATCAGTCTCGCCACCGTTTATCGCAACCTTCACAGTCTCGTCGACCAGGGTAAGATCCGCACCCTCCTTCTGGACGCACAGGGAGCCCGATTCGATCCCGAGACCAGCCAGCACGATCATTTCGTCTGCGAGCGATGCGGTCGAGTGGTCGACCTGTTCCTGCGCCAAGCTCGACCGGTCGATCTGAGTTCCCTCGCGAAGCAAGGCTACGTCGTCACGAGCGCACACCGTGACGGTCCATGGGATGTGTCAGGTCTGTGCCGCTCGACGGACCTCGAGGTCCCAGGGCCCGGCGCGAAGGCTTCGCAAAGACCGATGTGCACGACGGCAGTAGGGGTGTCTCACAACTAAAGGAGTCGTTGTGGCCGATGCCAACGTGGTGCGGCTCGAGCTTGGTCGCATCGGCTTAGGATCTTCGACGCGCCAAAGGCGGTCCCCGCCCGGGCGAAAGGACGGTGTGAGATGGTGCCTGATCCGACTCCGCCCTACCGTGTGCCCGATTTTTGCCCTGACTGCCGCGAGAAGTTTCTCGCTGTGGTGGGCTGGATAGCTCCAGCGCTGGAGTCGACCCTCTCGCCGGCCCCGCCTGAGCCCATCACCACCCCCGAGGACACGCTGCGCAGAGCGGGCATCAGCAGCGAGCGCCAGGCGGTGTATCAGCGGCGGATGTCGAGCCTGCTGGCGGGGAGAGGGTGAAGGCCTGACGGCGCCAGGCTCCCGCCTGAAGAGCAACTGAGGCCCGTGGCGAGATACCGGAAGCCGGCCCGCGTCGGCACGCAGGGGATGTCGGCGACCCACTGACCAAAGGAGAGAACAGGATGGTGGGACAACGTGGGCACCATCACGGCGCTGACCAAGACAGGCACGGCGCCGCCCGACGTGCCAAGCCGTCGCCGCTGTCAGACGGAATCGTCATGCTGATCAGAAGGCGACGCCGCGCCGGATGCGCCGTTGTGGATCAGGAGGGCAAGCCGCGGCGGCTGGCTGACATTCGCGACGTCGCGCTGGCCCTCACCTTCATCATACCAAGTGCCCGATGCCCACCTATTGCCCGATGATGGACCGGAACTTCGTGGAAGTGCGGAAACGAAGATCAAAAGCCAGCCCGGTAGCTTCGCGACAAGGCGCCTACTGGCTGTCCGTCAGTTTCGACCCCAAGAACGACGCACGCCCTCCGTGCTGAAGCAGCATGCGAAAAGCTGGGCGCCGATCGGCGCTGTGGACGTTCACGGGCGCGGGGGACGAGAATCGACAAGCTGGCGATGAGCTGGCGTGACGCTGGTCAGGCGGCTCGCCCCAATCCGACGAGATCGGCCACACCCTCCGGACTGTGATCATCCGACCGCGACGGCAAGGTGGTGAAGATTTACACCGGCAACGAGAGTGGACGCCCGCGCAAATCGTTGCGGATCTTCAACAGCTTCGCTGATGAAGATCCGCGCCTCAGACTCAGGCTCAGGCTCAGGCCCGGATTTCACGACTGCGGGCAGCGCCTCATTGCGCGGCTGAAGACGCCAGGGCGGTGCAGCACTGGCTCTTTCCGCCTGCCATACAACACCGAGCCGCCGCCGGGACGCGCCACGCTGAGGCTTTCGCGGCGTCGTCCGCCACGGGACGGCGCACCACTGCCTGGAAACCGCGCTCTCCGCCGCCGTCATTCTGGAGCAGCACGGCTACCGCCGCGCTGGTGCTCAGCTTCGTGAATCCATCGACGAGCTCGATCACGTGATCTTTGTTTACACCAGCGCGGAGGCCGCTGGGGCTCTGTAACGCGCTCGCGCGACCTGGCGCCTCCACGGCCGCAAGCCGGTGTTCTCCGCCGCGCGCGCGCTGGCCAGCAGCTATCTGGACACCTGCCGTGGACCTCACCGGCCGCGTCGAGGCATTTGCCGTGGTCGATCTGGGCGTCATGGGCTCATGCGACTGGCGTCTGTCGAGCGCAATGTCTGGAGAAAGGTAGAGCGCGTGCTGCTTGACGCCGCACCAGGCGCTTCGCATGCCGGACGCGCGATATCGTTCCTTTTCTGGAGCGTTACCGCGGCTTCAAAAAGACGTACCCCGATCGCAAGCCGCTGTTTACGCCAACAGAAATAGATGGACGGAGATCGCAGGAGTTCTATGAGCGGAGCAATACGTA
>ERZ1370068.9281-contig-807_pt1 | contig 26159 bp, 34 predicted proteins | sample MGYA00561227_ERZ1370068 | MGnify/ENA primary metagenome ERZ1370068 (study PRJEB38410, sample SAMEA6850437) | metagenome | study: Metagenomic assessment of the ecological functions of the soil: analysis of the soil microbiota associated with the...
GATATGCTTCGTTTCACAGTTACGTATTGCTCTCACGCAACGTGATCGTCTGCTGCATCATCACCGGCGCCAGTCCGTTCGGCAGGCACACGAAGCTGTGCGGTGTGGCCGAGGGCGTGCCCGAACTCGTGGTTGATCATGTAATGCCGGTACGCGGTCAGGTCCTGCCCGAACTGACGTCGCCGCGCACCCACCGGGCTGACGTTTGAGAATGACCTGATTGAGGCCGTGCCACTCCTGCTGGCAGCGAGCGTTTCGATCTTCTGGTCGTAGCCGCAGATCTGCCGCACTGTCATCGACGACGTGAGCGCGATCCGCACGTCCGCGTCGGGCGAGTCGACCCGCTGAAGCGCCAGGTTGCCGCTCCCGGTCCAAGCTGCGCGGATCGCTCAGCGTGTCGAGGACGAGCCGCTGGAACGCGCCGGTGTCGACACCGGTCACGCCGTCCTCGACCTCTATCGCGTACGTCACCAGCCGGCCATGGCCGACCGGGTTGGAGATCCCCTTGAGGATGGTGAACGTGCCCTTGCCCTGGGTCGTGTATGCGGGGCCGGGCGGCAGGGCGCGTCGCCAGGCAGCACCTCGGCGCGCCGCTTCCGGTGTCGACCTTGACGCGGCTGGTCCCCGAGGGCGCGCTCGCCACCGACGAGCCGTGGGTCGGAGCTGCTGGTGCCAAACGGTGCCGGCGCAATCGGATGGTCATGGCCGTGCCCGACCGTCGAGGTCAACGCGACGACGGTGATCACCACCAGGATTGGGAGCGCGTAGGCCCGCCAGCCGTGCCGTCGCACGAAGGCGCCGGACGTCACGCCCGAGCTTTCGTGCGGGTGGGCGGCTGCCGGCCGGGTTGGTCGGCGGCCGCCCGCTGGTCCGGTCGGACCCACACGAGCCGGTTCGCCCAGTCCCGGTCATCGCCGGCCGCGAACGACCCGAACGGCGTCGCGATGACGCGGATCGTCGAGCCGTCGGACCGGTGTGGCGAGATGGCCCGGCTCGGCCGGAGAGGAGGACGGTCGCGACCACCGCGCCAGATTGGCATAGGGCGATCGTGATCAAGGGAAGGTCGCGTGTGGCCCAAGCCACAACTTCGCAACGTGTGCGGCTAGTTCACGTCCCGGCCCTCTGGCGGTCCCAGCACGGCGCGCGCGGTCAGCCTCGGCTCCTCCATCTGCGCGGTATGACCGACGTCGTTGCAGCACCAACGGAGGCGGCAGTCGGGATGGCCCAGAGCCACCCGCGGTGCCAGCCGGACGTCGACCAGCTTGTCCCGGTCGCCCCACACGACCAGGCTCGGCGCCTGGACCTGTGGTGAGCTCGCCGCCAGGCCGACATGGGCCCGACCGCGAGCCAGTGTCGGACCAGACCGCGCAGAGACCGGGTGAACGCGGTGGCCGTCCATGGCTGGCCGCGTACGCGCGGTCAGCTCCTCGACGGCCTGCTCAGGCGCTGGGGCGGAAGACGGCCCATGTCGGCGAAGCAAGTCGCAGCGTCGATCGCCCGGTCGCGCGGCGGCACCATCGACAACCGTCGCTCCCGAGACTATGCGCCTGCGGGCCGGGAAGGGCTAGCGAACGCCATCAACGGGTCCGCATCGGGACGGACGACACGAAGGTCGGGACGGCCGGAGAGATGAGCGTCAGCGTGCGGACGAGATCGGGGCGCGTGGCCGCCACCGTGATGCTGACCGCCCGCCCATCGAGTTGCCGACCAGATGAACCGGGCCTCGTCCCGACTGTTCGATATGGCCCACGACGACTGCGGGCGGCAGCCGCTATCGAGTAGTCGCCACCGCGGCGCCGAGGCCGGAGCGGCCGAAGCCGGGCAGGTCGAGGCGCGGTCGCGTCCAGCCACAGGCGCCAGCAGCGCGGCCAGGTCGGTCCAGTTGGTGGACGAGCCTGCCAGCCCGTGGACGTACACCGCCGGCTGCGCGGCCGGCGGATGTGCTGGGCGTGTGCCGGACGTAGACGGACGCGCCGGCCACGCGACTCGGTCCGGCCCGGCCAGGGCGGGCCGGTGGATCGAAGTCGGGAAGCGGCACGTCGGCGAGCTCGGCCACCGACACGGGACCGGCGCGGCGCGGCATGCGCGCCGGTCAGGCCGAACGCGCGCCGCAGCTCTGGCCGGAGCCTTCTTCGCGAGCGCCTTCTTCGCCGGTGCGGTCTTGGCGGCAGCCTTCTTCGCAGGCGCCTTCGCGGCGGCCTTCTCGGCAGGCGCCTTAGCGGCGGCCTCTTCGCGCCGTCCTTCTGGCCGGCACCGGCGGCGGACGAACCCGCTCCGCGCTGCTTGGCCTGCTCCACCGAGGCGCGCAATGCCGCCATCAAGTCGATGACCGCGCCGCCGTCCGTTCCGGTGGCGGCCTGGCGCCTCGACGACCTCGCGGCCGGCCGCCTTGGCGTCGATGACCTCTTGGAGCGCCTCGCGGTAGTCGTCGCTGTAGTCGCCAGGGTCGAAATCGCCGGCCATGCTCTCCACGAGCGAGTCGGCCATCTTGAGCTCGGCCTCACGCAGGTCGACGTCGTCATCGAGGAAGGCGAAGTCGGCGGCGCGCACCTCATCGGGCCAGATCATCGTCTCCATCACGATGGCACGCCGTCCCGGACGCGCAACGTGGCCAGCTGTTCACCGGACCTGATGGCCACCTTGGTGACCGCTACGCGGTCGCTGCGTTCAACGCCTCGCGGAGCAGCAGGTACGGCTTGGTCCCGGACTTCTCCGGTTCGGGTAATAGCTGCGCGCGAAGTAGATCGGGTCGACCTGCTCGAGCGGGACGAACTGCAGCACCTCGACGGTCTGCTTCGACGGCAGCGGCAGGTCACGCGAAGTCCTCGTCGGTCAGGACGACTACCTCGCCACTGTCCAGTTGGTAGCCCTTCGCGATGTCGCCGTAGGACACCTCTTCGCCGTCGGCCTCGGCCACCCGCTTGTACCGGATCCGGGATCCGTCGCTGCGGCGCACCTGGTGGAAGGAGATGTCCTTCTCCTCGGTTGCGGAGTACAGCTTGACCGGAATGCTGACCAGCCCGAACGACACGGCGCCTTTCCATATCGAACGCACCCACGTCACCTTTCCGTCGAGGTCTAGCCCCGCGGCGTCAGTGCCTCGCCCATTCCATTCTGGCGCATACATGCGACGTCGGTTGCCCAATTCCTGCCTCGGGGCCGGGGCAGAGATGAAGCCATGCGGCCGTGCGCACCGACCCACCTGCCGACCCGAGTAGGCCAGTGATGCCCGACAAGTCCGAAACGGTCTTGGTGAAAGTCGAGAACCGGCAGCTGCGGCTCAGCAACCTCAGCAAGGTGCTCTATCCACAGGAGGGCATCACCAAGGGCGAGATCATCGAGTACTACACGCGGGTGGCACCCGTGCTGCTGCCGCACCTGACCGGCCGGCCGCTCACCACGATCCGGTTTCCCAACGGGACGTCCGGGCACAAGTTCTTCGAGAAGAACGCCCCGGGCGCGCCCTCCTGGGTGCGGACGGTGCGCCCGCCGGTGCCCGGCTCGACGATGAAGCGGGACGAGATCGACTACATCGTCGCCGACGACCTCCCCACGCTGGTGTGGCTCGCCAATCTGGCCCGCGTTGGAACTGCACGTGCCGCAGTGGCGGGTCGGCCCGCGCGGCGGGGTGCGCGGCGCCGATCAGCTCGTCTTCGACCTCGACCCCGGGCCTCCCGCAGGCCTCAACGAGTGCGCTGCGGTGGCCACCCAGCTGCGCGCCGCCCTGCAGGAAGACGGCCTGGCGCCCGTGGTCAAGACGTCCGGCTCAAAGGGCGTGCAGCTGACCGCACCCATCGAGGAGAGCCCGCCCGGACGGACGTCGGACTACGCCAAGTCTCTGGCTGAGCGGCTCGAGGCCGAGATGCCGAAGCCGGTCGTCTCGCAGATGGCCAAGGCCGTCCGGGCCGGCAAGGTCTTCATCGACTGGAGCCAGAACAACCCGAGCGAAGACGACGGTGGCTCCCTACTCGCTGCGCGGCAAGGACACCTTCACCGCCTCCGCGCCACTGCGTTGGGATGAGGTGAGCGACGGGCACCTGCGCCAGCTGACCGGGACCGAGGTGCTCGCCCGGATCGCGTCCGACGGCGACCTGTACGACGGCGCGCTCTCCGACGCGGCACGCGCCCCGCTCCCCTAGGGCATCGCCCTGGGCCGCGGTCCCCTCGCCCAGGACGCCTTCTCCGGGCCTACTCGGCAGTAGGCTGACCCGCGATGGACGACACCTACGACTCCTCGCACGGCGCGGCTGCCCAAGCCGGCCAGGCGCCGGCAGCTGCTGGCCGCCGCGCAGGAGGTGTTCGTGGCGAACGGGTACCACGCCGCGGCAATGGACGACATCGCAGAGCGCGCCGGGGGTCTCGAAGCCGGTCCTGTACCAGCACTTCCCGAGCAAGCTCGACCTGTATCTCGCCATCCTCGACACGCATGCGGACGCGCTGATCGACGCGATCCGTTCCGGCCTCTCGGTGACCGACGACAACAAAGCTGCGCGTGCACAATGTGCTCACGGGGTACTTCGACTTCATCGACGGAGAGGACCGCGGCGACGCCGGCGTCTTCCGGCTGATCTTCGAGTCCGACCTGTCGAACGAGCCCGCCGTGCGCGCCCGCACCGACAGGATCAACGCCTCGATCACGGCGGCCGTCGCGGACACCGTCGCTGGCGACACCGGTCTCTCCCGTAAGGAAGCCGAACTCCTGGCCCAGGCGTTGACCGGCTCGGCACAGGTCGTGGCGCGGTGGTGGATCGGCTCCGGACGACCGGTGAGCAAATCCGAGGCGGTGACGCTCATGGAGGCGTTGCTGCTGGGCGCGGCATCTCACACTTCCCGCTCCAACGCCCCCGCGCCGGCGGTTGGCTGACGTTGAGCACACGCAGGGCACGACAGGGAGGAAGTACTGGTGGAGGTCAGGATCGGCGTGCTTCACACGCCTCGGGAGATCGTCCTGGAGAGCGACGAAACGCAGGACGAGGTCCAGGAACAGGTGGCCACCGCCCTCAACGACGGTTCCGGCCTGCTCACGGCTCACCGACAACCGCGGGCGACGAGTGATCGTGCCCGCTGGCATCGTCGCCTACGTCGAGATCGCACCGGCGGACGTGCGCCGGGTCGGCTTCACCGCTGGCTGATCTCCTCCCGCCCCACGTGCCAGCTTTGTTGCCCAGTTCGGTCTGCGTCCGGGTGCGTCGTCTGGCCGCCCACCGCACCCCGGCCCGATCCTGCGTCCCGGAAAACGAAGTAGCCCGGAGCTGGCGGCAGCGCGAACCGGGCGAGTAGCCGGTACTGCCAGGTCGAATCCTGATTACCGTCAAGCTGCCCGCAAAAGACGATCTGAGCGAGGATCTGGCGGTGATTCGGTGTGATTGGCTGCCTTCGTGAGCGACTTCCAGCAGTTCGGCGTCGCGATCTGTGTTGCCGCACTGGCGTTGCTGTTCGGCAGTGCTATCGAGCCAAGTCAGCGAATGGGTACGCGTCCCGGCTCCGGCAATCTTCCTTATCGCTGCGGCGGTGGCCTCCGGAATCTCTTCCATGGCCTCGGCTCGCTGTCGATCGAGGTGGACCAGCGGATCGTCACGTCGCCTCGCGCTGATCCTGTTCGAGGGTGGCATGCACATCGGCTGGAGTCGCTTTCGGTCTACCGCCGGAGCGGTGGTCTGGCTCGGCGTCGTCGGCACGTTGGTCACGGCAGCGGCCCTGGCGCTCGCGGCACATGTCTTGTTCGGACTGGGCTGGCTGACGCTCGCTGCTCATCGGCACCGCGCTGGCCCCGACCGATCCGGCGGTGGTGTTCTCCGTGCTCGGGCGGCGCGAGGTGTCGGGCCGATCCGGGACGCTGCTGCAGGGCGAGTCCGGCGCCAACGATCCGGTGGGCATCGCGCTCATGGTGAGCCTGCTCGGCGCAGCTGGTGGCGGCTGGACCGAAGTGCGCAGGTGGCATCGGCCAGTTCGCGCTGCAGATGACGGTCGGTGGCGCGGTCGGCGCCCTCGGCGGCTACGCCATGCTCCGGCTCATCCGGTTGCCACTGCCGAACGAAGCGCTCTACCCGATCCGCACGATCGCAGCCGCGAGTGCTGGTCTTCGGCGTGGCCGCGGTGTGCCACGGCTCCGGATTCCTCGCCGTCTTCCTGGCCGGCATCCTCGATCGGAGACGCCCGCGCCGCCGTACAAGCGCGAGGTCGAGCGGTTCGCCGGCGCGCCGTGAGCAGCCTGAGCGAGATCGTCGCCTTCACCACGCCTCGGCCTGACCATCTCGCTGCACGACGTCCTCCACGGCGGTGACCTCGTGGACCGGGACTCGTGCCTGGCCGCATTGATGATCTCATCGTGCGCCCGATCCAGTGTGCCTGGGACTGCTGCTGGTTCCGATCAAGCTTGACCTGGGCGAGCGAATCTTCGTGCTGTGGTCGGGCCTCGAAGGGCGCAGTGCCGATCCTGCTGGGCACGTTCGCGCTCAGCTGAGGGCGTCGACCGACGCCTCGCCGCATCTACAACATCATCTTCATCGCGGTCGACCGTGTCAGTGGTCGTCCAAGGTGGGTCGGTACCCACCGCGCGCCAGGCTGCTGCACGTACCGATGAGGGTCGTCGAGCCCGAGCCGTGGGCGCTCGGTCTGCGGTTCCGGCGACGAGCCAGAAGGGACTGCATCGCTACTTCGTCACGCCAGGATCACCAGCCGACGGCTGCACTATCGGCGACCTTGCCGTCGGCGACCAGGTGTGGATCAGCATGGTCAGCCGTGGCGGCCGACTGGTCAACGTAGGCGGACAGACTGTGCTAAAGGCAGGCGACGAGGTGCTCGCACTCGCCGACGAAGACGGCGACCTCGATGCGGTGTTTACCCGCCCACGTCGCCATGACCGGAAACAACCCGGTTGAGCGTCGGAACCTCAGCCCGGGAACTGGTCCGGCATGAGCTGGGCCGGACCGTGGGCGGCCTCATCCCGTACGTATGATGACGCGGATTACGGCGTGCGGTGTGATCTCGTTTGCAGCGCGCGCACCATCGCTGCCAAGCTTCACGACCTTAACGGAAGGGTGTTGGCATGACCTATGCGGACGGATTCGGAACCGGGCAGGTGTTCTGGTCCATGTTGTGGTTCTTTCTGTTCTTCATCTGGATCTGGTTGCTGATCGTCGTCTTTGCCGACATTTTCAGGAGCCAGGACCTTGGCGGCTGGGCCAAGGCGCTGTGGACGATCTTCGTAATCCTCGTGCCCTACCTGGGCGTCTTCGTGTATCTGATCGCTCGCGGGCACAAGATGGGCGAGCACGCGGCGGCGGCCGCCCAGCAGCAGGATGCCGCAAGTCGCGCATACATCCAGAGCGTCGCGTGGCTCGGGCAGCCAGGGCGCATCCGAGGAGATCGCGCGAACTGGCCGATCTCCGCGACCGCGGTGTCATCACCGAGTCCGGAGTTCCAGCAGGCGAAGGCCAAGGCCCTGTCCTGATCACAGGGGCCTCCTCATCCCGGTGACGTGAACGTCTCGACGGTGACGCCGAGCCGACAGCCGGTCCCCAGCGACGACCCCCACGGCTTGGCTCTCGTCTGGGACCGATCCGGTGCGACGTCACCGCCGGCCACCACGCAGGTGCTCACGACGTGATCAGTGGTCACCACCGCGCCTGGTGAAAGGCGCCGGGAGCATGCCGGGGCTGTCCGCGGCAACCGGGCGGGCAGGAGCAGGACCGCGCGTGCCAGACCTCACCCGAGGCGGGGACCACGTAGGCGGCGCGGCGGAGACCGCGAAGGCGATCGAGCCGAGCAGGTTGAGCGACCGCGATCCGCGAGAGCGTTCGGTCGGGCCGGCCCCGGCAGCGTCGCGATGCGCCGCCGCCACGGCCAGTCCGCTAGCTGCGCTGAGGTTGATCCGCAGCGCGTTCCCAGTGCTCCAGTTGAACCAGAGGGTCCGGCGAGCTGCACTGCGGCCGCCAGCCAGCCAATGTCTGCGGGCCAGACCATGAGCCGACGAACGTGGCGCTGGCCGGGTAGGAGGCCGTCGACGGCCGCCCGGTACTGCAGGAATGCCACCGATGTGAAGAACAGTGATCCGAGAAGAACGTGAGCGCGGTGATCGGCAGTCCGACCGCCTCCGAGTAGATCGGGACCGCGCCCAGCGCGAAGAGAGCCGAGCCGACGATGAACAGCACCGCGGTCCACCACGAGGCGGCGCTCCGCGGCCGGAGTGGCCGACGGCGGCGCTGCGCCGGGAGTCGTCACGGAACGCTCATCCATGCCGAACGATCCTGCCAGTGCTTCGGGTGGTGGGTAGCGTTACGGCCCTCGGTCGAAAGCGTTGGTGAGAAGTGGAGCCGGAGGACGCCGTTGCATGCTGGCGAGTTCCCGGTTACTGGACAGCAGCTGGCCTGGATAGATCGTTGAGCCCAGGACCTGACGAACCCACCATCGCTCGACCACGCCGACAGGAGGACCCGCGTGCTGTTCTTCCAGTTGAGCACCTGGATGCTCGCGACCCTCATCGCTGTAGTTCTTGTCGGCGCGACGTCGATCGGCCTGCTTGTTGGCAGAGCTGTACGCGACAAATCTGACTTGCGCGAACCCTTCTCTGTCATGCAGGGAGCGCTGCTCGGGTTCATGGGCCTCGTCCTGGCCTTTGGCCTCAGTCTGGCCGTCGGACGCTACGAGGCCCGGCGGGCTGCCGTCGTCGACGAGAGCAACGCGATCGGCACCACCTACCTCCGGGCGCAGACACTCGCGCGAGCCCCAGCGGACCCAGTCACTCGCGCTGCTGAAGCAGTTCGCGGACACAAGTATCCAGCTCTCCCGGACCGTACCCGGCAGCGCCGACCAGAATCGTGTGCGGATCGCCAGCGGGCGGATCCAACGACAGCTGTGGGCGCTGGCGGGAGAGTCGCTGAACAAGAACCCGACCGGCAGCGCTCCGCGGCTGTACGTCGACAGCCTCAACGAGATGTTCGACTCGCAGTCCAGTCGGATCTACAGCCTTGGGAATCGGATCCCCACGCCGGTCCTGGTGCTCGAGATCGCGGGGGCCGCCATCGCCCTTGCCATCCTGGCGCTGCACCTGGGCGCTCTCGGTGGGCGAGGCGTCTTCACGGTGATGATCGCGGCCGGGCTGGTGGCTGTGATCCTGCTCGTCACCTTCGACCTAGACCGGCCGACGCGCGGTCTCATCCGGGTACCTGTCGGGCCACTGATTAACGTACGCGCCGGAATGGTGCCCTCCGGCGGCGCCCGCCCCGAGCCGATAGTGGTCGAACGGCGTCGCTCGTATAAGCGTGTCACCCGCTCGGGATGATGCTCGCCGAACCGCTGTGGGTCACGATGCGACAGTCCCGGGGCGAAGGGCGGACGAGGTGGCTGAGACACACGTGGCACGCCCGAAGCGTGAGGGCGCGCCGAACCCCGGGCGAGCAGGCACGCCAGCCGATGTCACTGGCCAGCGAGGCTCCATGGGAGGACCGTCCAGGTCGCCCGGACCACGCGTTGTCGAGTCCCCCACGAGCGGCGATGAACCTTCTCGTCGCTGGTCTCATCATCCTCGCCGTGACTGCGGTCGCTGTCGCGGCGATGTTGGTCGTGCGACGCAACGCACCCGACGGCAGCTATTTCCACGACGGAGATCGCGCCGCCGGGGTGTTCGGCGTCTTGGCTACCGGATTCGCGGTGCTGCTGGGTTTCGTGGTCTTCCTGGCTTTCACCAGTTACGACGCCGCCAGATCGGGCGCCGAAAAGGAAGCGCTCACCGTCGCGCAGCAGGTCGAAACCGCTCAGTTGCTTTCCGCCGCCCGTGGCCGAGACAGCTCACCAGTGAGCTGGTCTGCTACGCGCGCTCGGTGGCTGGCGTGCAGTGGGATCGGATGGAAGCAGGCACGCTCGGCGAGAAGCTCAACCCGTGGGCTGTCCAGCTGTTTCACGACGCTGCGGACAGTCGACCCGAAGACCGCCGCTGAGCAGTCGGCGTTCGATCAGTGGCTCAGCCAGACGTCGGACCGCGAAGCAGCTCGCAACGACCGCATCCACGGGGCGGTCGGCGTGATTCCCACGCCGCTGTGGATCGTGCTCGTTCTTCACCTCCGGAATGATCTTCATCTACATGCTGTTCTTCGCCGACAAGGGCGAACGTGCCGTCGTCCAGGCCCTCCTGATGGGCACGGTGGTTTCCGTCATCACAGCCATGCTGCTTCTGCTCGTGGCGCTGGACCATCCATTCCACAAGGGCATCGGCGGTCTTCGCCCTGTGGCCATGGAGAGGACGCTGCAGATCATCGATCAGGAGCTCGAGATCGCGGGGACTCACCAGCTCTTCCATGCGACGCCCGAGGGAACCCGACGTAGGCCGTTTTGCAGCCTGCCCCAGCGGTAGCTGGGCGGCCAACCACTCGGCGGCGACGTCGTCGAGCGACGGTCCGCGCTCTGCGGACGTTGGCCGCAACGAACTGAACGTCGGCCGATCAGCCCTGCAGGCCGAGATCGGCCATCCGTTCGGCGTGCCGCGCTGTGATCCGGTTGATCAGCTCCGCCACGCCTGCCAGGTCGCCGGTGCCCCCACGATGAGCATGGTCAGTGCATCACGCTCGGCTGCGACGTGCTGGGCCTGGCTGATGGCCTCGCCGACGAGCCGACGTCCCCACAGGGACAACCGGCCGATCTGCACCGGGTCGGCGGCGATCAGGGCACGGACCTCACGTACGGCGAAGCCGGAACTGCCCTCGTCGGCCAACACGTCGAGGATGAGCTGGCGGGTCGTGTCGTCGACGTAGACGGCGATCTCGCGGTAGAAGTCTGCCGCCATCCCGTCGCCGACGTAGGCCTTGACCAGGCCCCTCACCCCAGGTGGTCGGCTGCGTGGTGGCGTGGAAGCCGTCCAATGCGGCGACGAATGGCGCCATCGCCTCCGACGGGTCGGCGCCGAGCTCGACGATGCGTTCGGCGAGCATCCCGTGGTGGCCGATCTCGACCGCTGCCATCCGTGACAAGGCGGCCCGGCCGGCCAGCGTCGGCGCCATGCGCGCGTCCTCGGAAAGACGGTCGAATGCAGTCAGCTCGCCGTAGGCGAGAACGCCGAGAAGATCGATGGTGCCTTCGAGGTGGGGGTCGGTCACCTCATCCTCCCCGCCGAGGCCGCCGAGGCTGTGGTCACCTCGCTGCCGGAAGGGTACGCGGCGCCATGACTACAATGGCGGGCCAGTGCCGCCGCACCATCGTCGGTGCAGCACACGTTCGCAGAACCGCGCGCGACCTCATCTGGATTCGCCACCGGACCAAACCGGCCGGTCACGCGCACATCAGACGAGGACAACTGCGCATGTCAGATCAGCACGGCCCCACCGTGGCCGCGCCCGCCGGGCTCGACCCACTCGCCGACGTCGGCATCGAACCGCCCGAGCAACTGGAACCGTTGGCCGCGCACGCACCGGTCAAGCCGGACAGCCCCGCGTTCAGCGCCTTCGACGTCAAGCCCGAGATCATCGAGGCTCTGCCGCGGTGGGCATCATCCGCACCTTTGCGATCCAGGAGATGACCCTGCCGATCGCCCTCGGCGGCGCCGACCTGATCGGCCAGGCGCGCACCGGCACCGGCAAGACGCTTGGTTTCGGCGTCCCGCTGCTCAACCGGCTGAAGCTGCCCGCGGCGCGCGGCGCGGCACCGCAAGCGCTGGTCATCGCACCGACCCGCGAACTGGCCGTCCAGGTGTCCGGCGACCTCGCTGCCGCCGGCGCCCGGCTCCGAGCGAAGGTCGTGACCATCTACGGCGGCCGGGCCTACGAGCCGCAGATCGATGCGCTCCGTCGCGGCGTCGACGTGGTCGTCGGCACGCCGGGCCGGCTGCTCGACCTCGCCCAAGCAGGGTTATCTCACGCTCGGCGCCATCGAGACCCTGGTGCTGGACGAAGCCGACGGATGCTCGACCTCGGCTTCCTACCGGACATCGAGAAGCTGCTGGCAATGTTGCCGTCCCGCCGCCAGACGATGCTCTTCTCGGCCACGATGCCTGGGCCCGATCGTCGCGCTGGCCCGGCAGTTCATGAACCAGCCGGTGCAGATCCGCGCCGAGGAGCCACGACCGCGCCGGCGATCGAGCACGTCGACCAGTTCGTCTACCGCGCGCACGCCATGGACAAGCCGGAGATGCTCGCCCGCATCCTGCAGGCCCGCGGCCGCGGCTTGACGATGATCTTCACCTGAACGAAGCGCACCGCGCAGAAGGTGGCCGACGACCTTGTGCAGCGCGGGTTCGCGGCCGCCGCCGTGCACGGCGATCTCGGCCAGGGTGCCCGCGAGCAGGCGCTGCCGCGCGTTCCGCTCCGGGAAAGTGGACGTGCTCGTCGCCACCGACGTTGCCGCCCGCGGCCTGGACGTCGAGGGCGTCACGCACGTGATCAACTATCAGTGCCCCGAGGACGAGAAGATCTACATCCACCGCATCGGCCGCACTGCGCGGGCCGGGGCGTCCGGTACCGCGATCACCCTCGTCGACTGGGACGACGTGCCCGCGCTGGAAGCTGATCTGCGACCAGCTCCAGTTGCCCATGCACGAGACCGCCGAGACCTACTCGACGTCGCCGCACCTGTACTTCGAACTGGACATCCCCGACGACGCCGGTCCCACCTTGCCGACTGCGGATCGCACCCGCGTGGGCCTTTCCGCCGAGGCCGTAGAGGACCTTGGCGGGCCAGGTGGACGCGGTCGTTCGGGCCGCTCCAGCCCCAGCTCCGGCTCAAGCTCCGGCGGACGGCACCGGCGCGGCCGCAGCCGTGGCCGGGCGCCATCGACGGAAGCGGGAACGGAGGCGGCGGCCGCCGGTTCCACTGCTCGGACGCCACGCCAGCGGCAGCGCACCCGGGGCGGGCGGCCGGCGACCGACGACGGGGGCTCTCAGCAGCCGTGAGCTCTACGCCGAGATCGGCGAGGATGGACAGGTGACGACGACGCCACCGCCCTCGCCGGCGGCCGTCGCGCGTCGCGAGGCCTCACAACGCGCGCTCCGCCGGTTCGCCGCGCGCCGGGGGCGGTTGATGGGCTGGTATCTCGCCGCGTTGGCCACCGTCGTCGTGCTGATCACCGTCGCAGTGATGCTGATCTGGACGACGGGCGAGGCCGCCAACGCGCACCTGAAAGTGGCCGCGAAGGCAGCAACGATCCTGCCGCGGACCGCGTTGTCGTCCACCCCTCAGTACAGCGTGGATCTCGCTCGGACACCACCGCCATCGGCCAGCCGTTCATCGGCGGCACGGTGATCACCTATTCCGCGCACACCGTGACTGGGCGGGACGCCCGCACCGGCGGCACCGTCTGGTCGTACACGCGCACGAACGCCACGGTGTGCCAGGTGGCCCAGCAACAAGGCAAGGCGATGGCGCTGTACTCGGTGGGCGGCAACTGCGACGAGCTCAGCGCCTTCGACGCGGCCACCGGCCGGCGCGCCTGGCAACGCACGCTGGACGAGAAAATGACGCCGATCGACGGGCAGCCGTCGGTGATCTCGTTGCCGGACACCCTGTTCATCTGGACCCCGGCAGTGATCTACGCCATCGCGGTGAGCTCAGCCAGGTGCATCTCTGAGATCGGCTCGGACTGCGGATACGACTACTGGTCATTCCGTGGCTCAGGACGGCTGCCGGATCACCCACGTCGTCCCCGGCATGCTTGGCGTGCTCATCAGCGAACACTGCACGAGCGGCGACCGCCTGCTGCTGCGCGACCGATACCAAAACACCGACGACACCCACAACAGGGATCATCTGGACCCTGCAGGGCAACTCCGCGGTGCCCATCGTTGCTGACTACTTCCTGGCCGCGGTGCAGCCGGTCAGTCCAGGCTCGAAGTGTTCAACCGCGACAAGGGCACGGTCCAGTCCACTGAGCACGATGCGTCCGACGCCGGATCTCAACGCGAACATCAGCCGGGTTGTTGCTGCCCGCAGGCGAGCTGGTGCAGATCGGCGGCACCTGTGTACGCGTTCAGGCTCGGCTCGCAATGACGTGCGCTGGAGCAAGCCGACGGTGACGCTGCCAAGCCTCGATCCGGACGACGGCGAGCAATCGTCTATCTGCCGTCGCCGGCGGGCGTCGGCCGTCCTGGCATCGGAGACCGGCGAGCGCGAACGGGTGATACCGTGTCCAGCCACGACGGGGCCACCTACCTCACCCGATGGGCTCCGGATTCCCTGGCCGGCGGGTCACGAACCACCGCGCTGCGTTAGCTGGTTTGCCAGACCGTCCCAGGGATTGCGATCGGGCGAGGCGGCCCGGCCCTCCGGGCAGTGCCGCCGGTAGTCGCACCACGAGCAGGCTGGGCCGGGACGCGGCGGGAACACCTCGTCCGGATCGGCTCCGGAGGCCAGGGTGTCTGTAGCGGCGACGACGTCGGCGGCAGTGGCCTCGGCGCGGGCCACATGCCGTGCCAGACTCGCCTCGGTGTGCGCTCAGCCCGGGCCAGGACGCCGCTCGGGAGATGGTGCAGCTCCACCCGGTGGCAGTCTCGGCGGAACATCGAGGCGGTAGCCAGCGCATACAGAGCGAGCGCCGTCGAGGAGCGCGCGTCGTCCGGTGACGGCGGCTGGGCGACCGGTCTTGTAGTCGACCACCACAAGGTCGCCGGCGCGGTCGTCGATACGATCGGCGCGGCCCGAGAAGGCCAACGTCTCCGTCCGCATGGCGATCGTCCGCTCCACCCTGAGCGGCTCGGTAGCGGGGTCCAGAGTGGCCACATAGTCGGCCACCCACCGCATGGTCCGGGCACGCCAGTCGAGGGCCTGACGGCCGTCCCGGAACCCCTCCGTGCCCCAGTTCCGCTCGACCAGACGACCGCCGGCCTCGGGCGTGCGCGCTGCGCCAGCGGCAACGACCACCACCGATGCAGCGCGAGATGCGCGATCGCGCCAACAGTGTTGTGCGCCCACGGCGCGCCTTTGGGCGGCGCCGGCCTGTCGACGTATGCGAAGCGGTAGCGGCGCGGACAGTCGAAGGCAGCCAGTCGCGACGGCGTGCAGGCCAAGAGCCGACGCAGGCCCGGCAGCGGCAGGGCGTGCTGCCACGGCCTAGAAGCCGCCACCGTCTCCGCCGCCCCCGAAGTCTCCGCCGCCCCCGAAGTCTCCGCCGCTCCATCCGCCGCCGACGTCACCGCCACCGCCGTCGGTCCATCCGGACGAATCACCGGCCGAGCTGTCGTCCGCGGACCCCTGGCCGGCGTCGTAGCCGCTGGTGTAGCCGGAGTCGTACCCGGCGCCGTAGCCACCGCCGCCGAAGCCCCAACCCCGCTGAGCACCGAGCCGATCAGCAGGGTCTCCCAGAACGGGAACGTGTACCACCCGCCGAGGTAGCCACCGCCGCCGGCGAAGTAGTACGGCGCACCCGGCGTGTACTCCGGATAGCCGCGGTACTGCTTGCCTTGGACCTCGACGGTCCTCTCGCCGGTGAGCTGCTCGCCGCGGGGCTCGTCGATGGGTGGCAAGGCCGGGCCGGGATCGACGCCCAACGAGCGACGCGCCGCCTGCGCCGCCTGCAGCCCCTCCAGCAGGGTGCGCCGCACCGCGGCCCATTGCGCGGTGGAGTCGGCGGTGGCCATCTGCCCGCCGGCCGACGTGTAGCGCTCTGACGCGTCGGCGAGCGCCTGTCGGGCGACGGCGTCGCTGCCCGCATTCAGCGTGTTGACCTCGTGCGCGAGACGGTCGTAAAACGGCATGACCGCGGCGCGGGCGTCGGCCAGCTCCCGCTGCTTACGCCGTCGTCGGGACCACAACACGCCTCCGATTGCCCGCCGCGCCGATCAGGCCAACGCTGCCGATGACGACCGCGGTAACCAGTGCCGCGTTCGTCTTCTTACCCGTGTCGCCGTGCGAGGCGGCCGTCCCGGTTCCCGACTCCGAGCCACACGAGACGTTCTTGCCGACTGCCACCAGGGCGTCGGTGTACTGCCCGTCCCGCATCTGCGCCTGCGTGCGCGCGGATCTGGTCGTGGACGGTGTCGATCGCGCCCGAACAAGACCGGGTGCGCACTTCGTAGCGCGATCCCACGAAGACGAGGAGCACACGCCCGCTGGAAACACCAGTGGTCGGAATGCGCAACGCGCTCCGACCCGTTGGTGCCGGTGTCGAAGATCGCCACTTTCACCGTGTCACCCAGCGCCGCCGACACGGTGTCCTCGTTCACTTCGACACGCTTGCCGTAGCCGTTCTGCGCGTTCTCCTGGACGTAGATGGACCCGCTGCTGAGCGCGTCCACCGCGTCGTCGGCAGGAGCGGCCGCGGCCGGGATCGCCACAGCCAGCGCCGCGAGCAGCACGACCGGAGCGAGTAGCCAGCGCATCACCTAGAACGGTAACGGGCTTTCGAGGCGGGCGGTTCCGCTCATCCGACGACGGCGGGATGCCGCGCCCGCGCCACGAGCGCTTCGTAGGCCTCCGGGTGGTCGTGCAGGCCGCCAGCGGGGTCGGCTTGTTGGCCCCGTGGTAGTCCGACGAGCCGAGCCGGATGAGGCCCAGGTCAGCAGCGACGCCGGCCAGGTGGGTCCAGTCCTCGGGCGAATGGTCGGGAGTGGTCCACCTCCACCGCGGCCAGCCCAGCAGCCGCCAGCTCGGCGATGTCGGCGTCCCCGATCACCGCGCTCCGCGGCGCCGGGCGAGCGAATGCGCCAACGCGCTGACTCCTCCGGCGGCACCGATCAGCGCAACTCGCCTCGAGCGCCGGAATGTCGTCCTTGTGCACGTAGTACGGCGAGGCAGAGTTGAGCAGCTCGGCGAACGCGCTGGAGACACTGTCCACCACCGAGGCGTCCACGAGGGCGCGCGCGATGTGGGGACGGCCGACTGCACCACCGGCGGCGTGCTCGCACACCTGCGACCAGGTGATCGGGTAGCCCGCCTCAACCAGCCGGTCGACCATGATCCGAGCGCGCCGATCGCGGCTGTCGCGCAGCCGGGCCAACGCCCCGGACAGTGCCGGGTCCGTGGGATCAGGTAGGTAGCCGAGGATGTGCACGCCGATCCGGAACTCCGGCTCGTGCCAGACCGCGGACACTTCCACACCAGGCACCAGCGTCATGCCCGGTGGCAGGGCGGCCACCGCCTCTGCCCAGCCGTCGAACGTGTCGTGGTCGGTCCAGGCCGAGGACGTCGACACCCAGCGCCGCGGCGCGCTCGACCAGCTGCGTCGGCGAGTCGGTGCCGTCCGATCGGGTGGTGTGGGCGTGCAGGTCTGATGACCACGCAGCCGATCAAGCTCAGACGCGCGGCAGCCGGTCCGTCGGGTTCGGCGGCCCGCCCGGAACACGTCGTCGTAGTCGACGATCGTGCGGCCGAACAGTTCGGCCGAAATGCGCCGGTACCACTCGTCGGGGTGGTTGACGAAGTCGATCCGGCTCAACGCCTGGTCCTGGCCAGCCGACTCGATGATGAAACGTGCCGTAGCCCAGGATCTGTCCGAGCAGGTCACGTTTGTAGGTCAGGTCGGTCACCTTGATCAGCGGCATGATCGCCACCTTGCGGATGAATACACCGCTGACCAGCAGCACCCGCTTGTCGGTGACGGCGAACTCCTCCACGTACCAGTTGATGATGTCCCATCCCAGCCAGACCGCCGAGAACAGCAGGAAGAACACGCTGACGAGGCCGAGGAAGCCGCTGTCGGTCAGTCCGAGCAGGAGGAAAAGAATGAGCCAGACGAGGGCGACCTCCATGAACTCCCGGAGCATCACCGCCCAGTGCCGCCGAGCGACGACGACCGCGCGCTCGCTCGGCAGGAGGTACTTGTCGACCTGGCCCACGGGTCAGCCCAGGTTCCGCATGAACGCCGCGAGCTGATTGAACACGTGCACGAGCCCGTGCCAGATGTTCGGTCGCGAAGTCCGCGGCGACGGTCGGATTCTGGACGATGAAGAAGAAGATGAACAGGACAAGCACGATGCCGAAAGAACCTCTTGGCGGTCATCGTGTGTCCCTCCGTTGTGGGTGCCCACTACTGTGCCGCCACCACGGCAGGTCGTCCTACGGTGTCTACCGCACTTGTCATTTCGTCAAGGGATGCCACGCCGTCCCTCCAGAGCTCACGTCGGCTGCGGATGCAGCCGCTGGCTGGGCACCGCGTCCGAATAGGCGGCCAGCGGCTCCCATCGGGCGCCGTCGTCGCGCGCGTCCGCGAGCTGCAGCTCGTCGTGCACGAGGTATCCCACGTCCTCGGGGAATCCGATGATCCACACAGCAGCAGTCCGGCTGCCTCGCCGACGTATACGGCACGGTCGGCGTCGGCCGGCACCGACCACAACGCCGGTCGGCCGGCCGCCGGCCATGATGCGGGCGTGCGGTACGCCGCGAGGCTGATGGCGGCCATGTCGATGGTCTCCGGGTCCAGCGACCCGGCGACGGCGGCCAACGCCGCGCCTAAGCCGACGCCAGGCTCTTCGGCCACCAACACGACCTCGCCCATGCCCACCGAGGTGGGCTGGTCACTCCGTAGGCAGTGGCGACGGCGCACGCCCGGTCGTCCCGACCAGGGCCGCGCCCGCGGGCTTCCAGTCCGGTGGCCACGGCCACGGCAGCCACACCGGCACCGAGCCCGGGAGCTCGGCGGGCGAGCTCGAGATCAGTCCCGGGCGCAGGCCGCAACGGAGGCACCGGTCCGTGTCGAGGGCACCTCCAGTCGGACCCGGCGCTCAGTTCGGCACCGCAGCGCGGGCACAGCGAGTCGATCGCAGCTCTCCGCGGGATAACGTCGGCGGAAAGCGTCTCTTTCACATTCAACGGTCCCCCGAACCGGCGGCGGCGTCAACCAGCCGCCCGCTGCTCAACCGCCCAGGCCGCAGCGCCGCCTACATAGGAGCATAATGTGACGCGATGCCGAGCCTGCCGATTCCGGGTTCGCTGCGTCCGCGGGTGCCGCGACGCCGCGCGTCGAAGGCCACCCTTCCGTGGATTCCCCAAGTCGACCGCAGCACGGCGATCGTCGACTGCGCCGTCTACCGGAACGGGCAGCGCCAGCCCGGCGACACGACATGGCGGGAGGCCATTGATGACGTCGAACAGGCCGGCACCGGTTTCTTCTGGGTCGGACTGCACGAACCGAGCGAACGGCAGCTGGGAGGACTGGCCGAACTGGCTGAAGCTGCACCCGCTTGCCGTCGAGGACGCCGTCGTCGCGCATCAGCGGCCGAAGCTGGAGCGTTACGACAACAGCCTCTTCGCCGTGGTGAAGACGGTGCACTACAACGACGACGGCCACCAGATCACCGGAAGTTGTCGAGACCGGCGAGGAGGTCATGATCTTCCTGGCTAGAACTTCGTCGTGACCGTGCGCCACGGCGACCACAGCGGGCTGCACCGACTGCGCAAGATGCTCGAGGCCACGCCGGAGCTCATCGAGCTGGGACCCGCAGGCGGTTCTGCACGCGATCATGGGACCGGGCGGTGGACCAGTACACCGCGGTGGCCAAGAGGCTGCAGAACGACATCGACCAGGTCGAGGAGACGGTGTTTCGCGGGCCTGAACCGGGCCGCGGAGGGCAACCGCATCTACCTCCTCAAGCGCGAAGTGGTGGAGCTGCGCCGCGCGGTTATCCCGTTGGCCGAGCCCTTGCATCAGCTGGCGACCACCGAGATGGAATGCATTCCCGCGGCCGCACGCACGTACTTCCGGGACGTCGAGGACCACATCGCCCAGGTCATCGAGCGGGTGTCGGCGTTCGACGAGCTGCTGACGACCCTGGTGGCCGCGAACCTCGCGCAGGTGAGCGTCAAGCAGAACGAGGACATGCGCAAGATCTCGGCCTGGGTGGCGATCATCGCCGTGCCCACGATGGTGGCCGGCATCTGACGGATGAACTTCAAGCACATGCCTGAGCTGAATTGGACCTGGAGCTATCCAACGGTCATCGTGATCATCATCGTCGCGTGCTTCACGCTGCATCGCGCATTCAAACGCAACGGCTGGTTATGACCGTGGACCGCCGTGCGTTCCTACGTCGGGCGGGCCTAGTAACCGGTGGCGCGGCCGCCGGAGTGGCGGCCACCAGCGGCGCCGCCGACTTCCACATCAACCAACAGCTCCGGTACTCGGCCAAGGCCGTAGGCGGCTACCGTCCCAAGAACCTGACCGCGTCGATCATCGCTTACCGGGTGCCGACCACCGAGCCCGTTGTTGCGCTCACCCTGACGACGGTCCGTCGATCGCCCTACACCGCCAAAGTCCTCGACATCCTCGAGCGCGAACAGGTGACCGCGACGTTCAACCTCATCGGACGCCACGTGGCCGCCTACCCCGAGCTGGCCAAGCGGGTCGCGGCTAACCACGAAGTCGGTAACCACACGTGGTCGCACCCCAACCCGGCGCTGGCCCGCGCGCCCGCGGCACGCGACCAGCTGCGCCGCGGCGCCGACATCATCGCCGAGACCACCGGGCGTCATCCCCGGGTGTTCCGCCCGCCCTACGGCAGCATCTCCGGCGCAACGATGATGCTCGCGGTCTCCATGGGCTATCCCATCGTGCTGTGGGACTTCGAGTTCAACCAGCACGGCCGTTCGGCAGCCGCCAACGTCACCCACATGACTCGCCAGGCCAGGCCCGGCTCGATCATCCTCGGTCATGACGGCGGCACCCTGAACTGCGACGTCGTAATCGACGCGCTACCTGCGTTGATCGATCGGCTGCGCGAGAAAGGCCTGCAGTTCGTGACGACGACCGACCTGTTGCGCCTAGTGGCCAGCGCAGGCACCCGGCGAGCGGGGCAGTCCTCAAGACGATCCCGATGGTGACGCGCTCGTCGAAACCCGCCTGACGGATAAGCCACTCGGTCCGGTTCAGGTCGAGGATCGACATGGAGACCCGGCTCAGTCAGCTGCGGGCACTAGGCGTTCGAGAAGCGACGTTCCCGCTGCAGTACCTGCGAGCCTCGATCAGACCGCTCGCGCGCTTCCCGGCGCGGTCGCCGTTAGCGCGTCCGCCGGGGCTGCGGGGGTGGCGCGATCTGCCGGGCCGGGCGCTGGGAGGGATCGATCACTGCTAGGGAGCGGCTCTGCTCCGCTGGACGACCAAGCTGCCACGGCACGCTGGTGACCATAACGCCGGGCTCGAAAAGCAGCCGTGCCTTGATCCGCAAGCGCGCTTTGGTTGTGCAGGAGGTGTTCCCACCACCGTCCGACGATGTATTCCGGCAGGAAGACGGTGACAACATCTCGGGGCTGTCTCGACGTCGCGCTGCGGAGATAGCTGATCACGGGTTGGGTGATCTCACGGAACGGAGACTCGAGGATTACCAAGGGAATGTCGAGATCGTGGGCGGTCCATTGCTGAAGCAAGCTCGGGCGGTTTCGGCTCGTCGATCTGAACGGTCAACAGCTTCGATGGTGCTGGGACGGGTCGCAGTTGGCGTAGGCGATAGCGCGCATGGTCGGCTGGTGCAGCCGCGAGACCAGGACAATGGCGTGGTTGCGGGAGGCAGCACCGGTTTCTGCGGTATCAACCAGGTCGAGTTCGGCGGAGACCGCATCGTAGTGCCGGCGGATGACTTTCATGATCGCGAACAGGACGATCATGGCCAGGATGGCGAGCCACGCGCCGTGGGCGACTTTGGTGTACAGGACGATGACGAGGACGACCGCGGTGCAGACGGCTCCGACCGGGTTGATCGCCCGCGACATCCGCATTCTCGCCGGCGCTCGATTCGGGCTCGGCGACCGATATGGTGGCGGTTCCACCGTCGCACCATGCCGGCCTGGCTGAGAGTGAAGCTGGTGAATACGCCGATGATGTAGAGCTGGATGAGCTTGTCGATGTTTGCGTCGAAGCCGACGATGAGCGCGATCGCGCAAGCGTACCGAGCAGGATGATTCCGTTGCTGAACACGAGTTTGTCGCCGCGGCTGCGCAGCTGGTGGGGCAGGTAACGGTGTTCGGCGAGGATCGAGGACAGCACCGGGAAGCCGTTGAACGCGGTGTTGGCAGCCAGGATGAGGATGGCGGCGGTGGCGGCCTGGTAGAGGTAGAACAGCGGCCGCGTGGCGCGCCGAACACGGACGCGGCGATCTGCGAGATGACCGATGGGTTGCCGCTGGGCTTGCGCTCGAGCGCTTGAGTGTGCAGAGCGAGCACGGTGATGCCGGCGAACATGCTGACCGCCAGCAGCCCCATGATGGCCAGGCGTGTTGGCCGCGTTGCGGGCCTTGGGGTTGCGGAATGAACGGGCACGCCGTTGCTGATCGCCTCCACGCCGGTCAGCGCGGTGCAGCCGGAGGCGAACGCGCGCAGGACGAGCAGCAGGGTGAAGATCCCGCCGACGTCGGGCGGTGCGCTGCAGTTGCTGCGCGGCGGTGGCGGCGTCGGGCAGCTGCCCGGTGAGTCCCTTGATCGTCGCCGATGAGGAACATCAGGTAAGGTGAGCGACGACGAACGGTGTAGGTCGGGACGGCGAAGCCGCGGCCGGATTCCCGGACGCCGCGCAGGTTGGCCAGCATCAGCAGCACGGTGAACCCGACCGACAGCGCGACCGCGTGGCGGTGCAGGCTCGGCGCGGCGCTGGTGATGCTCACGCACGCCGGCGACCACGGACACGGCGACGGTCATCACGTAGTCGACCAGCAGCGGCCGCGGCCGCGGTGAGCGCCGCGTTCTCGCCGAAGTTGTCGAGGCTGACCGCGAACGCTCCGCCGCCGCTGGGGTAGGCGTGGCAGGTCTGCCGATAGGACAGCACCACGATGACCAGCAGCGCGGCGATGATCGCCGCGACCCACTTGGCGAACACGCAGGTAGGCGGCGCCGGCGGTGGCCAGCACCAGCACGATCTCTTCGGTGGCGTAGGCGACCGAAGACAGCGGGTCGGAGGCGAACACGGGCAGCGCCAGCCATTTCGGCAGCAGCGTCTCGCGTAGTTGCTGGCTGCGCAGCGGCCGGCCGACCAGCAGCCGTTTCACCAGGCCTGGAGCGGTCACCGGCGCGGCCGTGACGCGGGCGGTGATCAGCCGGGCCGGCGTGGGTGCGCACCGCGATCGACGCTAGGACGAGGTGGCGGCGGTCGCCGCGTCAAGGCCGCGTCAAGATCGGGCCCGGGACCCGCAAAGAAACCGTCAAGATCACCGACCGCGCGGGTCGGCGCGGGTCGACTGGGCGGGATGACAGGTCGGCGTCACCCCCGGCGGCCGGTGCAGGCCGGCGTTCGCGTTGCCGGTCGGGTTCGCCGGGATGCTGCTGATCGGCGTGCTGGCGGCGGCCGGGCACGGGCGTGTCACCGCGACCATGGTGTTGGCGCTCACCTGCGGGCTGGTCGCGGCGGTCGCGCTGGCCTGCCGAGCCGCTGGCGCGCGCTGCCGCTGGCGGTGATCGGCTGGTTCACCGTGGCCGGATTCTCCCGCCCGCCCTACGGTGACCTGCACCCGGCCGGCACCGTTACCGCGGGCGTGGTGTTGGCCGCGGTGGCCGCCGGGGCGGCAGGCGTCGGGATGCTCGGGCGGCGGTTGCGCGAGACCCGGGCCCGGTACCGGACGCTGCCGGCCGACGATGCGGTCACACTAGATGCTGTGAGCTCAGGCCAGAACTGGCGCTAGCACCGCGGCGGCCCGGCCACGCCCGCGGGTCGCCGACGCCGGTCACGGCAAGCGCGGGTGTGAGTGCGCGGCGGCAGCTGGCCGGGGTCGCGCTGGCCGCGGTGATCTTGCCGGCGCTGACCGCGGTGTCGGCGGCGGCCCGGGCCGCATCTCGCCCTGATCGATGAGGTGCTGCTGTACCTGATCGCGGTGATCGTGGTGACCTTGGTCGGCGGGTTCTGGCCGGCGGTGTTGGCCGCGGTGGCCGCCGGGCTGCTGCTGAACTGGTATTTCACCCCGCCGGTGCACACCTGGACCATCGAGGCGCCGCAGAACATGCTGGCGCTGCTGCTGTTCGTCACCGGCGCGGTCACCGTCAGCAAGCGTCGCGCATCTCGGCCGCCCGGCGCAGCGCGCTCGCGGCGGATCGGGCCGCCGAGGCGGACACGCTGCTGACCCTGGCCCGAACGGTGCTCGGCGGCGACGACAGCCCGCAATCGGTCCTCGACCACTTGAACCGGACCCTGAATGTCACCGCCGAGCTGCGTGAACGCAGCGGCGGCCGTTGGGTCCGCGTCGCCGGCAGCGCTCGAGCCCGACGCACGGCCGCTCGGTCATCCCGGTCGGTGAGGACCTGCAGCTGGTGGTCCAGGGCGACTCGGCCACGGTCAGCGGCCGGATCCTCGACGGTTACGCGGCGCAGGCCGCGCGCCGCTCGAACGGCAGCGGCTGCGGGTGCAGGCCGGGCAGGCCGAGGCCCTCGAGGCGGGCAACCGGATGCGCACCGCGCTGCTGGCCGCGGTCAGCCACGACCTGCGCACCCCGCTGGCCTCGGTGAAGGCCGCGGTCAGCACGCTGCGGCAGACCGACATCGCCTGGACTGCCGAGGACCAGGCCGCGCTGCTGGCGACCATCGAGGAGGGCGCCGACCGGCTCGACTCGCTGATCGGCAACCTGCTCGACGTGACCCGCATCCATACCGGCGCGTTGCAACCGTTCATCCGCCCCACCGCGCTCGACGAGGTCGCCCCGCTGGTGGTGGGCGGACTCGACGGCGGTGCAACGGGTGCGCTTCGACATCCCCGACGCCCTGCCGTTGCTGGCCACCGACCCCGGGCCTGCTCGAACGCGCCCTGGCTAACCTGATCGCCAACGCGCTGCGTTACTCACCCGCCGACCAGCCGCCCACCCTGACCGCCGCCACGCCGGCGACGGGACAGTCACCGTGCGGGTCATCGATCACGGGCCGGGCATCCCGACCCGACCAGCGAGACCACGTCTTCGAGACCGTTCCAGCAACTCGGCGACCAGCACACCGGCGAGCGGTGTCGGCCTCGGCCTGGCCGTCGCCAAAGGCTTCCTCGACGCCGTCGGTGTGACAGCTCACCGCCGACGCGACCCGCGGCGGCGGACTCACCATGCGCATCGACCTGCCCGTCGCCACCACACCCGTGCGCGACTCCACCGGCGCCGCCCGGTGACCAGCGTGCTCGTCATCGACGACGAGGCTGCGCTGCTGCGCGCGCTGCGGATCAACCTCACCGCCCGCGACTACACCGTGACCACCGCGGCTGACGGCGGAGCCGGGCTCGCCGCGATGGCCCGCGACCGGCCCGACGTCGTGATCGTCGACCTCGGCCTGCCCGACATGGACGGCACCGAGGTCATCCGCGGCATCCGCGGCTGGTCGACCAGCCCCGATCATCGTGCTATCCGCGCGCGGCCAGGAAGCACAGAAAGTCGACGCCCTCGACGCCGGCGCCGATGACTACATGACGAAACCGTTCGGCATGGATGAACTACTGGCCCGGCTGCGCGCCGCCACCCGCCGCGGCACACCCGCAGTGCGACAGAACCCGTCGTCACCACCGGCCACTTCAGCATCGACCTGGCCGCGAAACGGGTCACCCTCACCGGCACGGGCACGGACAGTGCGGCTGACGCCGACCGAATGGCAGCTGCTCGAAGATCCTCACCCGCCACCGGGGCCGGCTGGTCACCGGCCAGCAACTGCTGCAGGACGTGCTGGGGCCCAACCTATCGAACCGAGACGCACTATCTGCGTGTGTACATGGCTCAGCTGCGACGCAAGTTGGAACCCGATCCGGCCCAGCCGCGCTACCTGCTGACCGAAGCCGGCATGGGCTACCGAATGCACCCGGAATAGCGCGCGGTTGGGCAGCCGTGAGGAATCCGTGAGGGATGCGTGATGATGTCGTGAGGAGCGGTCTCTAGAGGCGACAGTCCGGGCCGGCCGGGCGTTTACTGCGATGGCCTGGCCGAGAACCGGTCGGGCCGGTGGTGGGGCGACGTGGTGGCCTCGAGTGCTCTAGGAGAGACCGTGACCGACGTGTGGCAGGTCGCATGCTCATCCTGGCCGTCTTTGGCTTGCTGGCATTTGTCGGCAAGGGGCCGAGAAGCTGTGAGCGCGACGAATCTGGTTGGGCTGATCTTGAGTGTGGCGGTGACGGTGTTTCTCATCGTGGCGTTGATCTTTCCGGAGAAGTTCTGATGTCGAGTACTTGGGCCGGGATCATCTTCCTGGCGTCTCTCGTGGCGGCGCTGGCGCTCGTGCATCGACCGCTCGGCGATTACATGGCGCGGGTGTTGGCAACGCCGAGGCACCTGCGGGTCGAACGGGTGGCGTACCGCCTCGGGCGGGAT
>ERZ1370068.7258-contig-6189_pt1 | contig 26151 bp, 24 predicted proteins | sample MGYA00561227_ERZ1370068 | MGnify/ENA primary metagenome ERZ1370068 (study PRJEB38410, sample SAMEA6850437) | metagenome | study: Metagenomic assessment of the ecological functions of the soil: analysis of the soil microbiota associated with the...
CGCGGCCCCGCGAGCGGTGCCGTCGCCGACGTCGTTTCCTTCCATCAACGAGCTCAACGTCACGGGCGTCGGCTACGCCGCTGCGGCTGAGCCCGCGCCTGCCGACGGATCTTCTCGAGGTGACGGGCGAGTGGTGTGGCGCGCTACGTCGCGTCGCTGCCGCCCAGGGCGAGGCCCCGCTTCGCGGTCGACTGGGCGGGGAAGCGGCGCTCGAGTGAACTGGATGGACGCCGGGCGCGAGGTACACCGAGCACTGGCACCACCAGATGCAGATCCGCGACGCCGTCGGCGCGCCCGGCCTGCTTCGAGCCCCGCTGGCTCGACCCCGCTGCTTGGACCTCTCCGGTGCGTGCGTTCCCGCGGGCGTACCGGGACGTCGCGGCGCCCGTCGGGACTGCGGTCGCGTTCGAGGTCCGGGCCGAAGGCGAGCGCGCTGTGGTCGCGTCGTCCGCGAGCGTCCGGGTGGGTCGTCCTGCGCGGACGAGCCCGAGCAGCCCGCGGCGAGCGTGCGGGCGGACGCCGACGCCGCCTGGAGGCTGCTCTACAACGCGCTCTCGCCTGCGGCAGCGCGCGACGCCCACCACGACCGGCGATCCGGCCCTGACGGATCCGCTCCTCGCGGCGCGCTCCGTGATGGTCTGAGGCGCCGGCCGTCACGCGTCGGCGAGCGCGATCCCGGAGAAGCGCTGGCACAGCTCGACGAGCTTGTCCTGCCGCGCTAGCGTCGTGGACGGCCGGATCCGCCGTCTGCGGGCGGAGGTGATGGAAGTACTTCCCGGAGACGCGCGCTTCGGGGTCGTCGCTGACGGCGAGCCACACCTGCGTCCGCCGCCCGTCGTCCTCGTCGTCGGGCGCGCCCGCGTCCGCCCATCTTCGTGGCGACCCAGCCGGGATTCACCGCGTTCGAGAAGACGCTCGGCCAGCGCCGCGCCACGGCGAAGGCGAGCAGCACGTCGCAGAGCTTGCTCTCCCGAGTAGGCGGCGGACACCCTGCCAGCGCCGCTTCGTCCAGTCGACGTCCGCGAGGCTCGCGTCGGCGCCGCGGTGCATGCCCGAGCTCAGGTGAGACGAGCCGGCCGCTTTCGATGAGCGCCGTCAGCACGTACGGCGCGAGAACGTTGACGGCGAAGACGTGCGGCAGGCCCTCCGCCAGGTTCGGTGAGCGCCGCTCCCGCAGGCACGACGCCGGCGTTGTGGATCACCGCGCCGAAGCGGCCGAGACGGTTCACCTGCCCGGCGAGCGAGCGCGCTCGGCGAGGCTTGCGAGGTCGCGCCGACCACGGTACCGCCTCGCCGCCCGGGAGGCGGCGCGCCGCGCGTCCCCGGCTCGCGACGCGCCCGGGCGTGCAAGACGACCGGCACGCCCCATCTCGACCAGGGAGCCAGGCGCGGCCATGAGGCCGAGCCCGTCCGACGATCCGGTGATGAAAACGCGTGCTTATCGGAAGCCTGAGGACAGACCTGCCTGATTTTTACTCACGCCAACCGCAATGACGACTTCGGGACGCCGCTCGTCCTGGGACCATCTTCGAAGTAGGAGCCCACGACACCTCTGCGCTGGCAGAGACCGGGCGTTCGGCCTGATCCCGCACAAGGGCACACGAACATGAAACCAAAAACACGATCTGCCTCTGGTTCGACAAGGACGCGCATGAGGCGGCGCGCTTCTACGCCGCCACCTTTCCGGATAGTAAAGTGACCGCTGTTCACGAGGCGCCCAGTGACTACCCGGGCGGCAAGAAGGGCGATGTGCTGACGGTGGAGTTCACCGTTCTGGGCATTCCCTGTCTCGGTCTCAACGGCGGCCCGACGTTCAGGCACAGCGAGGCCTTTTCCTTCCAGATCGCGACGGACAATCAGGAAGAGACGGACCGCTACTGGAACGCGATCGTCGGCAATGGCGGCAAGGAAAGCCAGTGCGGTTGGTGCAAGGACCGCTGGGGCCTCTCCTGGCAGATCACCCCGCGCGCGCTAACCGACGCGCTTGCGGCTGGTGGCGCTGAGGCCAAGCGTGCCTTCGAGGCGATGATGCCGATGAAGAAGATCGACATCGCCACCATCGAGGCGGCGCGGCGGGGCTGACGTGGACGAGAAGCTTGTTTTGTCATTATTTTACCATTCGCGAAGCGCCTTCAACGGGTCTGCCATTCCCGCGCGTAAAGGCTGGCACGAAGGCGGTAACCGACTCACGCGAACAATGCGGCCCGCCGGTAGCGAACGCGATGGGATCCAGCGCGCTGACATCGAAGAGAAACGATGACAGTAGTCGCGTGAGCATCGCCGCGCCCACGATGCCCGCGACAATCCCCGCCGACACCAGCATCGCACCGTGGCCGAGGACGTGCGCGATCACGCGTGAACCTGGAAGCCCGATGGCGATGCGAATCGCCCAGTCACGCCGTCGGCGGGTGGCAAAGTGCGTCATCACGCCATAGACGCCCACTGCACCCAGGATGAGGGCCAAACCAGTCAGGAGAGAGAGCAACGAGACGACCTGGCGCGCTGGACCGACGGACGCGTCGAGCACGCGGCGCATCGTCGTCGTCTGCTGCACCGCGACGGCGGGAGCCACGCGTGCGATCGTGCGCCGCACCGGTTCGAGGAGCGACGTCTCGGCGACACCGGGCGCGGTGCGGAGGACGATTGACTGTGCGTCGTCTATCCATGGCATTCTGCGCCAACGCGACATACCGTACTGGCTCGGCCGCGTCGGTCAGACGCTTTTCAGCGGCGTCCGCCACGACCCCGACGATGCGCGAACGTCCCTGGTCAACGTCGCCGCCGATCGACCTGCCGATGGGATCGACTCCGGGAAGTACTTCTGGGCAAATGCCTCGTTGATGACGACGACACGTTCGGCTTCGGCCCGGTCGTCGCCACTGATCGCGCGGCCCCGGCGAAGGGCGAAGCCAAGGCTTTCGAGATAGCCGGGCGTCACGATCCGGTATTCGGTGGCCGCGTTCTCGATCTCCGGGCGTTCGTCGATACGCAGGCCCGCCCTGTACCCGCCGCCGCGCAGCGGCAACGTTCTGCCCCGCGCCGACGGAGGTCACGCCGGGAAGCTCACGCAGCGCCCGCTCGAGCTCGTCGAGCGTCTTCTCTCGGCTCGCACGATCGAGCGTGCCGTCGAACACCACGTCGACGACCGCGACGCCATCCACCCGCACGCCAGGTTGGACCGCGTACATGTTGGCGACACTGCGAGCGAGCAGCGCCGCACCTGAGGCGATCATCACAGCGAGCGCCACCTGCGTGACGACCAATCCGCTTTCCAGCCGCCCGCCCCGTCCCGTGATTCCTCCCATCCGCGCTGCGCTCAAGACGCTGCGCAAGTCTCCTCGATACAGCGAGACGATGGGCACGAGGATGACGAGCGACGCCGCGATTACGGCGATGGCCATTGCCGACGCGAACACGCGCCAATCTGGCGCCGTCCCGGCCCACGCACCGAGCGGGAGCGCGTCCGTGACGACGGTGAAGCCGACCCACGCGAGGGCGGCGCCCAAAGGTCCCCGCGACGGCCGCCACGATCAGCACCTCGACGATCAGCTGCTGCGCCAGTCGCTGCCGGGTCGCACCAAGCGCCGAACGAACCGCAAACTCGGCCGACCGCGCGTCGACTTGCCCGAGCACCAGGGCTGCAACGTTGGCGCACCCGATCAAGAGGATCAGTGCGGTGGCGGCAAGCGTTGCGAGCAGCGCCGGTTGCATGGGCCCGAGCAGGTCGTCGCGCACCGGCGTGATCCGTCGGTCCTTCGTCTTGTCGCGCCGCGCGGTGTAGTCGAAACGCTCGTCGAGCATCGCGGCCAGCTGCGAGAGTGGCGCCTCCATTGCCCGAATGTCCTGATTGGGCGCCACGCGACCAATGAGTGTGGAGTTCCAGCTGCGGGAGTCCGCTCTCAGCGGCTCAGGCGTCCAGATGCGGACTGAGGGATCGGGGAACCAGAACCCGCGCGGCATCACGCCGATCACGGTGCGCGGACGGCCATCGAGCGTCACGTGTGTGCCGATGATGGCCGGATTGCCGCCCAGCTCCTGCCACAAGCCAAAACTGAGCAGGGCCACCCCCTCGGCGCCGGGGACGTCATCGCCCTCCCGGAATCCACGTCCGAGCAGGGAGCGGCGCCGAGCACATCGAGGAGCTCGGACGATGCCGCGACACCAGGCACCAGGCGCGCGGAGCCTCCGCCGACGCGGAGCATCGCGTCCCGCTGGCGGTAGAGCGCCACCTGCCGGAACCCAGGCGTCCGTCCACGGATGTGTAAGTACTCTTCGTGCGTCCAGTCGGTCTTCATCCAGAACACGCCGAGCTCGCGTTCATGCGCGTAGGGCAGCGGGCTCAGGAGCACGCCGTTCGCCACGCCGAATACGGCAGCTGTACCGCCGATGCCGAGAGCAAGCGTGAGCACCGAAAGCAGGGCATACACGGGACGCCGACGGAGGATACGAAGCTGCATACCAGCTGTCCTGCGCCAGCTGTTCCAGACGCTGCCATCGCCAGATCGCCCGCGTATCCTCCTGCACCAGGTCGACATTGCCGAACTTGAGCAGGGCCTGACGACGCGCCTCTTCTGGCGCCATTCCGCGATCGAGGTTGTCGCGCGTTTCGCGCTCGATGTGGTCGCGGATGTCGTCCTCGAGCGACTCCAGTACCCGTCGGCCGCGCGTCATGACGTCATTCCTCCTTCGCGGCAGGGCGGAGGATTCGCCCCACGGCCGCCGCCAGCGTGTCCCATTTGCTGGTTTCGATCTCGAGTTGCTTCCGGCCCTTCGCCGTCAGTCGATAGAACTTGGCGCGCCGATTGTTCTCGGAGGTGCCGTCATCGAACGTGATCCAGCCACGTTTGATCAGCCGGTGAAGGGCCGGATAGAGCGAGCCCTGCTCCACCAGGAGCACGTCATCCGAGCCACGTTCGATCGCTTTCGCGATCGCATGGCCGTGCGCGTGCCCCCATCGCAGCGTGCGCAGAATCAGGAGGTCGAGTGTGCCCTGCAGGAGCTCGACGCGGCCCTGCGTCGCTTCTAGTAGACATTCTAGGTGGCGAGCGTTACACGAGTTCACCTAGAACGTCAAGGTGAGCGCCGCGACGCTTGCAGGCAGAGGCGGCGCTCGAGGGGAGGCTACGTGCGCTCTATGGGGCTGACAGGATTCGAACCCCGATACCATGGTCCAGAGCCATGTGTCCTACCGTTGGACGACCTCCCAACAGGGGAATCATCGTAGCCAGGAAACGCCGCGGGTTTTCAAACCTCCCCATAATCCGCGCATTGCTCCAAGGGCACGCCTGATAGTCGCGGCCGAGTTCCTCGTGCACTGTGCCTGCCTTCGGTACCGGCGTTCTCGTCGAAGCAATCCCGGAGCGGAGGGGCGCGATTTGCCTGCGCTCGGCGGCATCCACTCCGTCGGGGCCTTCGCGGTGATGATGGGGATCTACGCCTCGGCAGGAGTCTGGTGCGCCACTCCCAACCCGGCGGTCAGCCTGGCGTACTCGCAGGCTCCAAAGGCGGTTTCCCGTAGCTCCCCGCCTACGTCGCCGCCCAGGTGGCGGGCGTTCTGGTGCCGCGCCGATACCTGACCTACCGCGAAGCCTTCGACCATTTCGGACGAAGGGCGCGCGGGCCGGTGAGAGCGGCAGCGACCGGTGACGGCCGGGATCTGCAGTGACCTACCCCCAGCTCCCGCTTACCTGAGCCTGGCGGCGGCTTCCTGACCAGGTCGTGGGCACTGGCGCTTCCTGATGCTCGTAGATCTTCGCTCCCCGACCGCCGCAACGCCGGCCCGGTCGCGGGCGGGCTACGCGGTGTGCTGTCGCCCAGCAAGCCTGGTCGTAGATCGGCATGAGCTTCGGCACGAACGCGGTACGCGATCAATCCATGCGTAAGATCGACTCGGCCCTCGTGGTTTTCCTTTCACGGCCCACACGGCTGGGGCGTGAGGTCTTTCGTAAAGTGGGGAACGGCTGTGTGGTGGTGGTGTTGATTGCCGCGCCGTGTTCGGCGCTCGTCGGTGCTTGCTCACGACCCCTGATCACCCGCCACCACCCGGAAAAGCCGCCGCCTGATCAGCGCGCTGCCGAGAGAGCGGCAAGCCTTCCAGTGAGCGCCGCGTAGGTGACGCGGCTCTGGGCGCGGTACTGGGGTTTGTGTGGCTTCGAACAGGCACGACCCCGGCTGCGCCTGAGCGGCACTCTCGACGAGCGCGGTGGTGCCGCGCAGCAGCCGTTTCTCTCGCCACTGGAGCGCAGGTAGCTTCTCCATTGGAAAGCAGCGGGTCCTCCTCGTAGCGCGCGAGCGCCCGTTGAATGGCACTGAGTGTTTATTTCCTTTAACCACACACGCCAAGGCCCATGGAAGCCCGTGCGCGATCGGCGCCAAGTGTCGACGCTCACGCGAAGGATCGATGCCCAGACGGTAGAAGCTCTTCGAGTCGACACCCGCGCGAAAGGGACGTTCTTGACCGGCAGTGAGAGCGCCTCGATCGCGCACGCCGCTCGCCGGGTCAGAGCGCCACCAGCGCAGCCGCCTGCGCTCGACGGGCAACGCGCGAGGCAGAAGCTGGCCGCGCCTGGCTCGCCGGGCCCGCCCGGTGTCTCCTCGGGCATGTCGTGAGCCTTCGCGTGCCCGCTCGCGCAAAGCGCGACGCCAGCTCTGCCCGGTCGGGCGGCACGATCAACGTCGAAGCGCTTCTGGCGAGATTGCAGGCCGTCCGGCCCGCACGTCACGGTCCGCGAGCGACTGATACGCGACGGCCATCTCCTTTTCGAACACGTAACGCGTCAGCCTTCGTCCATCGACGGCACGCCGAGCGGTAGAGCCCGACGCGTCGAGTCCTGAGGCGCGAGGCTGCGCGCGGTCGGCACGGACTCCGCGCGCGACGATACCGAGCTCGGCGGCGAGCGGCTCGAGCCTTCGGCGCGCGCGAGGCCGGCACCACGAGCGTCCCCGGCGGGAAGCTCACGGCCATCTTCCTCGAAGGGTCGAGCGTCCACGCACCGGCGGACCGGCCGCGAGCAGCCGCGCGAGTGCTATGAGCTCGCCGCTCGCGTGGTGAGCGCCAGGCGCGGCCCGCGGCCTTCGACGCGCCCCTTCGGGACCGGCGCTGTCGCGCGCGCGGCGCGAGCTCGGCCCTCGAAGGGGCGCCTTGACCGTGTCGACGTCGACGCCGAAAGAGCAGCGGCAGCGTGTGCGCCGTGACGTCGTAGGGCGGCTTCGGCGGGCCGCCGGGATAGTCGCGAAGGTCGGGTAGACCCTGGCGCTCGCAGCAGCATCTTCGCGAAAGCACTCGCGGGCTGCTGCAGGCGCACGACGCGCCGGCGCCCGCGCGTAGCGCCGGCCGTCGGCGCTGAACGGCTCCTTCGCCTGCAGCGATCTCGACCTCGCCGGTGAGCAGCACGTCGACGAGCCGCGCCAGCGCCGCGGCGGATCCCCGGGCTCCGCCGGGATCACGAACGCGAATGGCTCGCGGCGCGCGCTGCGCCCGGCGGTTCACCGCGAGTGCCGTGCGCAGCCAGTACTCGCGGTTCTGCGACGGCGTGCTCGAGCACGCGCGAGCGGCGCGCGAGCTGCGTGTCCACGATGTCGCGGAGCCGCCAGGTCCCGCCCGGCCAGGGCGCGGGGAAGTTGGCGGAGGCGCCGCCGCGGGTCGTACTCCGACGCGCCGCGCTCGAGCTCGTCGCTCCGGCACCTCGAGCGGCGAGGCGATCCGCGCCGAAGCGGTCTCCGACAGGATCCGCACGCCGCCGTGGCGTGTGCGGGTACGCGCGCGCGGGCGTCCAGGCGTCGAAGAGCGCGCCCGCGACGACCCGGTGCTGGCCCTCGGTCAGGAGCCGCGCCGCCACGTGCGTGCCGAGCGCGCTGACCGCCGCGGTGCAGGGCGGGATCGACGTTGGGCTCCCAGGGGTCGACGTAGGGCGGCACGAAGAGCCGCGCCGCCGCGCGCGCCCATCTGGTGCACGTCGTGGACGATCTGCGGGTGCCAGCGGTCGTAGAGCGTGCGCGCACGGTGAGCCGGCTCTCCACCTGCGTGAACATGTACCAGTCGCGGTTGTTGTCGTGGCCGACGTACTGGTGGTAGAGCACCGGCGGAGTCGCTGCCCTCGAACGGCGTGCCCAGCGTCTTGCGGTACCACGCGGCTGACGATGCTGCGTGCCGTCCGGGTTGTGCGACGGGATCACCAGCAGCGACGTCGTCGAGCATCGCCGCGCAGCCGCGCGATCGTCGCTCGCTGGCGAGCGCGGTGCAGCAACGAGCGCGCTGAGCGTCCCGCCCACCTCGGTCGAGTGGATCGAGTACGCCATCGCCACGATCGCCTTGCCGCGGTGCACGAGCCGCTCGGCCTCGTCGTCGCCGAGCCCGCGGGATCGGCGAGGCGCAGCGTTCGTGCGCCGGATCTCCTCGAGCCGCGACGTGTTCGCCTCGGAGGTGACCGTCACCATCACGAAGGGCCGGCCCTCGGTCGTCGCGGCCCGACCTCCTCGACGCTCACGCGGTCGGAGGCGGCGTCGAGCGCCCGCAGGTACGCGAGCACCTGGCCCCAGTCCGGCGAGCTTGCGAGTTCGTCGCCGGGCGCTGAACCCCAGGACGGATTCGGGGGCCGGGACGGCCGGAGGCCGCGGGCGCCTGGGGGGCGAGGAGCGCCGCCGCCGCGAAGCGCGAGTGCCAAGGCGAGCGGCAGCGTGCGGCCCGCGGGGATCCGGAAGGACATGGCCCGCGTGCTCTACCATAGGGGTGGTTCTGGGCGGCCTTTACGCTCTTCCATGATGCCCGCGAATGAGCGCTCGGCCGCTGGGCTGCCCTTCGCGCCCGGCGCGTCGGGGAGTGGTTCGCCGAGGCGTTTACGCCGGCCCGACGCGCGCGCAGCAGCTCGCCTGGCCGGCGATCGCCGGCGGCTGCGAGCGCGCTCGTCTTCGCGCCGACCGGCTCGGGCAAGACGCTCGCCGCGTTCCTGTGCGGCGATCGACCGCCTGATGTTCGGCGCCCGCCCGCCGAGGGCGAGCGCTGCCGCGTCGTCTACGTCTCGCCGCTCAAGGCGCTCGCCGGTGGACGTCGAGCGCAACCTGCGCGCGCCGATCGCGGGCATCGCGCAGGCGGCCGAGCGCCGCGGCGAGCGCGTTCCACGTGCCGACCGTCGGCGATCCGCACCGGCGACACGCCCGCGTCGAGCGCGCGCGGATGCTGCGCACAGCCGCCCGACATCCTGATCACGACGCCGGAGTCGCTGTTCCTGCTGCTCACCTCGCGGCGCGCGCGACGCTCGCGTCGGCGTCGAGACCGTGATCGTCGACGAGATCCACGCGGTCGCCGGCACCAAGCGCGGCGCCCACCTCGCGCTGTCGCTCGAGCGGCTCGAGGAGGTCGACGCGCCGGCCGCTGCAGCGCATCGGCCCGTCGGCGACGCAGCGGCCGCTCGAGGACGGTCGCGCGCTTCCTCGGCGGCGGCAGGCGTGCGCAAGTGGAAGCCGCGGCCGGTGGCGATCGTCGACGCCGGCGCGCGAAAGGCCTTCGACCTGCGGGTCGAGGTGCCGGTCGAGGACATGAGCCGCCGGCGGCACGCCGCTGCGCCGAGGACGGCTGAGGACGGGACCGCGCGCCGACGCCGCCGGAGGCCGAGGAGCGCAGCATCTGGCCGGCGATGCACCCGCGCCTGCTCGAGCTCGTGCGCGCAGCACCGCTCGACGATCCTGTTCGTGAACAGCCGGCGGCTCGCCGAGCGGCTGGCCGGCGCGCTCAACGAGCTCGCGGGCGAGGAGCTGGCCCGCGCGCACCACGGCTCGATCGCGCGCGAGCAGCGCCAGCGTGATCGAGGACGCGCTCAAGGCCGGCACGCTCTGCGCGCGCTCGTCGCCACCTCGTCGCTCGAGCTCGGGATCGACATGGGCGCCGTCGACCTCGTGATCCAGATCGAGACGCCGCCGTCACGGTCGCGAGCGGCATGCAGCGGATCGGACGCGCCGAGCCACCAGGTGGGGCGGTCTCGCGCGGCGTGCATCTTCCCGAAGTTCCGCGGCGACCTCGCTGGCGACGCGCCGCCGATCACGCACGCGATGAAGCACGCGGCCGTCGAGGAGACGCGCGTCCCGCAGAACCCGCTCGACGTGCTCGCCCAGCAGTCGTGGCGGCGGTCGGCCGCGGGCGACGTACGCCGGTCGACGAGCTCTACGCGCTCGTGCGGCGGGCGGCGCCCTTCGCCGAGCCTGGCCGCGCGCGCCTTCGAGGGCGTCCTGGACATGCTCGCCGGCCGCTACCCGTCCGACGAGTTCGCCGAGCCTGCGGCCGCGTCGCTCTGGGACCGGCTGCGCGGTGCGTCCGCGCGCGCGAGGGCGCGCAGCAGCGTGGTGGTCGCCAACGCCGGCACGATCCCCGACCGCGGGCTCTACGGCGTCTTCCTGGCGGCGCGGGGACGGGAGCCGGGCGGCGCGTGGGCGAGCTCGACGAGGAGATGGTGTTCGAGAGCCGCGAGGGCGACGTCTTCGTGCTCGGCGCCTCGAGCTGGCGGATCGTCGAGATCACGCGCGACCGCGTGCTGGTCGACCCGGCGCCCGGCGAGCCGGGCGAGATGCCGTTCTGGAAGGCCGACCGCGGAGCCGCGGCTCGGTCGAGCTCGGCCGCGCGATCGGCCGGCTGACGCGCGAGCTCGCGCGCTGCCCGCGCGACACGGCGCGCGAGCGGCTGCGCGAGGAGCACGACGTCGACGCGCGAGCCGCGCACAACCTCGTCGCACTACCTCGACGACCAGCAGCGCGGCCACCGCCAGCCTGCCCGACGACCAGACGATCGTGCTCGAGCGGACGCGCGACGAGATGGGGACTGGCGGCTGTGCCTGCTGTCGCCCTGGGGCGGCCGCGTCCACGCGCCGTGGACGCATCGCGCTCGCGGCGCACCTGCGGATCGGCGGCGAGCCGAGCGTCGAGATCGGTGCGGAGCGACGACGGCATCGTGCTGCGGCTGCCGGAGCGCGAGCGGCCGCCCGACGCGGCCGGCGCTGCTGCCGCCGGCCGGACGCGATCGAAGACCCGGTGGTGCGCGAGCTGCCGGCGATCGAGCTCGTTCGCCGCGCACTTCCGCGAGGCGGCGGCGCGAGCGCTGCTGCCGCGGCGCCGGCCGGGCCAGCGCTCGCCGCTCTGGATGCAGCGGAAGCGCGCGCACGACCTGCTGCAGGTCGCCGTCGCGCTACCGGCGTCGTTCCCGATCGTGCTGGAGGCGTGCCGCGAGTGCCTGAGCGACGTGTTCGACGCTGCCGGCGCTTCGTGGAGCTGGCGCGCGCAGGTCGCGCGCCGCGAGGTCCGGCTGGTGACCGTCGACACGCAGGCGCCCTCGCCCTTCGCCTCGTGCTGCTCTTCGGCTACGTCGCGAACTACCTCTACGACGGCGACGCGCCGCTCGCCGAGCGGCGCGCGCAGGCGCTGAGCGTCGACCAGCGCGCAGCTCCAGGAGCTGGTCGGCGGCGCCGAGCTGCGGGAGCTGGTCGACCGCGAGGCCCTCGCCGATCTCGAGCTCGCGCTGCAGGCGCTCGGCGAGGCGGCGCGGAGCCGCGAGCGCGGACGCCGTCCACGACCTGCTGCGGCGGCTCGGCGACCTCGCTCGCGGAGATCGCGGCGCGCGCGCGGCCGCCCGCGGGGCAGCCGCCGGAGGGGAGGCCGCGAAGGCCTGGCTCGACACGCTGGTCTCCGGAAGCGCGGGCGATCGCGGTGCGCGATCGCCGGCGAGTGAGCGCTACGCGGCCGCCGAGGACGCGGGTCGCCTGCGCGACGCGCTCGGCACGTCGCTCCCGCGGGACTTCCGCAGGCGCTTCTCGAGCCGCAGCCGCGCGCTGCTCCTGGACTCTCGTCGGCGCCACGCGCGCACCCATGGCCCATTCCACCCGAGCGAGGCGGCGCGGCGACTCGGAATCGCGGAAGCGGGAGGTGGAGGGTGGCGCTCGCCGCACTCCTGCGCGACGAGCGCGTGCTTTCGGGAGAGTTCCGTCCCGGCGGCCACGGCCTCGAGTGGTGCGGTGCGGACGTGCTGAAAGGCGCCTCCGGCGCCGGTCGCTCGCGGCGCTGCGTAAGCAGGTCGAGCCTGTCGCCCCCGAGGCGCTCGCGCGGCTGATGATCTCCGGCAGGGCCTCGGGAAGCGGGCGCGGGCCGCCGCGGCCGGACGCGCTGCTCGACGTGATCGGCGAGCAGCTCCAGGGCGCCGTGCTGCCGGCGTCGATCCTCGAGCGCGACAGTGCTCCGCGCCCGCATTCACGGCTACCGCCCGGAGGATCTCGACACGCTGGTGGCGGCCGGCGAGCTCGGTCGTCACGGCAGGCGCCTCGGCGAGCGCGACGGCCGGATGGACTCTTCCTGACCGACCCGCTGCCGCGGCTTCTCCCCGCGAGGCCGGCGCCGCCAGCGGGCGAGCTTCACGACCGCATCCGCGAACACCTCGCGCGGCGCGGCGCGTCGTTCTTCGCGGAGATCCACGAGGCGGCGGGCGGAGGCCTCGCCGAGCCGGCAGTCGGAGGCGCTCTGGGACCTGGCGTGGGCGGGAGAGGCCACGAGCGATACGCTCGCGCCGCTGCGCGCTCTGCTAGCGCGCGCGCCGCGAGCGGACCGGCGCCTGCGCACGTCTGGGCTTCCGTTCGCGCCGGCCAGGTCCGCCGCGGCCGTCAGGCCGTTGGAGCCTCGTCGACCTGAACCGCGCGGGCTCGACTCCGACGGAGCGACTGAAGGCGCTCGCCGAGCAGCTCTTGAAGCGGCACGGTGTGTCCGTGACCGCGACGCCGTCGCCGTTCGAGGCGGTGCCCGGCGGCTTTCCGGCGATCTATCCGGTGCTGCGCGCACTCGAGGAAGCCGGCCGCATCCGGCGCGGCTACTTCGTGACGGGCCTCGGCGGTTTGCAGTTCGCGGAGCCCGGCGCGCTCGAGGCGCTCCGCGGCGCGCGCGATCCGGATCCCGACGGCGCCGCAGGCCGTGGTGCTGGCCGCGGCCAGATCCCGCGAACCCCCTACGGCGCCGCCCTGCCGTGGCCCGAAGCAGCCGAGACGGGGACGACGCGCGCCCCGCGGCTCGCCTGCCGCGCCGCGCGAACGCACGTGGTGCTCGTCGACGGCTCGCTCGCCGCGACGGCTCAGCCCCGCGCGGTCGCCAGGTCGCGCCGCTTCTCCCGGACGATGCGGCCGCGCGCGACCGCGTCGGCACGGCGGCGGCGCAGGCGCTCGTGCGCTGGTGTGTGAAAGGACGAGCTGTGGCGCTCTGGGCTGGGCCGTGAGCGAAGCCCCTGCGCTTGGCGAAAGCGCGTCGCTCCGTACCTGCGTCTGCGGGCTTCGTGCGCTCCGGTCCCAGCTACCGGCTGGCCTCTTCGCTCCAGACCGCGCCTCGAGGACGACGCCGACGAGTGACGCGCGGAGCCGACTCAGAATCGGAAGCGGCAAACGGTATGGCGGCGAGGCCCCTCGCAGCGGCACTCGTGGTTGCGGCGAGCGTGGCGCGCCAGCGGGCTGCCGAGCCGGGAAGCCGGCGTTCACGCGCGACGCTTACACGAGCTGATCCGCAGCTACGCGCGCGGCGAGCGCCCTGCAAACCGTCGCGGGCTCGGCGCGTGAGCGAGCGCGACCTCGCGCGGCAGCTCGCGTCGGTCGACGCCGCGCGCGCGCTCGAGCGCTGCCCCAGCTGCCCGAACAGCCTCGCGGGCCTGCCGCTGAAGGCCGCCGTGATGCTGCACTGGGACCGCGACCGGGCCGAGCAGCCGCCGCGGGAGGCGTCGAGCAATCGCACGGCTGTCCCGGTCCGGCTCGCCACAATCGCCGGCCGGTTCGCGCGCGTCCTGGCGCGGAGCGCCCCGCAAGGCGACTTCGCACGCCGCTTTTTCCGCATGGTCGTGACGTCCCGCCAGTGGGATGCCTGCTCGACGCCGCCGAGCGCTAGGCCGGCGAGGCGATCGCGCTCTACCCGCTCGACGCCGAGCTGCTGCTGGCTCGCGGCAGCGTGCGCGAGGAGAGCGTGACGCTCGCCCGCGAATCGCCCGGCGCCGGGGTGCCCGGCAGCGTCGAGCCGTCGGCCGAAGCCGCGTTCGCCGCGAGGGCGGAAGCACGCCCGCCGCGACCCCGAGGAGGCGCTTCGGCTCGATCCGGGTCTCGGCCTGGCGCGACTCCGGCCTCTGGTCGGTGCTGTGGCGGCTCGGCGAGCCGGAGCCGGCCCGCCAGCAGCTCGAGCGGCAGGCACTTCCGTCGCTGCGAGCCACCGACCACGTCTACCTCGCGCATCTCTTCCTCGGGCGGATCCACCAAGACGCCGGCCGGCCTCGATCGAGGCGATCGGCGAGTATCGGCTGGCGGTCGCGCTGCACCTGAGCGCGCTGCCTTCCGCAGCCGTGGGCCCTCTCGAGCGACGCTCTCCGGGCTCAGCGGTGCGACGCAACGGCGCTGGGCGCAGCGCTGCGGTAGGGGGCTCGAGATGCGTACGCCAGCGCGCGACCTGCGCTGGGTACTTCGCAGGTCGTAGAGAACGCGGGTCGAGCTTCGAGGGGCCTGCCTCGACGAGCTCTATCGGGAGGCGCTCGAGTGAAGGCCGCCCGCCGCCAAGCCGCGTCCGGGCTCACGTCAGCTGCACTCGTCGCGGCGCTGGGCTCCAGGCGCAGGAGCGGGCAAAGCCGCCTCGAGTTCGCGACACGAGCGTGGGGGCCGTCTGCCGCTCGACGCGTTCGTGACCAGCGCGCGACCTGGCCGCGCTCGCCGACTCCGGGCGCCTCGGCGTTCGAGCTCCTCGACAACGGCGTGCCGCAGGCAGCTCGAGCTGTTTCCGCCGAGAGTCGCGCCCGCTCCGAGCCACGTCCCCGTGTTCGACACGAGCAGCAGCATGGCCGGCGACCGGCTGGCTCGCGCTGCGCACCGCGAGCGAGGCCTTCCTCGACGGTCTGGCGGCCTGGCGGATGAGCGCCGCCCTCGTCGCGTTCAACGAGGACGTCGTGCGGCTCAGCGCGCCGACCCCGACAAGGCCAAGGTGCGCGCCAGGCGCTGGCGCCATGCGCGCCGAGGGTGCGACGCGCGCCGATCTACGACGCCCTCTACGCCGGCATCACGCTCTCGAGGGCGAGCGGCGCGCCCTGATCGTGCTGTTCACGGACGGCTAGGACAATACGAGCTGGCTCGGCGAGGGAACGACCTGCGCACGGTCGCCGAGCGCTCGAACGCGGCTTGCACGCGTCGGCTGGCGCCCGCCGCTTGCGCCCGAAGAGCCGCGCAAGACCCCGCTGCCGGCGCGAGTCGCCACAGGAGCGCGCGCTCCGGGAGATCGCCGAAGCCGCGGGCGGCCCGCTACTGGCAGGCGGATCTGCCTCGAGCGGCCGCGGCGGCGTTCAGTGCGATCGCCGACGCGATGGGCCACCGCTACGTGCTGCGCCACGAGCCCACGGGCGTCGCGCGGGAAGGCTGGCACCGGATCGACGCGGCGCTGCGCGGCGTCAAAGGCGACGTCCGATGTCGCCGCGGCTACTGGCTCGCTCGCCAGTAGGCACAAGAACGCCACTGCGATCTTTCACGGAAGCCTCGCCGGTCCTGTCGCTGTGCGCCGCGGACACACGAGACCCACACAAAGGCACGCGTCTTGCCGAAGCATTGTTCGAATCTCGGGTCCGCACAGAAGCGGGAAAGAGAAGGCAGGACGCTGTCCGGAACATTCTACAAATCGTCGCCACGGAGAACGGAGCGTTAGAGCCGCTCAAGGAGGAAGGGCCATATGCGATGTTCAGACTGGTTCCCCGAAGATAGCCACCGTCGTTCTCGCGCTGCTCCTGGCTTGGCCGCGCCGGCCGGAGCCAGGGACATGTTCGGCGTGCGCACGGGGTTCTACACCGACGTCGACGAGCCATTCATCGGCATCGAAGGCCTGTTCGGGCTCGGCAACCACGTCTACCTGAACCCCAACTTCGAGTACGTGTTCACCGAGGACCCGCACTACATGACGTTCAACGCCGACTTCCACTCACGACTTCCCGACGCGAAGCCGCGCCTACGTCTGGGCCGGCGCGGGTCTCGGCGTGCTCTACACCAATCCCGAGGTGGGCGACAGCAACACCGACGTCGGGCTCAACCTGCTGTTCGGCGTGGGCCTCAAGGGCCACGTGGTCCCTTACGTCCAGGGAAAGGTGATCGTGTCGGAAGACACAGCGTTCGTGCTGGGATCGGCCTGCGCTTCAGCCTCGCGGTGCTCTGCAGGTGCGCCTCCGCCGAGGCTCGCCTCCGAGCAGCGCGACCGTCTTTCGTCCGCGTGCTCGCGCGTGGCGAGCAGCGGCGGCATGAAGCGCACGGTGCTCACGCCGCACGACAGCAGCAGCAGGCCGTTGTGGAACGCCCGCGTCACGACCGCGTCGCGTGAGCTCCTTCGCCGGAGCCTTCGACTCGCGGTCCTTGACGAGCTCCATTCCGATGCATCATTCCCTTGCCGCGCACCTCGCCGATGTACGAGTGGCGCGCCATCAGACTGCGCAGCCGGCGGCGAAGTAGCGGCCCACGTCGTCCGGCGTTCTTCACGTAGCCGCCCTCCACGAGGTCGAGCGTCGCGAGCGCGGCGGCGCAGCAGATCGGGTTGCCGCCGAAGGTGTTGCCGTGGACGCCGCGCGGCCAGCGCTCCATCACGCCCTTCGCGACCACCATCCCGATCGAGCAGGCCGAGGCGAGGCCCCTGGCGAGCGTCAGGATGTCGGGCGTGACGCCCCATGTGCTCGCACGCGAACATCTTCCCGGTGCGGCCGATGCCCGGACTGCACCTCGTCCGCAGATCAGCAGGATCCCGTGGCGGTCGCACAGCGCGCGCAGCCCGGCAGGAAGCTCGGCCGGCGGCACCAGGTAGCCGCCCTCGCCCTGCATCGGCTCCACCAGCGATCGCGGCGACCTCGGAGGGCGGCACGTCGCGCGTGAAGAGCTCGTGCTCGATGTAGTCGAGCACCGCCGAGTCCTGGTCCGCGCCCGCGAAGAGCGGCCGGTAGGGATTCGGGTACGGGCACGTGCGTCACGCCGGGCATGGTCGGGAAGAAGCCCTTCTGCTGCGTGTACTTGCTCGAGGTGAACGCCAGCGAGCCCATCGTGCGCCCGTGGAAGCCGCCGAGGAAGCCGATGAAGCGCGGGCGGTCCGGTGACGTAGCGCGCGAGCTTGAGCGCGCCCTTCGACCGCCTCCGTGCCCGCGACTGGCAGAAGAACGTCATCGCCGGCTCGCCCAGCGGGGCGATCGCGGCGATGCGCTCGCCGAGCGCACCTGCCGCTCGTGCCAGTAGTCCGAGCGTGATGTGCAGGAAGTCGATCGGCCGCCTCCTTGATCGCCGCGACGACGTGCGGATGGCAGTGGCCGGTCGAGCAGCACGGCGATCCCGGCCGCGAAGTCGAGGAAGCGGTTGCCGTCGACGTCCCACACCTCGACGCCGCGCCCGTGCGACATCACGAACGGGTACTCGCGCGGATAGGAGGGCGAGACGACCCGCTGCGTCGCGCGCGACGAAGCGCGCGCCTTGGGCCCCGGAAGCTCCGTGCGGATGTGCGGTTCTTCGTGGCTTCACTCCACGACGGTCTGCGACTGCTCGCGCAGGTAGAGCGGCAGGTAGTGCGACGAGCCGATCGCCTTGCCTGTCGAGCCCGAGCCCTTCCAGCCGCCGAAGGGCTGGTAGAACGGGCCGGGCGCCGGTGGTGGCGCCCTGCGGCCGGTTGACGTAGGTGACGCCCGCCTCGATGTGGTCGAGGAAGTAGCGCATCGTCCGGCGCCGCCGTAGCAGCCGGCGGTGAGCCCGAGCGCGCTCTGGTTCGCGAGCGCCACGCCCTCGCGCACGTCCGCGACGCGAGCTGCGCCATCAGGATCGGCTGGAACATCTCCTCCTGCGAAGAGCGGATGCTCGGGCGGCGCCTCCGCGAGCGTGGGGGCCACGAAGTGTCCGTGCGCGAGCTCGTCGCCGAGGCGCTCGGCCGCCCTCGAAGATGCGCCCGCCGCTCTGCGCGAAGCCGCACGCAGTACTCTTCGTAGCTGTCCGCCGCCGCCTCGTTGATGACCGGCCCCATCCAGTTCTCGGCGGCACGGGTCGCCCGTCCGGATCGCGCGGATCCGCTCCGCGAGCTTTGCGCGAGCAGGGCGTCCGCGGCGGCTCCTCGGACGTAGAGGCGCGACAGCGCCGAGCACTCTGGCCGCTGAGGCCGTAGGCCGAAGCGTACGATGCCCGTCGCCGCGCGCTCCAGATCGCCGCGCGCCGTCACGATGCAGGCGTTCTTGCTCCCATCTCGGCGATGCAGGGGCGCGGCCAGCGCCCGCTCGTCATCCGGCGCAAGAGCCCCATCCCCACGTCGTAGGAGCCCGTGAACGTCACGCCCGGCGAGGCGCGGGTCGGCCACGAAGCGCCTCGCCGACGACGCGGCTCCGGCCCGTCAGGTAGTTGAAGACGCCGGGCGGGAAGCCGGCGTCGCGGATGCAGTCGGCGAGCAGGCGGCCCGGCCCAGGGCGTATCCGTCGCGCCCTTGAGCACGACCGTGTTGCCGGTGACGAGCGCCGCCGCGACCGGTCCGCCCGGCGAGCGCCAGCGGGAAGTTGAACGGCACGATCACGCGCCCAGACGCCGTGCGGCTTCAGGACGCTGCGGTTGCGCGAGCGGAAGCCCGGCAGCGGATCGTCGGGCAGCGGCTGGTCGTAGCCGCCGCGCGCTCGAGATCGTCCGCGTAGCCCGCGAAGAAGTCGGCCGTCTCCTGCGCCTCGCCGAGCGCCTCCATCCGGTTCTTGCCGACCTCGAGCGCGAGCGGCCGCCGCGATCTGTAGACGCGCTCCTCGATGAGCGCGGCGGCGCGGCGCGCGAGCCGCAGCCGCTCGGCGAGCGGCGTGAAGCGCCAGCCGTCAAGAACGCGCGCTCGGCGGCTGCGGTCGCGCGCTCGAACGTCTCGCGCCGAACCGAGCGGGAAGCGGCCGAGACACGACGCGCGTGTCGGCGGGCGAGCGCTCTCGTAAGCCTTGGGCGGCGGCCACGTCCTCCCCGCCCACGTGAAGCGCGTGCTCGGCGCCGAGCGCGTCCGCAGCTCCGCGAGCGCGCGCCTCGAAGCGCTCGTGCAGCTCCCGGGCGGATCGAACATCGTCGCGTACGTGAGCTTGAAGCTCATGCGGGAGACCATTGGAGTCTCGCCCGCGCGCGCTGTCAACGAGGGCGGCTTGACTCGTCCGCTTGACTCAAAGACGCGGCGCGGCCTACCGTCCTGCCGACCTCGATGACCTCTCCTCTGCGCGGCGCTGCGCACTGCCGTTCGGCACCGCCACGGCGGCGCGCTCGCGAGCGTGCGCACCGACGACCTCGCGGCGCTGCCGATCCAGGCGCTCGTCGAGCGGCATCCGCAGCCTCGACTGGGCCGCCGTCGACGAGGTGATCCTCGGCTGCGCGAACCAGGCGGGCGAGGACAACCGCAACGTCGCACGCATGGCGGCGCTGCTCGCCGGCCTGCCGGAGACGGTGCCCGGCGTGACGGTGAACCGGCTGTGCGCCTCGGGCCTCGAAGCGGTCGGCCAGGCGGCGCGCGCGATCGGCGCGGGCGAGGCGGACGCTGGTGCTCGCCGGCGGCGTCGAGAGCATGTCGCGCGCGCCGTACGTGCTCGCCAAGGCCGGCGGCGCGTTCGCGCGCGACCAGAAGCTCGAGGACACGACGCTCGGCTGGCGGCTCGTCAACCCGGCGATGCGAGAAGGCCTACGGCATCGACTCGATGACGCAGACGGCCGAGAACCTCGCCCGCGAGGACGGCGTCGCGCGCGAGGACCAGGACGCCTATGCGCTGCGCAGCCAGGAGCGCGCCGAGCGCGCTCGCGCCGAAGGGCGGCTCGCCGAGGAGATCGTCCCCGTCACGCCGCCCGGCCGCGAAGCGAAGCGGGTCGAAGCCGACGAGCAGCCGCGTCCCGCGACGACTGCGCGAGGACCTCGCGCGGCTCAAGCCGCTCGCTCGGCCCGGCGGCACGATCACCGCCGGCAACGCCTCGGGCCTGAACGACGGCGCGTGCGTGCGTGCTGCTGCGCGTCCGAGCAGCGCTGCCGCGCGCCACGGCCTCGAGCCGATCGCGCGCGTCACGGCGCATGGCGAGCGCCGCCGTGGCGCCGCGCGTGATGGGTCGTCGGGCCGGTGCCCGCCATCCGCAAGCTGCTGGCGCGCCAGCGGCCGCTCGCTCGGCGACTACGACGTCGTCGAGCTCAACGAGGCCTTCGCCGCGCAGGTGCTCGCCTGCATCGCGCGCTCGGGCTCGCGGACGACGCCGCGCACGTCAACCTGAACGGCGGCGCGATCGCGCTCGGGCATCCGCTCGGCGCGAGCGGCGTGAGGCCTGGTGATCGCCGCGGCCTTCGAGCTGCGGCGCCGCGGGCGAGCGCGCGCTCGTGAGCCTGTGCGTCGGCGTCGGGCAGGGTGTCGCCCTCTCGCTGGAGCGCCCCGCGTGAGCGCTCCCGGCCGCGAGCGGCCGCCTCTGCGCAAGCTCGGCTTCGGGATGCGCCTCGCGCTCGTGGTCGGCAACATCATCGGCTCGGGCGTCTACCTGCTGCCGGTCTCGCTCGCGCCGCTCGGCGCGAACGTCCTCACGGGCTGGCTCGCCACCGCCGGCGGTGCGATCGCTCTCGGCGTCGTCTTCACGGTGCTGAGCCGCGAGCTGCGCGGCACGCGGCGGACCGTACGCCGCCACGCGCGCGGCATTCGGGCCGCTCGCGGGTTCGTGGTGGCCTGGGGCTACTGGGTCAGCATCTGGGTCGGCAACGTCACGATCGCGACCGGCGCCGTGAGCTACACGAGCACGCTCGCGCCCTGGATCGCGAACGTGAAGGGTGCCGCGCCGCTCTTGACGGTGGCGGTGGTAGTGGCTCTTCACGCTCGTCAACTGCTTCGGCGTGCGCGCCTCGGGCTGGGTCCAGTCCGTGACCACGGTGCTCAAGTGCCTGCCGCTCGTGGCCGTGCCGCTCGCGCGCGTTCGTGCGTTTCCGACCCGAGTGGGTGAGCGACCTCGCGGCCGGCCCCCCATCTCGCTCGACGGCACCGCGGCGGCGGCGGCGCTCACGCTCTGGGCCGTCGTTGGATTCGAGTCCGCGACCGTCCCGGCGGACAAGGTCGAGGACCCGGCGCGCACGATCCCCGCGCGACGCTCTCGGAACGCTGGTCAGCACGATCCTGTGTGCGCTCGCGTGCAGCTGCGGTGATGCTGCTGGTCCCGAGCCAGACCCTCGCTGAGCTCGAACGCGCCGTTCGCGGACGCCGCGCGCCAGCTGTTCGGAGACGGCGCGGCCGTCGCCGTCACGGTGCTGGCGGCCGGAGCGCCTACGGCGCGCTCAACGGCTGGATCCTGCTGCAGGGGAGCTGCCGCAGCAGATGGCACGCGCGGGCGTCTTCCCGGGTCTGTTCGCCCAGACGTCGAGCCGCGGCGCGCCCGTCGCTCGCCCTCGTCTCGACGAGTGTCCTGGTGACGGCGCTGGTGCTGATGAATTTCGGCAGCAGCATGGTGCAGGTATTCACCTTCATGGCGCTGCTCTCGACCACGGCCAACCTGGTCGCCTACCTCGCCTGCTCGCTCGCGCTCCTCGCGCTGCAGCGGCCGCGGTGAAATCGCGAGTCGCAAGCCGGGCTGGCTCGCGGCGACGGCGGCGCTCGGGGCTGCCTTCTCGCTCTGGGCGATCGCGGGCGCGGGCCTCGAGCCGGTCCTCTGGGGCGCCGTCCTCGATCCTGGCGGCGCTGCCCGTCCTACTGGCTGATGAGGCGCTCGGCGCTGCCGCGGCCGGAACCCGCACAGCCCTAAGGCCGAAGGCCTCCCTGTCACTACTGACAGTTACGCTGGCCGCGCCCGCTCTGCTACAAGTCCATTAGGGCCAGGTCCCGAGCGCAAAAAGGTCCGACCGGGCCTCGCAGCCTCCCGCGGGGCCTGTCGCGCCGGGACCTGGCCCGTGCCCATCGAGCTATCCTCGGAGCACGATGGCCGGCCCGCCCTCCCCGCGCAGCTGCTGATCGACGCCGACGCCGAGTTCGCAGCTGCGCTCGTCGCGCAGCCCGGGATGAACGGCGTGCGATTCGATCAGGCTTCGGGCAGCATGCAACGCGCTGCGACTGGTGCGGCGCGCCTTCTACGACGTCGTCGTCACGAGCCCGAAGACCCCGGTGACCGAAGACGTCGCGCTCGTCGAGGTGATGCGGACGTGCGCCCGGCCGTCAAGGCGATCGTGCTGGCGCCGACCGCGACCGCCGACGAGGTGGTCGCCTCGCTGCGCGCACGTGTTCTCGTGTTTCACGGCGCCCTTCGACGCCGCGGAGATCGCGGAGATGATCCGCCGCGCGGTCGAGAGCCCGGACTGGAAGGACGGGATCCACGTCGTCCGGCCCGGGCCGACTGGCTGTCGCTGCGCGTCGACTGCCGGCGCCTGGCCGCGGAGCGGCTGGTCCAGTTCCCGTCGGAGCTCGCCCGGGACCTGCCCGAGGTGACGCGCGACGAGCTGCTCGCGGCCTTCCGCGAGATCACGCTCAACGCGATGGAGCACGGGGCGGGCTTCGAGCCGGACCAGACGATCGAGGTGAGCGCCGTGCGCACGAAGCGCGCGATCGTCTACGTCACGTCAGGGACCCGGGGCCGGGCTACTCACCCGATCAGCTGCCGCACGCGGCGGTCTCGAACCCGGCGGACGACCCTCGGCACACTGCCGACAAGCGCGTCGAGCTGGGCCTGCGCCCCGGCGGCTTCGGGCTGCTGATCGCGCGCAAGGTGGTCGACGAGTTCCTGCACAGCGAGAAGGCCAACGAGGTCCTGCTGATCAAGCATATTCGCTAGCGGGGGCGGGGGCTCAAACCCCCGATTTGCCGGCCAGGAAGTCCGGGCCCCGCTGAGGGAGCAGGCGCAGGAGCCTGGGCCACCGGCAAGGGAACCCGCAAGGAGCGGTGGACACGCCAGGAGCTGCTAACATCGCCAGGCGTTCAAAAGCAGGCATGTCAGCGGGCCACCCACAGGCAACCGGTCCGGCGAGCCGAGCGCCGCCGAGCCGCTCTCGGATTGGATCAAGAGCCGCACGCGACAGCGAGCCCGGCTTCGCCACGACCCCATCCGGCGACGAAGTGGTCCTCGCGCCGGGGCCACTGCTCGCCGGCCGCTATCAGATCGTCGCGCCGCTCGGCCGGGGCGGCATGGGCGAAGTCTACGGGCCTGGAGGACACAAGCTCGGTCAGCCGGATCGCGCTCAAGTTCCTTCGGGGCGGCGATGACCGTGCGCTCCTGGAGCGGCGCTGCTGTTGCTCGAGTGCGCATCGGGCTGGTCTCGCACCCGAACGTGTGCAGGCTTTACGACGTGGTCGAGGTCGACGGGCGGCACTTCATCGCGGCGATGGAGTACGTGGACGGCGAGAACCTCGGCGTCGCTCTTGTCGCGCATCGGCCGGCTGCCGCCGGACAGAGCGCTCGCGCGCGCACGCGACCTGACGCCGGACTCGCTGACCGTGCACGACAAGGGGCGTCGTGCACCTGCACCGCGACAAGCCGGCCAACGTCATGATCGACCCGGGCGCGGCCGCGCCCGCATCACAGACTTCAGGCTGGCGTCAGCAGAGGCGGCCCAAGCGCGGGATAGCTGCGGGAACTCCCGCCTACATGTCGCCGGGCAGCTCGCCCGAAACGGAGCCACCCCGCGCGGTGACCTCTACGCGCGCGCTGGGCTCGTGCTATTCGAGATGCTCATGGGCGTGCCGACGCGCACGCTCACGGACGTGTTCGCGCAGCACCGCGAGCCAAAGCGCGCTGCCTCTCGCGACGCGCTGCCGCGCTCGAGGGGGTCGAGCGCTCGTCCAGCGCACCTGGAGGAGGACCCGCTCGCGCGGCGTCGGCGCGGGCCGTCGCCAGCGCTGCTGCCGGGCGGCAGCGACCCGCTCGACGCGCTGGTCGCGGCCGGTGGACGCCCTCTCCCGACATCGTCGCGGCGGCTGGCCGCGTCCAGGAGCTGAAGTCCCCGCCGCCTGGGCCGAGCTGCTGGCTACTGTCGCTGCACTCGTGCTCAGCGCACACTTTGCGCCGATCGCGGCGCTGCTCGGCCTGGCGCGCCGCCGCCGAAGCCGCCCATGTGCTGATCGAGCGCTCCTGCGCGCCAGATCCTGGCCCGCCTCGGCTACGCAGGCGGCGCCGCATTACCTCACGGCTTCTGACTGGGGATCCGGCCTTCGCGTTTATCGCTCGCACCAACGTGGCCCGCGCGCGACCGCTGGAAGGGGCTTGCAGCAGGCGCGGCCCCACAACTCTTCTTCTATCGCTTGAGCCCAACCCGCGCGCACCCTGGTGGCCACGAACCAGGATGCCGCAGTGCGGGGATCGACGACCCGCCGCTCGACGTCTCGGGCATGGCCCGCGTCATTAGCGACGCCGACGGCGCCTCATGGGCTTCGCGGCCCGTTCCACGGAAGGCGCCGCGAGGGCTGCAATCGAACCCGACTGGGGACCCGTGCTGCAGGAGGCGGGGCTCGATTGCGGCCTCAAGCCGGCCGCGCCGCCTGGGCGCTCCATCGACTCGGACCCAAAGGTGGCGTGGACGCGCTCCGGCGCGAGGAACGGTCGTGTCGAGGCCGCGGCCTACCATGGCCGAGAGTCGTCTACGCCTCCGCGAGCTGCAACCGCCGTGGCTGAAAGCCGGAGCGCGGCGAACGACTCAACCCGAGTGCCGGTGGGCGACGCCTGCACTGGTGTGGTGCTCGCGCTCGCGTGTCATCGTTCGGGACCCTGCTGATCGCTCGCCGCAACATGGCGGCTGCGGCTCGGCCACGGCGATCGCGCCGGCGCTTGCGCGGTGGCGCTCTTCGTAGTTCGGCCCGCGCGGATCAGCGCGCCTGTTCCGTCGAGCCGACCGTCGTCGCGCTTCGGCCAGAGCTGCTGGCTCCTGATCAAAGAGGTCCCCAGGCCTCACCCGGCGTTCTGGGCCGGTCTCGTCTGGCTGCAGCCCGCATGGCGCTCGAGCCCTACGCGCGGCGTCAGCTGGCCGCACATGCTTGATCGCCCGGAAGCGGCTCGCTCGGAGGGCGCCTGCGCGATCCGCTGGTCGGTCGCGCGACGTGCTGCTGGGCTGCGTGCTCGGCGTGGCAACTCTCGCGTCCCGCGCGGGCTGACGCGGAGTGGTACCGGCTCTCCTCGATGACCCGATCCCTACGCCTGACACCGCCAACGCGCCACCGGCCCGACCCTGACGGCGATGCGGTGCAACACGCTGTTCCGGCCGCTCGCGAACCGGCACGGCTGCCGTCTCTACGGGCTGATGTTCCTCTTCATCCCGGTGCTGCTGGCGCATGTCGCTCGCTGGCGGCATCCTGGCCGGGCTGGCCTGGCGCGGTCATCGTGGCCGGCCCCGCTGCCGCAGGAAGATCTCGCAGGATCGCCTGTGGATCGCGGGCGGTGGTGCGCTCGCTCGTGTACTTCGACTGGCACTGACGCGTGGAGGTCGTGCGCCGCGGCCCGTCGTCACGCTGTTCTGCCTGTTCTTCAAACCCGGTCGAAGCGCCGCTCACGCTCGACTTCTCGGCCTGCATCGGTCAGACGCTCGCCGCCACCCCTGCTGGCGATCCTCGCGCTCGCCGTCTACGGCTTCCACGTGGCGCTCGCGAGGCAAATGACCGGCGTTCGGATCGCTGATCGAGGACTGAGACGTCACGGCTTCGAAGCTCGTCTTCGGTCACGTGCCCGACGAACGCGAGCGGCTCTGCCCTCGCTCACTGGGCGGCGTGGCGACCACGTACAGCCACCTCGCCGGCGAAGGGCGCGCGCAGCTCGTGCAGCAGGTTGCCGAAGGGGTCGGTGAGGGCGTCCGGAAGCAGCGTGCCGGTCGCGACGCTCTGCATCTTCTCGACGACGGGATGCCAGACGCCCGTCGCGGGCGACGTCACGACCTGCGAGCGGTCGACGAAGAGCGGCTTCTCGACGCGCACCGACGGGCCTCGAGCATCCCGAGATCGGCCATCACCGAGAGCGCTCCGGCTTCCTGCGCGTGGACCGAGGGCTCGTCGGTCAGCCCCATGCCGCCCGACTCGACGGTGATCGCCGGCTTGCCGCGCCGGACCGCGGTGTTCGAGGTGTAGAGCGTCCGGTTCGGATCGGCCGGGCGCTCGCGGTCGATCACGATGTGGTCGAGGCCGAAGGCGAGCGCCAGCCGCTTGCCGGCGGCGTCGATCGCCGGGTCGCCGGTCACCTGCCAGTA